>SDBV01006519.1_pt1 | contig 16169 bp, 12 predicted proteins | sample 2277081 | NCBI WGS metagenome assembly SDBV01 (sample SAMN10402039, study PRJNA504765) | marine sediment metagenome | isolation source: marine sediment core GS10_PC15, 223 cmbsf | place: Arctic Ocean: Southern Knipovich Ridge | collected 2010
GTAGTGTTCGCCGATGACCAGGTGCATCCCACGGGCGAGAGTGTCCTCGCCCTCCGTCACGCTGATGATGTCGACACTGCAGTCCTCCAGCCGGGAGATGATGGCGCTGGTCTCGGCGAGGTTCCGGCCGAGACGGTCGTTGTCCCTCCCGAAAACCCTATCCGGGCTTGGATCAGCACCGGTTCGGATTGCGTTAGCGGCTGGAATGACGACAGAAGGGGCCAGGAACATGGGGCGATGGCAGCGATGTCGGGGTCTCCTTAGGCGACATCCCGTAAAGGTTGGGCCCGTAAATACTTGACTCCATTAGCGGCCCTCTGGCTACCGACAAATCCGACACAATTCTGGCAGGATTTGGTATCTCCTGCTCCCCATATCTGGCCCCCGCTATAAGGACCAGGAGAAGATTCCTGGTCCTTTTGCAATTCCAGCGGGCCAACGTCGATACCGACCCGCGTCGCTTTCTATTTGCCAGTGGACCAGACTTTCTGGGCGGGGGAAGGACACTTCACGCAAGCCCCTGCAATTACTGATGGATGGGGTTTTCGGTAGGGACACGGGTTATCACAGCGATTACGAGACAGACCTTCAAGCCTCTCATGCCCCGGAGGTCGCGGGGCATGAATCCTCTGGCTGCCCGCAGATGAACACTCCAAAGTAGTACTTCTTCTGCGAATATTCTTGCCACTTCCTTTGGCGTGATGGTAGACTGCGTGCATCGTGGGCCACAGAGAACCAAGTCTGGCTACCACTGCACGGGATTGTTGAGGCCGCATAAGAAGGGCGATATCAGTCGCAAGAAAAGGCATCCTGAATTTCTGTGAGCATGGGAACAAGAGTACAAGAGCGACTGCCTCGTCTCAGCGGAATGTCGCAAACTCCAGGATAGTATAACTGGTTTCTATGAGCAGACGACTCTACATGATATCCTCAACCTTTCAGGTTGGGAGAAGTATGCCAGAAAATCGAAAAGACGCGCCCGCTCCGGCCGGGGCCGGTAGAGACCGTTTCTATTGGAGATGGACATGTCAGAGAATGTTCAGGACACGTTTCCGGACCAAGGGGCGCCCGGTGAGGTAACCCGTCGCACATTTCTTGGGATAAGTCTCGCCGGTTTCGTCACGGCGACCGCCGGACCGGTGTTGGCTTCGCTGAAGCTTGTTGATGACGTAGACAATCCGTTGGACTACTACCCATCGCGCGATTGGGAAGAGCTGTACCGCGACCAATACCGCTACGACCGATCATTCACTTTCGTCTGTGCGCCTAACGACACCCACAACTGCCGCCTGAGAGCGTTCGTCCGCAATGATGTAATCGTGCGAATCGAACAGGCCTACGACGTTGACAAGTACACCGATCTTCAGGGCAACAAGACGACGGCCACGTGGCATCCCCGCGGTTGCCTTAAAGGCCTTACCTACATGCGGCGCGTCTATAATAAGTTTCGCGTGAAGTACCCCACCGTACGGAAGGGCTGGAAGGATTGGGTTGAGGCTGACTTCCCCAGGGACCCGGAGACGGGCCGTCCTCCGAAGAAGTACTTCCGGCGAGGTGAGGATAAATGGGTGCGCGTCACGTGGGACGAGATAAGCGAGCTGGTGGCCAGGGCCCTGATGAACATCGCCGGATCGTATAGCGGCGAGCAGGGAGTCGGCTGGTTGAAGGCGCAGGGCTACCCCGACGAAATGATTTTGCCCATGACCAAGGACTTCAGTGGTGAGCCAAGTGAGGCCGCCGGCGTCCGAACAATGAAGTTCCGGGGCGGGATGGCCTTCCTGGGAGTTACCCGGCTGGCCGGACTGTACCGTTTCAGCAACATGATGGCCCTGCTGGATCACCACGTGCGCGGGGTCGATCAGTCTGACGCCCTCGGGGCGCGGTCGTGGGACAACTATGCGTGGCACACCGATTTGCCGCCCGGCCACGCCATGGTTCACGGCACCCAGACATACGATCAGGAATTCCACGATTTCGAAAACTCCGACATGCTTGTCATTGCGGGGCTGAATCTCGTGGAGAACAAGATGGCCGACCCCATCTGGTGGCACATGGCCATTGAGCACAAAAAGAAAATCGTCGTGATCGCTCCCGAGTACAGCCCCACGGTGACGAAGTCAGATTACTGGCTTCAGATTCGTCCCGGCACGGACGCCGCACTGATGTTGGGCACGGCCCATGTGCTCATTCAGGAGAAACTCTACAAGGAAGACTACGTCAAGAAGTTCACGGACTTTCCGTTCCTGGTCCGAATGGACAACTTGAAGTTGCTGGCGGCAGAGGATCTGACCGACGCAGCGATGCTGGACCCCGGCCTGAAGTACACTTACGAGGATGGTAAGCCGGTACAGAAGGACGCGGAGAAATATGCGATCAACACCGTGATCGCCGGTAGAGGTGGGACCAAGTTCCTGGGAGTATCTCGCAACTGTCTCGGCGAATATGTCGAAGAGCAGCTTGGAAAGCAGGGGCTGAACCTGGCCGACGTTGATCTCGATTTCGAGGGAGAGGTCGAAACAACCGAGGGGCCCGTGAAGGTCAAGTCGATCTTCCGGATGTACAGCGAGTTGATCGAGCACTATGACCCCAAGACTGCCGGGGAGATCACGGGAATTCCCGCCGACAGCATCCAGAGGTTTGCCAGGGACATCGCAGCCAGCGGCGCGGTTGGTTTCATCTGCGGGATGGGGTTGAATATGTATTTCCACAACGACCTCATCAACCGCTCGTATTTCGTGGTGGCTACCCTGACGGGCAATGTCGGCAAGCCTGGCGGAAACGTGGGCAGCTATGCGGGCAATTACAAGACGCCGGTCTTCAACGGCCTGCCCTCATACGTTGCCGAAGACCCGTTTAACCAGACACTCGATCCCACTGTGGACGGCGAGAAGATCAAGAAGAAGATGTACATGCACTTCGAGTCGATCCACTTCTGGGCGCACGGCGACCGCCCGCTGATTGTGGACACTCCCAAAGAGGGTCGCGTCGTCTTCACAGAGAAGAAGCACCTACCGAGCCCCTCCAAGGTTGTCTGGACCAACAATGCCAACCAGATCGGAAATGCCAAGTGGGCCTACGACATCATCAAGAACGTCCTGCCTGAACACGAGCTTCACGTCGCGACGGACTATGAATGGTCCATGAACTGCGAGTACGCAGATGTAGTCTTCCCGGTGGACTCCTGGGTGGAGTTCTCCCATATGGACATGACGGCATCGTGCACGAATCCGTTCCTTCAAATCTTTCCGAAGGGCGGCATAAAAAGAATCCATGATACGCGTCACGACATTGAGGTGTACTCGGAAGTAGCCAGGGCGCTGACAAAACTCACTGGTGACAAGCGGTTTACCCAGCATTTCAAGTTCGTCGACGATGATCGCGTGGACGTGTATATGCAGCGAATCCTGGATGCCAGCAGCGCGTTCCGTGGGTACAACGTTCAGGAAATCGTGGACAAAGGCGGAGCGGCACTGGCTATGTTCCGCACATACCCTCGCATTCCCGGTTGGGAGCAGGTAAACGAGAGCGTTCCGTTCTACACCAAGACAGGCCGGCTGGAACTGTACCGCGACGAGGATGAATGGTTAGCGCAGGGCGAAAATCTGATCGTCCATCGTGAGCCCGTCGAGGCCACTCCCTACCAGACCAACGTAATCGTCGTGCCAAGCGAGTTCGATAACATCCGTCCAAAGGATTACGGCATATCGACTGACGAATTGGACGGCGACCGGCGATGCATTTTCAACCAGAAGTGGGACTGGGATAAGGTGAAAAACTCGGTCAATGCACTGACCAAAGAATACGGGCTGTCAGCCGTCTTCGTCACTTGCAAGACTCGCCACCGAGTCCACTCTTCTTGGAGTACCGTGGATTGGAATGTCATCTGGTGTTCTAACTTTGGCGACCCGTTCCGGATGGACAAACGAAGCCCATGGGTCGGCGAAGAGGAACTTGACATTAATCCCGACGACGCCAAGGAACTGGGAATCGAGGATGGCGACTATGTCTATCTGGACGCCGCCCCTAACGATCGTCCCTACCGAGGCAAGAAGGGCGAAGATCCGTTCTTCGACAAGATGACCCGACTGATGATTCGCGCCAAGTACAACCCATCCTTCCCTCGCGGTTATCTCAATATGAAGCATTCCATTTACGGGGCGACGCACCGATCCGTTCGGGCCCAGGAGAACAATGCGGACGGCTCGGCACACACAGACACTGGATACATCGCTACGGTGCGATTCGGGTCGCATCAGTCGTGTGTGCGGACTTGGCTGAACCCCACGCAAATGACAGGATCGTTGGTACATAAGGATTACTTTACACACAAGATCGTTCAGGGCTTCACTGTCGACACACATACCCCGACCGGCGCTCCCAAGGAGGTGCTGGTGAAGGTCTCGTTCGCCGAAAAGGGCGGCCTGGACGGCAAGGGTGTATGGGGTCCCGTGGAGTCTGGAATGACGCCGGGCCATGAGAATGAGGACATGAAACTCTACATCGCAGGCGGCTTTTCTAAGGAAACCTAAGAATGGCGAAGGTTCATAATTGGCAATTGAAAAGGAAGATGCAGTACCGCTTTGAAGACGCCCGGCCTGATCGGCAGTTCGGGGCCGTCTTTGATATAAACCGCTGCATCGGATGTCAGACGTGCACGATGGCTTGCCGCTCCACATGGACCTTCTCCGACGGACAGGAGTACATGTGGTGGAACAACGTCGAGACCAAACCTTTCGGCGGATATCCACAGCAGTGGGATGCAAAAGTGCTGGTGAAACTCGGCCACCAGGAATGGTCTGACGGCGAGTACACCGGAAAGACCATCTTCGAGAAGGCTGACGGTGAGCTTCGCGACGAACCGCTGGGCTTTGCACCGCAAGAGGCCGAGTGGCGATTCCCAAATATCTATGAGGACACCGCCACCGGAACCTCCAGCAAGGGAATGTCTCTGCCGGCGCATAACAATTTCTTCTTCTACCTCCAGCGAATCTGCAATCACTGCACATACCCAGCTTGCGTGGCAGCCTGTCCACGCAACGCGATCTATAAGCGGCCGGAAGACGGTATCGTGCTGGTGGATCAAGATAGATGCCGCGGATACCAGGAATGTGTGGCGGCCTGCCCCTACAAGAAGTCACTGTTCAACCCCGTTGACAGCAAGACGCAGAAGTGCATTGCGTGCTATCCTCGCGTTGAAACTGGCGAGATCCCCCGCTGCATGTCGGCGTGCGTTGGCAGCATACGCTTGTCGGGCTGGGTCAGCTCACCGGAAAAGGTTCAGGAGGACAATCCTCTTGATTACCTCGTGCACGTTCGCAAAGTGGCGCTGCCCCTGTATCCACAGCTCGGAACCGAGCCGAACATCTATTATATTCCCCCGCGCTGGGTGCCGCGGCCGTTCCTTACCCAGATGTTCGGGCCAGGCGTAGAGCAGGCCATTGAGACTCGCACGAACCCGGACCCCACGCTCATGGCTGTACTGAAACTGTTTGGAACTACCAAGCGGACCATTGAGCGGTTCGCACTGCGAGAGGATCACATTGAAGGCTTTGACGGGAAGGGAGAGGTTGTAGTCAGCGTTCCGTTCGACGAACCGTTCTATGAGCGTCCCTTCCACGACACCGAAGCCGGCGCGTACCGTTTTAACGAACCGTAACAGAAGAGTCCGGCCGTGGTCCGGCGAGAGATATCCATCATGGAAAAAACCAAGCCTCACAGCACGTCTGAGGAAGTCCTGGCCGAGCAGAGCGTTGTGTATGCCGTCTTGGCACGTGGCTTCTGTCAGCCCGACGAGGCTAGCCTGGAGTTTCTGCTTCAGTGCGGCCAAGTCGAAATGAAAGACGATAGACCGGTGACCAAATGTCTGGCGGCATTGGTCGAATCTGCGCAGCAGACGAACCTGCAGGAAATGCAGCAAGCCTATATTGACTTGTTTGACCCTGTGAACGGTCCGTTTCCTTATGAGTCGGAACACTCGAAGACCCACGAGTTTTCCAAGGCGAACCTCCTGGCCGACATCATGGGGTTTTATCGGGCGTTCGGCGTAGAACCTACTAACGACCGCGCCGATCACATCTCGGCGGAATTAGAGTTCATGCATTTGCTCACGATAAAGGAGATGCACGCATCCGGCAAGGGCGACCACGAGAACGCCTCGATCTGCAGGCGAGCTGGCGAGAGCTTTTTCCGCGAGCATCTGGGCCTGTGGACGGACGGTTTACTGAAGAGTATTAAAGCTGGCATCGAAGCCGGAGATGGCAAGCCTGTTCCCTTCTACGAGCACCTGATCAGGCTGTGCCAGTTGTTTCTCGATGACAGGAAGGAGACCCTCTCATGAATCGACGTAGCGTAGTGCTGCTGATCAGTGTTGCGTGCGTGTATATCTTCGCCAGTTTAGCTTATTACGGATGGAAGAACCGATGGGGCGCGCCTATGGATACGACCATAGAAGTGCCTCTTACGCTGGCGATGCCGTACGTGGACAAGCAATTGCAGCTTGCAGTGGAAGATTTTGACGATTCCATCTGGCAGACACTTCAGCCGCTTACCGTTCAGATGCTGCACCAGATTTCGGTACCGCCGCGGTCCGAGACGCTTGTGCCGCAAATCGATGTTCGGGCCTTCCATGATGGAAGCGACGCTTACTTCCTGATTGAGTGGAAGGACGAAGCGCCCAACCGCGTTCATGGCATCGACAAGTTCCCGGACGGTGTCGCTGCGGGCTTCTCCCTGGACAGGGAGCCTCCCAAGGCCTCGATCATGATGGGCTTCCAGTCCACGCTCAACGTGTGGCACTGGAAGGCAGACCTGGATGGGAAAGTCTGGGGAATCGTCGGCGAGGATCGCTACACGTCCAACGTCCATTACTCTTACCGCCAGCAGACGGACATCCCGACATCGGAAGAGAAGCCGACAAGCGCGTGTCAGGATCTGCTAGCCATCCGGCCGGGCACTATTACCCCGCAGACGGAAACCTCCCTGACCGGTCGGGGACGGTGGCAGAATGGCGCATGGCGGGTAATCATCAAGCGTCCTATGACGACGGACGATCCCGAGCGCGACGCGCAATTTGTTCCCGGAAGGATGAACGCCACGTTCGCGGTCTGGAATGGGGACGAAGGAGACCGCGGTTCGCGCAAGTCTATCAGTGATTGGGTCTTCCTGGAGGTCGGGAGTCAGTCCAAGGTGCCGGAGTCTCCTGCACCTGCAATCGGTCTCCGCGAGACGCCGCATCCGGTGACTCCGAGGGGGCGCGAAATGGGTGTCAGGACCGTCCTGGCCGGGTTCGGTTCGCCGGCGATTCTGGCAGCTGTCTCTGCCGCCCCCGCCGAGACACCCGGCGAAGATGCTGAGCCCCGCGTTATCACGATCCTGGCGAAACGGTTCGAGTATAATCCCAGCAAGATCGTGCTGCAGAAGGGTGAACTGGTAACGTTCCGTTTAGAGTCTCTCGATGTAACACATGGGCTGTACCTGGATGGATATGACATCAACATCAAGGCGCGCCCTGGGGTGATCGGCAAGGCAACATTTCGTGCCGACAAATCCGGCCGGTTCACGTTTCGCTGCTCTGAAACGTGCGGTGCGTTCCATCCCTACATGATCGGTTTTCTGACCGTCGAGCCAAATACTCGCTATCTCGCGTTTATCGCCTGCGTCGTTGGCGTGAGCGTGCTTGCAGCAGGTATCGTGTGTTTTTCCAAAAAGAGAAAAGAGACTGCCTGACCATGTCTGAACAAGCTGATCAACACAAAGAGCCCCCTGATGAAGATTGCCAGTGCGATTCGGAACAGTCGCAGCAGCCGTCCGGTTCGCCCAAGCTGCTCGGGATCGTTCCTTTGCACTGGCGGTATGACCTGGCCTCGATTCGGCCGATACGTCTGCTGTTGAAGCAGCGATGGTTCCCGATGATCCTTATCCTGTTCAACATGTTCATTTTCGTTGTCATCCTGGTCAGCGGCGTCCTGGGCGGATTCTCCTCAGGTAATTACAGCTTCAGCATCATGATCGTATGGATCCTTTGGTGGGTGCTGCTGATGATGCTTCTGGTCCCGGTACTCAGCCGATCATGGTGTCTGATGTGCCCCTTGCCTTCGCTTGGCGAGTGGCTCCAAAGGCTGCGGATTTTCGGCGTTAACAATAGCCTGCACGGACTGAATCTCAAGTGGCCCAGGCGCTTGAGCAATATGTGGATTATGAACATCTTGTTCCTGTGCACCACCTTCTTCAGCGGCTTCTTTACCGTCAAGCCGCTGATTACGTTCTATCTTCTGGGCGGCATTATCGTGCTGGGAATCGTACTGTCTCTGGTCTTTGAGAAGAGAAGCTTCTGTCTGTACGTCTGTCCGGTTAGTGGCTTCCAGGGGCTGTATTCCAACGCAGCGATGCTGGAGATCCGGGCCAAGGATCCCGCCATCTGCGAGAAGCACCGCAAGAAAACCTGCGTCACCGGTAACAAGAACGGTTATGGATGTCCCTGGCTGCTTGAGCCCCATAGTTTAGAGCGAAACACATACTGCGGGATGTGTATGGAGTGTTTCAAGACGTGTCCCTTCGATAATATGGCCCTGAATGTTAGGCCTCCGGGTACGGACCTGCTGGTCAACCGCTCCCGCGGACTGGATGAGGCGTGGAAGTCATTTATCATGATGGGCATCGCGGTGATGTTTTACGTAGCCATGATGGGACGGTGGGCCTGGCTTAAAGACTGGGTCCGTGGAGAGACGCTGGGTGGATGGCTTACTTTCGTTGGGCTGCACGTCACCTTTAGCCTCCTGCTCATTCCAGGGGTGTTCTTGGTCTTTGCCAAGCTGTCAAAGCACTTCAGCGGCGCAAAAGACGTGAGCTTGAAGACGGTCTTCGTGAACTTATCCTACTGCCTGGTTCCCATGGGCCTGGCGGCATGGATTGCTTTTAGTTTCGGATTTCTCCTGCCCAACGGTTCGTATGTCCTGCACGTCATATCAGACCCATTTGCCTGGGGATGGGACCTGTTTGGCACGGCGAATATTCCCTGGACGCCCGTGCTGACGGGGTGGCTAGTGCCGCTGCAGTTCGCCACGTTGATAGGCGGATTTCTGATCTCCGCTGATTATGGGTTCAAACTCTGCCGGCAGAGCTACCCCGACGAACAGGCCGCCAGACGTGGGTTTATTCCGCTGCTGGTCTTCCTGACGGGTACAACCGTCCTCTTCGGCTGGCTCTACGGAGGCTGATCAATTATGAAGCTGATTGTTACTGCGATTATCCTGCTGTCGTGCACCGTGGTTCCGGTTGTTGCGATACTCGTTCACGAACGCGCCCGCACAAGCGATCTTACCGCAGAGATCCTGGCCAGGGCTCCCGAGCGTGGGAACTTCTGGCCTCGAGAACTGGTCCTGCCTGTCGGCGAGAAAGTAAAGCTCCGCATTCGGAATGTCGATACGGTCACGCACGGCTTTGCCATACCTGCACTGGGCATCCAGGCTCGCGACATCAAGGCAGGTCACTATACCATTATCGAATTCACCCCAGAGACTGCGGGAAAGTACGACTTTTACTGCACAGCCTGGTGCGGGGAATTCCATCTTCAGATGAGAGGAGTGCTGGAGATAACCGCCCCATGAGAACTGGCGTGTCAAGAAGTCTAGCTATATCTGTTGTAGCCATCGGCTTAAGCGTGATGTTTATTCCGAAGTATATATTCCCGATATGCGAGTCCGATCACCTCGCATTCTCCAGTTCCTATCAACCAGTCATGAGATGCTTCTGGTTTGGCCAAGTAGAAATGTTTATGGGTGGATTGGTTGTTCTGTCCGGCTTGATTCTTTTCTTTAGGCCAACGCCTGACAGTCGTTTTGCAATTGGCGCTTTACTCGTCGGCTTGGGCTTGGCTATTGTGCTTTCCTCTTTGAATGCATTCTTTGGAAGTGCATGCGGGCACGCGAACTCGATCTGTCAGATTGGAACAAAACCGGCCGAACGTATTGCTGGCGTACTCGCAATGATCTCCGGATTCATCCTGATGGTTTTCGCCAGCAAAGAAGGTACGAACAGGAATGAACGGATGGCATCTCGCATCACGCCAGATCAAGCGTAATCCCCTGCGCTCCGGACTGATGGCGATCGGCATCGTCATTGCCGCAGCGGGGATGACGGCTGTCGCTCTTCTGATGATGGGAGTCAATGAGGGGATCACAGACGTCGCGGGGCGATTGGGCGCAGATGTGATGGTCGTCCCAAGGGGCGAGACGATCGCAGAGCAGTTCAACGAAGCTCTGATCACGGGCAAGCCGGCTACGTTCTATCTGGAGCCTTCAACGATCGAAAAAGTATCCAGAGTGCCAGGAGTTGACCGCACCTCCAGCCAGGTCTTCGTTGAAACGCTTACAAATGCGCGATGCTGTGCCGGCCAGTTCTTTATCGTCGGCTTTAACCCCGACACGGATTTTACGGTGAGACCTTGGCTCGAGAATGATCTGTCTTCATCCAGTTCGGAAACAGAAAACTGGATGATCGTTGGGGACAGAATCCTCCTTCGCGAAGGCGAGACCGCCCAGTTCTACGGAACATCCTTCACAGTAGCCGGCGTGTTGGAACCTACCGGCACTGGAATGGATTGGACGATCTATATCTCCGACCAGTCATTGAGGCAGTTGGTACTCACTTCCAAAACAGATGCCGAAATGCCACTGAGGATTTCAGCGGGGAATGTCTCGACCGTGTTAATCGAAGCGGCACCCGGCACTGATCTTATCGATCTTGCCGAAAGAATAGAGCAAGTCGCTCCAGAGGCGCAAGCGATTCTGTCGTCTTCGGTTGCGAAACTTGCCAGACATCAGTTGTCGGCCGTAGCCGCTGTGCTCGGCTGCGTTGTTGCGGGTCTGTGGGTGATGGCGCTGGCCTTGAACGGCGTGGTGTTCTTTATGGCGGTACGAGAACGTCGCAGCCAGATCGGGCTGCTTGCGGCCAAGGGCGCGAGCAAAGGCTTTGTCTTCGGCATGCTCATGAAAGAGTCTGTGATGATAGCGACGGCTGCGAGTGTGTCTGGATGTGTCTTGGGCCTGTTTATCGTTATCTCTTTTCGAGCATTGCTGTCTAATGCTCTTGGCGCCTCTGATGTTCTGCCGGCTCCCGCGACCACAGTCGCCTTTGTTGCTGCATTCAGCGTGCTGGCCACAGCCACTGCTGTGATTGCGGCAATCGCGCCTGTGATACCTATCTTGCGGGCGGAACCTTATGAGGCCATAAAGGCGGGGAGCACGATATGATCTCTGCCGTTGATGTGACAAAGTCTTATCAGGGGAGACACGGGATCATTACAGCTCTTGACCGAGTCAGCTTCCAGGTCAGAGCCGGAGACTTTGTTGTCGTGATCGGCCGTTCGGGAACGGGCAAGTCAACTGTTCTTGGTGTTATGGGTGGATTGCTGAGGCCTTCCAGCGGCGAAGTATTTCTCGATGGTGAGTCCATATGGGAGCTGGATGAACGATCGAGGGCACGACTTCGCGCTCTAAAGCACGGTTTCGTCTTTCAGAACGCTTCTGTCATCCCCTCCTTGACGGTTCTTGAGAATGTTCTTCTGCCACAGGCGTTTCTGCCACAACCAACTGTAGCAAATCTGTCGCTGGCGAAGGGCCTCGTGGAACTGATGGGGCTTGGCAGCAGGCTTCATGCATACCCCGAGCAACTGTCGGGCGGGGAAAAACGCCGCGTCGCAATCGCCAGCGCCTTGATGAACGATCCGCCGCTACTGTTAGCCGATGAGCCTACCGGCGATCTTGACTCAGAAACCGAATCCGAGATCATGAACCTTTTCCTGAGCCTCTGGCGCAGCGGCAAAACAATTGTGATGGTAACACACAACCATCAGCTGGCGAGCTACGCCAACCGAGTATTCAAGATGAGTGGCGGCCGTATTCTCGAACTGCCGGGGCAGAATGGGGCAGAGAGATCTATCGACTGCGAACAAGGTTCTCCTCGTGAAGCTCAGATCAACGTGCGAGAGGCACCTCGGCCATGAAGGGGACCGTTCTTTATACTGTCTTATTGCTTGCCACGTTAGTCGGCAGCTGTTCCAAGCCGTCGGATGACGAACGTCTGATCTGGAGTTTCAAGACGGATAACGTCATGCCAACCTGCCCAACGGTTGCTCCAGACGGGACCATCTATATCGGCTCTCATGACTCTTACCTCTATTCCATTACGAAAGACGGCAAGCTCAACTGGCGCTTCAAGACCGGGGATTTCGTACACGGAACCTGCGCTTTGGATAGCAAGGGCAACATCTATTTTGGTTCTTTTGATGGCAACGTGTACGCGTTAGATCCGACAGGTCAGGAGCTTTGGAGGTTCAAAACCGAAGACAAGATCGAATCCTCCCCAGCGATCAGTTCTGACGGTACGCTTTACGTCTCTTCCGATGACAATTACATCTACGCGTTAGATCTGAATCGTGGCGAGTTGCGATGGAAGTTTCGGACTGAAGGGACAGCAGCTTCCTCGCCTGCTATTGGCGCCGATGGTTGCATCTATGTTGGCTCCGGCGATCATCATCTTTATGCGATAAACCGGGACGGGTCCCTGCGATGGAAATTCAAAGCTGGCGACAAAGTGCTCTCGTCGCCCGCACTCGATCGTGACGGGACAGTATACTTCGGTTCGAATGATGGGTATCTGTACGCCGTCACCGTCGACGGTGCGATCAAATGGAGATTCGACACAGGGGCAAGTGTGTTTGCTTCGCCTTCTATCGGCCCGGCTGGAACCATCTATATTGGCTCAATGAGTCGGTATTTCTACGCCCTCTCATCTCAGGGCGAGGAGAAGTGGAAATTCAACACGCGAGACTGGGTAATCTCTTCAGCCTGCATCGGCGCCGATGGAACGATCTATGTCGGCTCGTACAATCATCATCTCTATGCATTCGGAGATGACGGAAAGGTCTTATGGAAATTCAAGACCCAGAAGTTTGTATTCTCGTCACCTTCTTTCTCCTCTGATGGGTCACTGTTAGTTGGCTCAGATGATGGTGTGCTCTATGCCCTGCGCGCTGACAGCGCGGGGCTCGCCCATTCGCCCTGGCCCAAGTTTCGCGCTAACAACGCCAACAGCGGCTCTGATCTTAGTTTACGCCAACCCCAATGATAATCGATGCTATGGCTGCGGCGTACTTGTGGATAAGCCTGGCGCGCGAGCTAGGGACAGGACCCAACAATCATGAACGCACAGCATGACGACAAACGTGGCATCGAAACGCTTTGCGTCCACACGGGTGTGGCCAAGGACAGCACGTATAATTCGGTGACGACACCCATCTATCCGACCTCGACTTTTGCTTTCGAAGCCCCAGGTCGAACCAAGGGATACGACTACAGGCCGGACGGCCAATCCGACTCGGACAGCTCTGGAGGAGTGCCTGGCGGCCTTGGAGGGCGGCAGCCGGGCAAGCGCCACCGCGACCGGGATGGCCGCCGAGACGACGCTAATGCACCTGTTCGAGGCCGGGTCGCACATCATCGCCGGACACGATATTTATGGAGGGACGTACCGATTATTCGCCAACGTACTTCCCAAGTGCGGGCTGACTTTCTCGTTCGTCAACATGGGTGATGCCAAGAATATGGAGTCTGCCATCACGCCGTCGGCGAAAGCCGTCTGGATCGAAACTCCCAGCAACCCGCTGCTAAACCTGGTGGACCTCTCGGCCATCGCCACGATCGCCCATCGCCACAGGTTGCTGGTGATCGTGGACAACACGTTCATGTCTCCGTACTTCCAGCGACCATTCCAGCTCGGGGCGGACATCATCGTTCACTCAACCACGAAGTACCTGAACGGCCATAGCGACGTGGTCGGGGGAGCCGTTGTGTCCTCCACACCCGAGTTGGGCGAGAGAATCGCCGCCCTGACCAACGCCCTGGGGACCTGCTGCAGCCCGTTTGACGCATGGCTGGTCCTGCGAGGCATTAAGACGTTGCCGTGCCGGATGCAGGCGCACCAGCGGAATGCGCAAGCCCTGGCGGAGTTCCTGGCCGGACGCGATGAGGTCCAACACGTCTACTACCCAGGACTGCCATCGCACCCGCAGTACGAGTTGGCATGCCGGCAGATGTCGGGCTTCGGCGGGATGCTTTCCTTCGACATTCGCGGTGGGAGCGATGCAGCGTTTCAGTTCATACAGAACCTGAAGTTGTTCGCCTTTGCGGAATCCTTAGGCGGGGTCGAGTCACTCATCGAGCACCCCGAAACCATGAGCCATGCGTCCATGACGGCCAACGCCCGAGTGGAAGCCGGAATTACGGCCGGTACCATCCGCGTTTCTGCCGGCATCGAGAATACGCAGGATCTCCTGGACGACGTGGCCGAGGCCTTCAATGCCCTGGCCAAATCGTCCAAGAATTCCAGATAGGACAAGAAACTATGGCACGGAGTCAATGCCCGGGACAGGACAGGCGATTCTGGAAATCAGACGACACCTCGGAGGAACCATGCCCCCATTGCGGAGAGATGATCGAGTTCTGGAAGGACGATTTTCGGAGACGATGCAAGCACTGCGGCCAACTCGTAAGCAATCCTCATTTTGATATGGGCTGCGCCAAGTGGTGTCAGTTCGCCGAGCAGTGTGTGGGAATCCCGGCCACGCAAGTGAGGGACGAAACACTATGTCATACTTTGATCAAGGAGATGAAAACAGTCTTCGGCGACGATGAGCGCCGCGTCCGCCATGCGCTCACGGTGCTCGATTATGCAGAACAGATTCTCAAGCAGGAAAAGGCCGATCCGCTTGTCGTGAAGGCGGCGGCTGTTCTTCACGACATCGGCATCCATCAGGCGGAGGCGAAGCACGGCTCCCCCGCGGCGAAATATCAAGAGATCGAAGGTCCACCGATTGCACGCTGGATCATGAAGGAACTGGGAATTGACGAGAAGATAATCGACCACGTGTGCCGGATCATCGCCAACCACCACAGTGCGCGCGACATCGACACGCCGGAGTTTCGGATCGTCTGGGACGCCGACTGGCTGGTCAACCTGCCCGACGAATACCGTGATCTTTCGCGACTGCGGCTGGAGAACATGATAGACCGGATGTTCAAAACTGCCACCGGGGTAAACCTTGCGAAGTCGCTCTACCTTGCCGGCAGTTGAGCATTCCATTGCCAGGTCCCTGCTTGGAGAAGCGATTGGTGATGTCATTGGATACCTGTCCCTCCCGAAAACTCTATCTGGGCTTGAATCTTGACTTTCTGGGTAAGGGGGCGTCGCCATCCACAGACTCACAGCGACGATGTCGGGGTCTGCCGAGGAGACACGACCTAAGACTTGAGACGACCAATGTTTGTGTAGATTTACGACCCTTTATCTACCGACAGATCCGACACAATCCTGGCCGAATTTGGCATCTCCTGATCCCCATATGACGCCCCCGCTGGTTCCGACGCTCATGCGACGCGCTTGAATCTCTGCCAGAAGGCCGTCCTGATGTGACGGGTAGCGTATCGCGCCCCCGCTAGTGGCCGCTTCACAACGACTTCGGCTTTGTCCGGAGTCGTTTCTTTTTGCGCGACCGTCCCGTCCGTGTTGAGGACCATCGGCCCGACGTAGTGTTCAAGGAGTTCCCGCATCTCGCCCGGACTGGCGGCCGAGGCGAACGACTTGCAGGTCTCGTCGATGTCTAGCTGCCCCCAGTCCCCGTCGTAGTGATTCTTAAGCCTGACGAGCACGCGTCTGAAGTTGCGATAACTACTGCTGATACCGACCGTGCCCTTGGAGACTCCCTCGTAGAAGCACTCTACGTGATCGGTCAGGCGGTTGTAGACCAACTCGCCGCGGCAACCGGCGCCGCCCTGACGGGGCGTTGCTGGTTACGGGACGGTTATCAGCTGCAGCGCGGTTTGGGAGCTAGTGCCGTTGTTGCGGCAGATGATCGAGTCGGTCGGGCTTACCTTCTTATCCCGGTTGAAATCGCACACATCATCGATGGCCGCGGGATTGACCGCCAACGTATGCGGATTGTTCCGAACGTTTATGTTGTCGGTGGGGGTAACTTCCGCATCGCCGGCGGAGTTGCCCGTCTCGCCGATGGCGTTGCCGAAGTAGAACACGTCGTCGGCCACCAGGCCAGTATTGGCCGTCGCCTTGACCGTCACCTGCAGCCATTGCTTCTGGATGGCGCCATCCGGCCAGAG
>SDBV01006520.1_pt1 | contig 16168 bp, 6 predicted proteins | sample 2277081 | NCBI WGS metagenome assembly SDBV01 (sample SAMN10402039, study PRJNA504765) | marine sediment metagenome | isolation source: marine sediment core GS10_PC15, 223 cmbsf | place: Arctic Ocean: Southern Knipovich Ridge | collected 2010
GAAATAGATTATTAGGTATAGAAAAAATAATGTTTTTTTTGTTTCGATTTTTTCTATCCATCATAACGGCCCCAATTTTCCGCTTGATTGCCTAACCAATTTCTTTTTATCAAGACCATGCTCATCCATCAGAGTTTCAGCGACATTTTGAACAGCATCGAGAGTAAAAGCAGAAAAAGCTAGAAGCTTATTCCTATCAAGCACCGATATAATACTCCATCGTTTTTGAATCCAAGGCCCGATTATTGGAATTCCGAAGTACCACCTAGGCATTTCATGCAAAACCCAATTTAAATGTAGATCCGTTCCTACTTCCTCATAGCAAACATAGCAAGAATAGATAGGATTATGGTTTATCTTTATGACTAAGCTGTTATCAGAGAAAAAGCTGCCACCTAGCTCAACCGATTTCCCCTTGTAAGGCAGTCCTCTTGTAACTATTTCAGTTTCAAAAAGATTAAAAAACTCTTTTCCTGACTTAGATAATCCTGCAAGCAGTGAGCTCCATCGCTCCATTACTTCATCTTCTTGCGGATCAGAATGAAGGTAGTGAGAAACTAAAGCAAAGACTCCGCCGATAACTGTTATCCAGAAAAGAATATTTATGACGGCGCCAATTAACGCTCCGACTGCGTTCGCTACTCCGTAACCAAGCACCAGTTATCTCCTTAACCAAGCGGGTGTTAATAATAGAAGCTATCATTAAGATGATTTATTGTCAAAATACAAAAAATGATTGTCAAGCAGCATTTTATTTTTATACTTACTTGTAGTAAGTTATTGCTAATGATAATCAAGAAAGCATTTGCCTTTTATGAAATGAAATCTTTTTGCCCCACATAGCTCTACTTTTCTATTTCGTCTACTTGAAAACGAACATATGTTTGGATATGATGAATGCAGCTAATTATAGAAAGGGAAATTACCATGTATGACGATGTGATTGCTCAAACGATATCTGATCAGTATACGGAACAGCCTGTTATTGATTTTGATAGTATAAATATTGATACGCCACTCAATAACTTAAATCTAAATTGGAAAGAAAAGGATTTGCCTGAATTAATTCGTACAAAGCATGTACATCGCCTTCACCCTTATATGGGCAAATTTATTCCGCAGCTAGTTGAAATATTTCTAAGAAAGTATCAACCGAGTTTGGTTTATGACCCTTTTTGCGGATCAGGTACTACGTTAGTAGAAGCCAATACATTAGGTATTGACTCAATAGGAACTGACATATCCGTTTTTAATACGCTTCTTTCTAAAATAAAAACGGATAATTATGATATTCCTCTTCTCGAAAAAGAAATCAACGATATTTTATCTAGATTAAATAAATTTAGAGATAAATCTTTTGCAGATAAAGAATCCCTTAAGATATGCTCAACTGATAATAAGTATCTTAATTCATGGTTCGCACCCAAGGCGTTGAAAGAACTTTTATGTTACTTGCATTTGATAGATGACTACACTAATAAAGATCTTTTAAAAATTATTTTATCAAGATCCGCACGTTCAGCTAGAAGGGTCAAACATTATGATCTTGATTTTCCAAAAAAGCCACAACTCGAACCCTATTTTTGTCATAAACATAAGAGAACATGTAAGCCAGTTGATGAAGCCTATAAATTTTTATCGCGATATAGTATTGATACTCTCCGTAGAGTAAAAGAATATGCAACCCTTAAAACAAATGCATCAGTCTCTATTAATCACGGTGACGCACGAGAAATAAATTTGCCCAAAGGAATTGATATGGTTTTAACGTCACCACCTTACTTGGGGCTTATCGACTATCACGATCAACATAAATATTCTTATGAACTGTTGGGTCTTAAAAACAATGAAACAAGAGAAATTGGACCGGCTAAAAATGGATAATCAGATCAATCAAAAAAAGATTATATAAGAGGAATAAATGACGTTTTACTTCATACGAGAGACTATATGACTAAAGATGGTTTAGCATTGATCATTGTAAACGATAAATATGGCCTCTATAAACCAGAAGATGTCGGATTCAAGTCAATTGGTCGAGTGGAACGTCATGTAAACAGAAGAACTGGTCGAAGAAAAGGTGCTTTTTACGAAAGTATTTTAATCTGGCAAAAAATATGACAAATGAACAAGAAATGAAATTGGCAATTCAATCTGTCATAAAATCTATGATGGATAGGATTATGGAAAAAGTTCTGGTAGATGATCCTTTTATTAAGGAAGAGCATAAGGCTAAGAAACCTTTATATGCTGCATTAGTGCCTGACGAGATTTTTAAAGGTTCACATTTTGAAAGACGGTTCGTTACTCCTTTTGGAGGAGTATGGGAAAAATTAGCCATTGTTGCTGCGGATAAGGGACTTGGTCATGGAGAAAAAAGTCGAAGAATAACTGGCAACATTAATGCCGAAAGATTAAGAAGAATTCAAAAAGTGTTGGATTCTCTGGAACATCCGGAGAAAGGTAAAGAGCGAATAAAGCCCGATTGGGATAAAGAATTAAAATATATTTTAGAAGGTAGAAATAGCGAAATGATTCCTTCTACCGTAATTTGCGATGTTTATGTTGAAGAGGAACAAAATAATAAGAAATATGCCTTCGAATTAAAAGCGCCTTTACCAAACAGTGATCAAACGAAAGTTAGTAAAGAAAAATTATTAAAATTACATAGCATGGAGCCTGTACAAATTGATGGTGCATATTATGCATTACCATATAACCCTTATGGGAAAAGATCTGATTACGCATGGGCGTTTCCAGCTAGATGGTTTGATATGAAAAAAGACAGTTCAGTTTTAATAGGTGACGAATTTTGGGAAAAAATTGGTGGTACGGGTACATATAGAGCCTTTATTGATGCCGTAAATGAAATTGGCGAAGCATATAAGGACCGGATCTACAAAGAATACCTAGGTATTTTACCACCTAAAGATGTCGATAAAAATAAGCTGTAGTCCAAGAGAGTACTTTCCTGCTGGACTACTTATGACTATCTTGACCTGCGCGTATTAATAGTCTATAATGACTTCTGCAAGCATACAGTTATTTAAATTAAGCCGTAATGCGGCTTTTCTTCATTTCTAGGTGACTTTGCGGGGGCGTAGCAGTTGATTAGATCGCTTCAAGAGGTCGCGAGTTCGGGTTTCGTCGGTTACGCTTGATTGACCACGAACAGCATGTTTCACTCACGTAGGCCGGAGAGAGCATCTTAATTTATACCAATTTAATGAATATCTAGAATTATTGTCTGTATAATATAGCCATATTTTAAAAAATAAACGATAGGAGTCCGATGATTAGAACGCAAGGTCTTCGATATCAAAAACTTGATCTTCATATACATACGCCAGCATCAAAAGATTTTAAAAACAAAAAAATAACTAGCAAAGAGATCATTCAAGCCGCTTTAGACAAGGGCTTAAAGGCTATTGCAATAACGGATCACCATTCTGGCGAGGCTATTGACGACGTAAAAGCTGCCGCAAAAGGACAGGATATTGTCGTGTTCCCTGGTGTGGAGATACCAGTTATTGGTGGTGAGACTGGTGTTCATGTCGTTGCAATTTTTGATACGGACAGAGCCACTAAAGACATAGAGAATTTCTTGGGGGCTATAGACATTGAGTCCCATCAATACGGCAAGAAAGATGTCATCGCAACCGACATTGCGTTGGTTATTAACAAAATTCACGATCGAGGCGGCTTAGCTGTTCTGGCACACGCAAATTCATCAAAGGGAGTTATCGCTGAGATAAAAGGTGCTTCGAGAAAAACGGTTTTTTCAAATCCAAACCTTTCTGCGGTTGAAGTTACTGAAGCTGACTTTTCTCAAAAAAAGGTTGAAAAAGGGACAAGGGCGATCGATCTCCTTGATGGTACACACGAAGAATATTCAAGCCAGAAGCTCGCCGTATATCAGGCATCAGATAATCCTTGTATCTTGGCAAATGGAGAGTTTGAAGGACACTCAGTCGCTGGGATAGGTCGACGTTACACTTATTTCAAAGTTGACGACAAAATTACCCTTGAAAGCCTAAGACAATGCTTTATCGACCCTGACATAAGGATCCGACAACGTCATGAGATCGAGAAAGCGAGCCCAGCTCTTCGATTTCCTTACATCAAGAACCTGTCAGTTACAGGGGGTTTTTTGGATGGTCTTGATGTGGACTTGCACTCTGGCTTGAATACTGTTATCGGTGGGAAAGGTAGCGGTAAGTCGCTATTTATTGAGCTAATGAGGTTTGTTCTCGACCAAGAATCAACTCAACCGCAAATCAAACAAGATCATAACCACAAACTTGAAAAGAAGTTATTAAAATTTGGCGAGGTTAGTCTAACCTATGTTGATGAAACAGGCACAGAGCGCAGTTTGACCAGAATCTATAACCCGATTGAGGGCAATCCTTATTCAGAGGAGATAAACACAGATCTTGCTAGGGTTTTTCCTGTCTTATTTCTCAGCCAGAACGAAATAATTCGTATTGCTGAGAGCGATGACGAGCAAATAAAATTTATCGACAAGTTCTTTGATTTCCGTAGCTTTCAACAACGAATTCAGGAGCTTGAAGAGCAAATTGAGGCCCTCGATGAAGAATTTGCCGGATGCCTTACAGCTGTCCTCGACGAAAGACGTTTGGCCAAGCAAATCAAATCTATTCATCAACAACTTGAGCAACTTAATGTTAAGCTAAAGAACCCTGTTTTTGAGCGTTTTGAAAAAGTGCAAAAGAAGTATCTTGGTCTTGATACGCAGGTGGAGTATCTTGATGACTTACAGTCTCTAATTTATAAATTTGAAATTGAGCTTGAAGAGTTGGTTCCTGTCGAACCAGATACTACTATTTCCGAAGACCCAGCTGTAAAGCGAATGAAAGAAACTATAAATAGCGCCCACAAAGGTGCTATAGAAAGCATGGCAAAAATAAACAAAAGCACTTCAGGGTATCAAAAAACAGCAAAAGATGAACTCCAGGCGTTTCTCGGTACATTCAATAAAGAAAAAGAGACATATAATGCCGAAATCCAAAGGCTTGGTGGTAACTACAAAGCTCTTAACTCTCAACGAGAAAAACTAATAAGGGAATCAAAAGAAACTGAGCGAAAGCATTCATTAGTCAAAGCCAGGGCCGAGAGAATTAGCAGAGTCAAAGACCAAAGACAGAGGTTACTCGATGCGCTCATATCAACACATCAGGAGTATTCTGACAAGAGAAAGGAAAAATGTCAGGAAATTGAAAAGTACTCTCGGGGAAGAGTAAAAGTATCAGTGCTTGAACAATCGAACGCTTCGGAATTCCAAAGTAGACTTGCTGGGCTCAAAAAAGGGTCATACTTAAAAGACCAAGAAATAGAGGCTATCTCTGAGAACATTAAACCAGGTGAGTTTATTCTTAACTTGCTTAGGTACCATGTGTTATTAAATAATCGAGAAGCTCAACTAGAAACTATTGCTAAAGCGGTAAATATTGACATTAGCCGAGTAAAGCAACTGGCCGATTTCTTGCTTGAGAACTATGCATATACAGAATTGCTGGACTTGGAACACAAGGCAATACCCAAAGATACACCTGTGATTAAGGTTGATATCGGCGATGGGCAATACGAACCTCTCAATGAAGTGTCAACCGGCCAGAAATGTACAGCGATGTTAGTTATGGCACTAAGTGAAGGAGCAATGCCCATAGTTGTAGATCAACCAGAAGATTCACTCGATATTCGATCAATTTGGGAGGATATGTGTTCGAAGCTCCGAATAGATAAAGAAAACCGTCAGTTTCTATTTACTACGCATAACTCAAGCCTGGCTGTTGCTTCGGATACCGATAAATACATTATCATGGCAGCAACGGCTTCTCGAGGTGAAATTGTATTTTGTGGGGCAATAGATACAGAAAAGATTAAGGAAGAGGTAATAACTTACCTCGAAGGCGGGACGGAAACCTATAGAATTAAGTTCCATAAGTACAACATTGGTAAAAAAATAGGCATCTAGTTCCTAACAAGGATATCAATCCCCTTGTGGTGTGACGTGTGAAACTGATCCCCGTGCTCCTCGCCAACTTCAACTCGTTGATTTACGAACTACTAAAAAGTGTTCCCAACTGCTTGTAAGCTGCTATAATGTTGTTTGAATAGTGTCCCTCTATTCCCGCAAATCCCAAATAATGCCTGCATAAAGGCATATTTTATGTTTTATGAAGTTTGTTGTCCTTTCTGCACCATTAGCGGTTAGATCCCTACTCTACTGAACTCCTTTATTGATGATTTGCGGGTTCGAGCCCCTATACGCCCGCTTGACAAACAACCAAGCAAAATGATATTTTATCATTGGTTGGTTAGTATCCTTAGCATTCCATTATTCGCAATAAGCTAGCATAGCCCTTTTGCTAACGGCTCTTAAACATTTTGAGGCTATATGATCAATCATATTGGACTTAAAAGAAGAATATTGTTCTTAATTTCTTTACTATTAATAAGCTTACTTCTCCTTTCAATTTTTCCAAAAACCTCTGAGGCGAATTGTCATCCGCCACCAAGTTGGACCAAACTTAAAGTGGCAACGTGGAATGTGGAAGGTCTTGAGAGTGGCTACAACCTATCTTTCATTATTACTGAAATTGATCTTATTGATCCGGATATTATAGGATTAAATGAAGTAACCACAGGTCAAGCTTTCATGATAGCACTCATTTTAAACAGAGAATATAAAATTTACACTCACGGACAAAGTACTGGCAATGCAATTTTAGTAAAAAAAGATTATAAAATTGTTGGATCAAATCACTGGGACTTAAAAGACGATAGTGATGATGGTTTTAAACGAAGTTTACTTCAAGCAAGAGTCAGGACCGATAAAAACACTCTCGTTGACTTCTACGTCACACATCTCGCGAATGGAAGGGACTCAATTGATATTTTTGATCGTAAAAAACAGGTAGAGAAAATAAAAGAAATAATTTCTAAATCGTCACATCCGAACACACCAGTCGTTATTGTAGGGGATTTTAATGCAAGAGCTCAGCCGATTTATGATGAACTAGGACCGATGGAATATGAGACGGGAACGGTTGAACAAATAATGTTGGGAGTTCACGAAAAGCTCTATTTTGATGCCGGGAGAGAATTAAATGAATTTACAGTGCCGTCAAAGGGTGATGGAGAAAAAATACGAATCGATTACATCTTTATTAGTGATGATATTGATATAGAAACTTATGGACGAACTTTTGGTCATGATCCATTTGGGGGCCACCCCGACCACCGCGGCGTCTATACAACAGTAAATGTTCCAGGCAAAGTGCCCGACCCTAATCCTGGATGTGACCATCCTGACGACAATCATTCAGTTGCTTCAACGAGAATTCAGCGTGATTCCGCCAAGTATGCAAGACTAGCAGTTAAAAAAAATAAGCCATCAATTATCTATAGCGATCAACTAAACGATAAAGTTATTGAATTTTACAACCTGCCACCCGAAACACCTCAAGATATTATTGACTCAAAATGGTCGGAATTAGTAAATCATGTTGATTTACTTGGTGATCCCAATGAATTTGAAGCCGATTACCAATCAATTCCTGATGTCGCCATTCTCGCAAATGGTTACGCGGGCGAACTGGCTAGTTTGGTTGAGAAGTTTAACGAACCGGTGAAACTTGTAGATATCAATTTTGATCCCAATGAGCTTAAAGATCAACCATTATTTCTTATTCCGTCTGGTGGTCTTTATGGTTTGGATAGCTCTCCTATTTTTAAAGCTAAATTGGAAGAATACGTTAATAACGGAGGTACCCTCGTTTCCTTTTCCCAACAGCATGGTTATGAATATCAAGCCCTTCCTGGCGGACAACTAGCGGGCTACGGTTGGCTGGAAGATCAAAGTTGCTGGATTAGATCAGTAAATATTACCGATTATCAGCCTATTTTTGCTGGCCAAAATAAAGAAGAGCCCGATATTCACGTTGATGGTTATTTCACAAACTTTCCTAGTTCAACTTCTTCGTTACTTACTAGAACTCAGAATGGTATGCCTGCGATGCTCACATATCCATTTGGAGAAGGACGCGTTATCGCCAGTACTCTTTTTTCAGATTGGTCATACGGAATGAATCAGGCAAGCGAAGACGAAAAAGCTTTGGTACGTGACTTAATTTCTTGGGCTAAGGCTAAGACAAACGAATTACCTGAAGTACGTCCGGGTGAAAGCATTAACACTAAAGTAGTCATAAAAAACATTATGGATAGCACAGCAACGTCCGCAGTGTTAAATGTTTTATCACCAAATAAAGAGCCAATTAAATCAACTACAATTCCGCTTACTTTACCACCGGGGACTTCTCAGACCGTACCTTTTGGTTATCTGACCTCAAGTGCACGTGGAATATTTTATATAGATTATATTTTAAAAGATATTGATGGTAATATTATTCAACCTCAAGCTGAGGGAAAGTTATTTGCTGTTTCCGAACCACCTCTATGGACTGAGCCAAGCAATCAATTATTGTTTTCAATTCAATCTAATGCAGAGGAATATTTAATCGGACAAGAAGCACGTTTTACGTTTAATTTTTGGAATAACGGTGAAATAACTGAAACCATAACTGCCTGGTATTCTTTTCCCCACAATTTCTGGCAAACAGGTGATTCCATTTATGGAGAGCCCGGAACAACTAGACCGGGGAATAATAGTAATCTTAAAACAACGATTGAAGTGCCTGCTCACGGCTTTAATAGTTTTACATATATGGTACCTGTTTTTGCAAGTTCGGACCGTCTTTGGGCAGATTTTTATGACGATGACAACAATTATTTAGGTAGGTCAACTCGCGGTATTTATGCTCATTATTCCTCCGTAGAAGTAGATTTAAATACTGATAAGCAATTGTATCTTAGCAGTGAAACGGTAACGGTTAAATTGAATTTAATAGATAGGAATTTAATTGATTATCAAGCTGTCGTTAAGCTTGGTATTTATGACAACAAAAATGAGCGTTTGATTAATCGAGAGATTGATATTGAATTATCCAATTCTGGTTCTGCATCAGAGACTTTAGCTTTCTCACTACCTGAAAATGTGGATTTTGGCACATATCAAGTCAGAGCTGAAGTCTATAAAGACAGTAGATTGATAGGATTAGATTCTGATTCTTTTGAAATACCAGAACTGCATATTAGAGCAACACCAATACTACCAGCTTCTCTAATACCAAATAGTTTAAATAATGTAGCTATTAAGCTAGAAAACACTGGTTATACTAGTGTAAAAAATGGGTCTATATTTCTTGAACTAATTGATCCTGATAACAGTATAGTTTCTACGACAACCAGTGATTTTTATTTGAATATTGATGAAAGCATCACTATTAATTTTGATGTTGAATTAACGGATATCATATTTGGTGACTATTTACTAAAATATACTCTTGATGGTGACGGAAAATCAACTTCAGATGAATTATATCTTCCAAACGAGATTTCTATAGATGGTGTTTTCGATAAAACAGACTATAAAGTAAGGGATCAAATGAACTTCGATTTAGCTATCGAAAATTCAGGTAAATTTTCCCTTGAATCGTTAGTTGAGATCAGAATTCCAGATCTATCATTTGAAGATTCTACAACAGTTAATCTAAATCCTGGAGAAAAAACTCAATATCTTTTAAGCCTATTATTACCAAGTCATCTTTCCCCCGGAGAACACAGCATCGATGTTACAACGAATTTAAATAGCTCTAAAGCAACTAAAACATTTACTTTCTTTATTCCCGAACCAAAACTTAAAGTAGATATTGCGAGTTCTGATTATTCTTCAGGAGATACAATGATTATAAATTTAGAAAATTTAGGAGGCACAGATACGTCTTATTCTGTCGAACTAAGGCTCAGTGATTCCAGAGACTTCAAAATTTTAGAACAAACAATTGTAGGCACTATTCAGGCAGAACAAATTAAAAACATTGATTTCATTATACCAGAGAGTGCTGTTACCGGAACTTACCGATTGTTTGGTAATTATGAGATTAACAACTCTGCTACTATGAGAACATTTAGTAAAAATATAAATATTCAGGGAATACAAAGTTCGTTGAATATCAAAACTGATAAGAACACTTATTTAGCCAATGAGAGCCCAGCAGGAATTTCACAGATTTTCAACCAGGGAATACAAATTAATAACGGTTTGCTTAATTTGACAATAACAGGAGAAAGCGTTTTTACTGGTGAGCGGCAAATAAACAGTAATGAAAGTTATTTAAATGCGGAGCAAGTTTTGTCCGCCATCTCCGGTGACAAAATCATCTGGAGAGACAACCGCAACGGAAACTATGATATCTATATGTATGACCTGGCCACCGAGACCGAGCGGCAAATAACTAACGATTTTGAAGATCAACGCGACCCCGCCATCTCCGGTGACAAAATCGTCTGGACGGACAGACGCAACGGAAACTATGATATCTATATGTATGACCTGGCCACCGAAACCGAGCGGCAAATAACAACCGATTCGATATCGCAATACGACCCCGCCATCTCCGGTGACAAAATAGTCTGGAGAGACAGACGCAACGGAAACAATGATATCTATATGTATGACTTGGCCACCGAGACCGAGCGGCAAATAACAACCGATTCACGCAACCAATCCAATCCCGCCATCTCCGGTGACAAAATCATCTGGAGAGACAGCCGCAACGGAAACATGGACATCTATATGTATGACTTGGCCACCGAGACCGAGCGGCAAATAACAACCGATTCACGCAACCAATCCGATCCCGCCATCTCCGGCGACAAAATCGTCTGGACGGACACTCGAAATGGTAAGTCGGATATCTATATGTATGACTTGGCCACTGAGACCGAGCGGCAAATAACTGCCGATTTGATATCGCAATATTACCCCGCCATCTCCGGCGACAAAATCGTCTGGACGGACAACCGCAACCAAAACAATGACATTTATATGTATGACTTGACTACAGAAACCGAGCGGCAAGTAAATAGCAATGAGAGGAAGATTGCGCAGCAATATTCCCCAGCCATCTCCGGCGACAAAATAGTCTGGTCAGACAACCGCAACGGAAACATGGACATCTATATGTATGACCTGGCCACCGAGACCGAGCGACAAATAACAACCGATTCGGGACAACAATACAACCCCGCCATCTCCGGTGACAAAATAGTCTGGACGGACACTCGCAACGACAACCGCAACAGCAACTATGACATTTATATGTATGACTTGGCTACCGAGACCGAGCGGCAAATAACTACCAATTTGAAGCGGCAATGGGACCCCGCCATCTCCGGTGACAAAATCGTTTGGGAAGACCACCGCAACCAATACTATGACATTTATATGTATGACCTGGACACAGAGACCGAGCGACAAATAACTACCGAATCACAATATCAATCCGAGCCCGCTATCTCTGGTGATAAAATCGTCTGGGAAGACTCCGGCAGCTGGTGCTGTGACATCGTCATGTATGACCTGGCCACAGAGACCAAGCGGCAAATAACTACCGATTCGCCATGGCAAGCCGTGGGGGCCGCCATCTCCGGCGACAAAATCATCTGGTTAGATGACCGCAACGGAAACTATGATATCTTCATGTATGAGTTGGCTACCGAGACCGAGCGGCAAATAACTACTAATTTACCAGCGCAAGCCGTGTGGGGGGCCGCCATATCCGGTGACAAAATAGTCTGGTCAGACAACCGCAACGGAAACAGGGAAATTTATTTGTATGACCTGGCCACTGAGACCGAGCTGCAAATAACAACCAATTTTGAATATCAAGACGAGCCCGCCATATCCGGTGACAAAATAGTTTGGTCAGACTACCGTAACGGAAGCGGTGACATTTATATGTATGGTGAGACCGACGGTGAAGTGTTTTGGAAAAAAGAACTTCCCCTTTCACTCGCTGCAAGTGAAACAATTGAAATTACCGAAGTTATCAATCAATTTGATGCGACAGGCAAGTTCTATCTGAGTGCGACGCTAAAATCGGCTTTGGAACAAACTATTGCGGAGGATAGTTATTCTTTCTATGTTTTTCCTAGTAGTTCAGCATTGATAGTAGAAACAGATAAAAAAACATACAAACCGAATGAATCAATTAACTTATCAGGTTCAATTACAAATAATGCAGATCTACCCTTACTCAACCAACAAGTATCAGTGATAGCTGGCAGTGACGTAATCTATACCGAAAACATTCTTCAACTCGATCCCGGTGATAGTTATTATTTTAGTTCCACATTCAGCGCACTTGAATCGTTCACGCTGAAAAGTACATTTGATGATGTGACGATTGAGGAAGATATTGATGTTATTCAGCCAGACATAGCGATGACTGTGGATGCCCCATCGGTCGTTAGCGGCGAAGAGTTTGATATTAATATTACCCTGCAAAATATTGTCGAAATTGATGCGAACCTAGTTTTGGATGTTTCTGGCGCAACCGAAACAGTTCCATTACTTGCTCAACAATCTAAGATGATCTCAAAATCATTTAGAATCGATAAAGATTCCACGATTACCGTAACTTTATCTGGTGACGTCAATCAGCTGGTCCAGAAGAATATTTTGTTTGGCGAAAACACATCGATCACTTTATCACCTGATGATCGCTACCTTGAAGGCGAAGAAATAAGGATACCTTATGAAGTTGAAAATACGGGTCTTCTTGAGACAAGCTTTGATCTTGAATTTACATTTGGAGACCAGACAATAATAAAACCACTATTTTTGCCCGTCGGATCATCTTATTTAGACGAAATTAAACTAGGTCTTTTAAATGAAGGTGATTATAAACTCATCGCTAAAACACCGTTTGATTCAAGCGAAGCAAATTTTAGTGTTGTAAAAAAAGATCAGATCGAACTTAATACTAATATTAGTGAACCAGCTAATAATATTTTAGATGTAAACGTCGACGCGGAAAATATCGGTTTTAACGATTTTAGTGGAACATTGATTCTGGAAACGCCATTCGATAAGCGAGAGCAAGAAGTTGATTTAGCCCTTGGCGATATTGATCAGTACGAATATTCACTATATTTATTAACCGCTGAACCTGGTTTACACGAACTAAAACTCAGTTTATTAAATGGAAGCGGCCACCTTGTAAATGAGTCAACCACAACTTTTGAAATAGAGCCTCCATTATTTGAAGTTACTCAAGCTCCAAATGGGCTAGCCGTTGATCCCGGCAAGGTTACGACAATGACTTTCGAAATTCAAAATAATGGCGACTTAACCGGTGAAGCTTTATTTAATCTTGACGTGTCTGGCATTAATTCATTTCAAAGATCAGTTTGGTTATATCCTGATCAGTCAGAAGAAATCTCTTTTAATGTCTTAATACCGGATGATTTGGAGGAAAAAGATTATAAGGCCAATTATTCAATAAACGATGGTGTTTTAAATGAGTTTGTCTATCACATAAATGGAATAAATATTGATGTTTCGGCTTATCTTGACAAAGAAGTTTACATGCCATCCGATATAATATTGCTTAACCTTAATGTCACAAGGTTAGCCGGCGCTTCAAATGTAAACTTATTCGCTAAGGCATCGATAGATGGGGTAGAAACCACGATTACATTAACTTCGGCAAATCAACAAACCGTTATTTTAGAATTACCATATAGTGACGTATTTGAAAGAATTGCGTACGGGATTTATCATCAGTCTGGCCGAGCCATTTATCTAAATACCACCTATTTTCGCCGCGTTGGTGACGTTATCACTTTAACACCCGATAAAGCTCTTTATTTAGCGGGCGAAGCTGTCACGGTTGATGTAGACACTTTTACAAATGATATATTAAATGTTGAATTTTTAGGTACTATGCAAAGTCTGGAAATAATCGGACCAACATCGTTTAATTTTAATATTCCATCAGAAATAAGATCCGGTACTTATTATATAAATTATTCCTTTGATGAAATAGCCGGTGAAATACCAATTGATATTAAAGGATATTCGGCAAAGATAGTAGATGCTCGTTTGGATAAGTCAACCTACCAACCAAACGATATTATGAAGGCCAGCTTTGTAATTGATACTCAAAATGAATTTGATGGAATCATGGAGGGCTATATATATGATCATTCGGGCGCATCCAGTAAAGCCTTTAAAGTTGAAAAAGCGTTTTCTCCCGGAGAGAACGCGTTTGACGCTACCTCTTCAATCGAAATAGATAGTCCAGGTCTATTCAGCCTTCACTACGAGCTTAGAAAAAAAGATTCCAATATTTATCTGGCTGGAGGCAGGGAAAGTTTCGATATAAAAGGCGCATCACTTGTTTCACTTTCGACCGATAAACCTTCTTATCCAAGCTCAGTGAACGAGGTTATAGCAAATATCTCGGCATTTGGTGATGAAAACGCTGTCCTGCGTCTCTTTATTGACGACGTGCCGGTGTTGGAAGAGGCGGTAGCTATAAGCGGATACACAGATTTAAGTTATCCGGTAACCGGTCTCTCTCCAGGCTACCATACGCTCAAGGCAGAATTGGTAAATGGGCTAACTAGCGAAATGGAGACCGAGTTTGTTTTCGGGAACGATCTTTCGGATCTCACACTCACTAGTGAAGATATTAGTTTTGGAATAAATAGTGACTATGAGTCTTCGACGCCTTATCTTCAAGCTGCAATATCCAACGTTAGTAAAAACGAGGCCGAAAATGTAGTTACAAGATTTTATAATGGTGATCCTCAGGACGGCGGAGTAATGATCGGCGAGGGAAGTGTAGAGATTGTTCCTGCGAGAGGAAGGGCAAAAATTCAGATTCCACTTAATAACGGCAGCCTTAACAGTGAATATAATATATTTGTCCAAATCGATCCGAATGACGAAATTTTAGAATTTAATGAATTAAATAATTTCTCCAAGAGAATTATGCAGATAGATACCCATCCACCAGAAACTACTGCTATTATTACGCCCTCACAACCAGATGGTAACAACGGGTGGTATACATCGAGTGTTGAGGTTACTCTTTTAGCTACCGATACCTTGTCAGGTATTTTCATTACCGAATACAGTTTAAATGAGGGTATAACCTGGAACTTATATGATGGCCTACCGATTTTTGTAACTGACGAAGGCATAAATCCAATATCGTTTAGGTCTATCGATAGAGATGGAAATATTGAAGATAAAAAAAGCACAATAATTAAAATCGATGGATCATCACCGGAAGCAAGCATTTATTTTGGCGAAACATCAAGAGACATTATGGTAATCGGTCTAGATAATGTCGAAGGAACAGTAACAGTCAGTTGGACCGAAGAATCCGGCAGTATTATTACGGGTAGTCATGGTTGGAAAATAAGGAAATATTTATTAGCTGATGATGCCGGCAATTCTACGGAATTAATAATTCGAATAATGGCCGAAGGCAATGCGATATATGCTGGAGTTGAAAGCATAGCCTATGATTCTGAAGATAAAATCAATCTATCGGATAACGATTTAAAATTTGAATGGGCGGTCAACAAGTCGATGACACTAATGATGCTTAATCAGAGAATCGAAGTACAGGATAAATTTATAATTAAAGCCATATATGTAGCCATAAAGGATCAGACAGATATAAAGATTAAAAAAATAGATGACGTTGAACAAGAAATAATTTTAAGCGGAATGAATTTGATAAGACTTGTGACTAGCGATGGGGAGCTAAATTATAAAATTCAATAATTGATGAAGTTAGCAGGGAGCAGATTTAGTTGCTCCGATTTCTATGCCTAATATTCCTTTTACCTCATTCACTATAGCAAGAGTTCTATGGAATATATTCAGAGCAGTCATGTCATTAAGGTATTATCGTTTTGAGCTCAATCAGGTTCGACCATAATGTTGATTTCTTTGTGGTGTAATGTGTGGGATAGATCTCGATTAATTCCGTTATGACCAACCAGTAGTGTCTTTTGGCTACTGTAATCCACTAAAAAAGCTTTCCCAACTGCTTATACGCTGCTATAATGTTGTTTGAATAGTATCCCTGTATTCCCGCATTTGGTATGTTCCGGGCACATACTTAACACTTCATTCCGGGCACATGGTTTACACTTTTGGCATGTTGAACTCTTATGGGAGGAAAATATGCCGTGGAAGGAGACCAGTGTTATGGATGAGAGG
>SDBV01006521.1_pt1 | contig 16168 bp, 24 predicted proteins | sample 2277081 | NCBI WGS metagenome assembly SDBV01 (sample SAMN10402039, study PRJNA504765) | marine sediment metagenome | isolation source: marine sediment core GS10_PC15, 223 cmbsf | place: Arctic Ocean: Southern Knipovich Ridge | collected 2010
AACCCACCTGCCCCGCCCGCACCTGTCGCACTTCGCCCTGTGCCTCCGACTCATCAATCACCTCAGACCAAAGAACCCTATGTTCGCGAAATCGCCGCCCGCCAGAGTGAACTGCTCGAAGTCTATCGCGGCGTGCTCCCGCATGTGCGAGTCTACTACCAGCCTCTCGAGCTCAGCGCCGTTGAACCTCGCGTCCTCGAACTTCCTGCCCTCCTTGATGAGGTAGTCGCGGTCCTCCTCCACTATCGCGACGACGCCCCCGTGGATAAGTGCGGCCTTCATCATGGTGAGAAACTTCATGGGGTCGTCCAACTTACTGAGTACATAGGGGCAGTAGATGAACCCAACCGACCCCTCGGGGAGACGGAGCAGCCCGTAGGGGATGTTGAAGTCGACCTTCTTCTCGCCGTCGGAGGCCACGTTGATCCAGTTGTCGACGCCCGAGAACTTCCTGTACACCCCGATGTTGATCTTCACCACGTCGTCCCGGAACCAGGGATAGACGGAGTCGGGGGTCCACTGCAGGCCCATGCCCTCGGGGAAGTGCATGTCCATCCTGCACTCGTAGACAAGTTTCTTCTGCTGCTCGGTGAGGTCCGGGACGTACATCCCGGGGGACTGGGGCCCGAGGGCCTCCCTAGCCGTCATCTCTTTCTTGGCCCTGACCAGCACTACCCGTTCTCCCAGCTAAGATTGAAGGGCAAAACGAGATTGAAATACAGATCCACATCGTCCCACCGGAACCCGATCCTGAAGTGCAGGTAGCGGCCGTTCCAGAAGTTTCGTAGTCGCCAAGTTACAGCATAGTAGGGTCGGAACGAGCCATCCTCATCCCGCAAGTACCAAACTGCGATCCCTGGCTTCGGGATAGGTTTGAACAGTCCCTTCACATTGGAGAGACGAGCCAAAGCGCGAAGAGAACAAGGAGCAATAGCGTGCCACACAGGCCCTTTCCCACAGAACGCATTCCAGGCACGAGGGATGTAGCTGAACGGCCACAGCCAGTCGTCGTGGCGGCGGTCCCTCAGGTGCTCAGGCAGACAGCGTCTTGGCATCTCTTACCTCCAAGGTCACCGAAAGCATCACGCGGGCCCCTCCCTGGCGAGAAGCGCGGCCCCCTCCTGGTTGATGGGGAGCACGTCCTTCCACTTCTTCACGAAAAGAGCCTTGTTGTCGTGCCACCCCTTCTTCTCCTTCACGTCGCCGACGGAGTGGTGGAGTATGTGCAGCGGGTACGTCATGTTGATGTACCCCGCGAGGTGCGAGCGCAGGCTGATGTCGATGTCGTAGAAATCCCAGCCCGGGAAGCTCTCGTCGAACCCCCCGATCATCCGGAGCAGTTCCCTGCGCATCATCAGGAAGACCCCGTCGAGGACTATGACCCTGCCGTAGGGGCCGAACTCGGTCATCCAAGTCTTCTCCCCGTAGACGTGCATACACGCGCCCGACCGCTCCCTGTTCGCCCACCAGACCGGATCGTCGTCCAGCAGATTCGAGCCCGCGACACCGAGGATCCCCACGGCCTGCTGGTCGCAGTTCTGCATCGCACCCCACAGCATGCCCTTGGACGTAAGCACCTCGACGTCCGAGTGAACGAAGAGAACGTGGGTCCCCCGGGCCTGCGAGTACCCGCGGTTGTAGGCGCGGGCGATACTCTCCTCCCCCACGACCGGGATCAGCTCTATGTCACTCGTCCCCACGTTGAGCGCCACCGAGTCCCTGATGAGCGGGACCTTGGGGCTGTCCGGGTGGACGGTCACGATACTCAGGGACAGCTTCTTCGACATACCTTAGCCTCCTACTTGAACGAAAAAAAGGGGCCAGGGCCAGAAAAGGCCCCGGCCCCTTCGTGAACTGCAAGCTAGTCCATCGGGACAACTCCGCCTTAGAAGCCGGTGATGACCCCCATGAACTTCCGCGCCGGCATGGCAAGAGTCAGGTACCGCTTGACGCGGAACGTGGTCTTGTCCGACGTAGTCGGGACGTCCGACGCCGCGTAGTCGAGCAGGACGTCGAGGAAGATCCCCGCTCCGCCCTGGCCCGAGATCGGCGCAGGAAGCCTGGTCACCAGGCCGACGAGCACCCCGGTCGTGTGGAACCGGTCGGGCACGATGTCGGCGTTGAACCCGTTGATGGGACTGATGTACCGGCTAACGTAGAACCCGCCAGAAATACCAGCGTTGGTCTGCACGGTCACACGCAGCGGGGTGTTGGACAGCTTCACCACCGCGTCGCTGATCAGCTTCGCCTCGGCCGACCTGACGATGAACTTGTCGATGTCTCCGCCCACGTCCCAGCGGTCCTTCAGCATCGTGTCGAGATCCGAGATGACGCTGGAGGCCGCGGTGCCGGTGCTAGAGGCCTGGTAGGACCCGTTGCCCGACGTGACCTGGGTGAGGATTCCGCTATAGGTGTCGCCCGTACCGGGAGCCCGCAGAAGCGCGCCCTCCTCCAGCCTCTTCAGGTGGAGGATGGTATTGCGCTTCTCGATCGCGAGCTGGTCCTGGAAGTTCGCACCAGCCGCGACCGCAAGCCCAGTGACGCCACCGTCCAGGCCCACAGACTTGTAGGTCTCGGACCTGTCGGCGTACACGGTCGTCCGGCCGCTCGGAGTCCCGCCCTCGGGGAAGAACGCGCTGGAAGGATCGTTCGGAGTACCGAACCCCGTGATCTCCTTCCAGGCTGCGGCCTTGCCGGAGCCCGGAACCGTCGGCAGGAAGTTGAGGATCGGCGTGTCGACGGGGATGACGAGCTTGGCCTCGGCCTCGAGGTTCTCTCGGACCGGGAAGGCCGTGTCGCTCGTAGTGACCGTCTTCTGGAGCTCGAGAACCTTCGCCTGGAGCTCCTGTACGGTCACGCTGAACTGATCGAGTGGATTTTCCATTTCTAAACTACCCCTCGTGGGTTTTTCGCGCGGATGAAATTACCTACCGCGACCGGGGGTCCAGACGGACTGCCCCTTTAGAACCTTGATCTGGTGGGCGATCTTGAATCCCTCGATCTCGAGCTTTTCCCTCTCCAGGCTTCCCAGAGGAGCGGTGTCGATCTTCTGACACTTGTCCGTCCAGGCTGCCTCGAGTTCGGGTAGGGTCTTCTCGACCCCGTCCTCCGTCTTCACGACGGTCTCGGGTTTCCCGGCCGACTTCTCCGGCAATTCCTTCCCCTCGACCTTGAGGACCACCTTAGCGGGCGCAGCGGGCTGTGCCTCGACCTTCTCCAGACGGTCCTCGAGGGTCTTCTGGCCCTCCGCGACCGTCTTCTTGAGATTGTCGATGCCCTCCTGCAGAGGAGCGGTCACCTTCTCGAAAGTCTTGGTCAGGCTTTCCGGATTGAGTAGATCCTTGATCTGCTTCGCGAAACCCTCCTGGGTCTCCTTGAGTTCCTTGCGCAAGTCTTCGTTCATCTCTTCTCCCTCTTCGCCCTTCTCGGGCTGAGCAGATTTTCTGGCGGCCTCGATCTCTTGTGCCGTGTCGAAGAGCACGTCGAGGAACTCGTCTGACGAGCTCTCGACCATTCCCCTCTTGGTAGAGAAGGAAAGGGAAGGATCAAGCAGGGTGTTTATGATCACCCTCTTGTACAGATCGATCTCATCGAAAAGCTCGCCAATCACCTGGCTCTGCTTGTACCGCTGGTAGGCGACGCCAAACGAAACCGGTGTCGATTCAAAAACTGAGAAATACGGCACATCGTCGTGATACTTCGTCAAAAATCCGTCGATGGACTCACGAGACAGAACTTCTCCGGGGTTGGCCTCGATCTCGTCCTCGTAGCTGGTCCCCAGTTTCGTGATGTCATTGAAAATCAGAAACTCGTCGACGCTCGACTTGAACACCCCGATGCGAAGCTTTTTGGCACTAGCCCTGATCTTCGGCATCGCCTTCCTTGCGATCTCGGCAGGCTTACCCCCGCTCTTGATCTGCTGATCGGCGCGAGACAGAGCGCTCCGGGTGCCAGGCGCATCACAGTCTCCGCTGGCATTCTTGATAGGATAGTGGCGCAAACTGCGCGGCTCGGTCCTCCCCTCATCGTCTTTCTTCCCGCCCGGCTCGATGAACCCGAACGAGGTATCCGGTAGACTATCGATGAAAGCAGCAGACCACACGGCCTTCTCGGCCACCTCTTCCGTCTGCTCAGCCTTCTGCGTCTCGGGGCTTTCGGTCTTCTCGGCCTCCTTGCCCTCCACTTTCTTGTCCACGGGAACCTCACCTGACTCAAGAATGTCGGTAGCGGTCGGAACACCGTCCACCATCTTAACCAACTCGAAACCGGAACCGGGGAGCGCCCCGGCGTCAACCACGCTCAGCTCCGCCATGACCCACTCGCTAGTGACCCGGACCTTCTCCGGAATGTTCTTGATACCCTTGAGAGCACGCTTCGGAACCTCCAGGGAACTCTTTATGGCAGTGATAACTCGTGTCCCCCTGATAGAGAAATCATTGAGGGTGCCGTCCTTGATCTTCGTCCAGGTGTCCTCCGCCCCCTTCGAGATCCTGGCCGTGACCCTGATCTGCTTCTTCGTGTCCTCGAACTCGATGCCCACGCTCTTCCCAACGGCGAGGGGCTGGTGCATCTCCCGGACATTTCCCTTCCAGGCGCCGAAGGCCTTCTTCGAGCCCTCGTACTCCATGATCTCGCCTTGGGCGTCCAGAACCTCGGCGGACGCGATTCCCTCGATCAGTCTCTTATCGTCGTCGACCTTCGTGATACTGAAGTTCAGCCTCAGATCAGAAGAACCGACACCTTCGGGTGTTACTTGAGATTTCGACACAGAAGCACACTCCTCGACGGACAGATTGATGCCCTCTTCCGTTATGTGCATCTCACCGTCCTGATATTTCAGCGTGACAGCTCCACACCTCTCGCACTTGCCGGCTCCAGCGAAAAGACCCGGATCGTCGACAAGCGCCTTGAGAAGTGAGGAAAAAGTAATATAGTCAGCGCCGCTGAACAGATCCTCTAGAACTTTGCCAGCCGATCCCCTTACCGCCGACCAGGCCGCAGCAGAGGCCCTTCCGTCGTCGCTCGTCGACGCGAACACACTGTTGAAAACGGCCTTCCACTGCTTCTGCTTCTTGCGCGGAAGCTTGCGGACAGCGGGGGGCAGGTCACTCAGCCTCTCGTACGGCACGCCTCCCCCTCCCGGGCTTCAAGTTTTCCCGCACAGGGAACGCCGGGTCCTTCGTCGTGACGGCTTTAGCCTCGGAGAAGACTTCCTTCACCCGCTCCTCAGTCTTCGCCCCATCAAGTTTCTCCCGGATAAACTCCTGCACCTCGTCCGGGATATAGACGGCCTTGAAGATCCTGGGCGACACAGACCTGCGGACATCAGTCAGCGCGACAAGACGCCACTGGCCGATCTCGTGCCGGTACATGAGCTTCTTCCTGAGACCGATCTCCTCCGCGGTCTCGTCCGACGTAGGAAGAATGGAGGCCTCGATGATCCCACTGGGGGACACCTCGTGGCCCAGTATCGAGGAGGCCCCGTCCTGGTTGATAAAGTCGACCTTGCCGTCCTTGATGGCACCGAGAACGTTAGGGGTCAAAAGAAGAATTCCGTTGGCAAGCTGGATATAGGGAGGGACCCCCAGGGGAGGTTTCCCTTCCGCCTTCCTAAGCTCATCGATCCCCGTAGCCCCGAGAGGAACCATCGCCTTGCTGCGACGGATGTTCATCTCCTCGTCCTCCCTCTTGGAGGACAGCCACTCAAACTTCAGCCCCTTCTCGCCGAACCTCTTCCGAATAATCCTCTCGGTGAAGACCTCGGCCAGAAACTTCTTCCTGGGGTTGAGGCCGATCTGCGTCTGCTGGGACTCGAGCACGGTTCCCTGTACCCTCGTGGATCTCGAGCGCATCAGGCCGTGGATCGAGACGCCGAAGATAGCAGCTATGATGCGGGCCAGCCACTCGTCTACCGCGATGGTGAAGTCGTGGGGCTTCATCTCCTTCGGCTGCACCCCGCTGGGCACAAGCTTCATCTTGCTGCGAGCCGCAAGGTTACCAGACAGATAATCGTCGAGATATCTCTGTACTTCGATGATCGTCTCGAAGCTCCAGTCGGGGGGCGATACCAGCAGATACTCGGGGACGTTCCCCTCTGTGTAGAAGTTCAGGCCCGCCAACTGGCGCTTCAAGGAAATATGAGCAGACGTCAGGACCATCTCAACCGGAGACATGCCATACGAACTGTTCGGCATGGAGTTGTACGGAAAGTAGAGGAGCTCGTCCCGGGTGAAGGTCGTGAAGGGCATCCCCTTGACGACCTGCATATAGGCAGGAAGAGGGGCCCTGGGCACGAATCCGTTCTGGTCGATAATCGGTTTAATTGTCGAACCGTCAATTTGTGGAAGCCCGAACAACCTCCCTGCCCTGTCAAGCTGGACCCAGAGCGAAGGGGCGTCCAGGACCAGCATGTCTTCAAGTATCGGGGAGAGCCACCTACTGAACGTCAGGTCGTTCCAGGGGTCCGGGTACCTGAAGAACTCCTTGATCCTCTTCCTGCGGGGCTCGAGGGCTTCAGCATCAAAGTCCGCCTCCACCACGATATCCCAGTCGAGGCCTCGGATCTGGTCCTTCGACATCTGTATCGCGATCCTGACAAGGTCGCAATTCTTCGCCACGCTTCTCAGCAAACTGAAGGTAGAGGTTATCCCCTGGCGGGGCTGGATCCTGATGTTCTCCCCGTGGGCAAAATCCCAGGACCTGGGCGGCCTTTTCTCAACCCTGGCCGCCACTCCCGCGTCCAGGGGGCCGATGAACTTCTCGATCCTATCATCGACGAAGGACCTGCGGGCGGCACTATAGGCATTCTTGATGCGAGAAAAAGCTGACACGAAGATCCACCCCTAGAGCTCGTCCAACCAAGATAGGCTACCTAGGAGGGACTCAGCGTCTGTCTCCGCCTGTCCGGTCAGCATGCCCCGCCCGTGGAGCTCGACGAGAGCATCATACACCGGCTCTCCCAGCTTGGCAGCCGGAGGCATCCTGAAAACGCAGTGGGATCCTTTGTGGGCGACACACACCAGCTTGCATCCGCCCCCACTCGTCAGTGGAGCAGAGTCGGGGTCCCAGTCGTAGCTGCACTCTATTTTGTTTGAATTCTGTACGGAAGACCTCTTCCCGGGCAGCAGGGCGGCGAGGTTCTCAAAGAACTCCCCCTTGCCGGCAAGGTCCTTGTCTGGTGGGCTCTCGTCGAAGTGTCCGGCCGAGGGGCACGAGTTCTGCTTGGACAAGAAAAAGTGTGTTTCCGAAGAACACGTGCCTGACGACATCCGGGCCCCCTCACTAGATCAGAGAAGAAACGTTAGGTTCTTGTATCGGTTTCATGGTTGTTTAAGCATCAAATTTAGACAGCGCCTAACCAACCTTTCCTTTTGCCGCCTGCACTCCCCAGAGGGCGAGGTTGGCCACGATAGCAGCGTACTTCTCGATGCGCTCCAGCCCCTTGACGTTGTAGGATCCGTCCTCGTTGTGCTCCGGGGTCTCAGCGTACACAGTCTCCAGCTTGGCCAGGTAGACCCGCATCAGGATGACCCACTCCTCGAAGGGCCTACCCCCGGCATTCTCAAGGTTCGTCCCGGGCCACTTGCCAACCTGGTACTCCCTTGCGTCCCTGACCCTCTCGAGGGCCTCGTCGAGGCTCTTGTAAGGCCTGATGCACGAAAGTGATTCTCTCTGTCCCATCTCTCCTCCTCACTGACTAGAAAAAGTTGAGCGCCTTCTGTTGCCAGGTGGCGCCCGAACCCCGGACTAGGCCGTTAGGCCACAGCCAAGACGGGGACCAACACCGGATCACCGATGTCGAGCCACGACTTGACCTTCGTCCATGCACCCCTCAGTAGAGTGGCACTTGTTGGTTTGCCCATTGGTAACGCGGACAGGCGCCGCGGCCTGCAGGGAGGCGAGGACGTGTCGCCGTCGATACCGTTTCGCCCCCACCGGCGCACCCTCTGGCACTGAGGTCCTTACTCGCCCCAGGACCGCAACCCGACCATAATCTTAAGATGCCGTGTCCCAGCATCTTGGCGAATTCGATCGGTTGACACGCCAGAGGAGTGCGCTGGTGGAGGCGCCGGGAGTCGAACCCGGGTCCGAACGACCACCACGCTCCCCGATACACAGGCTTACCTACACTCAGAAAAAACTATTTTTTCCTCCCAAGTCTCCTGGATGCAGACAGTTACAGTTAAGGACTTCTTTCCCATCAGCGTCTTTGACCTTAGTAACAATCTGGCAACAAATCTTACAACGCTCTCCTTCTTTCATCGCCTAGCCTCCTCAGTTAGATGCTATCAGAATTGTCGACTTCCCTCCCCACTGCCACCTAAGATCGTTCCCCTCCCTGAGAACAAGCAGCGCCTCCCTGACGTGCTGTATAAGCGCGAACAGGTGGGTGGGGATGTCAAGGCTCGTGCAGAGCTTCATCAACTCGATCAAGAGCGGGATATCCCTGAACTCCACGGCATCGAGATCAGTTCTCTCGGGCCACTCGCACATCGCGCCGCGCCCACCGTCGATCCTGAGCATATTCCACGCGCGGCCGAAGGGCCTCTTGGTGACCACGACCCTGGACACCCCGATCTGGTGCAGGCCGTGGCTGATGAACTTGATCGTGGGCTCGAAGGAGCACGACAGGGGACGGACAGGGTAGATCCCGCAGCGGCCGTCGATCTTGTTCAGGTTCCTGCAGTGGGGGTCCTTGTGGTCCTTCTGCTGATCAGACAGGTACCAGAAGGGCCTGCCGTTGACCTCGATCCTCCGGTCCTCCAGCCTCTCGCCGGACACCGTGTCTATCATCTCCCGCGTCCTCCTGGCCCCGTGGAAGTAGTCGAGGGTGAAGTGGGGGCAGCAGCCCCCACACTTGTCGACACACTCGAAACCCCGGAAGAAGCTGGACGAGAGCCAGAGCTCGTCCGGCGGCATAAGAGTCCTTCCGTCGACCGTGAACTCCTTCGTGGCAACTGCGCGGACGTAGGTCTCAAGGATCTTCCTCATCGAGTCAGGGTACGCGGGCATCTCACCTCCTACTCGTCCTCCCTGAGCGCCGCGTGAAGATGCAACGGTCTCCTCTCGACCTTCACGTAGTATCTCTGCCCCAGAAGAACCTCAGCACAGTCCGAGACCCTAACGACCTCGCCCTCCGTCAGGTGGAACAGCCTGAAGTCAACCCCCCTCAGTTTGTAGTGGGCCGACCCCTCCCTGTGCCTTCCGTCCGAGAAAGCGGTGACCATCGCCGGCCGGCCGGACACGTAGTAGAAGCACCTATTTACCTGCCTCGCTATCTTGATGGACTCTTCCGAAAGAACCGACACGGCCCAGGGGTTCTTCATGACAGGCGGCGGGGCGGGCTCGTCATCTATCAGACTTTGAAGGAGGATGGCTGGGGGGTGAGTTGGTATAGATAAGGGAGGGGGCGAAAGAGGGAGAGGACGAGAGATCCGGATGGCCGCGGCACCGATGGTTGAAAGAAAAACGAGCGACAAGACGACAAGCCAGGACCTCCCTATTCTCACAATCATACCCCCAGCCCTTTCATGTCGATCAGTCTCGGACGCAGTTCCTTGGGCTTAGTGGCACCATAGGTCGGCGTCCCATGGTCCTCCCTGCAGGGCAAGCACTGGCCGGTCCCAGCGCCTATGCCGTAGTAGTTCTCTCCATCCGCCATGGTCTTGCCACAGTCCACGCACATCGTAGCACCTTTGCCGGGAAGGGTCAACCGGTGAGACTGGGCCGCCCTGCCGATCTCGGAGTAGGCCCTGATCCACTGGTACGCGGTGTTCCTTTTCTCCGTGCTCAGGTAGCACCCGGTCGCTATCACCGTCGCGAGGTCCTTCTTCTGACCGGAGGGGACTGTTATCTTGACCGCTCCGGTGGCGTTGACTGACAAGGAGAGGCTTTTCAGCTGGGCGTTCGCGACATCGTTGTCGAGAAGGTCGATCCCGTCAGACATGATAAGCGCCCTGGTCGTGGAGTACATCGCCTGCTTGGTGTTCGAGGTCGTCGTGACAAGGTGGAACTCCACCCCCATCTCCCTCAGGGTCTGCCTGACGGGCTCAGCACAGAACTGGTCACCGTAGACGCTCCTCATCCCGTAGGTCTTGAGCGTCCCCGCAATCTCTAGTAGGGTCTCCTTCATCTTGACGGGGTTCTTCCTGTGCCCCTGCCAGGACCTCAGGTGGTCGAAGACGACCTTCCCGGCTGGGTCCTTGTGCAAGACACAGAAAGCGAACTCGTCGGACTTGAAGGCCACGTCCACGATCGCCATGTAGTCGTAGTCCTTGTCCGGAAGCCTGTGCTGGACGCCCCGAGAGATGCAGAGATCGATCCTCTCGGGAGGGAGCAGCGCGTTGGCGGCCTCCCAGAACTGCGCGGCAAACTCACGCTCGAAGTTCTCGCTATCCCTGAGATACTCTGCGATGAGCCACTCTTCCTCTATGACCGGGCTCATCTCCCAGGAGGGGAGTTTCCAAAGGAACGTGTTGGGAAGATCTTCCCTCCCGTTCCACTCTTCCCAGACCACTCCCGCCTTGGCGAAGGGGGAGGAGATCTTGACGAGCTTCGCGTTAGGGAAAGTGGCCATGCCTCGCCTGACGGCGCGGATGATCTCCTTCGCGGGGTTCTGCAGAGTCTCCTCGTCCCTCCAGACAGCGACCTCGTCAAGAATCGCACAGGGGATAGACCACCCCCTCAGTTGGCGAAAGATGCAGGGGAGGATGGCTATCGTGATCCTGTTGTCTAGCTCTATCTCCTCCCTCGTGACGTTCACGATCATCTGACTGAGCGCGGGGGACGCGAGGAGCTTGTCCTTGATGTAGGTGTGTACGACGCTGGCCTGCTTCTTGTCGACGGCTATGACGGGGATGTAGCCGCGCTCGCCGCGGGACAGTCTGTGCTTCCTCAGCGTCGCCTCGTAGATCGCGATGTTCGAGGCAAACTTGTCAGACTTTCCGCTCCTCGCACCGGGGTAAATCCCCGCCTCGAGATACTCCTTGGGCCTGTACAACGACCTGGTGGTCGCCCTCTTGTAGAGCTGAAGGGGGGTCTCGGTGATCCTCCGGAAGAACGGGGCCTTGCCAGTCGTGTAGCAGTACCTACAACCAGCACCCCTCAGCCGCCCCGAGCCCTTGCAGCGCCTACAGGTCTCCATCCTGAGGACCCGGGTCGTGATCTTCTCGGTTTGCAGGGGGAGGCCGTAGAGCGTCCTGAGGGCCACCTCCTGGTGGGGACTGATGACGTCGCCGATAAGCAGCGGGTCCTTTATGGCGCTGATGATATCGACGACAGGTGTTTCCGTCATCTCTTGTCAGGGAATTTGAGTTCCTTGATGTCTGCCTTGCCCGAGGCGTTTGCCGCGAGAACGGCCACGGCCCCGGAGATCAGCAAGGTGACTACCTCTGGCTTGTTCTCCGCGATAAGAGAGTACGCGGTTAGCAGGAATACTCCCGCAGCCACGAGCGCTACCCAGAACCACTTCCTTTTACTCATCTTCTACTCCTTCCTTGGATTTCCGCCCCCGAGGGCGAATAGAACCGCGATCACGGCAAAGAGAACGATCAGTTCCAGCCACCGCCCTTGCCCCACCGGAACGTGGCCGGCCTCCCCGAGACCTGCGCCCTCTCGCTGGGCCTCCCACAAGCAGGGCAGGGAGGGTCCGGGCTGGCGAAACCTTGAACGATCTTCTCGAACGGCTTGCTACAGAGAAACATCTCGCACCCGGGGTTCTTGCAGTAGTAGTCGTACATCGACATCTCAGGGGTTACCTCCCCCGAAGTAGTCCTTGATCAGGGTGGGGCGGGCCAGAGCCCCTAGCATCCAGTTGTGGATGATCTTCCCAACCCTGCCGTTGCCGTCCATGAAGGGGTGTATCCGCTGGAACTCGAGATAGAACGCGTCGGCCTTGCTCGGGGCCTGGGAGAAGTTTTCGAACAGGTCGTCCACGAGCCCCGGGACCTCGAGAAAAGACGGAGCTATGTAGTCCCCGACCCTGACCCCGTATCGCCTGAATCCGTGCCGGTTCCTTCTCTCGACCATCCCCCCGATATGCAGGAGGGCCTCTTTGTCAAGTTTCTCCCCCTGGTTCAGCAGGGCGTAGCTCCACGCCTCGACCATCCACCCGACGCGAAGGAGGCCCTCCCTGTCATCCAGGCTGAAACCCTGCCGGGCGACCTCCTCCTGGATGAACCTCAGTATCGCCGGGACGTCCGCCTCGAACTTCACCTCTCCCTCCTCCCCTGGTACATGACCCCGAGCCTCAGGTAGAGCTCGATGTGCCTGCAGGGGTTCTTGTCCGACGCCCCCTCCTTGCAGTGGCAGCAGTCCCCCTCGCTCTCGCACCAGCAGGGGTCGCCCTTGCTCATCCAGCACATGCACCGGCACTTCTTTTCCATTCTAACCTTCTGTCGAAAATTTTTCTTCCCCGGCCTACTGCACGTGCTCCACGGCGCAAACGAAGTCCGTCCAGATGATCAGCGGGAGGTGGGGGCCTAGTGGCGGCTGCGGCCTAGCGAAGAGCGTCGCGCGGAACCCGTTCTTGATCTCCGGGAAGATCAAAAGCTTGCCCCTCGGCTGCGACATATTGACCCTCCCGGGCCAGTCGGAGATGAAATAGGTCATCCCGGCCCCTTCTATCTCGTACCTGGTCCCGTCCCTGGTCCTGAAGATGAGGTGCGACAGCAACGGCGCCTACTTCGGATTCAGGTGGTTCCTGACTATCGATCTCGCCTGGGAGAAGCCGAAAAGCATCCCCAGGACGAACCCCGCAAGGAGTCCGTAGAAGGTCCAGGTGATCACCGCCTCGTTGACCACGATCCACTGCTCCATCACTCGAACCCCCCGTCCGAGTAGTCTCCCGCCTACCGTACCCTTGCCTGGTCCTGCGCGAGGACCTCACTCCGCAGTTTATGAAAAGCGTTCCCCGACACCGTGATGATCCAGGTGTCGGTCCCGTTCTCAGTAGGGTCCGCGTTCAGGACGAGGTCGTTGATCAGCTCGCCCCTGTCCGACAGGTTCGTCCACTGCTTTATCTCCACTGGGCACCTCCGTCTGAAAGATTGCACCGGAACGTTAGTTTTTGAGATTTTGCCCCCTTTGAGCTTGATCTCAAACAGACCGTTGTCATTGTCGTAGTAGGTGGGGTCGTATCCCAATTCCCTCGCCCTGGGCACAGAGGATGCCCGGATCAAGGCCTGAGACGCAGCCTTGTGGTGACCACAGCAGCATTCTTCCGTGCGAATTCCTTGTCGATTCAACTCCACGATCTCGTCGGCTATGCACGAATCGACCGTGATGTGCTGCTCAATCACTATCTCGCGGTCCTTTCCCCAGTCACACATAATCAGTTTGGTTTCCTGCTCCCACAGACGCACCGATCTATGTGTCTGTCGCACACCTTGCACCACACCATGTAGATGTTCGGGGACTTCCGGATCTCCCTCAGCCTCTCGTCGACGTCGGGGCACTTGCAGAACATCAAGTCGTTCTTGCACACGACGCAGAACACAGCTCAGTACCCAAGCGCCGTCACGTTCTTGATCAACTCACTCAGCTCCGCCGGCGTCCTGACGATCCGCGGATCCCTTGAGCTCCACGGGTCCCCCACCTTGCGAAACTTATCAGTAAGATGGATCCCGACGAACGCCATCCCCTTGGTCCCGTCCCCGTAGGTGACCTCCTGCCGGGTGTCCGACGTGATGAGCCCCAGTGAGCCCTTCGAGCACAGTCCCACGCAGCCTTTCATGGCGACACCCCCAGACCAGTTTCTCTTACTATTGTACCGGCAGTTCGGGCAGTCGATTTCGGCCCTACCATAGAACTGGTCCCAACTTATACCCCAGGTCTTCTTGCAACCTGGGCAGCGGAAGATCGCGAAGGACTCCTCGATTACCGAGAAGGGGCCGCGTTTGGCAAGGGGACTCCTCCTTTCCACCTCGACAACGGCGCCCCCCTCGAAGTTCCCCCAGAAACTCTCCATCACCCCTCCTTCGACCAGTCCCTGGTCTCATGGTAGTCGCAGAAAGGAGTGGGGCAGACGATGCTCACCCTGCCGTGGAACTGGTCGTCGTCAACCGCCCCCGACTTCCGGCAAACCGGGCATCTGAAGAGGGGGAAAGACTTCTCACTCACTCCCACCTGGCCTGCGAGCAGTACTCCCATCATCCCTCCTTGGGTTCCTTGGGTTTCGCTGCCTCCTCGGCCTTCCTCCTGTAGGCCGCCACGACCTCCTCCAGCCCCGGGGGCTTCTGCGCGCCGCCCTTACCGCCCTGGCCCCTGCGGGGGAGCAGGTCTAGCGCGGTCACGGTCTGGCGGAACGAGTTCAGGTAGGCGTTCAGCGTCTTGAACAGGGGGCGCACGTCCCCGTCGGGCTGGGTGACCGTACCGGCCTTCGCCATATCCTGCTCCGCGAGGAGCATGACGGTCAGGCACACCCTGAGGGTAGCGAGGAGCCCGAGCTGCCCGACGGTGATCTCCTCCCCCATCTCCTCCCGGGCCCAGCTGATGTACCGACGCACGCGGGAGCGGATCTCCGGGTCCAGTATCAGGGCGGTGTTCAGGAACCTCCCGACCTGCCCGCTGTACTTGCCCTTGCAGTCCGACGGCGGCATCCTCTCCCCCTTCGCGACCTTCTCGTAGTAGTCGGCCAGGTGCTCCCGGGCCTTGTCCTTCTGCCTCTGGGTCCTACCCACGGCCACTCGACCTCAGCTTGCCGACCTCGTCCTGGAGGAGGCTGTTGTCGGCCTCAAGTGTCTCCACCCTCGACCGCAGCTCGGTGCACTCGGCCTCGTAGTCCCCACCCTCCTTCTTCGCATCGGCCTGCGCTTGCTGCACCGTCGACAGATCAGACTCAAGCTCTTCTACCTTCGTCACAAGCCCGTCCCTCTCGTCCTCGACCTTTAGCAGGACCTCCTGCGCCTCGCAAACCGGACAGAGACTACAGGAGAAGCAGACCTCCTCGTGTCCGTCCGGGCGGGAGCCCTCACAGACCTCCATCATCACACCCCTCGGGGTATACCACGCTGACCCTCATCTCGTGGTCGCTCGTGAACTCCACGTGGGTCCCCTCCGCCAGGAAGCCGAACGTCTTCCCGAGCTCATCGACGTCCGCCGGGGTCTCCGGGGTCAGGCGGATGACCACCCGGGGCGGCAGCCCACCACAGGTTCTGCCCTTCTCGAAGAGGCGGGCGATAGAGAGTCCCCCCTCCCACGGCTCGAAGATCTCAAGTCTCATAGTTCCACCTCATCTCCTCATCCTCTCTGAAACCACCGTCGCCCAGAGCTCGACCCTGTCGTTCAGCTCCGCGAGCTGGGCGGCGACCTCGTAGATCGCCAGCGTCTGGAACCGGAGAAGCTCGCCGAGCGCGGACTGGCCCTCGGTGTCGTAGACGACCTTCAGTTTCACGACGTTCTCCCGGTAGTCCCTGATCTCCTGCGGGGTCACCGGGGCCCCCCACGGCTCTCCTCATCTTCTGGAGAAAAGACCTCGTGCGGCGGTCCTCACCGCGGACTGCGGCGCGCTGCTCCTTCGCCTTGAGCCTGCGGAGGACACGCATCATCTTCCAGAGGACACTATCAGCCCAGAACCAGTTGACGCCCTCACGGTAGTAGACCGACTCGTCGCCCGTCACAGTGTCCCGAACCTCGAGAAACCTGTCGAGATAGGACTCGCCATTGTGCTCGATAAGACTAATCCGAAGACCGTCGATCTCGCAGTGGAACTCCCACGAGTACCCGTCCCCCCGGACGCGCGTCCACCTACCAAGCGGGAGGGAGGCGACCAGGTCGACAATCCCCTCCCAGTTCCTACTCATCTCAGCGCCCCCCGGAGTATGATGACCCACGCGGCGGCGAGCCCCAGCAGTCCCAGGAAAAGCCCGGCGTAGACGGCGGCCCCCAGGAGCCACCCGAGGACGCGGCGGAAGAGGGAGGTCACCGCGGCACCCCGGAGAAGACAAGGAGAAGAAACAACACAAGCGCTAGTGCGCCGGAGAGAACGGCGGCGGACGAGACGACGACCAGGACCGGGAGCATCGAGGACCACAGGCCCGGCCGCACGGGGCTAGTGTCCAGCTCTTTTCCGTCGACGACGGTCCCACGCCTGGTGTGCATCCGGAACCCACGGATGGGCGGGGGCGGCTAGGGGGACGGCGGCGTCATGACTGCTCTCCGGAGATGCGGG
>SDBV01006522.1_pt1 | contig 16167 bp, 12 predicted proteins | sample 2277081 | NCBI WGS metagenome assembly SDBV01 (sample SAMN10402039, study PRJNA504765) | marine sediment metagenome | isolation source: marine sediment core GS10_PC15, 223 cmbsf | place: Arctic Ocean: Southern Knipovich Ridge | collected 2010
TTTATCAGATTTAGGCCAACGGTTTGGTGGGCAGCATCCCCAGAATGGATTTGGAGAAAATCCGGTATCATTTTTTAAAGTGTATGTATATAGTTTGTCAATTTTGTAATACATAAGATTTTTCTATTTGTCCTATCCAAATAGTTTTTTAACGTGCTTTTTTCTACATTCTTCAAACACCAATAATATATATTAGTAAGGATTCAACCAAAATTGATCTCTTTCGGAAAAAGTTCAATAACTTTTCTTTTATATTTGTTTAATTTACGGTATTCGACTATTCCTTTATGCTGAAGTACTCCTAATATTACTGATTTTTCAATTTTTAATTTATTAGATATTATATTCAACCTTGTTTCAGATAAATAATTCTTATATAGGGAAGCCTCTGTTATTATTTCATCAGCTCTAAGCATCTTTTCTGCTTCAATATCTGCATTTTTTTCAATGTTATCAGTTGCCAGACCTTCTTTTAAGTCATCCAGAAAACACTTTTTCTTTAATAAATTTGAATGAAGTTTGACATGCGCAATTTCATGAGCTAATGTAAACCAGAAATTATCAACACGATCGTATCTGCCGGTATAGACAATTACAGGATTTTCATTATCATAGAAACAAGCTCCATCTAAATATGTTTTAGTTAAATGAGTAAGAATAAAAAATTTAATTCCGGCTTTGTTTAAGTCCTTTATAATTATCTTTATACCATTTTCAATAACTGTATAATTAGAATAATTATTAATTATACTCTGTAATTTCTCCTTTTTATATTGAGGTACTTTAATTTTAGTTGCTTTTTGTCTTGCAACCTGCTGCCAGGTTAATGAATAAAAATTTGCAAATTCCTCGTTTTCCTTTTTTTGTCTGGCGCAAAATTTATTTTCAGGATTTTCATACATTGAAATATCTTTATAACTTTTTTTCCAGATACCTTTATATAAAGCTTCGTATCCTTCGGCAGTATTATTAAAATTATACCAGCCTTTCTTTAGTATTTCATTTACCGGCATATACTTTCTAATTTGAGCTTTTTTTTGCGTTGATGTTTCTTTTAATGTGTCCGGCTGTAAATTGAGTCTATAATTAGTATCAAGATTTATCCAGAATTCTGCACTTGTTTCAAAAGCTTTAGAAAATAGTCTGGCCGTATCAATAGTTATTCGTACTTTATTATTGATTATTTGACTAAGCTGTTTGGTTGAAATATCTGTAAGCTGAGCTAAATCTTCCTGTGACCATCCTCTTGCATCAAGATATTCTTTTATTGTGTATCCTGGTCCTATATTTATAAATGGTTTTAGCTTTTTATTGTTTCTCATAAATAACCCCTTAAAATAATTATTGGTAATGTTTACTTAGCTCATCAATACCAACTATTCCAACTGTATGTTCTTCATTTTCCCAATCAATATCAACTTCCAGACGGTATTTTATTGTAATTCTAAATGAATACCGATTAGCAAAACCTTCAAGTTTTTCAAACTTTAATGCCGGTTGGTTCCAGAAGTCATGTATATCTTTTGCTGCATCAATAATATTTACTATCCATACAAATTTAATTATTACATTTTTGTCGAGTTTATATTTAGTACTTTTACCGGTTGTGTAAAGCTGCTCCAATTTCTTTTTGGTAAAACGATACTTCATGTTTAAGTATCGTTTATTGTTGTTAAAATGTCAACACATATTACCTATTAGGTAAATATCGTATTTACACTTTTAATGTTTCTTTATATATTTGAATGGTGGAGAATAAAAAAAAGCTCCACCCGCATTAATTGCAGAATGAAGCTTATTTATCCTGGGGTGGGGAATTTTGTTTACCGTGCTATGGGGAAAAATATTTTCCGAAACACTGTGAAAACTGCTTGCCATTTCCAACAACTATTTAAAACTAATATAGGTCGTGTATTGTTTATTCGAACACCGAACTCTCCGAACTCACCGAAATTTATTTTCATAGAGTAGTTTGTTTATTTTTTTAACTTATATTATCAGATTCACAAAATAATAAATTTTAGATATTTTTTATACTAGTCTGTTCATCTATTATTTTTAATAAAAAAGATCAAATCATCCTGTATCATAAAAGACAATAACTATCTAACCGCCTCCCGTAAGTAAAAGCACCAACCCTTTTCGGTGAGTTCGGTGCCTTCGGTGTTCAATTCCTAAATAAAACAAACAACGAAAATATCCCAAAATTAAAAAACCACTCCTTCAACTATTTGGCATAATATATGGAAAGCTTGTAAATCTGATTTTTAACAAGTATGCTTATGGTTTTAGATATATTTTTTTGTTAGGAACAACGAACGCACCGAACTCACCGAAATTTATTTAAGCCAAAGTTTTGTATTGTCTTTTTAAGTTATATTCATTATTTACATAAGATAATGGTTTCATGATTGCAATATTATCGAGAATGCAAAATATAATTTTTGGTGCTTTATATGTACTTTCAGGTTTTGCAATAAAGGAAAAATTTATGAACTGAAAATATGTTAAAAAATGGGAGATGAATTGAAAAAAGAAAGGCAGATAGAACAAATACAATTAACCGAATATGAATAGACCATATATGACATAGCTGGTTATGAAAGGTTTCTATAAATAATAGAAAAACTTGGTGGGCGTAAGATATGGCTACGGAAATGCATTTATAAAATATCCCGGAATAAGGCTATAAGAGATGAATTTAACAGGTTGTTGGTAATAAAATTCTTCTCGGCGTCAAGAAAAAAACATTTCAAGCACTTGCATATAAACATAGATTAAGTCCAAAAGCTATTGAGCATATTGTTTATAATAAATAAGATATAACAGATGTGTAAATATACGGAGACAGTAGAACAACATAAATATCATGAAGCAGGGCATGCTCTTGCAGCTATACATGCAGGTGAAAAAATTGAAAAAATTGTATTTGATTATAAAAATTGTAATGCTTATGTAAAAACGCCCGGACCTGAATATAATGAAATACATTATAATCTTTATAGGGAAAATAAAAATATTGAGAAAATAACTAACAATCAATTTATGGAAATTTATGCAGGTTTATATTCTGAATATACATATTTAAAACTTAATAAAAAATATGATAAAGCATTTAATGATTTTATGTTTTTAAAATATAGTTTACAACAAAAAAATAAAACATCTGACTTTTCAAATATGGAAATAATAAAAACTGGTCTAAGAAAAATAATTCCTGAATTTGAAGTTAAAAATCTTATAATAACGAACAAAGAAAAAGCTATCGAGATAATTGATAAAAACTGGAAGTGTATTATCGAAATAGTAAATGTCTTTAATAATAAAAAATATCCCGATGTAAAAGCAGTAACGGAATTAGTTTTAAAATATATCAAGAATTAAAAAATAAAAATATCCTAAAAACCTTCCTTTTTTTTAGGAAAACTTTTCAACTATATTACTCACATAATAGGTATAAGGTTTTTCCATTTTTTTTAATTCAAGCCTGTGAGTAAAAAGAAAATGACAATTATTATTTAACTAGGTTTTTACTTTCTCACAGGCTACTTTTAAAACCTGATTACCTAAAGAGTAATTATTGAGATGGTTTATAGTAATTACAATTATTTTACTCACCACATTATTCATGGTTTAAAAGTACGTGTTGGATATGCTATTAATTTCCGTAATTCCATTATAGAGTTTAAAAGTTTCGTTCTTTAACGGGCCTTTTTTTGCTTTTATTACTGGGTTGTATGAAAAGTATTTAGTAATTATTTCATTAAATAAGGCATCTTTCAAAGACGCTGAAAGTTCTAACATAATAATATGTGAAACACGAAGTTTGATATTTAATTTTACATCAAAACATCTACGTTAAAATTCTGCACAAGAAACTTAAAAGTATTTTGATCTCTGAGTTTACATACAACATGCTGATTCGCAAATGCCCCTTTAAACCATTTAGCATCTTTTTCATCATAATATTTTAGCCAGTTCACTTTCACAATCCATTCATCTTTAAAAGTTTCTTTCTCCTGCTTCCATTTATGATTTTCCGGTAAATCGTCTATCATTAATTTATCATTAACTAAATAGTTTTTTACAAGTACTGCTTCTTCTTCAACAATACCATAACCTGCATAACCCTTTCCTTTAATAAGAGCAAATATTTTATCACCCTTTTTTAGTTTTTTTATTGCATTTATCCAGCGGGCACCGCCGCCTGCGCTAATAAAGTTATATTTTAAATTTAAATTCCATTCTCTTACATTTTCCTCGGTGATGCCTGTATTTACAAAATAATATCCGGTCCATTTTGATTTTTTACCTGCAAATGACTTTTCTTCAACTTCTACCGGATCTTTTAACCAGGACCTTCCAATATATTCATTTCCGTCCTTTTGAAATATGTTAAAAAATACAACATTGATATTAACTTTATGAACATCATTTAAGTGTTCTACTATACGTTCCGTTGAATCATCCAGAGTTTCCGCGACTATAACAATTTGATACGAGCTGTTTATTTTATCCGGAACAGGGGTATCAAAATATTCTGAAAAAGCCGTCTCCAGGTTGGATGATTTATATGAATTATAAATATCCACAATTTCATCACGATTCAAATTATAAACCCAGGTACCGTAATCGAGGCATTGTGCTACAATATCGCGGGGCGTTTTACTTCTTTTTAATTCAATAATAATTAATTCACCTTCACTATTAATTGCCAGCAGATCTATAAAACCACCATAACCGGTATGTACCTGCTGTCCGATTATTAGCGCATCTATACCCAGCAATGATATATCTTCTTTAATCCAGGCTTCCAGACGTTTTTCAAGATTGAGTTTAATTCTGTTCATGGGAGTTAGGTTTTCGTTTTTTATTTGCCAAAGGTCTATAGAAAGTGACATTTTTTTCTCCTACTACGTTGAATTGGTTTTTTAAGTAGAGCTATTGGTGATCTATCTTTTAAATGTTTCTGTTAACTTAATCGTTTATATGTCATACAGTCTATTATTTCACATACTTAATTTATTTATTCGAAATTAAGAGTTATGCAAAGCATGTAGAATTTTACTTTAGAATAACCCATTTATAGTGTCAATTGAATTTTTATGTTTTTAAGTGGTAATATTTTGTATTAGATATATTTTTTTGTTAGAACACCGAAGGCACCGAACTCACCGAAATTTGTTTTCATGGATCAGTTTGTCTTCAACATTTAAGTTAAATAATTTCCTTGTTTATTGGTTTTTAACTCAAAGATATTATCCTCTGTTTTCTATAGATTTGATAGATTAGTTATATGTATTATTAAAAGAGATATTTTATTATTCACACATACAAGTAAAGACCTTCTACATATACTCTATTTTAAGATTTATATTGTTTTTAGTATCTCAATTACTTCATCGACTTTATATTCAACTGCTGTATTAAAGTATTTAATAATTTTAATATCCTTATGATGATTTATAATGTTCGATAGTTTTTTTTCAGTAAACATATAATCACAATATGAAGCGTCTATTGTCGCATGCAAAAAATCATTAATATCATTCCCGGAATAGTCTTCTTCAATTCTTTTCATGAAATATGCATTCAAACAAGATTGTGTATAGATTGCAGGCATAAGAACAGCTGTATCTGCCTCCATATAATCGAAGCTGTTGATGATAAGGTTTTTTAACAATTGAATTTGTTCACTGGATAATTTCTCATTACTATTCGCAACATAATGATAAGCATCTATTATTAATTTATCTGCTTTATTTATAAATCCAGCAATTTCATTAATTAATGAATCTTTAAATTTTAAATATTTTACTTTTTTCTTTTCTTCATTATGTTTACATGCAAGTTTAATAACTTCCATTTTATAGTCAAAATCTGATTTATCAGGTTCCATCCACAAAAAGTCAGATACATCAATATAAGATAGCAAATCGTAGAAATATTTCTGGTAACGAAAATTATCTTCGACATTTAAATTAATAATATGCGGGGAAGGTGTTCCGTATAATCTGCCAATTTTATCTATGGCATAAACTTTCCAATCTTTTTTGGATTCGCAAAAATTATTTGCAAAAAAGAAAGATATAATTTCTTCAGTAATACGATCAAAAAAAAAGTAAAAACAAACACTTTTGCTGTATTTATTCATAAGATAAATTATTGGATTCCTTTTTTCTATATCTTTAATCTTTTCTAATTCTGCAAGATGAGCAATAGAAATAGGACAAATAATTTTATTACTATTAGCAAGTGAATCTATACATTTATACAGTTCTATTTTCGCCGGTTCATTTGTATTATTTAAGTATACATCCCTTAAGTATATCCAATATTTTATATCTAAATAAATTTTTTTTACATTAATATTCTCTTCATATAGTTGTTTTCTGCAATTTCTGGAATACTGTGATAGGCTTATTTCAGAATGATTATGATGATACTCTTGACGTATACTAGGATTAAATCCCTGTTTTAAAGCCTTTTCTAATATAATACTAGAATTAATCATTTTATTTTTATTTCACTTTCAATAAACTAATTTCCATTTCCTTTTACCTTCGGAGCACTGGGACGTACGGAGGTATGCGCTGTTATCTGCCGTAGCCAGCCCCACAAGTACACGCCGAAGCCATGGATGGCAAAGGCGTAGGGCAACTACTCATTAGATATTTTTAAGTTCCCATTTGCTAATTTTAACATTTTATTTACAAAAACTGGTTCAATACCGAGGTAAAAGATTAATACATCTTTGAGGTACCTATATTTAAACCATGGAACATTTTTATCGAACTCTTTCAATTCTTTATATTTTGATAATAAAAAACAAACTAGCCGTATTCTTTTCTTTATATCTCTCGGAATTCTAGGTATTCTTTTGTCTGCGACTGATAAACCAGTGATTACCTGATAATGTCCACGTCTCATAACTTTATATTTTCTATTATTAATTTTGAATCCATAACTACCAAGTATTTTTTCAATTTTTTCACGTGTCGGGATCTCAAAATCACCTGAAATTGCTATATCATCAGCATATCGAGTATAAGTGCAATTAAATTCTTTTGATACATTTATTAAATCATTATCTAATTTTGTACAGTAGATATTTGATAATACTGGACTCGTATTCAGACCAGGAAAAAGGACATCGCGAAATGTAGTAATTTGACTTAGAATATCACTTACATTATTATTTGCACCAAGATTTCTAAAAACCTCTTTGACAGAATTGATATTTATTGTATAGAAAAAATCTTTAATATCACATTTAAGTATTATTTTTTTATTTAAATGCTGCGTAGCATTTTTAATGATATTCATTTTTTTTATAAAACCATATACAGAAGATATTGGCGAATAGATTTGATTTAAATAATTAGCTATATTTTTCAAAATATTTTTGTATGTCATATTCAAAACTTCAGCAACTTCTCTATATTTATTTGAATATTTGTAAATTTGTATTAATTTTATTATTCTCTCTTTATGTTCTTCGGAACGTACCAACGATAAATCTTTCACAGATATATTTAAATATTTTGAGAGATCTTTTATATTTCTTATATTTTGTAAATCTATTTGCATTTATCATTAAATGTCATCCATGCTATGGAAAAGCATAAATTAAGTGTCTAACGTATACGAAATCATACACGGATAATAGCATGGATGACAATTTAATTATATACAATTATTTATTGATGGTAAATAGACAAAGGATTTCTTCTTGTATATGGTTTTTTGTTTCCTGAATCTTTAATGAATATTATCTTTGTTTCAATTTTACAATAATCTCTAAGTTCACTTATTCCATATTTTCCCGTTCCACATAAATAAACGATATAAATCTTTCGAAACACACCAAGAACATAATCACAAATTGATATTAGCTCTTCTTCCTCCTTTTTTTTTTCAATTATGTCAATATTATCTGGCCATTTCATTCTTAGAGATTCATCATATTCCCAAATATAGTAACATTTTTCTTTAATTCGAAAATTTAAAAATTTATTGATATTTTTAAGAAAATCGATTCTCTTTTTTACTTTTTCATTCTCATCAATATCATGATATATATAGATAATGGCTTCAAAAGAAAAAATGGAAAGCAACTCTAAAAATATATTCTTAATTTCCCGATGATCCTGCGTATAATGAAATGATTTGTATAGGCTTTTAATATTTAAGAATTTAGCGAAGAATGGATTATGTAATAAATTCTCCCTCGATTCCTTTATTTTTATTCGATATTCATCAATATTGAAATCATCAATTAAAACCGCACCAAAAAAATAAGTGTTACTGTCTTTGACTGATTCATCGATAAATATTTTCATACAAAATATCCATATTATTTAATATTTTCGCCCGCCACGGATGGCCGAGAACTGTAAAACTATTAGCCGGGCATTGAACATAACGGACTACGGCTTGGCGAAGTCCAGTGGCTTCAGTAAAGATTTAAACTTTACTCCACCAATAAAACAATACAGTAAAAAGCTAATGTTTGCAAGAATAATTCAATCAATAAAATAGATAGCGTTTTCCATCCCAAATAGAGTTAAAAAATGGTTTTACTGCAGCTATTGTAGTACTTGCAAATGGCACAGTACTATTGGGATTTTGAGATATGAACATGCCTAAAATAGCATTTGTAAATTTCTGTATTTCTTCAACGTCCATTTTTTTAAATGAAAAAGTGGCTTTATTTGTACCTTGTTTTAAAAGGTATGTTTCACCAAATGACTCTTCCAACTTTAAAAGAGGATCTTGGATATAAAAAAACATATCACTCGAACCGGTTATATTAAAGGATGCTTCAATTTCTATTTTCTTATTTAGCGCTTTCAGCGATTTATATAAAAAACAAAATATTGAATATATTGATCCTAATAGGAGCGAACCAGTAATTAATAATGGTGTTCCCTCTCTAAATTCCAAATATGAATAATGAATGATATTTTCCTCAAAAATTAATTTGTCATATGCAGCCCAATTATTAAAAGCACTAAAGTAATCCTCTGATTCATAAACTATTTGAGGTGAGTGACTTTTCTTGTTTTTATCCATAAAAACATATGGCAATTGTATTTTGTCACCGAGTGGACGGTTTTGCTTAAATATTTCAAAATATTCATATAGCTTCGAATTAGAAAGCGAGGCGACATCAATAATCAAACTAGCATTTACCCAATTATTGTGGGTCTTGCATTTTAATAATTTGTCAATTTCAAATTGATCATTAGAGCTACCTATTGACAAGGTTCTAATTTTTCCTAACGGCGGTTTTTTCAATGTTTGGTCTGTAATTGTGCGATAAATAGTTTCATATTGTAATTCAAAGGATAATAAACTTTTTATCTTTATAGAATTTACGCCCTGCAAATATTTAGGAGCATTAGCGAAATCAATCTTTATTAACACCGGAATAAATTTTTTACGATTGCCTTTAATAATTATCTCACTTGTTGTCAAATTTGTTTCATATCCAACGCCGCCTACTCTCTCATCTGCTTTTTTTGTATAGTTTTCTGTAATAAAAATAAGAATATAATCACAAGTAGCTATATTTTGTTCCATAAATTTTGGATTCATATCGCCGAGTTGCAGGTCATATTGATCAAGTACAGTATCAACACCATCATTTATTAGTCTATCTGCAAAATTTCTCACCCAATCTTTATATTCTAGACTATCTTGTGAATAAGAAATAAAGGCCTTTGGGTTCATATTACCTCCTGCTAAATAATAATTAAGAATAGTTATTCTTTCTTTCGCCCGCCAAGGAAGGCGGGCGATCATAAACTTCCTGGGCCGGTTATGGCATATAACTTTTAAAATAACATATTACCTATAATCTGCATTTAAATGTTATCCTAAACTACCTAAATTATCAAGCTGCTATATTTGATAAAGGGATTACTGAAAGTTTTTGAAGTAGTTGCCAGATTTTTGTTGTTTTTTTATTCGATCATCGAACCCACCCAATAAACCGAAATTTATTTAATAAATCTGTCTGCCTAATATTATTAAGCTAAAATTATTATTCTCTGTTTTCTATAAATTCGACGGATTGGTTAGGTGCTTCAAGTGTACTCTTTTCTTTTCAAGTAACACATGGATGTCGAGCTTTAATTATTTTTTGTAATCGGATAACTCCTTTTTAATATCATCAAAGAATTGCATAATTGATTCATTTAATGAGTCACTATTTTCATGTCGTTGCACTTTTAGTTTATAATCATTTTCTATAATGAAGAAATTACACCCCAGACTAACTAATCGCTTCATATATTCAGAAGGATAACGTTCTTTAATATTTAGGTAGTCCAAAGCATTATAAATTCTATGATCTATATCAGGATGTGTCTTAGATGAAATCATAGCAATTTCGTCTATAATAAAAAGCTGGATAATCATTGATAAGCAAATTCCTTTACCAATTGAACGTTTTTTGTAATCATCATCATTTTCTGATATCATAATGGATAAGGCATTGATATCTGCTTCTTTCTCTTGAGCTAAAAGAACACTTTCTGTAACTGAAGACTTATGTTCCAATACTATGTGAGAATATTCATGAAAATATATAAAAGCTATAGCAAAGTGAAATGTTGTATTTGAAACTTTAGATTCTTCATCTTCTGCGTCAGGGCTGGGATAATTCTCAAACCATGGAATGTTGTTCATTTTTAGTATATTTGCCCACTTCTTCATGAAGAATATATTGTGCGCTCCTGGTAATGCCAACGCATTGCCGTCCCATTTATTTGTTGACTCAAGTTTTTGTATTTTGTGTGAAAAATTAAATAAAGTATAAATCATTGCCCACATGTATTTTAGAAAACTTAAATTGAAGTGTATTTTATCGTACTTAACATAGGTAGTCCTAAATTTATTATCGTTTAACGCTATAGATAGTTTTTTACGTTGAATCAAGTCCAATTGTTCACTGCAGATTTGTTTATTATAATTAAGAATAATGAGTATTGTTTTTTTAAAAAGTTTAACAATTATATCATCTATTTCATAATTCATTTATTGCTATCACCTTATTGTATAGTTTCGTTTATAATTGGTAACATACAATATATTGTTGAATATTATCAACAGAAAATTACATTTATAAAAATTACCATTACAACTGTTACCGCACTATGAGGAAAAATATTTACCGAAAGGTGAGTAAAAGTGCTTGCCATTTACACCGGCATTGGACATAACATTTTACAATATGCCAAGTTGGTCAATGGCCAACTTGGGTGTAACGAAGCGAAACCTAATATTTGCTGTTATGTTTAGTGCCCTGCTCTTCTAAGGTTTTTTCTAAAAGTCCATGGATGGCCTTTTAGAACACTAATCTATCTTATCTGCAGTGCAGATTTTTTCAAACTAATATTTAAAACAAGACTATCTATATATTGTTTTAAACCATCAATAGCAATCTCATCATTTATTCCTGGACCAACCATTATTTCTTTTATTGGAAGTACTTCTTCAAATTTCAACTTAGTATATGGAAGAATGATTCCTTTCCTATTCTGAAAATGTTGGTTTGGTGGATTATTAATAACAATACGATATTCTTTCTCTGTATAATTATTCTCTTGTTTTGTAAGCACATGAAAAAGAACAATTAATGAATTTATTTTTGAAGAATTCTCAAGATATAAATTCTGACTAATTTTCCCATTATTACCTTCTAAATCCTTTAAGTATGTAATCATTGTTGTAAAAAGCTCTAATTGGTTTGATTTATTATAAATAATTTTTCCAGATTGCAATCCGAAGTTATTGCTTTTAAATATATCAGTAATTTGTTTTACATTAAAAGAAACACAATAACCATTATTACCACCATAATAAGCCCATTGACTCATTAAATCTCTTTCTGTTGTTAATGAAAAAACATAATTTTTATGGAATTCTGGCATCATCCTGTTTGTAAAATCTTGATATTTATTTTCTCCATTCTTTCCATATACATTTTGAAACACTTCCTTTAAAATTTGACTGGCATAACTTCGATCAAATACATCATTCATGTATTCTCTTTGTGATAACCATATTTCGTTTTCTTTTAGAATGTTTAGAAGGGCATTACAATTAGTATAATGGTATAGTTCTTGGTGGTTTTCGATTGGATTAGATTCTTTTTCAGAAATTCTAATAATTTCTTCTTTAATTCCATCAAATGATTTCAATTTTCTCTCCTATTACAAAAGCCATAAAACTTTTTATCAGTTAAGCTGGCTTCTTTATTTTTCTTATTTTTGTCCTTAAGCTTTCAAATCTCTGGATCTCTTTATTTAAATTTATCGGTTCAGGTTTTTTATAGGCATATTTGTCACTATGTGTGTGACCCTCCATATATCTACAACATTTATTAAAAGACTCTTGAACCTCTTCAATTAATTCATTATCGAAATATACAGCTGACAATGAATCAATACTGACTCTTTCATTAAATCTTTTAACAACATTTTTAAATAAATCATTTATTACTAATACTTCGTAAGAAGTTCTTAAAGCTGCAAAACCAGCTTTTAATAAATACTCTCTCTGTGATGGGGGGCATTCATCTTTTTTTGCTTCTATATAATATTTCTTTGCTGGCTCTGCATTTCGATATATTTTCTCATATGAAGGAGAATTATTTAACCACACTTGTCCTGGTTTGTCATCTCTTTTTTCTACCCAATGGCAACTGTGATCTACTTTCAAATCTGAGCAATGCCCTATTAGTGATGAAACAAAAACAAGATCATGAGTAAAAACTATCGTTTGCTTTGCCTTAGATCCTTCAACTAATCTTTTTGCAATTTCACTTTTTCTTCTTTCATCCAATGATGAAACAGGGTCATCGAATATAATTCCTCTGTTTATTTCTGATAATTCCATTTCTGTAATAAAGTCAGCAATGGCGATTACTTTCTTTTCTCCTTCACTTAATACTGTATTGGGATTTCTTCCTTTTAGTTTTAGTTGTCTGTATGACCTGCCTGCAGAACCTGTATGGTTGATTTCAATGCCAAAGGTTCCATTAAGTTTTATACATTCCTCATTAAAGGTTTCTATGTATTTTTGGTTAAAGTATTTATCCGAAAGAGTTTTTTCGGTTTCAGTTATTTTCCTTTTTGAAAAATTGGCTTTCCCCGCCTTTTTTATCCAGATTTGATCATAAACATAAGTTTCGAATTTTGAAAAATGAGAATTAAAAATTTTTTTATGCTCCAAAAATGTTTTTGCCTTCAAAAGACGCTCTAATTCTTTGCCCTGCTCATTATTCTTAAATGTTTGAAATGTAGTATCAATAGAAATTTCAATTTTATCATAGTCGCTCATACTTATTTTTATTTCGTCGCGCGTATTTGATGATTTACTTTTAATGTCTGAGATGATCTTTTTTGATAGGATTTCTTGAGCTGAGAGTACTCTCTTTAAATTTTCTATAATTTTTGGATAATATTCGGTTAGCCAAATTGTAAGAATATTATCTTCAGAAAACACATTAAATATCAGTTTTTCATATCCCTGTTTCACTTCACTAAGAACTTCCTGAGACTTGCGTGCATTTTCTTCTGCCACACTTTTAATAAATAGCCAATAATTGGTTATTAAATCTTTTGCATCTTCTGATAATGGTTGATGACAAAGTAAACAATTATCTCCACTTTTAGGATAAGCACCTTTTTCATATTTTTGTTTTTTTGCAAAAGATTCGGCAGCTTTAATGAAGTTTTTCCATTCTATTGTACCAATATCTTCAATTTTATCTGTTTTAAACTTTTCTATTCCTTCAGTTTTTGCTGTTTCTTCCTTTTTTTTACAATCTGCTATTGCATCCTTTATACTATTGAGATATTCATTTGTGAAAAACCTATTGAGTTTTTCAATATAACTCTTATTCGCTCCTAAAAGTTTTTTAATATTTTGAAGGTTTTCTATTTGTGTATCTTTACTTCTCGTAGCTATCAGCAATTCATCGTACTGTTTTTGAATTATAATCTTCTCGGATTTATCTTCAATAGTGTAAGGTGTATATTTTTTTAAATCCTTATTTTTTGTCTCAGCGGATAGATTTTCAACTAAAAATTTTATCTCTGATTCACCTTCGAACCACAGACCAAATTGGTTTTCAGATTGCGTGTTTTGTATTTCAATGTTAAGCTTTTCCTCAATTAGTTTGATTGCTTCAGTATATTTAGAAAAGAAACTCAACCCTGCTGGCCGGAACTCAAATTCATTTCTTTGTTCGAGATGACTAAACACACTTTTACCATCAAATACAGCAAAATGTTCAAACTCGATTGAGTCTTCATTTCTTGGAAACTGCAGTACTGGTAAGTTATTACCAGCAGAATTAAATGTAAAAATTGCCTTTATTGGTTTATGACCACTTTCAATATAGATATTTGGTATAATTTCCTCGGTTGATTTTGAATAAAAGGCATTCTTTAATAATCTCACGTATCCGGATTTTCCAGATCCATTAGCTCCATATATAATTGTTAAGTTACGATTAAATTCAAAAGTTTGATTTTCTATTAAGGCATTTACGCCTTCAACATTTTCAAGCTTTGAAAAAAGTAAATCTGGAATATAATTACCTGAGTTTGCAGCTTTATAACCGATTGTAATTACATGTTTTTTAGTTTTTTCCTTAAGTCCAAGTTCTTCAAGTAAGAATGAATAGGAAGTATTTATGTTAGAATCTGAAATAATCTTATCCGATAAAATCTTTTCAGCAAGAAATTTTGCCCAATATGGTTGTTCATTGGCAAATTTATTTACCTCTCTTTCGAGTGTTTCCATATCTTTAACCATTGATATTCTTCCTTTTTCCGAGGCCACGAGTGGCCGAAGTCTACAAAACGCATAGATAGGTATTAAACATACTTTTGAAATAACGCATTACCTGTAATCTCCACATAAATTTTATCCCAAAACTACCTAAATTAGCAATATGATGCATCATCAACACTATACACTTTCCTCCACGATCTCTATTTCTTCAGGCGTAAGCTCATAAAGCTCATAAACAAGATTATCTATTTGCCTGTCTAATAAATCAATTTTCTTTTTCCAGACTTTTTTATCTGTGTCTGATTTTGCTAAGTAGTATTCTTTTTGAGTTCCAAGCATTTGGCCCACAAGGTCTGTAACTAATGAATGTTTGGGCGTACTTTTTTCAAGTTTTGGTATTTGTAATTTTCTTAATTCTGCTAATGTTGTTTGTCTAAAATCGTCCTTTGTAGCAATTGAAGATGTATTTATATATAAATATGAAATAAATTTACTATTTAGTACACCAAGTAAAAATAAAACATCATATTTTGCTTCGGTAATGATAAAAGGATTTATATCTTTTTTGAAAACCATTTTCTCATTAAAATAAGTTGACATTATCCGATCTTGTCTATTAATTACACGACGTATTAAAATTTTTGGAGTTTTTTCATAATATTTTATCAGTGATTGTTTATCTTTTAAACTAACAGGTTTCGTTTCCTCATTTATAAAAATATATCTGTACATTTGGCCTTTACTTAAAAAAGGAGTAGTCCATTTATCAATTTTTGTTACATATTTAAATTTAGATGGAGGTAAGCCTTGTGTAGATATTGTTATTTCTCCAAGTTGAATAAACGAGTCATTATTTTTTAATCTTAAGAATATCTCCTGAGCTAATGGATTTAATACAAGTTTATAATCGGGTTCTGTAATTAATTCTTTTTTTACTTTTACAAATTTAATTGTATTTAAATTTGGATTTTTATTTTTTTTATTAAATCGATATATTGAATAACCAGTTCTAAATTTTATATTTTCAATAATATATATGCCAGTATCTACATATGCGTCTTTAAAAACATTAAAAGGTAAATTTATAATCTTTTTAATTCTAAAATTAGTAAAAAGGAGTTCTCTTATTTTTTTATAGTTTTCCCCTGTTTGCCAGGTAATTGAAGAAATATAACTTAATAAGCCTTTATTATTAAGCTTTTTTAATATGGCCAAAATGAAAATAACTGAAGAATCATATTTACGTTGAAGTTGTGGCAACCGGTTTTGAATATATTTTTTAAAATCATTTGTCATAATTTCAATTGGTACATAAGGCGGATTCCCCACCACACAATCAAACCCGCCTCTCTCAAA
>SDBV01006523.1_pt1 | contig 16165 bp, 13 predicted proteins | sample 2277081 | NCBI WGS metagenome assembly SDBV01 (sample SAMN10402039, study PRJNA504765) | marine sediment metagenome | isolation source: marine sediment core GS10_PC15, 223 cmbsf | place: Arctic Ocean: Southern Knipovich Ridge | collected 2010
ATACTCGTCTGATGAATCCTACAACGGATGTGTTCGAGAAACGCATAGCCGCGATGGAAGGCGGCGTGGGGGCACTCGGTTTCAGTTCGGGTATGGCGGCGATCAATGCCGCGGTGCTCAATATCTGCGGCGCCGGAGAGCACTTCGTGTCGTCCAATTCCCTTTACGGCGGGACATATACGCTGTTTAGTCAGACGTTTCCGAAGATTGGTATTGATGTAACCTTTGTCGACCCTTCGGACCCTCAGAATTTCGCCAAGGCGATCAAGGACAACACGAGGTTTCTTTACATCGAAACCATGGGCAATCCCAAGAATGACATCATGGATTTTGAGAAGGTCGTTCAGATTGCTCACGACCACGGCATTCCGGTGATATGCGACAACACCGTTACCTCGCCGATACTATTTAGGCCGTTCGAGCATGGCATCGACATTATCGTGCACAGTTGCACGAAGATCATCGGCGGGCACGGCAACAGCATAGGCGGGGCTATCGTCGACTCGGGCAAATTCGACTGGACCAACGGCAAGTTTCCGGGATTGACCGAGCCCGATCCGAGCTACCACGGCGTCAAATATGTCGAGGCGGTCGGTGAGTTGGCCTATATTATCAAGGCAAGGGTGCAGTTCCTCAGAGATATGGGCGGATGCATGTCTCCGTTCAATGCGTTCCTGTTCCTGATGGGATTGGAGACGATACACCTACGCGTTCCGAGGCATTGTGAAAATGCCCTGGCCTTAGCGAAATTCCTTGAAAAACACGACACCGTTACATGGGTGAACTATCCGGGCCTGGAGTCTCACAAGGATTATAAGATGGCGATGAAGTACCTGCCTAACGGTCAGGGCGCGATTTTGGGTTTTGGAATAAAGGGCGGCAAAGAAGCTGGAGCGAAATTCATAAACAATGTGAAGCTGGCAAGTCATCTGGCAAACGTGCTTGACAGCAAGACGCTGGTTATTCATCCTGCGACGACGACGCATCAGCAGTTGAGCGATGAAGAACAGCTAAATGCCGGTGTAACACCCGACTATGTGCGTGCTTCCGTCGGCACGGAGAATATCGCCGACATCATCGCCGACTTCGACCAGGCGCTGAAAGCCAGCCAGAAATGATCGAAAACGAACAAATGCGGCTTTGGCGGTGTATAATCTGCGATGGAAATTCGAATTTGTCAAATTAGCAAGGGCTGAAGGAGTATGTGGGATTACACCGACAAGGTCATGAACCATTTTCTTGAGCCGCGTAATGTGGGTACGGTTGAAGATGCCGACGGCGTTGGAGAAGTAGGCTCGCTTGCCTGCGGCGATGCGCTGACGCTGACTTTCAAGCTCGACGGCGAGGGGCGCATCGGCGACGTCAAGTTCAAGACGTTCGGTTGTGCAAGTGCTGTCGCTTCCTCGTCCGTATTGACCGAGATCGTCAAGGGCATGACCCTCGAAGAAGCGGAGCGGGTAACCAACCAGGACATTGTCAATCAACTCGGCGGGCTTCCCGAACAGAAGATGCACTGCTCGGTGATGGGCCAGGAGGCGCTGGTCGCGGCGATTGAAAACTATCGCAATAAGGGCAAGGTCCGACACGAAAAGGAAGGCACGATCGTCTGTACCTGTTTCGGTGTTACCGACGAAGAGATAAAGAAGGTCATTCGTGAACATGACCTGACAACCGTTGAGCAGGTGACCAATTACTGCAAGGCCGGCGGCGGCTGCGGCGGCTGCCACGGTGAGATTGAAAATATCATCGAACAGGTCCAGGGCGCAAGAGCCGACACACATCGCAGGCGTGAGCCCGCCAAGCCCAGGAAACTGACCAATATCCAGAAGATTCAACTCATCCAGCAGACGATCAACGAGCAGATTCGACCGAAACTCCGCGCCGACGGCGGGGATATGGAACTGATCGACGTCGAAGGCAACAAAGTCATCGTTGCATTCAGGGGCATGTGTGCCCAGTGCAAGATGGCCGAAGTCACCATGAGGGACGTCGTCGAGGCCAGGCTCAGGGAGTTTGTCAGCGATGAACTCTTTGTCGAGGAAGACAAGGACTCCGCAGAGCAGCAGCATGATCACAGAGGGGACGAACAATGACCACAGACACCGTATACATGGACAACAACGCCACGACCAGGGTGGCCGACGAAGTGATAGAAGAGATGACGCCGTATCTCGGCCAACTGTACGGCAACCCCTCCAGCATGCATTCATTCGGCGGACAGGTCGGCAAGAAGATCGGCCAGGCAAGGGAGCGCATCGCGTCGCTTTTAGGCTGTTCGCCCGAGGAGATCATCTTTACGAGCTGCGGCACCGAAAGCGACAACGCCGCGATCAAGGGCACGCTCGATATGGTGAGCAACAAACGCACCGTCATTACCACCCGCGTGGAACACCCCGCGGTGCTGAGTTCCTGTCGCGAGATGGAACATCACGGCTATAACATTGTCGAGATCAGCGTGGACAAAAACGGCAGGCTCAACATGGACGAACTCGAAACCAGTCTCGATGAGGATACGGCCATCGTCTCGATCATGTACGCCAACAACGAGACGGGCACGGTGTTTCCGATTGAGCGGATTGTCTCGATGGTCAAGTCAAAAGGCATCGTGTTTCATACCGACGCTGTCCAGGCGGTGGGCAAGATCCCGATCAACCTCGCCGAACTGCCCATCGATCTGCTCAGCCTGTCCGGCCACAAGCTCCATGCCCCCAAGGGCGTCGGCGTGCTTTATGTGCGCAAGGGCACCAGGCTTGCACCGTTTATGGTGGGCGGCCACCAGGAATCGGGCAGAAGAGCGGGCACCGAAAATGTCCCGAGTATCATCGCGCTGGGCAAGGCGTGCCAACTTGCCGACGAAAACATTGACAATGAAAACACTCGCGTCCGAAAGCTCCGCGACAAGCTCGAAAAGGGAATCCTCGCCACTTGTCCCGGCAGCATGGTAAACGGCGATACCCAAAATCGGCTGCCCAACACTACCAATATCAGCTTCGAGTATATCGAGGGCGAGGCGATTCTTCTCATGCTCAATCGTTTCGGCATCTGTGCCAGCAGCGGATCGGCCTGCACCAGCGGCTCGCTCGAACCATCCCATGTCCTGCGCGCGATGGGCGTGCCCTTCACCTCCGCCCACGGTTCGATCCGTTTCAGCCTCAGCCGTTACAGCACCGAAGACCAGGTCGATTTCGTCATCGAAAAAACGGTCCCCATCGTCAATCGCCTCCGCGAACTAAGCCCTTTCGTAACAACCTGACACATATTGTGAAAAGAACTCGTGCGTGAAAACACCCGTAAGCAAGCTTACCGGTGCCACCCAGAGTGGCTTCGGTCACCTTCATTTTTCTGAGATGTTTTTGCCGACCTCAACGGTGGTTTGCAGCCATTCCATGGTCTCCTGGAAATCTGTAAAGGCGCCTACCTGAAAGCCCCGGTTTCTTGCACAGAGTTCGAGAAATCGGGCCTTGTCGAACTGGTGGTCGGGTCTGCTGAGGAAGGCGATCTTGTTGCGAAAGGCGGATCTGTGCCTGCCGAGTTCCGCGACTAATTCGTACATGTCAAAAAATGACAGATGCCCGTAAGAGTCCCTGACATCGAGAATTATTTCATAATCTGCGGGAGGTTCTGCGATGGAAGCCAACTCGATGAGTACTTTCTTACTCTGCTCCAGGTCCGGTTCACCGGTAGGGTGGGCTTTTATGAAATCCTTTGCGCTAATGAGCTTGTAACTTGTTTTCATTGTGATGGTTCTCAGTTTTTAATGTCAAGCTCTGGCTTTATGCTTTTACTTTGGTCTCTTGAACCAATACCTCGATTCGGTGGTTTCTTCATGCAGCCACATAAGTTCCCAGCCCTCTGTTCCAAAATGGTCGAACACTTCGGAAAGAGTTGTTTGGCGACAGGAGCCAACGGTATTGATCTGGAGTTTGCGGCACATCTCTTCGAGCGTGCGGGCCTCGACTTCTTCTTCCGGACTGTGCCATCGCCACAAGAGCGGCGGTCCCTGATAGAAGAAATTGGCATACTCCCATTGCAGCCGCCGGCCGTAAGCGCCCGTCAACAGGGTCAGAGTCAGGAGGACGACAACTATGCCGAGCACTATTGATGCGGGCTTCATTTTTTACCTCCCATATTCTCATTCACATTGAATGTCCCTGCCGTGTCAGCGGGCTTCTTTAAGCCGTTCCTGGAGACGTTTGGCCCATTCATTCATGGCATGTTCCGCTCCGCCCCAGTCGGACAGGCCGGTAAGCGGCACCCTGCTTCCTGACTGTCCCTGCACGACCGCTCCTATCTGCTCGCCGGTCATGGAATCGACGATCTCCGCCTCCATCGAAGCTCCGCCCACACCGGCGCCGGTGGCGACTCGGGCTGTCGGAATTGCACTCAACAAAACATTGGTCTTTTCTATATCTGTGATCGCCACGCGAATTCTCGCCACGCCCGGCCCGCGCTGATAAACCGTGTTGTATCCTGCATCAGAAATAGCCTTGAGAATCGCCGAGTGCATATAGTTTGCAAGATCGTCAATGTTCTGCCTGGTGATTTCCCCCTTTCGCTCCAGTTGGCGGGCCTTGCTTGCCGAATGAAAGTGAACGTCAACAGTATCCACAATGAAACTGGAGTACTTGCCCAGCGCTTGAGAGTTGACGTATCTGTAACTTCCTCCCGAAGCGGGCCGCAGGCGTGAGTAGTCGCCCAGAAAACCCGTCCTGGCGGCCTTTTGTGAGCTACCACATCCACACATCGTCATCAGAATCCCAATTGTCATAATCAATACACATGTCTTCTTCATTTCCTGTTTCCTTTCATGAACAATGCTGGTTTACAAACATCCATCGTTTCCTAACCTTCCAAGTCGGACTGCCGCCTTTCATTCTTAAAGCCGGCCTGAGTTTTCCGCATTTACCGCCACCGGCAGCCCCCCCGGCCCTTTATAGAGTCTGATACAATTCTCCGATATCGACCAATGCCTGGACGCAAACGAACGATTCTCTCAGAGGCGAAATTCGACCAAATGTGCCTGTGAACCGGTATTTTGCACGGGAATAGCCCTTTTTTGCGGATTTGTGCCCTCCGGGAGCGGTTTTGGATTGACAAATCGAAAATAAATTGTAAAATAGAGTTGTGTGTGTAATGTGTATAAGCAATGGTGGCGTTGAGTGTATACGTAACCGCAGGAGACAGGCTATTTATCGCAAACAGGACCATTTCAGGACGGGCATCAAAGGGGACAGGGGAATTTCTCTGCTCGAAGTGCTGGTCGTGGTGGGCATCATCTCGATCCTGGCGGGCATTCTTTATCCCACGGTAAAGAAAGCCAAACGTCATGCAAACCGGCTGGTGACACGCAGCAATCAACGGCAAATCGTACAGGCCGTTACAGTATACGCCGTCGAAAACGACGGCAGGTTCCCCGACTCTATCGCGACGATCGGCGTCGACTGGTATTGGAACTGGTCGGAACCTACGCTCATAACAGGTCATGCGGCCCGAAGCCCGCGACTGCACCGCTCCATGAGCGCCTACCTGGGCGCATATATCAGCAACGTCAGTATCATGGCCTGTCCCAATGCGCCCGAGAAATACAAGTACCTGCAAAAGGCCTGGGATGCGCAGGACGGTTGGGACAACCCGGAGACCGGGCCGGTCGAAGATCCGTTGAGCGGCAATTACTGCTTCTACTGGAACTATACCGGTTATATTGAGGGACGCAACTCACTCTTCAAGGGCCCCGGCACGTCGGCCGGCGGTCGCCGGGAGAGCAAGCTTCTGGTCAGCGACTATTTCGGTTATGACCACTGGCGAAGTCAAAAGGCTTACGGCAGTTGCGAGCGATTCAGGGGCGCCGACATTACCCCCGCAACGCTCCTTTCGTCGTCCTACTGGTCGCGGGGAGAAGACTGGGTGAATCTGGAAACGATTACCGTCAAGCTTCAGGCCGGTTTCACCGACGGACACGTCGAAGACTATTCCGCAGCCAACGTCGTGCCCATGAAGGCGATTCTTGACGTCGCCGCAAACACCCCTTACCCCAATGGTATCGGTCCGGGAATATACTACCTGCCTGCCACCGGACTCTAACCGCCGCCTCCATCATTTACCATTGTACGGGCATGAATTCGTCTACATCTGCCTGTGTTATTATATGTTTTGGCTTGACATATTACTTGATTGGGTTTAAGAAATACTTTGCAGGGTCGAAATGTTTTTGAAGGAGCCAATAAATTGGATATAGTTGCAGGCATAAATATTTCAGGGATTGATCTTGGGATTATCATTGCCTACCTTGTTGGGATAGTAGGTGTTGGTTGCTGGTCCGGACTTAAAAGTCGAAAAGGCGCCGAGGGCAAAGATTACTTCCTTGCAGGCGGAACGTTGAAATGGCACGTGATCGGGCTTGCGCTTTTTTCAACTAATATTTCGACGGTTCATCTTGTAAGCCTTGCCGAAGAAGGGTATCGAAATGGCCTGGCTTACGGCAACTTTGAGTGGATGGCAGCTTTTACCCTGATCATTCTCGCTTTGTTCTTTGTGCCGTTTTATATTCGCTCAAGGGTTGCAACTCTGCCGGATTTTCTCGAGAAAAGATTCAGCAAAGCATGCAGGAACTGGCTGGCGGGTATCAGTATAGTTTCTGCGATATTTATTCATATCGGTTTTTCACTTTATGCCGGTGCTGTTGTTTTGAACGGGCTCTTTGGCTTTGACGTTATGACCAGTATTGTTGTCATTGCTTTGCTGACGGGTTTGTATACTATCGTTGGTGGATTGCAGGCTGTTGTACTCACTGAGTCGATACAGACTATCATACTTCTGTTTGGTGCGATCTGTCTAACGATGATTGGGTATAATGAGATTGGCGGCTGGGACGGTCTGAGTAATGCTGTAGAGCCGGTCAAACTGACAGTTATGCGTCCCAAGGGGGACCCTTCCGGACTGCCATGGTATTCAGTATTGCTGGGGTACCCGATCATCGGGATATGGTACTGGTGTACGGATCAGACTATTGTGCAAAGAGTGCTCGGTGCTAAAGATGAAAATCATGCCAAGGCAGGAGCATTGTTTGCCGGTTTCATAAAGATACTGCCGATGTTCATTTTTGTTTTACCGGGTTTAATCTGCTTTGCCTTGATTGATTCAGGCAAACTGGACAATCATGACATGCGTAATATGCCGGTAGCTGAAACTGTTATGTTGGACGGTAAAGAAATACCCGTCACAGAGGGGCGAATACCGCTGTCCGGAGAAACAGTTAAATTGAAAAGCCATACCGTTGACATTACCGGGATGACCGATGTTTACATTGAAAACCGACTGATTGACGAATCGGATCCGGAAAAGATTCAGAGGGTACTGGTCATTGACGGTAAAGACCAGAAGGATTCAGCGGACACTTACGCGTTTATGATTACAAAACTTCTGCCGCGGGGCCTTACCGGCCTGATGGCGGCAGCCTTGCTTGCGGCCCTGATGAGCACTGTGTCAGGAGCCTTGAATTCGATTGCTACGCTCTTTTCTTTTGATCTTTATAAGCAGTTCAAACCTGAAACCTCAAACCGCAAGCTCGTCCTCGTCGGAAGGATAGTGACATTCGTGGGCATGCTGCTTGCCATAGCCTGGTCGCCGCTGGTAGCAAAGTTCGACACTATTTTCAGCGGTATTATCACGGCTATCTGTTATCTGGCGCCGCCGATTACGGTGGTTTTTGTTGCGGGTGTATTCTGGAAAAGAGCAACCTCGCAGGCGGCGTTCATGACGTTCGTCGTTGGGAGTTCGCTTGGTTTTGTAGTTTTCTTACTGGATTTTTTCAAGGAACAAACCGGCTGGTCCATTCTGTCTATGATGGCAAGTTTCTATCTGGCTGTTATATGTGCAGGTGTTCTTGTGGTCGTGTCGCTTGTCAAGCCTGTAGCGCTTTCGGAAGAAAAAGCAAAACTTGTCTGGACCAATCCTCTTGATTGCCTGAAAGCCCCCGGCTGGCGTGGAATCGGAGATTACCGGGTCCTGTCGGTTTTGCTGTTTGTCGTAATGATAGTTCTATATGCTGTGTTCGGATGAGAATGCAAAAGGGAGTCGGATTATGAAAAAGGTGGTTGCATTTACATGTCTGATGTCGGTCGTGTTGGCTTCTGGCTGTGTAAAACCGGTTGAGCGATATGGCAGTGTTATCGGCGTTAAGGAAGAATCGCTTGAAAAGTATAAAAAGATGCACGCCGAGCCCTGGCCCGAGATCAACGCCAAACTTAAAGAAGTGAATATCCAAAATTATTCCATCTATCTGACTCAGTTTCCCGACGGCAAATTCTATCTGTTCAGCTACTTCGAATATGTCGGCGATGACTTCGATGCGGATATGAAAAAGATGGGCGACGATCCAAAGACGAAAGAATGGTGGAGCCATACGGATCCGATGCAGATTCCACTGTCAAATAATAAGAAAGATGAATGGTGGAAGAATATGGAAGAAGTTTATCACCTCGATTAATGTAATGCCAGGACTGAATAGCCGGATAGGGAAATAGATTCAAGGAAGGAGTGTTATGACTGCAATAGCTGGTTTGTTGCTGGGGCTTTTAAGCGGCGTTATGACCGGTAGTTTCTCATTGCCCATGAAGAAAACCACTCGCTGGTCATGGGAGGCGACCTGGCTTATCTGGTCGATCTGTGCACTACTTATCATTCCCTGGGTGATCGCTTTTGCCACTGTGCCTGATGTGCTTAATGTCTTCAGTGACGCAAAAGTTTCGGATATACTTTTGGTATTTGTTTTTGGTTTGTGCTGGGGATTGGGGGCGGTGTTTTTCGGTCAGAGCATTGCGATGATCGGCATCAGCCTTTCTTTTGCCTTATGCATCGGTTTGGCAACGGCGCTTGGCTCGCTTATCCCGATGCTCAAGGACCCGCAGGTATTCCAGACAGCAGCGGGGATGTGGTCAACGGCAGGGATAGCTGTCATGGTTGGCGGTGTGGCGATATGCGCCATTGCAGGACATTTTAAAGAGAAACAACTTCAGCAAGCCGTTGGGGACAATGCCCCTTCGCCCGAAGATCCTGAATCCAAGCCTGCCGGTAATATGATGCTCGGATTGCTTTTGGCAACTTTGGGCGGGATATTCAGCTCGATGCTGAACTTTGCATTTAATTTCAGTGGCAGTCTCAAAGATGCGTCCCTGTCGCTGGGTGCATCCGAGTTCAGTGCGTCCGATCCGGTATGGGCAATTACTCTTCTGGGCGGATTGGCAACCAATGTCGTATATTGCTCTTTTCTGCTTTTTCGTAACAAGACATGGAGCGATTACAGGAAGACACAGACCACATCTTACTGGTTTCTGGCAGCGCTTATGGGGGCGATCTGGATGCCCTCGGTTGCGTTGTACGGAAGGGCCGCCGTCATGATGGGCGATCTGGGCAGTTCGGCCGGCTGGGGTCTTTATATGGGAATGGTGATCCTTGTCTCAAATTTCTGGGGCTTTGTCACGGGGGAGTGGCGTGGTGTCCATGGCAAACCGATCAGGCTAATCATCATGGGCGTTGTTTCGCTGTTGATTGCTATTTCCTTTATTGGATATGGGACAACACTTTAAGAGCCCGCCCGCAAACGATATGAAACGCAACAGGTTCTTACTCGCTTTCAGTAGTCCACCCAATCAAGTTAAACAGAATCTTGTCGGCCACGGGGTCTTTGCCGAGGTTATCGACCAGGCGAAGTTGCGAGAGGATACAGCGCCCCTTGCCGTACGAGACCACGCCCATGTCCGTGCCCCACCAGACATCGCCGGGCCCGTAATAGTGCCGCTTGCTCAATTCAAAATCAGGCGCAAAGTCAAAACCGATGGCCCCGGCGATCGGTTTTCCGTCAATATCCAACAGTGAATGTTGAGCCCAGACGTTTTCGTAGATCGGGCCCATCATACAGTTAACCGGTAAACCATCGAACACCGGATGATCGTTGACAAGGTGCGGAATGCACAGCCATAAACCGATCGCGGCTTTTATACGAACGCGCACAGGCAGCAATTCTGACGCTTTTCCGGCCTTGGCCCAGGGAGCTCTTAGTCCGCCCCCCTGCAAATAGACAGCCGTACCTCCAGCCTTGATAAACTCTTTAAGGTTGCCGAAAAGATCATTTTGCTCTTTTGTTTTTGCTTCGGTGCGCGAAATGAACACAGGTAATGAACGGTCGGTCCCGGCGTCGAATTCCTCAAACGCAATACCGGACTTTTTCAGAAACGGCTTTAACGAATTGCTCGGGTCAAGCACCGCGATGTGCTTGCCGGGAACGGCCAGCTGCTCAGTACTGAAGACGTCGAAGCTGTATTCGTTGTCGGTAATAAGCAAGCCGTCGTCAGCAGTGATTTGTGCTTTTAGCGTATACGTCCCCTTGAGTGCCTTTGTATCGAGTTTTTCTTTGAAAAATTGAGTGATGCCTGATGGCATATTAACGTCCAGCTTCTTTGTGAAAATTGTTCGGTTGTCATCGGATACTATTTCCACCTTCAGAATTCCTGTAATCCCGTCCAGTTCATTGACACCGGTGATCTCGATCTTCGTGCCTTGCCTGGAATAGACATTGCGCGGACGCATGCGGATCGCAATGATGCGCGGCTGGTTTGCGGCTTTTGTACCTTCATAAGCGTAGGTCTTCGGATTGCGAAACAAGTCGAGCAGTCCGGCACCGATGATCCAGTCGCCCGCGGTCAGGGCGTGAATGCAGTAGCCTTTAACGTCGGGGTTGCAGCGCACCGCTTCGATCATGCGCTTGTTCGCAGTGCCGTGTATCTGCTGCTGATCGAGGCAGAACTGCTTGAGGTTCGGATAGATTTTGTCGAATCCGCTTTCTTTCAATGCCTGCCTGTGTTCATCAGCGAGTCGGCGATTGTAGATGAAGGGCGGCGTAATCGGGTTGCCAATTTCCTCAAAGCGCTCGTTATTATCTACCAGGTCGGGCAAACTGCCGTAGCCCAATTCGGAAAAGAATGTCATCAGTCCAGGAATCACATTTCTGCCGGGTAACCTGCCCCGCAGTCCCATCTTCCGCATCTGTTGATGGGTTTTGCTGCCGGTCAGTATCAGCTTATTATAAACCTCCTCGTTGATCTGCGGTCCGGGATAGTCGTGAATATCGTTGAACTTCGTCGGTTCGGACTCATACGGCAGAAACATGTTGGCGCCCTGCGTCCATCCGCCCGACTCGTCCAGGATCAAACGCGTCGGATCGAGTTGTCGGGCAAGCATTGACATTGGATGCAGCAACTGTTTAAGAACCGGACGCTTCAACTCATTGAACAGTTCCCACTGCACCACACACGCGCGGTTTCGGTCGCGCAGGATGCTTTGGCGTACTTCGTTTTCAACCCATGCCGGAAGCCGCGCAGATTCTATCGGCAGATCCATACATTCAACCGCCAAGGAGCCCACGGTCATCACACCCATCTCGTCGCAGAGATCGAGCCACATCGGCGGCGGCGGTTTGCGCCAAGGGCGGATCATGTTAAAACCAGCCTCCTTCGCCAGCTTAATTTCACGTATTGCCATTTCACGGCTGTCGGGGTACGCCAGCTTCACCGGGTACAGCCCCTCGAAAAAGGTGGCTTTGAGATACATTGGCTTGCCGTTTAGATAGAACTGCTTGTCACGAATGGTGAACTCGCGCATCCCGAAACGCGAGGTCCAATTGTCTAAAACCTTACCGCCGTACGCCACGCTCACATCGGTGCGGTAAAGGTGGGGATCGTCCGGCGACCAGTACACCGCGTCGGGGATCTTCAACGTCCAGCTTTGCCTGTGCGAGCCGGGTTTGAGCTCCAGTCTTTTTTTCATACGTCCAACGATCTTTTCAGGCTCTCTCGCTGAGCGGATCGCAATTTCGACCTGGGCGGCGGTGTTTTTTTCTCCCATATGCGCCAGCTCCAGGTGGAACGTCGCGGTGTTGTCGGAAATTTTCGGTTCAATGAAAACGTCCTTGACGTAAATATCGCCGGTAGCGATAAGTCTGACCGGTTGCCAGATGCCGCCGGCAATTGCGCCTCGCCATTGCGGGGTTTCCATCGGTCCTACGCCGTCGATCTGCTTATCCTGCAGCAGGATCGGGCCGACGACGCGCAGGATCAGTGTGTTTTCGGCGCCCGGTTTGATCAGGCTGTCGACCCGAAACTCAAACGGCGTGAAACCGCCCTCGTGAACGCCCACCGCCTGGTCGTTCATCCACACTTCGGACAGGAAGTTCACCGCATCAAAGTGCAGTTGGATGACTTTCCCTTCCCAGCTTTTCGGAACCTTGAACGTATGACGGTAGAATGCGACACCTTCATAATCTTTTTCAATCAGCTCCCAGCAACTGGGTACGCAGATATCGCGCCGGTTGGCATGCGCCGTAAAAACCTGCTGATGATGCCAGCGGCCCTGGCGGCCTTGGTTGTTGGGATCAAAGATGATTTCCCATTTTCCATCCAGCGACTGCACCTGCCTGGCATTGCCTGTTACTTCATGACTTGCCGACGCCAGGGAATCGACCTGCGACAACAGCAGCAGGCTAACGGCTGCAAGAATAGTACCAATACAGCTTTTTCTTTTAATTGTCATCTCACCGTCAGTAATCTTACCAAATTCATCTTGAACAATCAAGAACTTTCTCTTTCAAAGCCGTTTTGTTGAAATTTTGCACGAGAACATGGTTTATTGTGTCTCGTCTCCATGTGTGTGTCGGGCGGCAGCGGTCGGTAGATTGGGTTTGTTTTGCATGAATAGTTCGTAGTTGGTGGTTCGTAGTTCATAGATTGGGTGGCGGGGCCGAAATTGGGTTCCCCGATGTGCATCGGGACTGACCTTCGGCCAGCGGGGTTGGCTGGCTGCGGTATGGCAATTGGGTTCGTTTGGCCGGATTGGGCTTGCCAGTAGCCAGAATTGGGTTCGTTTCGCGCATTTTGTACTGGGATTGGGTTCGTTTTGCCAAAATAGGGGGTGGTTGGACACGTGGTAAACGCGAATTGGGTTCGTTTTGCGCATTTGCCGGGGTGAGATTGGGTTCGTTTCGCATTTTTTTGGGGTTGGCCTTGTGGAATTGGGTTCGTTTCGCCGAATCGGCGCATGGGCGATTGATCCGGGGCGGGTAAGGTACCCCGCCGGTGGAAACCGGGGGGTTATATAAGTGGATGCACGCCTGGGGCGTGCGATTGTCTTTTCTGGTGGAGATGGGTGGTTTATTTTTTCCTCCTGGATGCGGCGTTGCTTTGTCCTCCACTGGCGACGCATTATACCACATTCCTCGCGCAAAATCAAGGATTTTAGCGGTTTTTTCAGGTGATTATACCCTTGAGGGTAGTAGATTCCCGCGAGTGGGGTTTTTTGCTGTTGTAAGGTTACTTGCCCGCGTACAAACGCGAATTGGCGATCGTAAGCAGTGTGTTGTTTTGTTTGGCTCCATGTACTCGATGTACTATAGTACGGCTCCGTGCAGGAGCCAAACAACGCCTTGTACTGACCCGAAACTCCGCGCTAAGAAGCAGAAGATTAACTATGGATCAAGGGGTATTAGCTGCGAGAAGCCGCAGGAGGCACAAGGTGGCAGTTAAATAGAGGCGGCGCGACAGGGTCGGGCGTTTTATTTTTGGCACATCCGGGAAACGTGTGAGTGGGTTGGCATATGGCACGACCGAGAAAAATCGCCCGGGGCCCCAGAGGCTCAAATTTCCCCCCCCCAAGGCACGCCCCAAATTTGAGCATCTGCCCAAACGATTTTTCTCTTAACCATCTTCCAAGGCACCGGGGACTTACCCTTCAACCGGATGCCCCCTTTTTCTGTCATCAAAACAGTACGTTCTTTGAAAACCACCTTTTTCATAACTCAACCAGACGCTGACATCATTGCCCTGCCATTTGGGATCAATATCGATACTTGTCAAGTCTTTGAATCCAATTGACCAGCGTGGCATTGAACTGTAAGCAGTAAAGGTTGAAACTATCCTGCCATCATCAAGGGCTATTGATAATTCGGGAACACGACTAATTGTCGAAACTGAAGAAATCCGACGACCAACGAGTTTTTCAATTCTATTGTTAATGATCCGATCACTGCTATCGATGCCAAACTCAATCGACCTTTTCTTTTCAACTCTCCAGTTGCAGTCGAGCATAAATGTGACTTGCCCATGCATAGTCCATGTAGTTTTCTTCTTTGTGCAGAGTTTCTCCTTTTTTAAACGTCCGCATTCCAGAAACAAAGCATTTGCATATCCGAGCCACACACGGGTTATCTTGAAGCCTGCTATTCGATCGACATGCAGCTGGAACTGAGAGACTGTAATGCGATCATATACTTGCATTATTATCTTTCTTCAACTGACATTTCCAAGGCTTCTTCGTACGTTTTCTTTCGATACCGTGTCGGGTCCATCTCGTATGCTTTTTTCATATGTTCAAGTGCTGTTTGATAATCACCTCGATAATGTGACATGCGACCGGAATAGAATTCCAGAATAGCAGCTTCTTTGGGATTTTCCGAAGACTTGGAGTTAAGAGTCTTGGAGGCTCTTGCAATGTACTGGTCGGCTTGCTTGGAACTGTGTAAGAAAAGTTGACTGAAACTGGCAAGCAGACACCAGATGTGTACTGAATCCGGCTTGATTTGAGAGGCTTTTTGCAGACAACAATAGGACTGTTCAAAGTCTTCTTGTTTGTTCAAGTCAAGGTGTTTCTTGACGTACCAATCTGAAAGAATCCTGGCATTGTCGTATCGAACAAAATACCATAAAGACTTCGCGAAAAAAATGGTTGCGGCAATTATAAACCAGCCGGGCATAAGCCATAATAATTCCGAAATCTTCAATTCCTGAGTTTGTAAGAGTTTTTCAGCGAAGCGATAGGTTTTCAGTAGTGCTTCGCAGGAGAAGAAAAGAAATGCAACAAGTATCAACGAAGAGAATATTCGCATTAGCGTTAAGAAGAAGGGCTTATCAAGGTGTTTTACAATCTTATCTACGCTTAAAGCGTAAGATAAAAGAAGGCCGACTGCAACAATCGGTACAAGGTTTTCAATGCCCATTTGCATATGTCCTTACTCTTGCGTCTTGTTTGGGCCAGAATAATACGTGGCAACTTATTATTGTCTGTTGTTCGATTATTGTCAAGAGTGTTGCTTCGCGCACTTTTGGTGGGGAAGCATGTCATTCGTTGTGATTTGCGATGGGTTGCCGGATGTCTATGGATATGTGTCGGGGCTGTGGGGCGGCGAGATGCGGGGGGGCATTATCGGCTTGAATCCTTTGTTTGGCTTGGTATTTAGCACTGATTAAGCCGCGTGTCAACAGGAACGGCCTTGTCTTTTCGTGGTGGTTGGGTTAGAAAAAGCATATGCTTAAAGGTATTTCAGGCAGCGGCGACAGGATTGGCGCACGGAAGAATGCGGAGGCGGTCTGCCCGCACTGCAAGGGGGCCTTGACGCCGAAATGCGGTTCGATCAAGGTGCATCACTGGGCGCATAAGGAGGCGAAGGGCTGTCCCTATGCTTACGGCATGACGAAATGGCATTACGATTGGCTTGTCGATTATGAAAGCCTGTCGGAGCACGGCTGGGAGGTTGAATATTTCTTTAATTCGATTCGTTTTGACGCCTATAATCCCAAGGAAAGACGGGCGATCGAGTTCCAACGAACAATCGACATAGACTATATCAGTCAGAAGATTGGAGTCTGCCGAGAGGCCGGGATAGAGCTTTACTGGCTGATCAACCCGGTGGTATTCCGTAATTTCGCCTATACGGATATGTTTGAAGATGACAAATGCGACACGCTGTTTTCGCCAAGACGATGTGAGCGAAGAATACTCATTCTGCTCGAAAAGTATGTCAACAGTAAAGGCGTAACGTTTCTGATCGACTTTAGAGACGATGAATGCCTGCCCAGGTATGATGCAGATGGTTTCAGAAGATTCTCAGGGAACCGGTATAGAGAGTGTCTGAGAAATGACATACACCCAATGAAACCGGGCATTTACACAATTTATGAAATGCCCTTTGTCGGCGACAACTACCTGCGTACAAAATGTGTGCTCAAACTGCAATATCATGTGAGCAGGTACAATTTCTACTGAAAGATCCGGTTGGCGGGATTTGCCGGCTCTCTGAAATAATTTGTGGGTAGAACCAACGGCTCATTTTAATGGCGGGGAG
>SDBV01006524.1_pt1 | contig 16164 bp, 29 predicted proteins | sample 2277081 | NCBI WGS metagenome assembly SDBV01 (sample SAMN10402039, study PRJNA504765) | marine sediment metagenome | isolation source: marine sediment core GS10_PC15, 223 cmbsf | place: Arctic Ocean: Southern Knipovich Ridge | collected 2010
CTGGTTGTTCTCCTGGTTGTTCTCCTGGTTGTTCTCCTGGTTGTTCTCCTGGTTGTTCTCCTGGTTGTTCTCCTGGTTGTTCTCCTGGTTGTTCTCCTGGTTGTTCTCCTGGTTGTTCTCCTGACATGCACGAGCACTCTCGGCGGCTGCGGTTTCCCTACCAGTCAAATCCATAGCCGCTTTGACCAAAATCTCCCATTCTGAACGCTCCTCGGAGCCCAGGCAGTCACGCTCCCTGGAGTCCAGGTAGTCACATTCAAAGAAGGCACAATCATCCATCTCGATGATTGCGTTAGCCAGAACCGGTGTCATCGCATACGGCAATGATTTTCCGTCAATGGACATCTCCAAGTGGTGACCTACTCGCAACACGGCTTCTGCCAACGTGAGGGTAGCAATCACTTCCTTGCTGACTCGCTGACCACGTTTGGTCAACTCTTCCCGAGTTTCGATGAAGGTTTCAACGACATTCATATCAACTAACCCTTCCGAAGAAGTCACTCGTTCGATTGCGGAGGTGGTACCGACCTGCAAGTTCACCAGTTTCGGGTAGGGCACAGAAACCTTTGTAACCAGGTGGGGTGTAGATGCCTCCGTCGATTTCGATATGGAATTCTCGGTAGTTCTTCAACTGACTCTTGTTGGTGATGCGGATGACTTTTGCATCCCCACCGACGTTGACCGGGTTACCATCATTATCAATAAACAGCCATCCGTCGGAATCCTTCTCGCTCTCGACCGACGTAGGCACTCGCCAGTACCCAGACATCGATAATGCGACCGCCGGAGTAATTGATGACAACGTAGGCATTACGAGTTGACGTGAACATGCTGCCGTCGCGGGCAACACTGTTACGCCATGAGGCACAACCGGGAGACAGGACCAGGGCAACCAACAGACTCAAAGCAATCAAGAAACGTTTCATTGTGTCTCCTTCGATTCGGATAGAAAACCCAGCGGGGCGACAAATCCCGCCGGGTAATAAGAACCAATCTAACTTCCGTTCCCCTTGCCCTTCCGCATACGCTGACCTCGCATGTGGCGGGGAGCCATAAACGAGTAACGCATATGAAGTTGAAGTGGTCGGCTTCCGAACACAATTTTCTTCAGCGATAGGGCGCTGCATTCGGGACACTTCTTCGGATGGGCTTCTTTCAAACCCATCAACTCCTCAAGAGTGTGACCGCATTTGCCACACTTGAATTCGTACATCGGCATTACACGTCCCCCTGAAGGACCCCTGTGACGACAACGGTGTTCTCCAGGTTCTTGATCGACACGGGTCGACCGGCGTCGTTCACACCTGATACCCGAACACCTGAGGCGGAATCTCGCACTGCCTGGACTACCAGGCGTTTCAGCCACAACTTGCTTCCACGTCGAACGGCATAGATGATGGTGTCGCCGGAATCGATGGGGTTGCCTAGAAAATCTTTCGCACTAACGGGAGCGCTCTCGGTCGGTTCAGACATTTCGTCTCCTGGTGAAGTTGGTTAAGCGTTAAGTATTTGGAGCCCATGCTCCTCAGCAATCCGTTCGCAGTAGTCTCTACTGATTTCCATTGTTGTACATTTCCTGTTGATTTTCTCGCAAACGCGGAGTGTAGTTCCGGTGCCAGCGAATGGGTCAACAACGTGGTCACCTTTCTTTGTACAAGACAGGATGCAGCGTTCAACCAACCCCTCATTGAGTTGAGTCTTATGCCACTTCCGCCTCTGCTTGGAGTTGCCAACGACTCTTGTGAATGAGAGAACATCACCTGGCACCCTCCCCCTTGGGTCAGCCCGCTTGTCACCCATCTTCTGCCTCTCAGATTCAACTCGAATCTGGTCAGGATAGAACACTGAGTTCTCACGTCGAAACCTCCAGAGCGGACGGTGGTTGTTACCAAAGTCATTCTGGTTGTGTTGACCAAAAGTAAACGTCTGGACACATGGCTTGAAATCTAAGTCCTCATAAGTGTCCAATAACCTCCCTGCTATGATACCCATCTCGATTGTCCACTTGGCATTGAAGCTGATCCAAGTGGTATCGGCTAGCCCAACGAAGTTCCGCACCCACTCCCCCAGAAGTGCAACATACACACCTGGCGGTAGATCGTCTGTGTACCCTTCGTACCTCAAGCCGATATTATCCGGAGGGTCTGCAAAGATGCAGTCGATATGGTCCCCTAGACCGGGTAAAATATCAAGACAGTCACCATGGAATAGTCTCTTCACCGTTTCTCCTTCATAGTACAAGTATACCACACAGTTCGAGGTCTGTCAAGTGGAAATTCAACGATCGTCGCCGTCCCCCATCAGGGTACCCCTCTCTTGACGGCTGGCAAGAATTTGGATATTCTTGGCAGCGATGTCATCCAAGTCTACTCCGATGTCGTATGCCAAAGCGGCACAGTACCAGAGAACACCTCCGATCTCCTTGGCGATGGCTGCCTTCCGCTCCTCGGTGAGGTTGCCCGCGTTATCCCGGAGAATCTTCTTCACCTGGTTGGCAGCGTTCCCAGCGTGGTCAGCCATCCCGAGTACATCCTGCTTTGTCACCGGGCAGTCCATGTCAAGCATCTTCTCGGCGACCTCGCCAACCTCCCCGGCAAGTCCGAGGGCGGGGTAAAAGATCTCGGCGGCTAGTGGGTAAATGGCTGTCTTCACAGCCGCAGCTTGGTAGTCAGCAAAGTTCATGCGATCTCTCCGGAGTTGGCGTAATCGTCAAGCATTCCCTCATACATCATAGGGAACACACTCTCATCGGGTGGTCCCTCCCGGGGGACTCCAGCCAAAGTTTTGCGTCTCCCACAAAGGAGCCATTCTCAGCGTTGTTAGGGCTTTCTGTCATGGCGTCCAGAACTCTCCATTGAAGAGAACCTCGAAGACAAGATCGGGATCTTCACCGAAGACCTCACAGTCCTCGAAGAGCTTGCCACCAATGTACACCCGCTCGACACCGGCTTCATCAAGTATTGTGTCACCGATAGCGATCGACTCCAACCATCGTTCAGGTGTCCTTACGAAGGTCGAGGCGTGTCCGACAACCTTCGTGATGCCAGCCCCAATGATTGCGCGAGCACAGTCAGCACAGGCGAACCAAGGTGCATACAAGGTAGCATCCAAGGTGGCGACACCTCGCAGAGCGGCTGAGAGGATACAGTCGCGCTCCGCATGTTCAACATAGAGGTACTTGTCAGGTTTCTCTGTCAACCTGACGTTGGTTACCTCCACCCCTTTGGGAAAGTGATTGGCTCCGAAGACTGCCTGAACTGGTTTGTTTTTCGGTACCAAAACCGCCCCACACTGGGTACTCAAGTCGTCACTGAAATCGCGGGCATTTCGGTATGCGATGCGAAGCCAGTCAACATCGTCAAAATCTCGGTAGTCTTTCCCCATCAGAGAACCTCCACAGTGATGCGTAACTTGGTCTGACGTATCTTGACAGGTACCCCTTCCTCCGGTCGCACTCCTTTGGATCGCATCTCATCGAGCGAACCGAATATCTCCTCGAATTCACTGTCGGTCGGGAAGTCAAGTTCATCGGCGATCTTGGTCTCCAGGCGGGGTCGCACGTTGACGAAGATATTGCCGGCGATGTCGTCATCCGTTTCACGGATCAAGACATGCTTCGAGTTCTGTTCGTCGGCAAAGTAAGCTAAGGTGAAGTTACCTTCGATAACAAACTGAGTTGTCTCAGCCATGATAGTCTCCTTGGTTATTTGACCGGACATAATCCGCTAGCACATTCTAGTGAATCGACTAGGTCAATTTCGTGGTCATCAGTAATCTGCGTAATCGGTTGAACCTTCTCCATAAGTTCGCCATACTGTTCTGGAGTGATTTTCTCCAAAGGTGCCTGGCGGAAGCCGTGATCCTTCGCGTGCATGAAGCTACAGGTTTTCACACTGGAAGCGTAGTTGAGCGCCAACCATTCCTGTATCCGGTCGACTTCGTTTCTCCGGAAATAGTGACTGCAACTGACTGACTGGTCAGACCAATAGGTCTGAAGAAATCTTTGAGCTTCCAGTTCGTCTATCACATTCACTGTATCTTCGGTGACAGCTTTTGGACCATAGTCCATTGGAAACTCAATAACCATCGTGTCGAGATTGTGCGAACCATCAAGATCCAACTCAGGTTCGACATGGTAGTTATGTTGACGACAAGTCTCCACCAGTGGATCATTTGCCGCGAACCGAATTCTCCGAATCAGGTGACGACTGAAAGCGGTGTGCATCCCAGGGGTACACCCATAGGGTAACAGACTGACGGTTCCACTCGGTTTCACCGTGGTGAGTTTCACGCTTGTTGGCACACCAAGTTGCTTACTGTATACCTCGTCAGCAGCTTCCAGGGCACGGTATGCTGAGTCGACGATCTTTCGGTCATGCGCCCAAGGGGCAGCCATCCATCCACTGAGGCTGACACCAACACGATAGTTACGGTGGACAACTTCCTCTGTTTCCCCATACAGATAATGGTAGTTGGCAATCGTCTTGGTCGCCTTGTACAGAGGGACAAGAATCTTGATCCATTCTTTCAAACTTCTGATGTTCGGGAGCAATGTCTCTGCGAGGTTGCAAGATTCGCGATCTTCAAGGGTACTCTCCCCGCACGGGTTACAGCCAACCACTCCAAAATCAGGTCGATAGTCTAATCCGTCAACGAGACGTCCAAACCTCTGGCAGTTCTCAAGGTTCAATAGTCCATAGCACTCACCGTCCGTGCTGAAAGGTTCCCAGTAAGCTTCTGGCAGGTCCTGAATCTTTTGACATGCAACGGTATTGTTCGACATCCGCCGCCAGTTGGGGACGGAGTGCTTGTTCCAGTTTTTCGCCTGGATAAACTCCAAGTCTTGATGATGCCCAATGGCGATTTGACTTGATCTGCGAACGTTCCCCGACACGACGATCGTTCCAACGATGTTCATGATATCCATACAGTCGAGGGGTCGAAGCTTTTCTCCGACCTTCTTGCGCAGGATTTCGACGACCTGCATGATCCCCTTCACCAGGGGTTCAGAGCCACTTGCAATACCACCAAAGCTGTGGATAGTCTTCCCGGCGGCACGCACGCATTGTGTTGAAAATGCCAAGGGCTTCCCGTCAATGAAAAACGCTCTCAAAACACGTTGGAGTAGTTCAACCCAACCCTCACGATTGTCTGGTACGATGAAATCACAGTCAGGATTCCCGGCGCGGACAATCGGAGGGTCATATTTGACCCGTGGCATCTCGTAGACGTACTCGGGTAGAATGTTGAAGCCAACACCACCTCCCAGCATCAGTTCATCAAAGGCAAAGCAGAAGGACTCCAGATCGTTACAGACAACCAGCCAGCAATTCTGAAGGCTGTCCGCACCGAGGCGCTCAACTGTATCGGTGCCAAGCTGCCAGATCGCTCTCCCGCTGACAAGACCTTTCAGGTGGAACATGTTGTCAAAGAGGCTGGTCAACTCTGAATCCTTGAAGAGACCTCCGATCTCGACAAGCCCATTGCAGACTCTGGCACATGTCTCGTGCCATTCTTCTGTCCGCCCTAACTCAGGAATCATTCTGGCGTAAGTCCGTTTGTAGGTGACGTACCCAACAGGTCCCCATGGTGGGACCATGTTTTCGTATGATTTGAGAAACGTCCGTGGTAATCCTATCGAATAACTCATTTAGACTCCTTAAGCAGTTTGTCAACTGACCATGTTTTCAGAAAACTACATAGTCGAAAATTCGCTATTTGAGCATTGTCAAGCAAAGCTTGCAATGCTTCGGCGTCAGGCGCTTCACCATCATAGGGAACATCACGATACTGATGTGGCCAGTACAAGGTACGGTCGATCAAATGAACGTCGATTGGACGGTCACCATCGGGGTCTGCCCTGCACTTGAGGTCGATTAGGCAGCGTATGATGGAGTAGAGGTTATTGACGTCCTCGCTGGTGATTGCTGCCCACCCACCATCCGATTCGCGGTAGTCTGCCAACCATTCCGAGATGATGCGGTTCAGTAGTGCTCTTGATTCTGTCATTCTGATACCTTTATAAGTGGTTCTACAATCTTTTCCCAACCGACCCGAGCATGTCCGACAACAGAGAAGTCCTTAGAACCAGAACACCATTGGAGTGCATCCACGTACTCAGCGATCGCTTCAGCGAAAACCACAGCAAGCATCGGGTCCATCTGAATGTGTGCTACCCTCGCGTCATAAAAACACCGGGCGGCGACATTCGATCCTTTGCGAAACCTTGCCGTGATTGCTTGACCCTCGTCCACACTGCCGCGGATTGCCTCGACACGGTCAGTGTAATTGTCAAACACCCTCGTTACAGTGAACTTGAATCGAAAGTGATGGTAAAGATAATAGAAAAAGTAGAGACCGACGACGAAAGGTAACAATACCGTGAAAAACACCAGTAGAAAGCCGGTATCAGTGGTCATTTTGCATTCTCCCTGAATTCTTTCTGAATTCTGTTAACGTGGAAACATAAGTCGTCAATGTCGGACAAGTTGTTTAAGAAGTTGAGGCTGATGCGGACACTTCCTTCGTCACAATTCAAGGCTCTGTGCAGAGGTCCAGCACAATGCGTACCAGCCCTGACAGCAATCCCGGCGTTAGCAAGATAAGCCGCAACGTCATGTGAGTGGACATCTCTGACAACGAAGCTGATGATGGGAGACCTGTTCTTGCACCCACCGAGGATTGTCACATCAAGATGCAACAATTTTTTGAGGGCATACTCAGTTAAACGTTCCTCGCAGATATTTCTCAGATTCCGCTCAGCGGGATCACATTGGATATAATCTACTGCCGCTCCGAGACCTATCGCTTGAATGATCGGAGGTGTACCTGTCTCAAGCATCCTTGCTTGTACAGCCCACTGGTATACCGGGCGATCCAAATTAAGACGGACATCGAGTTCTGGCATCCCACCTCCGAAAGAAGTGAGTTCCATCTGGTCGATCATTATCTCCTTGATGTATAGGACTCCAATCCCTGTAGGTCCGAACATCTTATGACCACTGAAGACCATGAAATCAATAAACATGTCCTCGACGTTATGGGGATAATGGGCAATGCTCTGTGCCGCATCAGCAATGACTACGGCTCCAACTCGATGTGCTTGCATCACAAGATCAGAAGTGTCTGTCTGTGTCCCAAGAACGTTCGACACAACCGGTAAGGCGACAATTTTAGTCCGTTCATTGAGGAGTTCTTTGTAAACTCCACGATCGAGATTACCAAAGTTGTCGATGGGTACCACTCTCAAGGTAGCTCCAGTGTTGTCAGCAAGAGCGATCCAAGGAACAAGATTGGAGTGGTGATCCATTATGGTCACCATAATCTCATCGCTTTCCCCGAGCATCCACTCTAACCCGCGAGCGACAATGTTGATCCCTTCGGTAGCCCCACTGGTGAAGACGATCTCCTTTCGGTCGGCACCAATGAAATTTGCCACTTTGGACCTGGCGTTCTCGAACGCCAAAGTTGTTTCTTCAGCCTCATTATGAAAGCTTCTATGGACGTTGCTGTACTTGTCATAGGCAGCTTCCATTACCTTCCTGACAGACTTGGCGCAGGGTGTGCTGGCGGCGTTATCAAGGTAGATCATATCTCACTCCTCTTTACTGGTGACTGCGCTTCGCAGTCCAAACGTGATGTAGGGAATCACTTCCCCTTCGACCTGCTTGTCACTCACCTCTTGATAGTCAAGAGTTAAACGAGCATCACCAACATCGGGATGTGCATCGTGGACTTGTCGGAGAATCTCAAGGAGCTTCTCAGGACGAAACTTGGCTTTCAAAAGCCGCTCCGCTGCAACTTCATTGATCACTATTCTTCCCCCATGTAAGGGGTGTTGTGCAGAAGCCCATCTTCCCAGTTATCCTGGATGACATCTGGCTTACCATGTTGACCGCACTCGTGGCAAATCCACCCATCGTCGCCATAATAGACACGGGAGTTACAGGACCAACACAGCGGAACCTTCCTCTTCTTCTTCGGCATCTCACACCTCCTGGTCAATCACGAAACGCATTCCATCCAGTGTCTCACCATTGATACAGAAGTACCCTGGCAAGATCATTCCATCAGCTTTCAGCCCCACCTTGGATACCCAGTCAGTCAAACCGTTTGGGTATCCATCGTACCCCGCATACATCCATGACTCAGGGATTACCAAGTAGATCGGCACAACGGTCTTGTATTGAGTCAGCAGTGACTTGACCGCATTCAGAAGCAGTTGCGAGACACCCTTACGACGATGCTGTTCCTTTACACCAAGCTTCTCAATAATGAGTCCGTCTTGGTTGAGAATGCACACTGCCATACCGACAGGTGGACCATCGAGACCATCTTCGGCAAGGAAGACGACCTTGGTAAAATCGTTTAACCAATAGAGCCAATACTCGGGAGACCAGACATCATCAAAGCACTTCAAGTCGATGTCGTATAGAAGTCCCTTGTCACTCCATTCGGCGGTTCCTATCACGAACATGTCTTTATCCTTTGAAGAAGGGAGTTCGAGTTGTCTCACTGTACCAGTCCTCTTCCTTTGACCCATCCGAGGCAAGTCCGGTGGCGATATCATTCAACACAGCAAGGCGTTCATCAGACTCTTCCCTTGACAAGTCAGTGAAGACGTGACCACTGGTGATGGCTTCCCAACAGTTCTTCACACGGGCTTCCAATTCAAACTGGTAGGACGATTTCACTCTAGATCGATGGTTTGCAACTCTCAGTAGTGGATACTCACCTTCGAGTACATCCCCTGTCGGTTTGGATAACAGTTCGTCAATGCAGACGATGGTTTCTTCGGAGCCGACTTTGTCTCCAAGTAGCCAACCGTAAAGAGTACACTGGGAAGCGTAGCTCTCAGAACAACTCTCCATGTAGTCTCTGTTGATGGTCATACCGCGAAATTGGTGTTCCATGAACATCTTGTGAGACTTCATATGGGACAGACTCGATTTGAGTTTCCCTGACTTGTTTGGGATTGGGTCGTAAGCATCTCGACAGAGCATGAAACCTTTGGTCGGGCTGGCAGCATACTTCGAGCAGAAGGACTTCACCTTCCAGTCGAGTATCACACTGATGAGACCTTCTCCAAGGTCAAGTACGAAACGGCAGTCGGGTTTCCCAAGGAAAGGAGCGCCACCGATCACCCCTGTCAACTTGCATTCAAATCGTGGGTCTTCAACCGACTGCTTTAGAAGCTCCAGCAGTTCATCGTAGCTGCCCGTTCGCTTGTATTGCTCAAAGCAAAAGAGACCGGCTTTCCACGCGAAGTCACGGTTGTGTTCTTCGACTTGATCCTCGAACAATGCTGTCAGTTCATACACCGGATCGACGCCCTTGCCGAATAGCTCCTCGTAGAGTGCCGACTTTACATAGGCATCGAATGCAGAACCAACACACATCGGACCTGTTTGGAGAAGTTTAGCCGGACGGCTATCCGCCAGGTACTTCAAAACGAATTCGTCGGTGTCCGACTCGAACAAGTTCTGTGACGAGTAGGACAAGTAGGTAGGTACTCTGATGATATTTCTCCTAAATATGTTGCCAATTCTTCCTTGAGCGTATATGAGATATCTGAGGTCGGGATACCTTGTAACGCTCTGCTTCGTCGGCGTTAATACGGTCGGATGAGCGAATTTGCAGAACATTCTTCTCTGTCAATTTTACCCTAGCATGGGTCTCACCCCGTGCGCTGCGTCCTTTGCTTACCATGTCCCCAGAATTGATCTTGTGGGAACCCTCAAATAAATGGTTTGGGTTACAGCACGGAGGGTTGTCACATTTGTGGCACAGGTTTTGACCTAATTTACCATAGGTTAGACGGTACGCAACACGATGTGCATAGTAACTCACGTTATTGATACTCAACCAACCGTATACACCTTTAAGACGGTAATCTGTCCACTCCCAACATTCATCGGAACTCCTTTGATCAACCCGCCCCCAGAAATGTTCAATTTGTTCGGGAGACATTTCTGGAATCACCCTGAGTTGGCTCATGGAGTAACGATGCCTCCAGATTGAGATTGGGCTAACCTCGCGGCGACAACTTCACCCATGCAGAGTTTGCTCAATTCAGTTAGGTCGCGTGCGTTCTTCCCAACCCAATAGGCTACCTGTTTTGGGTTGTCAATTGTCTTCACGGATAGAAGTGCGTCGAGACCGCCTTTGAGATTTTCGACTTTCTCCTCAAGCTTCGCGATGAACTCACTGTGGGTTATCTTTCTTGTAGTCGGTGTCGGTGTCGGTGTCGGTGTCGGTGTCGGTGTCGGTGTCTCCATGGTCTACTCCTTGTGATTGTTGTGCTTGAAGCTGCGAAAGCAAAGCTTCATATTCCGTATCCGAAAGCGACTCTTGGTGCATCCTCACGCCGATATCACAAAGGAACGGAGAGAAGAAATTGGTAACTCGGTGCATGATTCTACCAGACAGGTAGATCATCTGTGCCCAGTTATATCGACTCCGGTAAGCCATGAATGTATCAAAGTCTCTTTTGAGACCTTCCAGTTCGATCTGATCTTCCTCTAACAGATTGGGTAAGCATCGAGACTGGTCACTCTCCGTGGGCGTCGGTCGATTGGACATCAGCTTTCTCCTAAGAGGTTCATACAGAAGTTGTAATCGGAATCGTCCATCGGATTGATCGGGATGTAGTCAATCAGATGTGTGTCAAGAGCATCTTTAATGATCTTGCCAACTTTGCTCGCCCCATCCTTATCCTGCCATCTTCCAAGAGTCTCGTAAGGGGTAGCTTTGCTGTGGAGTACCAACAAGTTCATCACTGAGTACTCTTTATCAAACATTCGACAAATGTCAACCAGCGGCTCATATACTGGAGAGTCACACCTGTCAGCATAGATGCACTGCAAGAATAGTGGTGAGTCGGTGATGATGGTTTTGACACCAGCCGAGAGGGGTAGGTGTTCAGCCTCGAATTGTTGCCCAAATATGTGAACGTAATCCCAAGGCTTTAGAGTTCTTCCAGCATAGACATATTGTTTGACAACTTCTTGGACCAGTTCGATACTTGACAAACGTCTTCTTAGGTCGGAGTAGATACGCGCGGCAAGTGTGCTTTTACCAACTCCTGGACCTCCATAGATGTTGATGCGAGGTATCATCTCTCCCCCACTTGCAATACATAGTTGAAGTAGTTCCGATCCTCACTGATGATCATTTGCCAATGTTGTCTGGAGATACAGAGAGGTATGATTGTCCGAAGCTCTGGGAGGACATGGCTCCCAATTTCGAGAGCTTGACGCAGACCAACAATCAGCGGGCGTTCGTCTCTATCATACCCAACCTGGAATGGACCCCGGAAAGGGCAGCGCACCACATGAACTATCCAATTAGGACCGTGCATGGTCCCATTGACTTCGCACATTGGTAACTCGGCTTCTAGGCTGGTTTCTTCCCGCAACTCGCGGACAGCCGCTCGAACAGGTGTCTCACCAGGTTCAACTTTACCTCCGGGGAGGTTGAGTCTGCCGATTTGCCACGACGGACTTGTCTTATCAACTAGAACAACCCAGTCAATGTCTGGGTTGTCAATCGATTCTGCGTAACATAAGACGTACTCTACCATACCGCCTCCAGTATTCTGTTGTCAATGTGGGAATGTCCGACCCATGGTGGGTAGTCGTGCATAGCTTCGTGAACGAATACAAAAGCTCCTATTCAGATATCGTCCAACAAGATATCGCTGTCGATTGTTAACCTCAGCAAAAGAATGGTTACATCCGTCAATGCCCTCTGGAAGTTGCATCACTTTGACGCCAAAGGGACCGATAGTGTTGTACGTACGTAAGGTGTACTTCCATCACCTCACGCATCCCTTCATCTTCACAGACCTCCAACCGTGCTTCCAGGTGGGTGAGGACATCGTCGAGCCACCTTTGCTCAATGTCTCCACCTCCTGGGGTCCACGCCAAAGCGTATGGAAGGAGGATAAATCCTAACAAACTCACCTGGAAGCACCACGACCATCTGACCTTCATTGAGCTTTCTCCTCAACAAAGATACTGGTTTCACTGTAGATGATTTCGCCAACTTGGCATTTGGCGATCACGACAGGTCCAGCGTTTAGAGTATCCCCATGCTCGACAACTTGCACAAGAGCAAACCAGTCAGAGATGATCGAATCGAAATGAGAGTTAGCCACTGGGATATCATCAAAGTCTTCTCGCTTATTTTCAATGTCGATGTGCATCGCCTCTTTGAGTTGCGATGTGGATGGGGTCCCATAGAAGAGACCACTCCACACGTTATCAACTGAGGTACCTGCCACAGTAACCTTGAGAATCTGTTTTTTGACCATCATGTACACCTTAGGGATAATTAGGTAACGTCGAAACAATCCAAACGGTCGCACCGGATTTCTCCGATTTGCACACCAGCCACTGAAACAGTTTCTTCAAGCAGGTCGAAATGAGAGTTGCGAAGTACTTGTAGGGCAATGCGATAGTATTCAGCCTCGTCCTGTTCGTGCTCAACTTCCCCCTCGACCAGTCGATCAATATGGTGCCTCATGGCGTTTATGACGTCATCCTTACTCGGGACGCCAATGAATATCCCCATCCATTCATGTACGGTTGCCACGGGGGCAACTGTGATATGGTTGAGTTGGTCTGGCTTAATCATTCAAGTTCTCCGATCTGAACTACTTCGTGTGAACATACAACGTAAATCATTCCAACTTTCATGCCATAGGACACGCACTCTCTGATCTCCAAGTCGAGGAGTTCGAGTACTCTCTCTTTGATTGGTTCACCTATGATGAAACGGTTCCACATAAATGTACCGGTCCCCAACTCGATAGTCACCTCGAAAACTTGATGTCTAACAACTGTCATTCTGGGCTCCTTTCGTATCACAGGCATACCCGAGGGCAAAAGCCTTGATGTAACCGACTGTCACACCAGCATAGGTACAGACTCGGGTGGCGTTACCGTTGGCATGTGCTTTCGGTTTGTCCGGCAGACGCTGCTCTCTGACCAATTGGGAGTAGTTCGCATAGGTGTCCGCCAATAGACGGTCCGCCAATAGACGGTCCTCTTTGAGTGGATCTGCGAGCACCTTGAGAGACTCGGCGATGGCTAACAGCACTTCATCTTCATCTGGGAATCCAATGAAGAGTTGACGCCAGTCGCTACCCGCAACGGTGGTGATGTTTAACTCGTAAATGGCATACTTATCCATTGTCCTGTACTCCTTTCCAAAATGGTGACAAGTTTCGGTCCACGACTTGCTGGATACCCAACATGAGTGGGTCAGGAAGATCATCCCACGGAAACCATTTCCACTCTTCGCAACGATCTGGTTCCATGTTCTTGGCCTCTTGACCATGGGGTAACTGTGCCACCATGAAGATCGTCACGCAATGATGGTCATCCGGGTAGAACACATTCTCGACCAGCCAGAACTCTACCCAGTTAAGCCTTATGCCAGTTTCCTCAAAAGTTTCCCGAATTATACCTTGTTCAAAGGTCTCGCCGCCTTCCAAATGTCCACCAGGAAACGCCCAAGTACCGGATCCAGCAGCACCAATACGACGACCCATCAACACCGATTTGCCACGACAGATGGCTATGGCAATTCCAACAACTGGTCTCTTCATGTAATGCTCCTAAAAATGAACCCAAGATCGAAGTCCCGGGAACTTGGATTAGTCGAATACTTATCCATTGTCCTGGGCTCCTTTCCGGTCAAGATAGTCGGCTGAGATGTACTTGAGAATGGCACGTGCAGGTGAACGATTCCCTCCGATCTTTCCGGTGTAGCGTTCCTCGATCGGTTTGATGACGATGCCTTCTCGACCTTTGAAGCCCACCTTAGGTGTTCCTACCAATGTCGGACCGGTGGCGTATTCTTCGAGCTTGTCGCCCACTGAATGATATGGACCTCGGAACAATATCGGAACCGTCTGGATTTTGTATGTCCCACAAAGATTTGCAAGTTCTTTCCAATGAAGGTAAAACCCCTCAACTGAGATGTCGAACACTGCATAGCCTTCGGCATCGTTGGTCCCATAGTTCAAGTCCTGAACCTTGTTACCATAGATTTCCCCAAAGACAATGACATTGTGTTGCTCAGCACAGAGGTCTGCCAAAAGATTGAGAATCCCCTGGTGTTCCAAAGGCTTCCAGTATCGGCAAGCCTGTTTGAACTTACCCCAGCGAACCTTATGGCTGCCAGCGGCGTAGACCCATTCGCCATCTTCAAAGATGACACCGACTCGACTGTTCGTCCCATGAATCTTCTCAGTGAGGACCACCTCTTCGTCGATCTTAAACACGTCCGGGTATTTCCAGAACTGCTGGATCGACGTGTAATGATGGAAGTACGGGTCCTCAGGTAAAGCCAGACGATTATGCTTTGGTGTACCCGCATCACCCGGGTCGCCTAAATTGACATCGGGAGCTACGTACTGACGTGCGCCATAGACTTCGGTAACATCCGTTCCGATCGCCAGGTCATCCGGGCAGGGTGCCGGGAAGCCATAGCTTGGCACGCCACGGAGACGGCATGCTGCTACCCGGCAAGGTATTCGCTTACCATCCCAATCGGAGTGCTTCAAGTAGCTCTGCACCCCAAGATGTTCCGACATGTGGAGCGGCAGCATGATGCCTGGCGGGAAGTAGATCACCCGATCCCCTACCTTGTAGTCGCCCTTTGTAACGGCACACGTGGCACCGAGTATCTGAACAACATCCAGACGATCCCCGTTCGGGTGGGGATTGACACTGGAGATTTTCTGAACTGTAATTGCGATGTCACTCACATTGCCTCAATTTCTACCCGGACTCCCGGGTGCAGGATGATGAGGGTCGGAACCGTCGCTCTTATGGTGGCTGGGATGCCTGGTACACCGTGTACAGGCTTGGAATCTTATTCTGAGTCAGGGGAGGTCTTGGACGCCTCAGAGACCCCTTCCTGGGCTTCTGAGGGGTGCCCCAAACTGTCATCCCTAACCCACCCTGACGTTAACAGTGTCATCGGCGGGAATTTCTGGACCCTTGAAAATGAGATGAAGCTCACCGGGGTATATCACTGTCGATTCGGGGTCAAAAGTGTAAAGAACCTTCTCCCCGCTGGATGTGTAAACAGAAATAATAAATGGGAAGTCGTGCTTCGAGGGTGTGGGGATTTTTTCGGTGGCTTCCTGTGTCATTTGGGTACCTGAGGTAGGTGATAACATCAAATTTCTCCTTGGATAAGTGGTTCTTTGAACAGTTGACGGGTCGTGATTGTCTCCTGGCTGACGCCCGCGTTGACCGCCTTGCAGACATCCTTGACCACGCGAATACAGCAGTGCTTCAACTTCTTTCCGCTCTTACAAGGACAGGGTTGGTTTCGTTTGATGGGAATACTCTTCTTCAGCAGCATGTTCACCAGTCCTCTATGAAAAAGCCAAAGTTCTCAGTGATCAACACTTCCTTGAATTCGTCGACAGTCACGATGATGCCACCATCATAGAAGTCAGGGTCCTCGTTCCTATCGGCGACGAGGGTTAGGAAGTAATCCCATGTGTAGATAACCCCCCGCTGGTAAGCCTCAATATCTTCGGAAACTATTTTCCCGATAATACCAAAGTCACCACCACGAATAGCCGTCTTGGAGTGTTCCTTGACACAGTGTCTCGCCCAAGTCTTGAAACGATCCTCGATTGGGAACTTCTTGTCCGTAACAAACTTCCGGAAGATCATTTGGAGACTCGCCTCAGTACGGTCATACTCCATCTTCAGGTTGTCGAGCTTGTTCCCGAACAGTCTAACGGCGTTACTGAGCGCCCAATCTTTCTTGTTCATCTCACCAGTCCCATGTGAAATATCCGAAGTTCTCAGCGATCAAGAACTCCTTGAAATCGTCCAGTGTCATGTCGAACTGTTTGAGATGGTTCTCACACCACCCACCGGTCCTCTTGGCTTTTTCATCATCCTCAAAGTAGAGAATGAAATGATCCCAAGTGAAATCCATCCCGCGAGACTCAAAATACATTGGGCAGTCCGCGTCAATCATCCGTTCGATCAAACCACCATTCTTGTTCCCGGTGATGTCGCCCATGTACTCCTTCACACAGTGTCGGGACCAACACTCGAAACGTTCCCCAAGTGGGATGTCCTTGTTCGTCACGAATCTACGCAGCGCAGGCTGTAGCTGTTCCTCACT
>SDBV01006525.1_pt1 | contig 16164 bp, 5 predicted proteins | sample 2277081 | NCBI WGS metagenome assembly SDBV01 (sample SAMN10402039, study PRJNA504765) | marine sediment metagenome | isolation source: marine sediment core GS10_PC15, 223 cmbsf | place: Arctic Ocean: Southern Knipovich Ridge | collected 2010
CATTCTCTTGTGCACGAAACGGCATTTGTCAGTGGCCTTCCCGGGAGCATTGCTGGCCCCAGCCTTGCTCTGCGTGCCTCTGCGCCCTCTGTGGTGATTCTCTCCCGAGACGGTCGGCTTCGACGTGATGTTTTCGGATATCTCATTTACCGCGAGCTGCCTTATCCTTCCTGTAAGTATTCGCCGAACCCGTGGACTCGGTAGCTACGGTCGCCAGACCGTGGACAATTGCCCTCGAAAACCACGCTCTGGCGAGCGTGGCTACGGGTTGGACGAATGCTTACTCCTTCCTTTTCCCAAACTACTTGCCACTAAGCGGTTTGGACGATCCTGAAACCAAACAGTCGCAGTAGAGAATTGCGGCCGACTCGCAGCGGTTCCGCCGGAGCGTATAGACGGTCCGATTGCAGCCCGGATCATCCAGGCTGGGTAGCGGCGCGTTGGGCGCTGAAGGCAAGTCCTGTCCTGTCGGGCCCCTGCGGAGAACCTCGCTGCCACGCGACATCCAGTCGGCAAGCAGGTTTGAGCCGATTCGCGACGCGTAGTATCGGTGCTGCGATGTGAGAGCGTAGGAGCAATTGCGAGCGTGACATTGGGCGGCATGAGCCGCCCGCGTTACACCTCTAAAACGGTTTGAATCAGCGGCGGCTCGTCCGTCCGCTGCATTCAGTGGTTATGCCTCGTTGTCTTGTTGACTGCCTCGGAAGGCATGCTGAGTTCACTGGTTGTGCTGGACCACCCTGGGATGTCACTTTCTTTACAGTGATCGCACAGCCGTGTTCCCTTACAGTACCGGCAGATTCCTTCTCCGTTGCAAAGCATGCATTTCCTCCGAAGAAGTCCCCAAAAGGTGCGCCACGTTCCTGCCCCCATGCAGATACGGCAGGTTCCTGTTCCATCACACAGAGAACACTCTCCATCTGAGCAATGGCATTTCCAAAACGTATCGTCCAGCAGCCATGACTCATTACTCTGCGTCAGTCGAAACCGCGTCTGTACGATAGGGTGTCCATTGGGGCCGGGTTCCACTTCAACAATAATAAGATCAGGGCGCTCTTCAACAACCTTATAGCCATCCGGCGAATCGAGCGGTGCTTCAGATTCCAGAGCAAGGGATTGCATCCTTTCGGCATCTCGCTCTCTCAGACTCGTGGTGCCGGACTTTTCGATGAACTTCCTTTGCCTACTCTTGCCTGCTGCCAACAGTTGTTCGCGTGCGTCCTCCGCGCAAGCGATTAGATATTGATGTATAAGTTCACGCCAGTTCATGTTCTTGAGGCCTAAACTTTGTTAGTAGACCGATCGGCCTATACCCGCGATCAGCGCGATAGGCCGACGGATCCGTCGGCCTAAGACGCTTCCTGATTTCCTGATTCGCGCCAAACAAGTCCTTTGGCGTCGAGAGGTTCGCAATCCGCACCCGTTTATCAGGCGGTCTTATTCGGTTTCCGCACAAGACGCCGCGCCTTCTCGGTAGGAGCAAGACAGCCTCCCTACTCGGCGACTTCCGCTGCCCCCTCACCCCAGCCATGATCGTGGTCCTTTGAACGACCGATGTCAACCGGAGATTCCCCGCGTTGTGGCCGGTCTCCTGACGAGCCACCCGGCCGGACCGAAGGTCTCACCCGGCGTGTAGAGAATTCGTGAAGAGAATTGCGGCCGGCGGGGTCGGGCATTTCGCAGAGCCGCTTTGCGACGTCCTTGAGCAGTTGTCAAGAAACAACGTGGCACTTTTGGAGAATAGGCCCGCCCAGGCAGGGCCGCGGATGGCCGAGCCGTGAGGGCTGCGGAGTGAGGAATTCCTGCCCGCAAAAAAGACCCCGGTTAGGCAAGGTGGGGCGATCAGGTAGCGCGAAACAACAGAATCCGCTCTAGATCGGCCCATGTCGGCATGGACGAGGGATTCCTCGGCATGTAAGCTGCATATAATAGCTGTCGACACAGCATCGCCAGGACGCCGGGGGAGCATGCCCTACCGATCGGCTGCCCCCCCGGTCGCACACTTGCACGAGCCGGTGAGCTGCGCCCTGCACCACCCGCCAGCCGTGCGTTGGCGGCCCCACCCCTCTTGGAGGTGCCGCCGTCAAGGCTGAAACCACGGTCAACTAAGATCCGACGGACACCCGCAGCGCGACTCCAGAACTCTTTCCTGCCAGGCCGTTGAACGTTATGAAGAAGTCGTTCTTTGCCCGCCGAAGCCTGACGATCATCCTGGTGGCGGTCTTCCTGATGCCCTTGATCTTGGGGGGTACGCGTCGGGCACTGGAGACCAACCGCAACGACGTCAAGGATTGGCTGCCCGCGGATTTCCCCGAAACCAAGACCCACCGCTGGTTCCAGGAGCACTTTCCCCACGAGCAGTTTGTGCTGGCGAGCTGGGAGGGCTGCACCCTGGACGACCAGCGGCTGGAGTTGCTGGCCAAGAAGCTGGTCCCCGCCGAACCACCGGAATCGACACCCGAGAACCCCTGGTTCTTCAAGAGTGTGCTCACCGGCCGCCGCCTGGTCGACGAGCTGCAGGCCCGCGACCCCGACCTCTCCGAGGAGGACGTACTGAAGCGGCTGGAGGGCTCGCTGATCGGCGAGGACCACTACAAGACCTGCCTGGTGGTCACGCTGACCGAGCAGGCCGAGGGCAAGAACCTTCGGGTTGCGCTGGAGAAGATCCGGGAGCTTGCCCGGGAGTGTAACATCGAGCCGAAGAAGGCCCAGGCGAAGGGCAATTTCCTGGTCCGAGGGTTCGACAGCGTCGTGGCGTCGTTCAGCGATATGATCTTCGGCCGCGTCCCCCGCAGCGACGGGATCCGCCTGGGTGGACCGCCGGTGGACAACGTGGCCATCGACGTCGAGGGCGAGCAGACGCTGTTTCGGCTGGCGGGGCTCTCCGCGGTAGTCGGGTTGGTGATCTCGTGGATCTGTTTCCGCAGTATCCGGCTGACCTTCATGGTCTTTTTCGTCGCCCTGTTGGCGGCCGGCATCGGCCTGGCTTCCGTCTACTTCAGCCGTCAAACCGTCGACGCAATCCTGCTCTCCATGCCCTCGTTGGTGTACGTCTTGGCCATCTCCGGGGCGGTCCACATCATCAATTACTACCACGACGCGATCCGCGAGCACGGGCTGGAGCGGGCGCCGGAACGGGCGCTGAAACACGGCCTGGTACCTTGTGCCTTGGCGGCGGTGACTACCGCCTTGGGTCTGGGCTCGCTGGTGGCCAGCCATCTGATTCCCATCAACAAATTCGGGATCTTCGCGGCCTGGGGCGTGCTGGCCACCCTGGGGCTGCTGTTCTTGTATCTGCCGGCCTGCCTCCATTACTTGCCCTCCCGAGAGTACGTCAAAGGCGGCGCAAGGAACCCCGATGGCCGGCGCGATACGTCGGTGATTGCCCGCTTTTGGCTGGCCGTCGGCCGATTCACCACCGGACACAATCGCCTGGTCACGGTCGGATGCCTGCTGGTGATGGCCTTCTTCGTGGTGGGATTGTGCGGGAGCAAACGACTGGGCCTTCCGGGAAAGCTCCCCGGAATCCAGACTTCCGTGAAGCTGATGAAGCTCTTCTCGGACGACGCCCAGATTATTAGCGACTACGGTTACCTCGAGGATCAGATCGGCCCGCTGGTGCCGATGGAAATCGTGATCCACGTGGACAACCAGAAGTGCAAGCTGAGCATGGTCGACCGGATGCGGCTGGCGCAGAACGTCGAACTCGCCGTGGAACAACTCCCCGACGTGGGCGGGGGCCTCTCGGCCGCTACTTTTGCACCCGGTATCGCCCCCGACATGAGGAAGAGCGGCTGGCTGGAGAAGATCATCGGGCTGAACCCCCGGCGAGAGACGGATCGCATAACCAGCATCAGACTCGAGAAACATCGCCAACAGTTCCGCGAATACCTTACCGTCGACAAGCAGGCGGCAGTCGCCGACCAACAGAGCAACCCCACGCTGAAGCAGCTCGGCGTCAGCGCGGAAATCGCCAAACTGCTCGCAGCCGAGCAGTTGGGCGACCTCCGGTCGATCCGCAACTACGGCAACCTGGAATCCGTCAAGGGCATCGGGTCCGAACAGGCCGCCGCGGTGGAGGGGGCCATCAAAGGCTGGCAGTTCGCACACCGCGATCCCACGCTCGAAGAGCTGGGCATCTCCGGTGAACTTGCCCGGCGGTTGAAGGCCCGCGACCTGGTGAGCCTGCTGGCAATCGAGGCCTGCTGCAAGGAGGAATCAAAGAAGCGATCAAAGAAGGAATCCATCCAGGAGATTCTGGACCAATCGATCCCGGGCATCGACCCCCAGCAGGCCACGGAAGTTGCCCGGGCGATCGACGACTGGCGGACCGGCCACGGAGAAGAACTCTGGAGAATCAGCGCCCGGGTCAGGGCCCTGGGGGACACGGACTACGGGGAGTTCGTGGCCGATATAAAAAAGCAAGTCGAGCCGGTGCTGGCGCAGTACGAGAAGCAGGGCGTGGAGGGAATCCGCGCCACCTACACCGGGCTGGTGCCGCTGGTCTACAAGGCCCAGCGGGAGTTGCTCAGCGGCCTGTTCAACAGCCTGAAGTGGGCCTTCGTGCTGATTGCCCTGGTGATGATCTTCGTCCTGCGCAGTCCCGTGGCCGGACTGCTGTCGATGATCCCCAACCTCTTTCCCGTGGTGCTGATCTTCGGCGCCATGGCCTGGCTGGAGATCCTGGTCGACGTGGGCACGATGATGACCGCCAGCGTGGCGTTGGGCGTGGCCGTGGACGATACGATCCATTTTCTTACATGGTTCCGCCGCGGGCTGGACCAGGGCCGGGACCGCAAAGGGGCCGTAATGCTGGCCTACGAGCGCTGCGGCACGGCCATGTCGCAGACCACGCTGATCGGCGGGCTGGGCCTGTCGGTCTTCGCCTTCAGCACCTTCACGCCCACCCAGCGGTTCGGCCTGCTGATGCTCACTCTGCTGACGGCCGCGCTGGTCGGCGACCTGATCTTCCTGCCTGCCCTGCTCTCCGGACCCGTCGGCCGGTTCTTCCTCACGTCGAAGAAAAAGAAGAAACCGTCCGACCGGACGCCGCCGAAGGAGACCGCGGGGGCCGTCGCCGGCCAAGAAGTGGTGGCGGTGCCCATTGCCGGAAATCTCTCGGGCCGCCACCTCCGCAGCGAGCCACCCCATCGCTCCACCAAGGCGTCGTAGCAGGGCGAGCCTCCGTCTTTCTCGAGCTACTTGCGGGATTGCTCAGACTCCGTAGGCTGGAACCGGGGCCCCTGCTTGGTTTGAGCCGGAAAGGCCGCTTTTTTCCTTTTTCTCTTCAACAGATCCGTCCCCAAGCGCAAATAGGGTAGTAGAGACGCAGGAGAGGGACTATGGAAATGAGCCGGCAGCCCGACGAGCGGTTGATGCAGCACGTGGCCCTGGGCGAGCGCGAGCACCTGGGCACCCTGTTGCGACGCCACGCCAGCGGACTGTTGACGTTCATCCAGAGGATGATCGGCGATAGGCACCGAAGCGAGGAGCTGTTCCAGGAAGTCTTCCTGGCGGTTTGGACGGGGCGTCGCGGGTATAAGTATCCGCGGCCCTTTCGGCGCTGGCTGTTGGGGATCGCCGTGAACAAGTGCCGGGCGGCCTTCCGCAAACCGGCGCTGCTGCCGATGGTGCTGGACGAACCTCTTTCCGCCGCGGCGGTGGCGAGCGATCCTTCGCCGGTAGAAGCAGCCATCGCCTCCGAAACGGCCACCCTGGTCGCCGCCGCGGTGGCCGGGTTGCCTCCCGGACAGCGCACCGTGGTGGTACTGCGGATCTACAACGGGCTGTCGTACCAGGAGATTGCCAAGATTGTCCGGCGCACCGAATCCACGGTCCGCTCGCAGATGTTTCACGCGCTGGCGGGGCTGGGAAAGCACCTCGAGCCCCGCCTGCGATGAAAAAAGGTTCCTGACACCTTTTCCCGGAGCTACGCCATGTTGTCTCCCAACCAACACGTATTGGACTACGTCGACGCATATCTGCACGACGCGCTCTCGGCCGAAGAGGCCCAGATCGTCGCCCGCCACTGCGAGTCCTGCCCGATCTGCCAGGTCGCACTGGAGGAAGCCCGAAAACGCTTCGACGCCATGCAGGCCCTGCCGGTGGTCGAGGCCCCGGAGGAGTTGATCCGCTCTACCCGGCGAAAAATCGAACGGGCCCCGCGATTCAGGCCCAGCGTCTACCAGATCGGCTGGTCGGTGGCGGCGGCCGCGGCGCTGATCATCGCCAGCGTACACGTCCATTACTGGAACCTCTCGCCGTCTCCTTACGATCTGAAGGTCCTCGGCCAGAGGGAGTGGCTGGCCGGCAGCGGGGCCTCGCTGCGGGTGCTGCTGGTCGATCGCGACAAGGCGACCCCCGACAGCCTGGCACCGATCGAAGGGATCCCGGTCGAGATCGAGCTTATCGACGAAGGCAACCACCGCACGATCCGACTGGCCAGCTTCACCACCGACGCCTTGGGCAGCGGAGGCCCGCGTTTCGAGCTGCCCGATTGGGAGGACGGAGAGTATAAGTTATGCATCCGGGCCGGCACCGGCCGTACTCCCGAGCAGATCATCCGCTCGGTCCGCCTGCGGCGCTCATGGCAGCTTATGCTCAGCACCGACAAGCCTGTCTACCAGCCGGGCCAGGTGATCCGGGCCCGCAGCCTGGCCCTGCGGCGGCCCGACCTCAAACCGATCGCCGGCCAGGAGGTGGTCTTCTCGGTGACCGATCCCAAGGGCAACGTGATCTTCCGCCACCGAGACGTGACCAGCGACTACGGAATCGCCTCGATCGACTGCCCGCTGGCGGTGGAGATCATCGAGGGGACCTACGAGCTTCAGTGCCAGGTGGGAGAGACGACCTCCAGCGTATCGGTCGACGTGGAGAAGTATGTGCTGCCGAAGTTCAAGATCGGCGTCGAGTTGGACGAGCCCTACTACCAGCCCGGCCAGAGGGTCCAGGGAACGGTCCGGGCCGACTACTTCTTCGGCAAGCCGGTCGCCGGCGCCGAGGTCCAGATCGACGTCTACGGCACGGTAGTCCGGCGAACCAGCGTGTACCAGGCCACGATCCGGGCCGACGCCGGCGGGACCGCCCGCTTCGAGTTCAACGTGCCCGACTCACTGGTGGGCCGCGAGCAAGACTCCGGCGACGCGCGGATTACCCTGGTGGTGACCGTCCGCGACTCGGCCGGACAGAAGCAGTCGCGGGAAGTCTCGCGAATCGTCACGGCCCGGCCGATCCGCCTGGAGGTGATCCCCGAGACGGGCACGCTGGTCCGCGGCGTGGCGAACACCGTCTACTTCTTCACCAGCTACCCCGACGGCCGGCCCGCTCGCACGCGAATCGCCGTCAGCGGATTCGACCGTGAGGTCTCCACCGGCGAGCTGGGCGTAGCGTCGGTCGAGTTGACCCCGGACGGCGATCAAGTGAGCCTGACCGTCCGGGCAACCGATGACCAGGGGAGGGTCGGTCGCCGTAGGGTCACCCTGCAGTGTGGCCGGGCGGCCGGCGACTTCCTGGTCCGCACCGACAAGGCCGTCTACGACGGCGGGCAGACGATGCACGTGGTGGCCCTTGGCGGAGGAGTGGAGCCGGTCTTCATCGACCTCATTAGGGACGGCCAGACGATGTTGACCGACGCCATCGAGATGTCCGGCGGCCGCGGCGAGTACCAGCTCGATCTGCCGCCGGAGCTGTTCGGCACGATCGAGCTGGTGGCCTACCGTTACGGCGCGGCGGGCCTGCCAGAAAGCAAGAGCCGGGTGATCTACGTCCGCCAGGCGGGGGCACTGAAGATCGAAACCCGGCTCGACCGCGACGAGTATCGGCCCGGCCAACACGCCAGGCTCAGCTTCCGGCTGACCGACCAGCAGGGCCGGCCCGCTCCTGGCGCCCTGAGTCTCGCAGCCGTCGATGAGGCCGTCTTCTCGGTGCTGGCCCAGAAGACCGGGCTCCAGGAGACGTTCTTCACGCTGGAAGAGGAACTCCTGGAGCCGATCTACGCCATCTACCCGTGGTCGCCCGATCTGACCACCAGCCTGCCGCCGGAAGGGCCCAACGATCTTCAACAGCAACAGATCCGTTTCGAGCAGGCCCTTTTCGCCCGCTCGGCACAGGTGCGCGACGGCAGTGGGGGCTTGCGGGAAACCGCCCATACACTCAGCGTCACCAGCTTCCCCGACAAGGTCCAGCAGATCCGGCGCGTAAGGCATGTTGGTCTCGGCAGGGTCAAAGTCGCGTGGCTCGGATTCGGGATGATCGGCAGCGTCGCGTTTGTGATCTTCTTCTGGTGTGCAGTTCCGATCCTCCGTCTAGGCATTGTTGCCGTGGGGGTACTTGCGATGCTGATCGCGCTGCTGCTACCGGCCGTGCAATCTGCCAGGGAAGCCGCGCAGATTGGAGGAGGGGACGCAACGGCAGGCGCTTTAATGGACCCGTCCGCCGATATGCCGTCTGAAGACGCGCCCTTCGCTCAACCCGATCCCGGTGCACCCGGCGCCCCGCCGCGGGTCCGCCAGTGGTTCCCCGAAACGCTGCTCTGGCGGCCGGAGTTGATCACCGACGATGACGGCCGGGCCAGCATCGAGTTGGACATGGCCGACTCGATCACCACCTGGCGGCTTTCGGCCTCCGCTGTTTCGGCCGGGGGGCAACTGGGCGGCAGCCGCGAGGCGATCCGCGTGTTTCAGCCCTTCTTCGTCGACCTGAATCTGCCGGTGGCCCTGACCCGCGGCGACGAGGTGGCAGTACCCGTGGTGGTCTACAACTATCTCGATAAGCCCCAGACGGTCCGGCTCACGCTGGCCGACGCCGAATGGTTCGAGCGCCTCGATGAGCCGGTGCAGCAGCTCGAATTGGCCGCCGGAGAGGTCCGCTCGGTGAGCTACAGATTGGCGGCCCGGAAGGTCGGCAAGTTCGAGCTGCGGGTCGAAGCCCGCGGCAGCGGTGTGGCCGACGCGATCAAGCGGCAGATCGAGGTGATGCCCGACGGCCGCCGGGTCGAGCAGGTCACCAGCGGCACCCTTTGGTCAAGACAGCCGGCCGAGATCGAGTGCTCCGTGCCGGAGGATGCCATCGAGGGGAGTGTGAAGGCGATCGTGAAGATCTATCCGTCCAGCTTCAGCCAGTTGGTCGAAGGGCTGGATGGAATCTTCCAGCGGCCCTACGGCTGCTTCGAGCAGACCTCCTCGACGACCTATCCCAACGTGCTGGCGCTGGAGTATCTCCGCCGCACCAAAAAGAGCGTCCCCGAGGTCGAGACCAAGGCCCGGCAGTATATCCACCTGGGCTACCAGCGGCTGTTGAGCTTCGAGATCGACGGCGGCGGTTTCGACTGGTTCGGCCGCCCGCCGGCCAACCGCACGCTGACCGCCTACGGGCTGATGGAGTTCGAGGACATGGCCCGGGTACACGACGTCGACCTCCGGCTGATCGAGCGGACCCGGCGGTGGCTACTTCGGCAGCAGCAGGCCGACGGATCGTGGCAGCCGGAAGACCACGGAATGCACGAGGACCCCACCCGCCGCGGTGGCGATTTGGCCCGGCTGAGCACCACCGCCTACATCGGCTGCGCCGTCTTCTCTGGCCGGCCGGACAGCCCGCAGTCAACCACCACGCTGGATTATCTTCTGGCCCATGAACCGGCCACGATCGAGGACCCGTACGTGCTGGCACTGGTCTGCAACGCCGTGGCGACCATCGACCCCAGCGGCCGCGGCGTGCGGCCGTATCTGGCGCGGCTGGACGCGATGAAGCGATCGTCCGACGGCGGAAAGCTCGTCTGGTGGGAGCAGCCGGAAGCGGGGCGGACGATGTTCTACGGCGCCGGGCGCAGCGGAGAGATCGAGACCACGGCCCTGGCCGCCCTGGCGATGATCCGCTCCGCTGCCCATCCTGCAACCACTCGTTGCGCCCTGACCTGGCTCGTGCGGCAGAAAGACTCTGCCGGCACCTGGCACTCCACCCAGGCCACCGTGCTGGCGCTGAAGGCCCTGTTGGCCGGCACCGGCAAGCCGCTGGGCGGTGACAAGCAGCGCCGGATCGAGATTGCCTTCGACGGGCAACCGGTGCGCGAAATTGTGATCCCGGCCGACCGGGCCGACGTGATGCAACAGGTCGACCTTTCCGCACAGATTGCCGAGGGCCGGCACGGGCTGACCATCTCCGACCGCAGCCACACGGCGGCCGGCTACCAGGTCGCGCTGAGCTACTACCTGCCCCAGGACGGCGCCGAACTGCAAGCCCAGCCGCTGTCGATCGAAATCGTCTACGACCGGACCGAACTGACCGTGGACGACACGCTGACGGCCACGGCCACGGTGGTAAACAACCTGCCCGGCGCGGCCCCGATGGTGATCCTCGACCTGCCGATCCCCGCCGGGTTTGCCGTCCAGGGGGAGGACCTTACCGAGCAGGTCGAATCGGGGACGATCGCCAAGTATCAACTCACCCCGCGAAGCGCGGTGGTCTATCTGCGACAGTTGCCCCCCGGCGAGCCGCTTGAGCTCCGCTATCGGCTGCGGGCGACGATGCCCGTGAGATTGACCACCCGTCCGGCCCGGGCCTACGAGTATTACGACCCGGACACCCAGGTTGCCAGTGCCGTTTCGCGACTGACGGTGACGGCCGCGAACTAGCACAATGGCCGCCGGCTGAGCCGGAGGTGGCTTATTGCTCGTCGTCGACCAGTTCCAGCGTTGCCCAGAGGCTGGGGTCTTCCCGGTACGGTACGGGACTGCCGACGCTGAGGGTCTGCTCGCCCAGCTCGCGGTCGAACACCGCGTAGTTGAAGCCCAGCCGCGGATGCTCCCGGGGGTCGAAGCCCGTGAGCGCCCCGGCCGGGATGAAGGCGCGGAGCAGGTAGCCGTCGATCCGCTTTTCGCTGCGGACCTGCAACTGGCCGGGGTCGATTGCCCGGGGGTGCTCGCGGGCACGATGGATCGGCAGCCACTCGGCCACCGGCGCCTCGAACCTGCGTCCGCTGCCGCCGGGCAAAAAGACGAACCGGTGGCAGAACCGGCCCGCCCGGTGTACGTTGTGTACGTCGCGGGTGTCGATCAATACCTGCAATCCGTCGCTGTCCTCCGGCTTCCCGGCCCGGCACCAGGGGGCCTGCCGCTTCCCTTCCACACGGACCGTAAACGCCAGCCCCTCTTCGCTCCAGGCCGCACGAACATCGGCCGGGGTCGGCAGACCCTCCAGCTCGGCAAAGCCGACCAGCCGGTATCTCTCGTCCAGTCCGGCACCTTCCGGGGTCCAGAGCGGCCGGCGATAGCGGCAGGGCAGCGAGAAGCGGAAGAGGAATCGGGCTGGAAGTAGCACGTCAGTCATCGTTCTTCATTATTTAGCCGCGCCCACGTACAAAGCCGGCAGCGGTGGTCGCACCCGGGGTGATAAGCAGCCGGTTTCACTTTTGATCGCGTAACGCCGATAAATGCTCCTTCAGAAACCCTCCCAGATCGCCCCGACCCAGGTCCTCGTTGGAGCGGAACTTCAGGTGCAGCACGTCGCGCCCCGGATGTTCGCCGTCGAACCGCGGGCTGTGGCCCAACTCGGTGACCTGGCCCAGGGTGAAGCGGCCCTTGGGTCCCGTCAGATGCAGGTAGACGGCGTCGAGCTTTTTGGTCTGGACGGCCGCCCAGGCTTCTTTCTGCTGGGGCACGTACAGGGGCACCACCTGCTTGTTGTTCCAGAGCAATTGGGCCTCGGGGGCGGCGTCGCAGAGCAGCTCGAACAGCTCGTCGAGCACCTCGGAGTCCCAGAGTACTTTCTTGCCCAGCGGAAAACCCTTCCGCGCGAAGTGCCACTTCCGGCCGAGCTGCTTCCAGGGCTGCAAGATGTCGGACTGCCGCTGCACCCGCTCGGAGAACTTGCCGAAGCCGGCCACCGCCCGGTCGACGAACTGCCAGAACTCCTTGCGGTCGATCTCCTGGTAGCCGTGGATCCGCAGCTCGACCTCCTGCCAGGGGCCGCGGAGGTTCTTGCAGCGGACCCGGGGCTGCGTGCCGTAGAGCGGCAGCTCGGGTATGTCGTTCAGCGGTTTAAGCTGAAGAAGCTCGATCAACTCCTCACGATTGAAGGTCTTGCGGGCCGTGCGGAATTTGAGTTTCAGGAGCCACTCCTCGCCCGTGATGGCGTGGAAGAACCAGCCGTCGGACTTCTTGGCCGCGCGGATCTCGACGATCGTGCGATTGCCCCAGTCGGTCGGGCTGAACAGGTCCGATCGCCCCGTGATCCGCTCGATCACCTCGTCCAGCACTCGGCCGTTCCAGCGGCAGGGGTTGCCAGTGCGGCCCACCCGATCGACGGTATGCCACCGGCGGCCGTCGATCTGCCAGGGCATCTTGGTCTGGTGGCCGACCTGGGTGATCTCTACGTCGTCTTCGCGCTGGTCCTGGTCGGCGGCGAAGTCGTGCATCTTGCGCTTGACCAGCGGCCCGGCGGCCAAGACGGGGCGGAGGACCTCGCCGGTGTAGGAGCGCAGCCGCGTCTCTCCATCGGCGCGACCGGCAGTCGCGGCTTTATGATCGGCGCGAGCGGCGGTCGCGGCTTTATGGGGGGCGCGACCAGCGGTCGCGGCTTTCTGTTTTCTGTGCTGTTTTGCGTGGGCGACGATGTCCTCCGGTGTGCCGGCGGCGACCACGAACCCGCCCTCGTCGCCCGCCTCGGGGCCCATGTCGATCACCCAGTCGGCCGTCTTGACCACGTCCAGGTTGTGTTCGATCACCACCACCGTGTTGCCCAGGTCGACCAGCCGATTTAACACGTCCAACAGCTTCGCCAGATCGTCGAAGTGCAGCCCGGTGGTCGGCTCATCCAGCAGGTAGAGGGTCTTTCCGGTGTCGGGCCGCGAGAGTTCGGCGGCCAACTTCACACGTTGGGCCTCGCCGCCGGAGAGGGTCGGGGCCGGCTGGCCGAGGGTGAGATAATCCAGCCCCACGTCGCAGAGGGTCTGCAAGATGCGGCGGATCTTGGGGATGTGCTCGAACAGCTCGGCGGCCTGGCCGCAGGCCAACTCCAGCACGTCGGCGATCGAGCGGCCGTGATAGCGGACCGAGAGGGTCTCGGGATTGTAGCGCCGGCCACGGCAGGTGTCGCACTCGACCCACACGTCGGGCAGGAAGTGCATCTCGATGCGCAACTGCCCGTTGCCCTCGCACTTCTCGCAGCGCCCGCCGGCCACGTTGAAGCTGAACCGCCGCGGAGTGTAGCCGCGGAGCTTGGCCTCGGGCAGTTGGGCATACAGCGAGCGGATCAGATCGAACACGCCGGTGAAGGTGGCCGCGTTGGAGGTCGGCGTCTGGCCCAGCGCTTGCTGATCGACCCGAATCACCTTGTTGACCAGCTCTATGCCGCGGATCTCGTCGTGGGCGCCGGGGAAGGTCTTGGCCCGGTGCAGGGTGCGGGCCAAGGCCTCGAACAACACGTTCTCCACCAGCGAACTCTTGCCGCTGCCGCTGGTACCGGTGACCACCGTAAACGTGCCCAGGGGAATCCGCACGTCGATGTTCTTGAGATTGTTGTGCCGGGCCCCGATCACCTCCAGCCAGCCGCCGGGAGAAACGTCGGCGGGCGGCTTTCTTCTACTACCCGATAGCCGGCGGCTAACAGCCGCCGGGGAAGCCGCCGAATCGTTTCCCGAACGCTTCCCGCCGGCCGTTGGCCGCCGGCTACTGACCGAGGCCATCCGCCGATTGGTCGGCACCGGGATTGCCTTCTTGCCCGAGAGGTACGGGCCGGTGACCGACGCCCTCTGCTTGCCGACCTGGGCCGGGGTACCCCGGGCGACGATCTGTCCGCCGTGTCTGCCGGCCGCGGGGCCGAAATCGAGCAGTTGGTCCGCGCTTTGGACCACCTCGCGGTCGTGCTCGACTACCAGCAGTGTATTGCCCAGGTCGCGGAGCTTCTTCAGCGCACCCAGCAGCCGCTGGTTGTCGCGCGGGTGCAGTCCGATGGTGGGCTCGTCGAGCACGTAGAGCACGCCGCACAGCCCGCTGCCGAGCTGGGCGGCCAGCCGGATCCGCTGCATCTCGCCGCCGGAGAGGGTGGGGCCCGGCCGGGCCAGGGTGAGATAGTGCAGGCCCACGTCGAGGAGGAACTGCAAACGGTTGCGAACCTCCCGGAGCAGCTCGCCGGCAATCTTCCGCTGGATGGTGTCGGGCTTCCAGGCCTTGAACCACTCCAGCAGCGCCGAAAGCGGAAGCCGGCAGAGCTGGTCGATCGTCCGTCCCCGCAGCCGCACGGCGGCCGCATCGTCGCGCAGCCGGCTTCCTCCGCAGACGGAACATTCCACCTCGTCGACCAGGTGATCCAGCTTGCCGCGCATGCCGGGCGACAGCCGGCTGGCCTCTTCCAGCGCCGGGTAAAGGCCCTTGTACTGGAAGCGGAACACGGGGCGGGCGGTATTGCTCTTTGTGGAGGCGCGACCACCGGTGGCGGCTTTATGGGGGGCGCGACCACCGGTCGCGGCTTTATGGGGGGCGCGATCACCGGTGGCGGCTTTATGGGGGGCGCGACCACCGGTGGCGGCTTTATGGTGTACGTCGAACCACTGCTCGCCGGTGCCGTGCATGATCAGCCGCCGGTGCCTGGCGTCGAGTTGGTCGAAGGGCACGTCGGTAGGGATGCCGGTGCCGCGCGAAAGGCCGTCCAACATCAGGGGAAAGATCCGGCTGTTCGCGCCGGGCCAGAGGGCCACCGCGCCTTCGGCCAGCGTGAGTTTCGGATCACGCAGCAATGCCGCGGGATTGGTGCCCGTTTGGGTCCCCAGGCCCTCGCAGGCCGGGCACCAGCCCAACGAGCTGTTGAACGAGAAGTTGTGTGGCGAAAGCGGCTGGAAACTCCGCCCACACCGGTCGCAGGCGAAGTGTTGGCTGTGGATCTCGGCGGTCCATTTGGGTTCGGGCAGGTCCGACTTGGGGAAGGCCACGTGCATTACACCCCGGCCGACTGCCAGGGCGTCTTCCACGCTGTCGGCGATCCGCGACCTGGCGTCGCGGCCAGTCGTCACCCGATCCACGACCACTTCCACGCTATGCCGCCGCCGGCGGTCGATCTTGGGAAGCTCGTCGACCGAATAGGTTTGCCCGTCCACGCGGATCCGCACGTAACCCGACGAGCGCATCTCCTCCCAGAGTGCTTCATAACGCTCGCCGACCTGAATCTCCAGCGGGGCCATCAGGTAGAGCTTCGTGCCCGATGGATGATCCATCACCTTGGCGATGATCTCGTCGGCCGACTGCGTGCCGATCGTCACTTCGCAGTCGGGGCAATAAGGCTCGCCCAGCCGGGAGATCAGGATCCGCAGGTAGTCGTAGATCTCGGTCACCGTGCCGGTGGTGCTGCGGGGCGTGTGGCCGGTGTGTTTCTGCTCGATGGCGATCGCCGGCGAGAGGCCCTCGATGTGGTCCAGCTTGGGCTTCTGCATCTGGCTGACGAACTGCCGGGCATAGGCGCTGAGGCTCTCCACGTAGCGGCGCTGCCCCTCGGCGTAGATGGTGTCCATCGCCAGGGAGCTCTTGCCCGACCCGCTCGGGCCGCAGCAGACGGTCAGCTTGTCGCGGGGGATGTCGACGTCGACGTCCTTGAGGTTGTGCTGCCGCGCGCCGCGGACCTTGATGGCCTTGGCCAGCTTCGGCGGGCGGCGCCGCGAACTCCCTCTCCCTCCGGGAGAGGGTTGGGGTGAGGGCAACCGGCCGTCGCGGTCCGTTGTCGTACGGCCCTTGAGCACCCTGCACAAGGCCTTGCCGGTGTACGATTTCCCGGTGCGGGCGACCTCTTCGGGCGTACCGGCGGCCACGATCCACCCGCCCTGTTGCCCGCCTTCCGGGCCCAGGTCGATGATCCAGTCGGCCGTCTTGATTACCTCCAGATTGTGCTCCACGACCAGCACGGTGTTGCCCGCCGCCACGAATCCGTGCAGCACCTCGAGCAGCAGCCGGATGTCGGCGAAATGCAGTCCGGTGGTCGGCTCGTCCAACAGGTAGAGGGTCCGTCCGGTGCTTTTCTTGACGAGTTGGCGGGCCAGCTTGATCCGCTGGGCCTCGCCGCCGGAGAGCGTGGACGAGGGCTGACCCAGCTTCATATAGTCCAGGCCCACGTCGTGCAGCGTTTGCAGCTTCTGGGCGATCTTGGGGATGTTCCGGAAGTGGTCCAGGGCCTCCTGAACGTCCA
>SDBV01006526.1_pt1 | contig 16163 bp, 12 predicted proteins | sample 2277081 | NCBI WGS metagenome assembly SDBV01 (sample SAMN10402039, study PRJNA504765) | marine sediment metagenome | isolation source: marine sediment core GS10_PC15, 223 cmbsf | place: Arctic Ocean: Southern Knipovich Ridge | collected 2010
CTGTCAAGTTCCTTGCCAAAGTCCGAAACACTGTTCGTGATTTTCGCAACCGAACCGTCCAGCATGTCGAAAACTATTGCCGCAAGAATAAGGTACGAAGCCTTGCGATAATCGCTGCCCATCGAGGCAAATATGCTCGCCAGGCCGCAATACAAACCGCAAGCAGTCAATATGCTAGCAAGAACATTGATCGGCATACGGCGCCTGCGCATCTTAGGCTTGCCGTTCCTCATTCAGGAAACCGCGCTATGATCGTAGAACCCGCTTGCACCTTGTCCCTCTCCTTAACACAAATTTCGGCATTCACCGGCAAATAAAGCTCCGTACGCGAACTGAACTTTATCATACCAAATTTCTCACCGCGAGCAACTTCGTCGCCTTCCTCTACCACGCAAACTATCCGCCGCGCAATAGCGCCCGCTATCTGCCGCACCACCATAAGGCCATGCTCCGTCTCCATCCAAACCGCGTTAGACTCGTTATGCTCACTAGTTTCGGCCTTCATAGCGTTCATAAACTTACCGGAACGATATTCTTTCTTCATAATCTTTCCGGCAGCCGGAGCGCGGTTCACGTGAACGTTGAGAATCGAAAGAAACACCGATACCCGCTTACAAGGGCCATCATAATATTCGGTCTCAGTCAAATCATCGATTTGCACAATAGTACCATCAGCCGGACAAACAATCTCCCGAGGCGCCGCCTCGATGCCGCGATTCGGATCTCTGAAAAAGAACATCGTAAACAAGCCAAACGCAACAAAGAACAATCCAAGGGAAAGAACTTTTCCTGCCAGCAACGCTGTTCCTATAAAGATGAAGAGGCCATACAGACCCAAACCTTCCTTCATCGCACTAAACGGTCTACTCACATCATGTTCCTTTCTTTCAAGCTAACGTAGCGTCCATCACCAAACACGATGTGGTCAAGAAAGCTTATGCCAATCAGCGCAGCCGCCTCGGCCATGCGCTTCGTAAGATCAATGTCGCTTCTGCTCGGTTCAGGATCGCCGCTGGGATGATTGTGGCACAATATCGTCGCCGCGGCCCCTTCTCGTATCGCAGTCCTGAAAACGTCTCGCGGTTCGACAACCGATGCGTTCAAACCGCCATGAGAAGTATCCACAATTTTGAGCACTTCGTTCTTCATATTCAACAACAAACACTTGACGTGTTCAGTCTCGTATTCCTTGAAGTCCAACATCAGCAAATCGGCAACATCCTCAGCGGAATTTATTTTCGGCCTTCGATTCTCAGAATGCGTCGCCAAACGTTTGCCCAATTCCAACGCGGCCTTAATCTCGATGGACTTAACCTTGCCAAGGCCCTTAACCTGCTGTAATTCCTCGATGGAAGCCCGCGATACCGCCCGAAGGTTGCCAAACCGGCTTATTAGACTTTCCGCAAGCGCCACAGCGCCCATTTCCCGAGTGCCGGTACGAAACAGCACCGCCAACAACTCAGCATCACGCAAGGCCTCAGGTCCTAAACGCGCAAGGCGTTCCCTTGGGCGCTCCTCTTCGGGCATTTCGCGCACGGCTGACGTATTGTAGACTACATCGTTCATTACTCGGGCTTTCTCGCAGTGGCTACCCTATCGATTCCGGCCAGGTCTTTATGAAACGCTACAGCTTCATAACCCTTGGTCCGCAGCATTTCCCCAGCCTGCACATATTGCCCAATTCCCATCTCAAAAGCAAGAAGTCCTCCTGGTTTGAGGTACTGCCAAGCGCCGTCGATAAGCGAACGAATGATTTCAAAGCCGTCATTTCCCGCCAGAAGAGCGCCTCGATCTTCGTAGAGCTTTACAACAGGAGGCAAATCGTCCCAAGCGCCATCCTCGATGTAAGGCGGATTCGAGCATACAACATCAAACGGACCGTCCGCACTTGTTAGTACGCTGAACAGATCTCCGAGCCGGAATTCTATTCGATTCTGGTCTAGTTCATGTCTTTGGGCATTGTTGTCGGCCACTTTTATGGCAACTTCGTTTATGTCTGTTGCGAGTACTTTGCAGTTTGGCGCAGAGTGCGCTATAGATATCCCGACGCAGCCTGTGCCGGTTCCGATCTCGAGAACGCGCGCTTGCGAGTCTCCTATGTAATCCAAGACCTCTTCTACCAGATGCTCCGTTTCAGGACGTGGAACGAGCAAAGGCGCTTGGACTTTGAAGGACAAGGAGAAGAATTCCCACTCGGCAAGGATATATGCGATAGGCTCGGATTCGAGACGGCGTTCGAGGACTTCGCCGAAACCTTCAACGGTTAGCCTCATCTGAAGCTGAGTCAACAGCTTTGAACGCGAAATGCCTAACGAATGGCCGAGAAGCAGTTCTGCGTCCAAACGCGGCGTTTCGGTAACTTGTTCGAGTCGTTTTGCCGCTTCGGCCAGTTGTTCAGCCAAGGTCAGCGGCATCGAATCGGAGTCCATCAGGCCTCCGTCATCCGTGCAGCCCTGTCCGCGGCAATCAGCGGTTCGATAACGCCTTGTATGTCACCTTCCATAGCCGCTTCAAGATTGTAAACAGTCAAGTTGATTCTGTGGTCCGTTACGCGGCCCTGTGGAAAGTTGTAAGTTCGTATGCGTTCGCTACGATCACCGCTGCCCACTTGGCTCTTGCGGTTGGCGGAACGTTCCGAAGCTTCCTCGGCCCGTTTGACCGCAAGCAGTCGCGCGCGAAGAATCGACATAGCTTTCGCCTTGTTCTTGTGCTGGGATTTCTCGTCCTGGCACGTCACGATCTGGCCGGTTGGTTTATGCGTTATTCGGACTGCCGAGTCTGTAGTGTTCACGCTCTGGCCGCCTGGCCCGGATGAACGATACACGTCGATCTGCAGATCCCCAGGCAAAACCTCGAGTTCCACTTCTTCAGCTTCAGGAAGAACAGCCACTGTGACCGCAGACGTATGGATTCGCCCTTGGGTTTCCGTGGCAGGCACTCGTTGGACGCGATGCACGCCGCCTTCAAACTTCAACTGGCTGTAAACGTTTTCGCCAGTGACTTTGAACACGATCTCTTTGAATCCGCCCAAACCGGTAGCGTTGGAACTGAGAACCTCGATTTTCCAATCTTTTACTTCGGAGTAACGCGAGTACATCCGGAAAAGGTCGGCGACAAAGAGCCCCGCTTCCTCACCGCCGGTTCCCGCTCGAATCTCCATGATCGTATTCTTGGCGTCGTTCGGGTCTTTCGGTATAAGGAGAACCTTCAGTTCCGCTTCGATGGCCTCAAGCGATTCGGCAAGCGCATGCTTCTCCTCCTCGGCCATAGTGCGCAACTCGGCGTCATTCTCCTCACGAAGAATAGTCTCTGCTTCTTGCCGCTGTTCATCATCAGAAAGGAAACGCTTGAAACATTCGACTATGTCGGAGATTTGGGCCTGGGCCTGTGCTCGTTCGCGGTAGGCGGTGGGATCAGCGGCAATTTCCGGATCGTACATTTCCTGCGTAAGCCGCTCGTGCTCCTCGACGATACTGAGGAGCTTTTCGCGCATTATGCGCTCCATGACAGCTTAGTTCTCAGTCTTCTTGCCGTATTTACGATTGAAACGCTCTACGCGTCCTTCGGTATCGACGAACTTCTGCTTACCGGTATAGAACGGATGACACTGAGAGCAGATTTCAACTTTGATCTCGGGAATCGTTGCACGCGTAACAAAAGTGTTACCGCAAGCGCACATTACTCTGGCTTCTTCATATTTTGGGTGAATACCCTTTTTCACTTTTCCACTCCTGTACTCGATTTTGGTCAAATATACGCAAGGTTCTGGCTCGCAAGTACTTGAACGAGCGCATGCACACAATTAGGCTCGCTTTCACGTAAGTTTATGAAATATAGCACAAATTCCCGCTTTGAAGCAAACTTGATTCGACGGTCAAAAGCCACCAGTTCATATTACTAAGCGCAACACGCGAAGAATAGACTCTTCACAATCGATAGATCTCCCCGTCATATGCTTACAAGCCCGCGTACTGATGCGCGGCCTCTATCAGCGCCATCCGTGTGGACCGTTCAGGGTATTCGACGGCGAGTTCCCGGAGGGCTTCAAGCGTCTCGGCGTCAGCGAGGCGCCCAAGAGCAACGGCGGCGGCATGCCGCGTATCGGTCGCGTTGTCCAGGTCGCGCACGATTCTCAGGAGTAGGGGGGCCGCCCGCGGATCGCCAATTCTGCCCAGTGCCCATGCCGTAGCGGCCCGCCAACAGGGCGTCAACCCGTTGTGAAGAAATAGAACGCCTGGACCAAGCGGATCGGGGCGTCCTGATGCGGCCTCAGATGGCGCACTCTCCAATGCGGCTATGAGTGAATCGGCCGACTGTGGGCTGGCCAGATTACCCAAGGTCCGGGCGAGGTAGAAAGAGACCCAGTTTTCCAGGGGCAAGGCTTGAACTTGAGGGATGCCTGTGTTGAAAACGCGCTGAATGCCTGAGTCTATGGTGCAATATCGCAGAAATGCGGCTTGTATGCGGGGCGCGTATGCCTGGTCGCGGCAGGTCATGGAGAGTATTTGGGCGGCGCGGTTTTCTGGGCCTGGATGTCCCGCCCAGCACCTGATAATGGTGGAAATGGCCTCTTTGATTTCGGGTGCGGCCCTTGCCTCCGAATCGCCCAATAGGGCCAGACAGGTTTCGATGACGGCCTTTCCCTCGTCGTGACGGCGCAGGATGCGGCCGACTAGGGTTTCGTAGTCGTCATTGGGCAGCAATAGTGCTCGATCCGGGTCTATGGGCACGGATCGGATGATGTGCGGCAGAATCGCGCCGGCCCGGGTTGAGCCCAGGGAGTCCAGCGCTTCGAGAATGAAGTAATGAATGGGCGAGGCGTGGCATGACATCAATGCGGAATGATCGCCATACCAAAGCGTGTAATCCGGATAGTCCCCCAGCCCGGCGAAGGCGTTGATTAAGGCAGTCTCAGCCTCGGGTGTGCCAATCCGGCCCAGGGCTTCTGCGGCGGCCTCGGCAAGAAAGAGGTTGCCCGTTTTCGGATTGCTATGCTCAGTCAACAGTTTGGACAGCATTGGCACCGCTTCCGTGTCTTTGAGAAATCCAATAGCGCGGGTCGCGGCTTGCAGCGTTCTAGGATTGACGGGAGACAGGGAATTGAAGCGGGCATTATCGCCTTTGTGTCCCTTGTCCCTCCAGGCAGGATGAGGATTATTGTTTTGTTCACTCGATACATACTGTCGAAGTACGGCCCGGGCGGCCTTCCCTCCTGTGTGTCCGAGGGCGACGGCAGCGCGCCGGACGCTGTCGCGGTCTCCACTCTTTATCCGTTGCATCAACTCGCGCTCGATGGCATCCCAGGAAGTGTTGTCGAACCAGGTTCTCCAGGCCAACGCCTCTTGCTGGCGGTCTGTATCGCGGACAAACGGATTAAACGGTTCGCTGTGCCCTGTCAGATTCTCTAATGCGATGGCTGCCCCTTGGGCCACCAGCGGCTCATCGTCGGACAGGGCTTGAAGAAGCCGTGGCACGGATCGGCGTGTGCCGCACGATGCCAAGGCGATTGCAGCAGCCACCCGGACTTCCGTGCTGACGTCGTCGAGACATTCGGCCAACGCTGGTGCCGCCTCGGGGTCGCGGAAGATGGCGAGGCGTTGGGCCGCGGATATTTTAAGCTCCACATTGCCCTTTCGCAACTGCCCGATTAAGGCGTCCACTTCATCGCGGCCCGTGGCCAAAGGCTGGGCGGTATCGCTGTGGCGGTTTATTCCGGCCACTTCACGGAATCGGTCGAACTGCAACTCCGTCATGCCGGTGACCGCCGCATTGTTGCCCCGAAAACTATGTGGGCGTCCATTGCCCAATAGTTTTAGAGGTGGTGTCAAAAGCGCCATCGCCTGGGGAGCGTCCGCAATCGGCGCGAATTGCCGTGGTTGATGGCATCCCACGCAGCTTCGCCGTTCTCCGGGGCGTACGGATATCCAGGACATCTCGTTCAATTCAGCGCGTCCTTCGGCGTCCACGGCCTGTAAGGCGAGGGGCGTGTCGGCGGGCACTTCGATGCAAAACGACCCATCAGGCGCAAGAGGAACGGTGCCCAACTCGATGGTTTCGTTGCCGGCGTGAACAATGTAAGAGTGGGATGACCGCGTGGTGAGTCCTTTGCCTGCGAGCACCCGGATCGCTCGCACGTGCTCCCACCCGGCGGTGGTGTTCTTTGTGAATCGCGCGTTCTGACAGAAAAGCACGCCGGTCGCTTTGTTCTGGTTTCCTGTTGGGATTTTCGATTGATCCGGGCGCAAAGGCGGCCGCTTCCGGGCCCCAAGATAGACCGGTGAATGAAGCGGAACGCCGCGGGAGTCGTATAGCGTGGTCAGGACCGGCGGCTCGCTCCGGGGATCGAGAATAGCAATCTTCTCATAACTTAAGTCGGAAACTTCCTTCTCTTTTCCGCCCACCAGCACTTTTTTGGAAACCCTCCGCGCGGTCGTGCAAAGCAATCGCCCATCGGGCAGTGCGGCAACGTCGCCCGCCTCGATAACATAATTCTCATGATGTTTCTGTCCCTGCCCCATGCGTCCCACCGTTATACCGGCGCTCGAAAGGTAGGCCACACGGCCATCCGGCATGGGTGCTGGACTGCCGCAATTGAAGGAGCGTAGACGGACGCCGTATTCGGGAGCATTTTCCAGCCCAAACTCCGTGTAGCCGTGTGTGCCGTCTGGAAAGGTGGCGTGAAGCAAGGTCTCCACCTTGCCGCGGTCGAAAAAATTGTCGGAACGTATAAACAGGATGCGTCCGTCGGCCAGGACCTCCGGTTCGTTGTCAAAGATGATTGTATTGGTGATCGGATGTATGTCCGAGCCGTCGGCGTTCATAACAAACAAGGCGCGCGAAGGTGGGCTGTGATACTCCTCAAAAGTGCCGATGCGTGTCGAGGCAAAGACGATGCGCCCATCGGGCAATTCCGCCGGGTCAATGTCGAAGAAGGGGCCATCGGTCAACTGCCTCGGTGGTCCTCCCTCGGCGGGAACTCGGTAGAGATGGAAGAATGAATCGCCGTCACGCGCCATGGAGAAATATACCCATTTCCCATCGAAGGAGACGCTTGGCGAGCCAAGGGCGCCGTTACCAGCGTCAAGGAGTACGCGCGGTTGCGCATCTGGGCCAACGGGCTTGAGCAGCATCAACTTGCGGCCGACTTTCATAGGCGCAGGCAGATCATGTTCCGGAAAAGCGCGGGACTTTCGCGGATTGAATATGGTCACCGAGAGGCTGTCGTAGGCGGAGTCGCCCGTTTTCGCGTGCGGCCGGTACAAACTGCAATCGTCTCCCACAAAAACAACCGCTTCAGGCCAAGAGAAGTCTTCGGAAGGCTCCTCTGTCACGATATTCTTGCGGGCGACCGAAGACGTGATCTTCGCGGCAGCCTCGCTCACTTTCCCAACCGGAGCGCCGCCGGGCTCCGCAGTCGAGGGTACGGCTAATTCTTTCCACGGCGCTGTTCCGTATACGCCAAGCTCCAGTGCCTTGGTCCATTTCTGGTCGTCAAAGTTGGGCTGTTCCCAATTCGCGGCTTCGGCGCGGGCGGTCTTCCAGCTTGCATCCGATACCAAGACGATTTGTTTACCGTCCGCCAAAGATGCCACGAATTTTACCAACAAGCCCGATGGTCCAGGCAGGGAGTTGATGGCCTCCACGGCCAAAACAGCGCGGCCCGGAGACAACAATCCCGATAGGTCGAAGCGCTTGGGACGCTTCCAGGCGTTATTGTCAGTCCCACTTTCTCCTACTGGCCGGCCGTTTACATATAGGACGAAGAGGTTGTCACAGGTAATGATGACCTCGATCGATTCCAATGCGGGGCTTTCGGGCAAGGATACTTCCGTTCGGAAATAGCGGGCGCTGGCGTGAAAAGAGTTCGGCGCTTCGCCTGGTGTGGGTGCATGCCAAATCCACTTTGCGCCGTCAAATTCGAGCCCTGGCTCTTGGGCGCACGAAAGAGAACTGGCCAATACTAAGAACCCTGCCAACGCACAATAGCTGAATCCGGACTTCATCAATACACCTCTCTGTCCCAGGACGTCTCAGATACGCGTCTCGTCATTTTCAGCCGAACCGGAATCATGAATCCCCAAGAATGCAGTTGCCTTGCGGAAAACGTCAGAGTAAATCAAACGTCAATGCAGGTCAAGTTCTTGCTGAATTCACTGTTGGTCTATCTGGGAAACAAGGTGTGTTTACTTGACAGGTCGCCCAGCATTCTTCTGAGAACTGGCATGGGCTCGGAACGAGACCGCGAAACGAAAGGTATTTGATTGACAATCCAGGCTTTATAGTGAGAAAATATGTAGATAAGACTTGACACATACATATTATTAATATATATGGTTTTGAGGTTCCTTTTTTGGCGGGGAAGGTGAAGTGATAAAACTGCGTGAGGATTTCTCACCACAGAGGCTCAGAGAGCACAGAGAAGAGACTAAAGAGAATGTTTTTAACCACGGATTCCACTGATCTCACGGAAATTGCTTTGGTCTTGATCCGTGTCATCCGTGCGATCAGTGGTTAGAAATCTTGATATCACTTCTTTTTTTATCACGGGTCACACTGATTCCACCGATATTGCTTTAACTTTTGTTCCCACTCGTCCACATCCCACCCCAAATCGTCTTTGCGAACTGCCACACCCCAATTCTTAGGCCTGAAAGGCCGTAATATACCAGCCCAGGGAAGGGGTCAGTCCCGTATTTTAGTAATCTTGACAGCGATGGCGGTGGATTGAAAACTATAGCTCATGGCTAGAAGATTGTTTTTTCGCGCTGCCCCCCAAAAGCTAAGTAACTTAAGGGCCGCGAGGCACTAAGGTTAAGAAAACAAGATGCAGGAATTACTAAAATACGGGACTGACCCCTTTCTGACCCCTTTCCTGACCCCTTTCCTGACCCCTTTCCTGTGCGTGCGGCAATGGTAAGCGCGCCCTGGGAGTATGCGTGGTCGAGTGCCCCCGCACATTGTGATGTTCGGGGCAATCCATCTGTTATGCTGGATTTAGGGCGGTGGTTTGAGCGGATGCCGACCGACGCGTGGAAGAAGACATTGCAGGCGATTGCAGAGCGGGCTTGACAATAGCGCGGCTGCGCATGTACACTGACACTGGGAGGATCTTTAGGCGACGAGAGTTCCCTGAAGCGCATCGAAGAGGCAATCGAACGCGCTATCCGGGCCAAGTCAGTAGGGCGGCCCAAGGGCAGCAAGGACAAAGTAAAACGGAAAGCGCCGAAACCTAAACAACCGCTCAAAGGAGAGGCAAAAAAGGGTTACTGTCCCCTAAGCCGGCGCAGCCGGAACCAAAAAGTTGAGATCGTTTTTGATTGGGACAATAGCCTTGTAAATAAAGGCCTAAACCGATGTCTCAAAAAATGTTTTGCGCAAATTGAACAGAACATTATTCGTAAGGGACTAATTTCATGTTTTATCCTGCATCGCGGCTTTGTGATGCAGCAATAGTAGTAGCCGGAAATCAATCCGGAATAGATTTCCAAAGAGGCATTATAAGAAACAACGAAATAGGAGGGTAGTATCATGAAGACGAAAGAAGGTTTTACGCTGATCGAATTGTTGGTAGTAATTGCGATTATCGGCATCCTGGCGGCGATTCTGCTGCCGGCGCTGGCACGGGCGCGCGAAGCCGCGCGGCGCGCGAGCTGCGCCAACAACCTCAAGCAGTTGGGTATCATATGCAAGATGTACGCAAATGAATCCAGTGGAGGGGCATTTCCCCCGCACTCTCGAATCTCCGGCGGGAAAGGACATTATGACATGTACGCGGCCTATCCGGAGTACCTGACCGATATCAAGATATTGGTATGTCCGTCGGACGGCGAAGCGGATGTTGTTGATCTGATAGAGGTCATGGAGATTATCACCTCGGGCGATCCGCAAGGAATCTATGCCGCAAAACTTGACCTGAGCGACCCGAACATCCGCAAGTTCGCGACGATGAAGTACTTGAACTCGTCTTTTTCTTATGGCTACTTTGCCTGGGCCACCTCAAGCGACAACGAAGCCTGGGGCCTGACCCGCGCACGGGGCAGAATTCTGAATCACGCCGATTTTTGCCAACGCAACCGGCCCTGCAACTTTTCCCGAGACGTTAACTTGGAGCAGTACGGTCAGTACAGGACCCCGATGACCGCATACAACAATGCCTTCAATCCGGCGGAACCGGTGGTTGCCGAGGGTTTAGGCGGCGGACCCATGGTGTATTACTTGCGCGAAGGCGTGGAACGCTTCGCCATCACGGACGTCTACAACCCGGCCGGCAGCGCGAAAGCACAAAGCCGCATTCCCGTGTTCATGGACGGTTTATCGACTAGCATGTCAAAAACCAATAACAAATATGATCAAGCTTTAATGGTAATGAGATTCAATCACATACCCGGTGGCGCAAATGTACTGTACATGGACGGCCACGTGGCGTTCCAGAAGTACCCCAGCACGTTCCCGGTTACAGTGTTCTTGGCCGTCGACAATTTCAGTACTGCCGGTAGTCCAACGGGGATCATCAACTCGGACACTTTTTTAAAGTATTACTATGCACCCCTGTAGGCCGGCACATTCATGAAGTAGAGGAGTTACATTGAGTCATAGAAAATTCTTGTCTCTTGCGGTTGTCGTTTCTATTGGGCTGGAAATTGGCAGTGTGTCGGCCATTGAGGTGAATCGGCCCAACATTGTTCTCATCCTGGCCGACGACTTGGGCTGGGGAGATGTCAGCTGCAATCAACCTGCAAATAGCTATAAGACGCCCAACATCGATCGTCTGGCCGAAGAAGGAATGCGTTTCACAAACGCGCACGCGCCCCATGCCGTTTGCACGCCGACCCGCTACTCCCTGTTGACCGGAAGATATTGTTGGAGAACCTACTTAAGGGAAGGTGTACTGCCGGGGTATGGAAGAGCGTTGATAGCGCCGAACCGCATGACACTTGCCACACTGCTTAAGCAAAAAGGCTATGCGACTGGTGCGTTCGGTAAATGGCATATCGGCATGGATTGGAAACCGGTTGAGGGCGACCCGGGGGACTTTCATTTCGGTTCACAACTTCACGGCCCCGGGGCGGGAAAGGCCATCGCGACATTGAGCCAACGGGTTGATCATACCGCACCGGTGCAAGGCGGACCGTTCGACATCGGTTTTGACACCTTCTTCGGCACCCCTTCCAACTGTACACGCATCCCTGTATTCATCCGCGACAACAAAGTCATTGGTTCCCCTGTTCGTGACGAAACAGGCATGATGGTTGATTCGGAACTGCGGCGTGATACGGTCGATGACCTGTATGTCGACGAGGCGATCAAAAACATTGAATCTGCGGTCGAGCGAAAGAAGCCTTTCTTTGTCTATCTTGCATTGAACGCGATACATGGCGCGGTCTTATGTCCAAAGGAGTTTCTGGGCAAGAGCGGAATTTCTGAACGGGCCGACAAATGCATGTGGGTCAACAAGAGTGTTGGCAGGATTTGTGAAACACTTGACCGACTTGAGCAGACAGATAACACACTGTTGATTTTTACTTCCGACAACGGGCCATACGCAGAGCGCGGCAAGGATCTGGATAAGGGACACGATGCATCAGGCCCCTATCGTGGATTCAAAACCGACGCCTGGGACGGTGGAACACGGGTGCCCTTCATTGTTCGCTGGCCAGGCAAGGTCATGCCAGGCACCGCGAATGATAGTCTGCTTTGTCTGACTGACATCATGGCCACCCTTGCCGCCGTTACCGGGCAGACACTGCCGCAGTGGGCCGGAGAAGATAGCTTCAATCAACTCCCAACATTGCTGGGAGAAGAAGCAGCACCGTCCCGCGATGGGATGATTACTCAGTCGTATACCGGCATTCTCTCCATACGGCGTGGCAAATGGAAACTGATTCTGGACACAGAAGGCTCCGGCGGCTTTCCCCGCTATTCGCTGGAAGTTCAGCAGCACGCCACCATGTCACCGTGGCGTCCTGATATGAGCGAAGTCGGCCAGTTGTATGACATCGAGAAGGATCCATACGAAGCGAACAACGTCTACTCGCAACACCCCAAAGTTGTGGAGGAACTCGAGCTCCAACTGAGAACGTACATTAATGACGGGAGGACACGACCTATGAAGTAACGCTCACCCAAGGATTCTGCCGCTGGCTCTCGAAAAAACCGGCAAGAAGGTGACGCTGCCGACCGAGGCCCAATGGGAATGGGCTTGCCGGGCGGGCACGGTGACGCCGTTGTCGTTTGGGGTCCTCACCACAGACTACAGCAATCACGCCAACGCGTCTGACGTGAGCATGAAACTGGCTGCTGTCAAAGGAGTGAATCCAATGCCCGTGGTGAACCCGAATCAGTACACAGAGAGCTGTTTTGGGCAGGAGTGATCTAAATAGCACTGCACGGATTCCCAATCCATCGAAAGGATAGTATTTGTATGATAGACAGACTCAATTTTATCAAAGCCATAGCCACTCTTGGATTGTTGCTCGCTGCAAGCGAATGGTGTTGTTCAGCGACAGCAGCAGAGCTACCGCCCGCAACCAGACCAAATGTTATTTTGATCATGACCGATGACCAAGGTTACGGCGATCTGGCCTGTTTGGGTAATCCCTGGGTCGACTCTCCGAACATTGATCGCTTCTATGCGGAAAGTATCCGTTTTACGGATTTCCACGTTTCGCCCATGTGCTCGCCCACGCGTGCGGCCCTGCTTACTGGTCGGCACAGCCGCCACGTCGGCGTGCGGCATACGAACAACTGCACGAACCTCATCGCGCGCGAGGCGCCGACGATGGCTGACGTCTTCGCCATGAATGGCTACCGCACGGGCATGTTCGGCAAGTGGCACCTGGGCGAAACGTACCCGTATCGGCCCCATGATCGAGGATTCGACGAGGCCGTCTATCATGGCAACGGCGCGATCGGCACGACCGGCGACATCTGGGGCAACGACTACTTCGACGACACCTACTTCCACAACGGCGAGCCGGAGAAATACTCAGGCTATTGCACGGACGTCTGGTTCACCGAGGCGTCTCGCTTCATCCGCGAGAGCCACGACCAGGACGATCCCTTCTTCTGCTATCTGGCGCCCAATGTCGTCCATGGCCCAATGATAGTGGCCGACGAGTACTTCCGTCGCTACCGGGACGTCAAGGGCGTCTTCTCCAGCAATGCGGCCAAGATGTACGGCATGGTCGCCAATCTCGACGAGAACATGGGCCGCCTCATGGAGCTGCTGAAGTCCGAGTCGCTCGAGCGCGACACGATTTTGATTTTCATGACCGACAACGGGACAGCCGCCGGCGTCGGGTCGAACAAGCAAGAGTTTGTCACGGCCGGCTACAACGCCGGGATGCGTGGGAAGAAGGGCTCGTCGTATGAAGGCGGCCATCGCGTTCCGTTCTTTCTGCGCTGGCCCGGTGGTAGTTTGGTCGGTGGACGAGATGTCCCGGAACTTACCGCGCACCTCGACGTCCTGCCGACGCTTGTTGATCTCTGCGGCCTGGAATACCCCGATGGGATGCAAACTGACGGCGTCAGCCTGAAGCCGCTGCTCGAAGGAACCGCCGACAAGTGGCCCGACCGCACGATCGTCGAATCGTTCAGAAAAGTGGTGATGACCGAAAGATGGCGACTGGTATACAACACCGAACTCTACGACGTCATCGACGACCCCGGACAGCGGCATGATGTCGCCGGGCAGCATCCCGAAGTAGTCCAGCGTCTCCAGGCCGCGCTGGCCGAAAACGAGAGCAAGGAAGACACACGACAGCAGCGGATCGTCCTGGGGTCCGAACAGGCTCCACGGGTGTCGCTTACGATTGAGCAGTGGCTGGACGAAGAACGGAAGTACAGAACATTCCGCACCGCCCTGATTCTCAAGGGCGAGATGTTTGAAGGAATCATTCCCGTCGAGATCGCCACATCCGGCCAGTACAAGATCACGCTGCGCCGTTGGCCCAAACAACTCGAGACGCCGATTTGCTCGGCGATCCCAGGCGGACGCGCGCTGAAAATCAAGCGAGCCGGAGTGCGACTGGGGGCCTATCGCGAGACAGCGGAGGTCAGCGAGGACATGCAATCCGTCTCGTTCACAGCCGAGCTGGCGGCGGGTGAAGCGGACCTGCGCGCCTGGTTCGTCACCGAGAAGCAGCAACGACTGGGCGCCTATTTCGTCGACATCCAACGGCTGCCATAGCGACGGCCCACCGAAGAGAGGAACAGGCGTTCGATGAAGAGACTATCGATAGTCGTCCTGGTTACAGTCTTGGCAACAGGAATGGCGCAGGCGCAAGAGCCCGCGAATGACTCGAAGCCCAACGTCATTCTGATCATGTCGGATGACATGGGCTACTCCGATCTGCCGAAGTTTGGCACGTCGGAGATTCCCACCCCCGCCATTGATCGGCTTGCGGGCGAAGGGACGCTCTTCACTAACGCGTATGTGACGGCGCCGATCTGCGTGGCGTCGCGGATGGGATTGATGACGGGCCAGTACCAGCAGCGCTTCGGAATGTATGGCAACGTCTACGGGAAAGAGAAGAACCGGTTCTTCCTGCGCGAGACCCTCTTGCCGGAGGTGTTTCAGAAAGACGGCTATCGCACGGCGCTGGTCGGCAAATGGCATCTCGCGGGCAATAAGGCAGCGCAGTACTTTGAGACGGCGGGACCGTTGAAGCGTGGCTTCGATGAGTTCGTCGGCATTCGTGGCGGGGATTCGCCTTTCTGGAAAGGCACGCCGGTGATTCGTGGGGACAAGGAATTTCCAGCTCCCGAATACTTAACCGACTTCTGGGGCGCCGAAGCGTGCGCGTTCATCGACCGCAACCGCTCGCAACCGTTCTTTCTGTACCTCGCGTTCAATGCCGTTCATGCGCCGATGCACGCGCTCGACGCCGATCAAGAGAAGTTCCCGAGTGTAGAAGACGAGAACCGCCGCATCTACGACGGCATGTTGCTGTCCATGGATCGGAACATCGGACGCGTGCTCGATCGACTGGACGAATACGGAATCGCCGACAACACGATCGTCCTCTTTCTCAATGACAATGGCGGCGGCGAAAGCAGAGCCCGATACGCCGCCCACTCGCGAAACTACGCAAACAACAAGCCGCTTCGTGGACACAAGTTCGACCTCTTCGAAGGAGGCGTGCGCGTGCCGATGATCATGCGCTGGCCGGGCCGCGTTCCGGCGGGCAAGGTCTATGGCAAGATGGTCTCGAGTATGGACGTCTACCCCACTCTGACCGGCGCCACCGGCCTGAAGATGCCCAAAGGCCGGCATACCGACGGCGTCGATTTGCTTCCCTTCATCAAAGGCAAGAACGAAACCGATCCGCACGAGTGGCTCTGCTGGCAGAACCGCAGCTGGCTTCCCAGAAAAGCCGGCGAGCCTGTCAGGCCCACACCAAAGGTCCATAACAGCGCCATACGCGAAGGAAACTGGAAGCTCGTGCGGCTGAAGGAGAAGGTCGACTCGAAGGATCGTCCTCCCGCCTGGGCGCTCTACAACTTGGCGAACGACGTCGGAGAACGGAAGGACGTGGCCAAGGCGCACCCCGAAGTTGTGTCACGCTTGGGCGCCGTCTTCGACACATGGCGAGCGTCGATGAGGCCAACGATTGAATGACTGAAATTCCGGGGACACCTTAGTAAATTATTGACTTTTCGCCCTGTTTCCCTTCTCCGCGCCTTATGGGCTCCGTCAGGTTACGGAGCAGGTCTTCCGGATTATATTTCGCCCTTACAGGGCTGCTTTTTTGGGGATGTTGGATTTCCCGGGGCTTCGCCCTGGGCTGGTATATTACGGCCCTTCAGGCCTAAGATTCTTCTTCGTGCTACTATCCGTCAGAACTTTGTTTCTTTTAGTAACATGTTTGGCACAACTTCTTTCATCTCAACGCTTTGGCCACTGAGCTCCAATACCTTGAATTCTCTCAGCGTCCGCCGCCCCTCCGGGGCGCTTCGGTGGAGCCAATGCGTATCCGGGGGCTACGCTTCGCTTAGCCCCGGCTACGTGCCTCTGCCCCTCTGGGGCCATGTGTATGCCGTGTCGCAGGCTAGTGGTGTGATTTACAGTTGAAAGCTATTATGGCTATTAACGTTTTGTGAGTATTTGATAACCCATAGCGCTTTTGGACAGAGCCCGCAAGAAAAGGGACAGTCCCGTCTAC
>SDBV01006527.1_pt1 | contig 16163 bp, 14 predicted proteins | sample 2277081 | NCBI WGS metagenome assembly SDBV01 (sample SAMN10402039, study PRJNA504765) | marine sediment metagenome | isolation source: marine sediment core GS10_PC15, 223 cmbsf | place: Arctic Ocean: Southern Knipovich Ridge | collected 2010
CATTTATCTTGCCGTCCGAGCACGCCCATGCACGAGTGCGCATTTTCACGCCCGGCTACGAAATGCCGTTTGCCGGGCATCCCACGCTTGGCACCGCACAGGTAGTACGGAACCTCTTCAAGACCGGCGACGACCTCAAACTCGAGTTCAAGGCCGGAGTTGTGCCCGTGCACGCAGACGGCGACGTGTGGACATTCGCCGCACCGCACGCGGGACAACCGAAGACCGCCGCCTGCGAACTGTCGGGTGCCGATGCGGCCGCCCTGCTCGGTCTGCATGAAGACGACGTGCTTGCCGCACCCGTATGGATCGATACCGGTGCGCATCAGTTGCTCATCGCGCTCAAAAGCATCGACGCCGTGCGGCGGGTACGCCCCGACGGCACACGTCTGAATAGCTGGCCGCAAAGCAATCTCGGCCGCAAGACGGCCTACGTGTTTGCGTTCGACCCGGAAAATCCAGGCAAGGTGATATCCCGCTACTTCTTCGTGAAGCAAGGCGCCGTCCTCGAAGACCCGGGCACCGGCTCGGCGTGCGCGAACCTGGGTGGCTGGCTGATCGTCAACCGGCACGCATTGCCAGCCACTTTTCGGGTGGAGCAAGGTGAAGCCACCGGCCGCCCTTCGTTGCTGCACCTTTCGGTGAGCGCCAGCGGCGAAATACGGGTTGGCGGTCGTGTGATCGAGCTCGGACACGGCGTCGTCACGGTGTAGGGGCATACGCGCTACCCGAGCGTTTCCTGAAGAAATTCGATAAAGCTCACCAGTTTGGGCGGCATGCGTGAATCGGGCAGATGCACGACATGGATCGGCCAGACCGGTGCTGGCCAGTCGGGGAAGAGACGGACAAGCCGCCCTGCGTCCAGATCCTCCTGAAGCATCATCTGGGGTTGATAGATGACCCCGAGGCCGGCAAGCGCGGCCTCGCGCAATGCGAGGCCGCCATTCACATCCAGCCGGCCGAATACTGCAATATGCTCCGCGCCACGGCCGTCAGGCCGAGTAAAGCGCCACTCGCGCTCTGGCCCGCCGGCGAACATGAAGGCGAGACAGTGGTGCCGCGCCAGTTCACCCGGTGTCTGCGGATGCCCATGGCGCGCGAGGTAAGCCGGCGACGCACAGGCGATACGCGCTGAAGGACGTAGAGGCCGCGCAATCAAACCTGAGTCGGGCAATACGCCAACACGGACCGCCACGTCAAAACCCTCCCCCGCAAGATCGACAATGCGGTCGTTGAGCGACAGATCCACCTCGACCTCGGGATAGCGGTCCAGGTAGAGGGCCAGCGCCGGAACGAGCACCTTTGTGCCATAGATAACGGGACCACTGACCCGCAACCGGCCGCGCGGGCTGTTCTGCATCTCACGCGCGTCCAGCTCGGCGGCGTCGACCAGCGTGAGGATTTCCAGACATCGCGCGTGGTAGCGCTTGCCGAGTTCGGTGAGGCTCTGGCGCCGCGTGGTGCGGTTCAGCAAGCGTCCCTTGAGGCGTCGTTCCAGCTCACGAATGTGATTGCCGATCATCGTGGGCGTCATGCCGCTGCCTTCGGCCGCAGCGGCAAAGCTGCCGCGTTCAACCACGCGAGCAAAAATGCTCATGCTGGTGAATCGATCCATTCGCAAATCCTGCTAAGGAGTGTCTGAAGAACTGCCGCATTTATCAAGCTGGCGTTACGAATGATACTCGGGTCAGTGCTTCAGTCGCACTCCACTTCAGGGACTCCCCATGACTCTCGCCAGCACCAATCTCCAGCATCAACGCGTCGTCCTCGTAGGCGGCACCTCCGGCATTGGCCTTGCCACCGCCCATGCCGCACTCGCGGCGGGCGCCTCGGTCGTCGTGGTTTCGTCGCGCAGCGAACGTGTCGCGCAAGCCGTCGCATCGCTCGGCGAGCGGGCCGAAGGCTACACCGTCGATCTCAACGACGAAGCAGCCGTGCGCGGCCTGTTCGAACAATTGGGTGCGTTCGACCATCTCGTCTACAGCGCGGGGGATTCGCTGCAAATCGGACCGTTCGCCGACATGGACCTCGACACGGTCCGTCGCTCCTTCGCAGTGCGTGTATTCGGAGCGATTGCGGCCGTCAAGCATGCCGCGCCGTATCTGCGTACGGGCGGCTCCGTGGTGCTCACCAGCGGCGTGGCCAGCCAAAGGCCGCATAAAGGTTGGGTCGCCCTCGCGGGCGTGTGCAGCGCCATGGAAGGCATCACGCGCGCCCTGGCGGTGGAGCTGGCGCCTATCCGCGTCAATCTGGTGAGTCCGGGCCTGGTGCGCACGCCGCTCTGGGCCGGTATGTCCGAAGCCGAGCGGGCATCGCTCTACGCGGCGAGTGAAGCGGCCTTACCGGTGGGCCGTGTAGGCGAAGCAGAGGACCTCGCACAGACCTACCTCTATCTGATGACGAACCGCTATGCCACGGGCCAAACCTTTACCGTGGACGGCGGCGGTGTGCTGGTCTGATTGAAGTGCCTGGGGTGCCGGCAATTTTCTTTCGAAGTTCTTAGCCGGCACCTTAGGGCTTCATCAAGCCGAAGACCTACGGTACGCGCGATACAGGAAGCGGTTTGCCCGTTGCGCTGTTCGCAAATCCTCAGGCCGCGGCGTACTCGATGCTCGGCTCGCAGACAATCGGAAAATTGAGCGAGTTCGCGATATAGCATTTCTCGTGCGCCGTATGGTGCAGACGCTCGGCCAGCTCGCGGTCATCCCCTGCGCGGATCGTCACATGCGGGTGCAGCACGATCTGCGTAAACTGGCCGTGCTGCGCGCCGTCGACCATCGTGCCTTCCGCATGATCGCGGTAGTCCAGCACCACGATGCCGGCGTCCGAGCACAAGTGCAGATACCAAAGCTTGTGACACGCCGATGCAGAAGCAACCAGCAGATCTTCGGGATTCCAGCGCCTGGCGTCGCCGAGAAAGGCCGGGTCCGACGAGCCCGGAATGTCCGGTTTGCTGCCGGAGCTAATCGTGTGATCGCGTCCGTAGTCGCGATAACCCGATGTGCCGCTACCGCGATTGCCGGTCCACTGTACTGAGACCTGGTACTTGTGCTCGCCATGCGCCATGCCGTTCTCCTTCAGGTTGGACGCATTATCTCGTAGATCCCGTGGCGCGGGGCATAAAGCGGCGGCCTGGCAAGCAACGCCGCGAATCTCAACACCGAGCGCATCGAGCGCTCAGAACCTGTGCCGCATCCCCACTCCCACCACCACCTGCTGATCCGTCGACGACATGGCCTGCCCGCTCACGTCGGCCGTCAGCCCGGAACCATCGCTAGCAATATGCTGATAGCTCGCCTGAACATACAGGTCGGTGCGCTTGGAGAGGAAGTAGTCGGTCTGGACCGACACCTCATGCCACTTCGGATGATGCTCGCCGCTTGCCGTGGAAAGCGACGCGTCCGTGTATGTGTATTCACCGGTTAGCAGAAGCGCCGGGCTTAGCGCGTAACTCGCGTTCACCTCATAGTTATTGAAGCTTGCCCCTTGACCGTTTTGCGTCAGGCCGAGACTGTTCGCTCCGTTGATCGTATCGAGCCCGCCCAGTTGGGTACGTGTCCAGACAAAACCAAACTTCGCTGCGCCGAGCGTGTAATGGGCGCCTGCGCCATAGGTGCGCTGCTGTGCTGCGATGAACGTGCGATCGGTCGAGGTCAGCGCGCCGTTCGTGTTGCTGCTGCCGCCATTGTTCGCCTGCAGATAGCCTGCCCCAAGGCTCAACGGACCCGCATTGTAGGCAGCGCCGAAGCTATACAAGCGGTTGTCGTCGAAGCCGCCCGCTTCGTTCGAAAAGCCGTACAGCGCGCCAAACTGCAGCCCCTCGTACGAGTTACTGGCAAACTTCACCGAGTTGTTGACGCGGAACGAGTTATTCAGGTTGTCGTTATCGAACGGATGCGCGGACAGATTGTTGCCGCCCGGATGAACACCAGTAAAGCTAAGCGGCGCAACATAGTCCACCACTGAATCATATTGGCGCCCCAAGGTCACGGTGCCAAGGCTGTTGTTCGAAAGACCCGCATATGCCTGATAGCCAAACTCGCGGCCGCCCTGGCGGGCCGTACCGTTCATCACGCTAAAGCCATTTTCAAGCTTGAAAATCGCCTTCGTGCCGCCGCCAAGATCCTCGTTCCCGGCGACACCCCAATGGCTGCCGGTCACATCGCCGCTGCCCGCTTGCCACGCGCTGTGGCCCTTCTGATTGCTGGTATACGAAAGCCCAGCGTCGATCACACCGTAGAGCGTGACGCTCGACTGTGCCTGCGCCCCGCAGGCGTACCCCGCCGCACACACGGCAATAACAAGAGTCTTCTTCATTTGTGTCCTGAAGTTTTAATGGTGCAGCCGATGCACGCGAGCACGCAACGCCCCCGTTCGAGGGCGTCGTGCGACACGTATCAGAAGCTGCTTGAAAAGAAGGCTGGCTGGGCCGTGCGGCAGATGCGGCTAACGGCTGGCGATGCCCGTCTGAACGGCGAGACCGTCGATCAGAACCTGATGGTGGCCGCGCGAGCAAGGCTCGATACGCGCGGCAACACCGAATACCTGGCCAAGCGTCGCAGACGTGATGACTTCGGGCGGCGGCCCGAAGCGCACGATGCGCCCCTCGTGCAGCAACATCGCGCGTTCGCACGCCCGCATTGCCGCGTTGATGTCATGCAGCACCACCACGGTGACGATGCGGCTTTCGCGCGTGACCTCGCGCAACACCTGCATCACGTGGAACTGGTGATTCAGATCGAGCGCCGAGAGCGGCTCGTCGAGCAGCAGCACCTGCGGGTCGCGCACCAATGCCTGAGCAATGCCGACGAGCTGCCGCTGGCCGCCCGACAACTCGTCAAGCGAGCGCGCAGCGAGGTCTTCGATACCGAGCCGGCGCAAAATCGCGTGAGCGTGTGTGAGATCGTCCGCGTACGCAGAGGAGCGCGCCAGCGCGCTCGCATATCCGCGTGTTGCGCGACACGCTACCAGCACCGATTCCAGCACTTGCAGGCGCACCCCGGCAGGCAGCGCCTGCGGCAGATACACCACGCTATGCGAGCGGGCGCTTGCCGCAGACAGGGCCAGCGTTTCACCGTCGAGCGACAGCGAGCCGCCATGAACCCGCGTGAGACCGGCCAACGCGCGCAACAAGGTCGACTTGCCGCTGCCGTTCGGCCCGAGCAGCGCGGTGATCTGGCCACGCGGCAGCGGACCGGCTTCGAGCGAGGTCAGCACCTGACGTTTGTCATAACGCACGCTCAGGTCGTGAATGCAAAGACCGCTCATCCGAGTTGCCCCTGCGAGCGCACCACAATGCCGAGAAAGAGCGGTATGCCCACCAGTGCGGTAACGATGCCGACCGGGATCAGCACCCCCGGAATGATCAGCTTCGACGCAATGGAGGCGAGCGAAAGCGTCAGCGCCCCGATCAACATGCTGCCGGGCAGATAGAAACGGTGGTCCTCGCCGAACACGGTGCGTGCGATATGCGGCGCAATCAGCCCGACAAAGCCGATCGTGCCCACAAACGACACCGCAAGCGCGGATAGCACCGACACGCGCAACAGCGTCGAGAGGCGCAGACGCCTGACGTCGATGCCGAAACTGGCCGCGCGGTCTTCGCCGAGGCGCAGCGCGGTCAGCGTCCAGGCGTTGCGCATCGACAGCGGCAAGGCCAGCGCCAACGCGATCGCCAGCACCGCGATCTTGGGCCAGTCGGCGCGTGCGAGCGAGCCGAGCGTCCAGAACACCAGGCCCTGCAGCGCATCGGCTGAGGCGATGAACTGCATCAGCGAGACGAGCGCATGAAAGGCGAATACGAGCGCGATGCCAAGCAGCACGACGCCAGCGGTATTCATGCCGCGCCAGCGCGCAACGGAGTCGAGCAGCAACGCGGAGAGCAGCGCGAAAACGAATGCGTTGGCCGAGACAATCCAGGTCTGTGACACGCCGGGAATCGCTACGTCCAGCACAATCGCAAGCGACGCGCCGAACGCAGCCGCGGCCGATACGCCAAGTGTGTAAGGGCTCGCCAGCGGATTGTTGAGGATGGTCTGCATCTCCGCGCCGGACAGGCCCAGCGAGGCCCCGACCAGCAGCGCCATCACCGCGTACGGCAGGCGAATCTGCCAGACGATCACACGGGTCGCCGGATCGGCTGAAGCATGCTCGAAGACCGTGTGCAGCAGCGCCGTCAAGGGCAACCCGGACGGCCCGGTGCGCAGATCGAACAGCAACGAGCCAACGCAAAGCGCCATGACGGCGAAGAGCCACAAGACGCGTTGCTGCGTGAGACGCCGGTAGCGGCGCACACTCGAACCGTGCGCCACAGCCTGATGCTGAAGAGTCGACATGAATCGCCCGCTCAATGCGACGCCAGCGGTGCGGTCCGGCCTACCCCGTCTACCCAATATGCCCCGTCAGGCGGCACTGCAAGGAAACGGCGATACAGTTCGTCCTGCGTCGCGTTGACGTTCAGATCCTTGAACTGTGGCGGATAGAACCACTTTGCGAACGCCTCGATCGCCACGATGTTGTACGGCGAGTCGTAGTAGTTGTGCGAGATGCCGTGTACACGGCCGTCGTGAATCGCCTTGATGGTGTCAAAACCAGGCCGCGAAACCAGCGCGGCGAGACTCGCTTGCGCGTCCTGCTCGCTGGTCAGAGCGCCGACGCGCAGCGAGGCAAGCCCCGGCTTGGTCCGGCTGCCGGTAGCGATATACACGTCGGGCTGCGCGGCGATGATCTGCTCCATGCTGATGTCGCCGAGCACGCCGGGCACAAGACCAGCTGCAATGTTGCGCCCGCCGGCAGCCTGAATGAACTCGCCGAAGTTGCCGTTGCCTGCCGTGTGGCAACAACCCGCATCCCACACACCGGCCAGCAGATCGATAAAGACCTTGGGCCGCTGCTGCTCGGGAATCTGATTGACCACGGCCTGTACCCGCGCCAGATGCTGCTGATAGAACTGCACGTACGCATTGGCCTCCTGCTCGCGATGCATTACCTTGCCGAGCAGTTCGATACTGGGCAGCGTGTTTTGCATCGGGTGCAGCCGGAAGTCGACGAATACGACGGTCGTACCGGTTGCCTCGAGTTGCTTGACGAGCGCGCTATGGCGGCTCGGACCGTGACCCGCGAGGCTGAAAATGGCAAGATCGGGCTTGAGGCTCAGCGCCTTCTCGTCGCTGATGCTGTCTTCCGTCGCTTTACCGATCAACGGAATCTGTTTGATACCCGGAAATTTTTCCGCGTAGGCATCGAAGGTCTGCGGGTCCATGGCCGGCAGATCGCCCTGCCAGCCAACGATGCGGGCCAGCGGCTGTTTGCCCTCCAGCAGCGCCACCGCCATCAGCAAGCGGCTCTCGCCGAGCAGGATACGATGCGGATCCGCTGGAATACGGACGGTGCGGCCGGCCAGGTCGGTCACGGTCTGAGCCGATGCGGTGGCTGCGGTGGCCGCGGTGGCCACGACCGGCGGCGTCGCGGCGCTCGCCACCTCACTTGCGCAGAGCGTCGCCGCACTGAAGGCAACCCAGGCCGCCAGGGCGCACGTGGCGGCGCCAAACCCGCGGGCGAGCGGCTGAAACCGGAAAGTCAACATGATATAGTTCGTAAATGAGAATGATTGCCATTTGCGGACTACACTGTAGCGGCGCAATGTAATGGCGATGTGTTGAAACAAGGCCGTTTTGTAATGGAATGTGTTGGCGCGGACGCGATCGCAAGAATCGCGCTGCGGTTGGCAGGCGAGCCGCAAACAAGAACCCCACGATGGACCACATACTCGTTGTCGACGACGACCCGAACATCCGCCAGTTGCTGCAGGACTACCTGCGCAGCATGGGTTACGGGGCCACCGCTGTCGGAAGCGGCGTGCAGATGAAGCAGATCATCAACACGTCGCAGGTCGATCTCGTCGTACTCGATCTGATACTCGAGGGCGAGGACGGTCTGGATATCACGCGTGACCTGCGGCGCGAACGCGACGTGCCGATCATTATCCTGAGCGCGCGAGGCGGTCTGCTCGACCGCATCCTCGGCCTGGAAATGGGCGCCGACGACTACTTGCCCAAGCCCTTCGATCCACGCGAGCTGGTTGCCAAGATCAAGGTAGTGCTGCGCCGCACGCGCAGCGTGCCCGGCGAACGGCTCGCGGATTCATCTGCGTTCGTCAACTTCGCCGGCTGGAAACTCGACACGCGCATGAAGCAGATGCTCTCGCCCGATGGCGTGATCGTGTCGCTCGGCGGCTCCGACTACCGTGCTTTGCGCACGCTGCTCGATCACCCGAACCGGCCGTTGTCGCGCGAGTTTTTGCTGGACCGCGTATTCGGCAAGGAACGCACGCCGCTCGACCGCTCGATCGACGTGTGCATCAGCCGCCTGCGGCAGCATCTCAAGGACTCGGCGCGCGGCACCGGGCTGATACGCACCGTGCGCAACGAAGGCTATATGCTAGTGGCCGATGTCACGCACGAAGCGTGAACGGCCTGACGATCCACTCACACCCATACCGATGAAACTGCGCCTTTGGCCCAGCACCCTGTACGGACGGCTCGTGCTGATTCTTGTCGTCGGCATGTTTGCGGGGCAGCTCTTTACCAGCACGATCTGGTTCGAGACGCACGACAACCGCACGCTCGAAATCCCCGCGCGGCTCTTCGCCAGCCGCCTCGCCGATACGGTCCGGCTGTTGCAGCAGGCGCCTGACGACGCTGCGCGCCACGCGATCGCCGGGCAACTCGCCGACCCGCGCTACCGCCTGCAATGGATCGACACCCCCGCGGCCGCTACCGGAGGCTCGCTTGCACAGCACGCCGTCGCCGACCTGATAGCAGGCGTGATCCGGCGGCGTCTCGGCGAACCGGTCGAGGTACGCCTGCTCGACGTGGAGTTGCGTGACGAGACGGGACGCCATCACGGCATCCTCAGCCTGTTCAACTCGCGCATGCCTTCGGGAGATTTTCATCTGCAACTGAAGCTGCCGCAGGGTCAGTGGCTCGACGTACACGCCAACGAAGGACAGGCGGGCATGCAAACCGAGCCGGGCTCGCTCGTGATCGACTATCTACTGCGGATCTATCTGGTGCGCCTGACTGCGGTGCTGCTGCTCGCGCTGGTGGCCGTGCGTTTCGCGGTGAAGCCGTTAAAGGAACTGGCAAAGGCCGCCGAGGCACTGGGACGCAACATCTACCGGCCGCCCCTGCCGGTGACTGGACCGCTGGAAGTACGCAGCGCAGCGACGTCGTTCAATTCGATGCAGGAGCAACTTACCCACAGTCTGGCTGAACGCACACGCTTTCTGAGCGCGGTGTCGCATGATTTGCGCTCGCCGCTCACCCGGCTGCGGCTGCGCGTGGAAATGCTCCCCGAGAGCGAGCCGCGCGAGCGTTTGCGCGGCGATCTCGACGAAATGGAGGCGATGGTGAGCGCCACGCTCGACGCCGTGCAAGGCGTGGAGATTACCGAAGCGCGTCATGAGATCGAGATCAATTCGATGCTGGAAGGACTCGCGGAGGATGCGCGCGAAGCGGGGCATGACGTCAAGGTGGAAGGACGCACACTATGTGCTCTTTCAGGGTATCCGCGCAATCTGAAGCGCTGCCTGCAGAATCTGCTCGACAATGCGATCCGTTATGGCGAATCGGCAAGAATCAGCGTGTACGACAGCGACGCGATGCTGCGCATCGTCGTCAGCGACAACGGCCCAGGTATCGCTGACGAGGCCTTGCTCGAGCGGGTGTTCGAGCCGTACTTCCGGGTGTCGGGTTCGCGTAACAGCGCGAGCGGCGGCACCGGACTCGGGCTGACGATTGCGCGCAGCGTAGCCGCCGCGCACGGCGGCACGCTCACGCTGCGTAACGGCGCAGACAAAGGCCTGGAAGCCACGCTCACGTTGCCGCGCGACGGCCGCCGTTAAAGCTAGAGTTCGTACCCGGGATTGCGCCGCGCAAGCCGGCGCAACAAACCCGGCCACACCAGATTCGCGCCCTGCCCTTTGCTGACCTGACGGGCCTGCTCGCCCATCGTGTCGATAATCGATTGCGGCACTTCAGTCAGCTTGCCGCCGCCCTGCGCAAACACCTGAATCCGGCAAGCCGCTTCGAACAGGTACATCGCCTGAAACGCTTCAGGCACCGAACGCCCGCACGTCAGCAAGCCGTGGTTACGCAAGATCATGTAGTTGGCGTTGCCGAGATCCGCCACGAGCCGCGCCTTCTCGGCCTCGCGCAACGCCACGCCTTCATAGGCGTGATAGGCGAGCCCCGTCAGCACAAAACCCGCTTGCTGCGAAAGCGGTAACAAGCCTTCCTGCTGCGCCGCCACCGCCACGCCGTGAAGCGTATGGGTGTGCAGCACGCAATTCACCTCGTGCCGCGCCTCATGCACCGCGCTATGAATCACGAAACCCGCAGGGTTGACATCGAACGGCGTCGGCATCACGGGCTGGCCGTGGTGGTCCACCTTGACGAGACTCGAAGCGGTGATTTCCTCGAAGAAAAAGCCATAGGGGTTGATCAGAAACTGATCGTCGTGCCCCGGCACCCGCGCGGAAATATGCGTGAACACCAGGTCGTCCCAACCAAACAGGGCGACCAGCCGGTACGCCGCGGCCAGATCGAGGCGCACCTGCCATTCTTCGGGCGAAACCAGGTGTCGAACGTCAGGAATGTCGAGTGCGGTATTCATCATAGGTGTCCTCGGATAAACAGCCCTACCTCAACGATACCGGCAAACAAACCGGTCAATACCGGCGTGGCGCACATTACGTCTGGTCGCCGGAAGCAGCGGCCGGCACAGCCCCTCGCGCGGCATCTTCCTCCTGCAGTTTGCGCCACAATATCTTGCCACTGCCGGACTTGGGCAGCGACGTCACGAATTCGACTATCCGCGGCGCCTTGTACGGCGCCATATGCTCATGCGCCCAGGCGATGACCTCGCTTTCGGTCAGCGTACCGGCGTGGCCGGCAGCGGGTACCACCAGCGCCTTCACGGTCTCGCCGCGACGCGCGTCCTGTACGCCGATCACACACACTTCGTGAATACCCGGGTGCCGGTACATCAGTGTCTCCACCTCCGCCGGCCAGACCTTATAACCCGATGCGTTGATCATCCGTTTGAGGCGATCGGTCATGAAGAAATAACCGTCTTCGTCGACGTGCCCCAGGTCGCCGGTGCGCAAAAAGCGCTTGCCGTCGAGTTCGATGAACGCTTCGGCGGTCCCCTTGGGATTGCGCCAGTAACCCTGCATGATCTGCGGACCGTTGACGACGATCTCGCCGGTCTCGCCTTGCGCCACTTCCTGCAACGTAGCCGGATCGATCACCCGCGCGTCGAGATCGAACACCGGAATGCCAAGGCACTGTGGCTTCGGGCGCTGCGGCGGGTTGATATGCGTAGCCGCGATCGTCTCGGACATGCCGTAGCCTTCCACGTAGTCGAGACCCGTCAACGTCTTGAGCTTGCGGGCTATCGCCTCGGGCATCGCCGCGCCGCCTCCGCGCGTACCGCTGAGGCTGGACAGATCGTATTCGGCAAGCTTCGGGTTCGACAGAAAATCGACCATCATGGTCGCAATAGACTGCCACGACGTTACGCGATAACGCTGCATGCATTGCGCTGCCGCATCACGATCCCAGCGCGGCAGCAAGATGATCGTTGCGCCCACATATAACGGCGCGTTCATGCCGCCCTGCATCCCGGTGACATGAAACATCGGCAGGACGGACAGGTGCGTGCTGTCCTGTGATCCCGCAAACCAGACGTTGCAGCCCACCACCGTACTCATCACGCTGCGATGCGTGTGCATGCAACCCTTCGGCTTCCCGGTCGTGCCTGATGTGTATGGCATGACGCACAGATCGTCCGGCCCCGCTGTCAGCGGGCCCGGCGCCAGACGCCGCTCGATTACCGTGCTCCATGCAGTCACGCCGGGATGTTCGATCGTCTTCCTTGGCGCGCTAACAAATTCCGGGGGTGTGATCGACGGTGCCTGCTTCAGGTAATCGCTATAGGTTGCGACGATCGCATGCTTGAGCCCCTGCCCGGGGCCATCGCCCAGCAAAGGCTCGATTTGCGCGTACAGGCACTGCGGCACGACAACGGTAGTCGCACCGCTGTCCTGCACATAGTGGCGCACCTCGTCGGTCAGGTTCATCGGATTGACCGGCACCACTACCGCGTTGGCCCGCAAGATACCGTAGTAGGCAAGCACCCATTGCGGGCTGTTCTGCATGTACAGCAACACCCGGTCACCCGCCTTGACAGCACACTCCTGCTGCAGAAAACCTGCAATCCGCTCGGCTTCCTCCTTGAACTGCGCGAAGCTCAGCGGCGTGTCGTAGAAGATGATGAACGGCTTGTCCGGAAAGCGTGCCGCCGAAACCTCGGCGTTATAAAACAGGTTGGTTTGCGGCAGGCTCAAATGGTGCGGTATGCTGGCCGGCCAATGTGAGTGGTGAAGGGTGTTCATGGGTGTCTCCTGTCGATCCGGGTTGGCGCTTTGGCGTACCGCTTTTTACCTACCGCTTCTACGTACCGCTTTTGCGCACTGACGCGCCGTCACACGATGCTTGAGCCGCCATCCACCGCGAGATACTGCCCGGTGATATGGCGCGACGCCTCGCTGGCGAGAAACACAACCGAACCCTTCAGGTCCTCTTCGCCGCCGAGCCGATGCAGCGGCGAATGGGCGATGATCGACTGTTCCATCGTGGCGAGCAGTCCCGCCGACATCTTCGAAGGAAAGAACCCCGGGCAGATCGCATTCACGTTGATATTGTGGCGCCCCCATTCCGATGCCAGCGCCCGCGTAAAATTAATCGCAGCGGCCTTCGACGTGTTGTAGGCAATCGTGTTCATCCCCGCGGGCGCACCCTTCAGGCCCGCGATGGAAGCGATGTTGATGATCTTGCCGGAACGGCGCGCAATCATGCTGCGCTTGCCCACTTCGCGCGCCAGAAAAAACGGCGCGTTGATATTCAGGTTCATCACCTTGTGCCAGGCTTCGTCCGGATAGTCCTCCGCCGGAGCACCCCAAGTCGCACCCGCGTTGTTGACCAGGACGTCGATATGGCCATACGCCTCCAGCACCTCACCGACAAGATCAGGAATCCTCTCCAATCTGGCCAGATCGTTGACCAGCGTTTTGACTTCGATACCTTGCCCTTCCAGATGCGCTTTCGCTTCCGCCAGTTCATCGGCCTTGCGCGCGGTAATCGCGACACGACAGCCCATCTCGCCCAGCGCCTCGGCCATCTGCAAACCGAGGCCGCGCGAGCCGCCGGTAATCAGCGCCACCTTGCCTTCCAGTTGAAACAGGTCTTTCACATGCATCCGGCGTCTCCTTGATGAGAATTCTGCGAAGCAGATTGGAATGATTGTTTGACCCATCATACGTGCGAGGATTGGCCGTGTAAATAAAAGCATGCTCGTGCCATTTTCTCGATAAGCCGCCCTGGATCGTCTGTTATCGGTACTTACCCGACTGTCGATGCGGCCCCATCGCGCGGCACATGGTTCGGGTGAACTACGCCGCATCGCCGCGCCTTGCCGGTAAAATCGCCCCCTACTGAATCGACCTCGCGGCGCGCTCGCCTCACCATCGTGACTACCACCCTCGACCAACTGCGTGCCGGACAATTGGCCGGTACACAACGCCTCAAGCTAGCCTGCGGACTCAGCGAATTTCCGCGCGAAATTTTCGCTCTGGCAGATACGCTGGAAATTCTCGACCTGTCGGGCAATGCGCTTGCCACGTTGCCCGACGACTTGCCGCGTCTGCATAAGCTGCGCATTATTTTCTGCTCGGACAACGCGTTCACCGAACTGCCTGAAGTGCTCGGCCAATGCCAGCACCTGAGCATGGTGGGCTTCAAGGCCAACCGCATTCGCACGCTATCGGGCCGGGCCTTGCCGCCCGCACTGCGCTGGCTGATCCTCACTGACAACCAGCTTGAAGCACTGCCGCCGGAGATCGGCAACTGCCCTGAGCTACAGAAACTCATGCTGGCAGGTAACCGTCTGCGGACACTGCCGCCACAACTGGCCGCCTGCTCGCGTCTCGAACTGATCCGTCTCGCCGCCAACCGGCTGACCGGACTGCCCGCCTGGCTGCTCCGGCTGCCACGGCTCTCGTGGCTCGCCTATGCGGGCAATCCGTTCACCGCAGCACTGGAAGCAGCGGCATTGGAGGACACGCCTATCGCGGAGACGCCTTGGGACGAGCTGGATCTGCACGATCCACTTGGCGAGGGAGCTTCGGGTGTCATCTACCGCGCGGCGCATCGCCGCCCCGGCGCCGGCTCGCGCGAGGTTGCGCTCAAGCTGTTCAAAGGCGCGGTGACGAGCGACGGCTTGCCTCACTGCGAAATGGCCGCCTGCATCAACGCGGGCGCCCATGCCAATCTGATTCCCGTACTGGGCAAAGTAAAGGACCACCCTGACGAGAGCCACGCTCTGGTGATGGAGTTGATCGATCCGCAATTCCGGAACCTGGCCGGGCCACCCAGCCTGGCGTCGTGCACGCGAGACATTTATCCCGAAGGAACCCGTTTCACGCTGGCCGCGGCGTTGCGCATTTCACATGGCATTGCTGCGGCGGCCAGTCATCTGCATGAGCAAGGCATCATGCATGGCGACCTGTACGCCCACAATATCTTGCATTGCGGCGAGGGGCGCGCCCTGCTCGGCGATTTTGGCGCCGCATCATTCTATGAGGCGGAGGATCCGACCCTGGCATCTCTGCTGCAGCGCATCGAAGTGCGCGCATTCGCCTGTTTATTGGAAGAATTAATCGAGCGATGTGACCCGCATAACGCCTCGACGGGCGCAATCGATGCACTGCTGCAACTGAAAAACGCATGCTTAAACGAAGATGTTTTCGCCAGGCCATCGTTCGAGCAGATCAAACGCACACTATCTGCTTTGGCTAAATCGAATGGAAGTGCTACAGATATGACAAACGCCTGACGCGTGATGCATCAGGCGCTCAATACAGCTCGCAAGGTGTGGATACTAGTCGCGCGCGACCAGATTATTGATGCGCCCCTCGCCCGTTACGAGGCAGCTCGACAGGAAGTTTTGTCCCTGCCCGCTGGAGGCCGCTTCTGAGAAGCCTTTATCCATGGCCCCCAACCTGACCATCTCGGCTCCCTTTTCGCATGAAATAGCGCCTTCTTCGCCGGCTTGCGCATGAGTGAGCGCACGGCCCACGGTCAGATACGCAAGGAGCATCAGTACAGCAATATTAAATACGCGTCTCATGGTTTGCCTCCTCTGCGAGCAAGACTAACGCGGAACCATGATCACGGGATGTTAGGGGTTTCCCGATTAGGGCGGTCTATGACACGGGTCAATCAGGAGGCCAGAATTTACCGTCTGCGGGTTTCCCCTTTGTCAAAATAGCATGCTGCGTTGCGGCGAAATTGCATCATGCGGCGCAGCAATTTCATTCAATATCACTGTTAGGAAAACAGATTACTTGCCTCGGCAACCTCAGAACATGAGCCGCCAAGTGTCGCCGGGAGTTCCTCGCGCAGGAACTCGACGTAGGAGCGAATCTTCGCGTCCAGATACAGACGTGAAGGGTAGACCGCGTAAATGTTCAGGTGCTGGGAGGTGTATTCCGGCAGAATCCGCACCAGTTCGCCGCTGCGCAAACCTTCAATAGCCGAGTAGAGCGGCAGCACACTGATGCCCATGCCCTCGGCCACGGCCACCGCCAACGCATCGGCCATATTGACCCTGAATTTCGTCGCGCCGAGTACGAAGGTTTCACGCCCGCCCGGTCCTTGAAAAGCCCATTCGTCGACGGGAAAAGCGGGCGTCACCGTTTGCAGACAGGTATGCGTGCCGAGATCGGCTGGCACGGCCGGCGCGCCGTGACGCTCGAGATAGGCCGGCGACGCGCAGGCCACGCTGAACGTGCTGCCAATGCGCTGCGAGATCAGCCCTGAGTCCGGCAGCTCGCCGGCCAGCACAAGCGCGATGTCATAGCCTTCGTCGAGCAGGTCCGGCACACGCTGTGCGAGCGTCAGTTCGACCTTCACATCCGGATAGCGCTGCCGGTAGCGGCCCACCAGCGGCACTACGCAATGCTGGCCGATACCGGTCATCGCATGCACCCTCAGCTTGCCCGACGGGTACGTGACCGTATCGCCCGCTTCGGCTTCGGCCTC
>SDBV01006528.1_pt1 | contig 16163 bp, 7 predicted proteins | sample 2277081 | NCBI WGS metagenome assembly SDBV01 (sample SAMN10402039, study PRJNA504765) | marine sediment metagenome | isolation source: marine sediment core GS10_PC15, 223 cmbsf | place: Arctic Ocean: Southern Knipovich Ridge | collected 2010
CACAATGTTTGAAAAAATAAAGTTCGGCCTAGTTCGACAATTGGTTGCGGTTACGGTGAGCGCCGTCTGCTTGACGTTTCTTATTAATGCAAACGCAACGGCGACGGTTGCCAGTGACTATCCCAATGTCGTTTCTGGCGATATCGCATATCACATCGCACATCTAATGGATGATTGGTCATATGAGCACGACATTGACAAGGTACGCGTGCGATTCAACACTTTGAATCAGTTGGATACCCCTAATGGACGTGATATGCCTTTGAGTGAGCCGTTCATTGACGATCCCGCTACAGATCCACATGGAAGCCCAGCCTGGTCACCGGACGGCACCAAAATCGCTCTGTCGATGCGGCCTTCGCAGAGGTCAATGGACAGCGAGATATATGTATTGGAGATTAGAAACGGTGGCCTTGTGAGGTTGACCGTGGACAACACCGACAATATCGACCCAACCTGGTCACCGGATGGCGAGTGGATTGCATTTGCAACAGACGGCCATCTTGCTGCCGCTCCTCCCCACAACTACGGCGCCATATCGGTTACACGGTCGGATGGCATCGGACTGCCAGAAGAACTGTACAGGGAACGGGATGGAAACTTCTGGATCAGGAGCCTCAAATGGGGCACACCGTTGAACGAAAACGGCAGCACGGACAATGTGATCCTCTATACAGCCTCACACCATGACGGTGGTTCGTTCAATCAGGGCAATAACCACGGAACGATCAAAGCTCTCTATGTAGACATCGAACGAAACGGCGGCCAGTCGGAGGTCGTATTTGACAGCTCACAGTTATTAAAAGATACCCAAGGGTTCTCTATTGGCATGCCGGATTGGTCACCCGATTTCGAGCGCATCGTCTATGACAGGGAGGGCCGTAACCCGTACCGTCGCAAAGACATCCTGATCGCCGATTTCAGCCGTAACGGCTCGATCATTCGTGACCGTTTACTGATCGATGGCCCACAGATCGAACGGCATCCGGTTTGGTCACCGGACGGCACCAAGATCGCCTACATTCTTGACACCCGTGACGTTGGGTTGGAGTCGTCCGAGCTGATTGCCGCAGAGGTTGACGACCCCGACGAGAACTGGAGGCTCGTGAGCGAATCCGAGTATTTGAATGACCCCTCCTGGCAACCACTACGCGACGGTGACGGCGACAACACTGCCGACATCGAGGACAACTGCCCGGACAGGGCTAACTCACGTCAGGGCGATCAGGACCGGGACGGTACCGGTGATATCTGTGACGATGATCTCGATGGCGACGGTGCGAGCAACGCGCGTGACAACTGTCCACGACGGTCGAACCCCAGTCAGCGTGATACCGACGATGACGGCATCGGCGATCCATGTGACTGGCACGATGACTCGGTGAGCGCCGAAGGCGGCCCACCCGATGATTGCCCACCACCGAACTACGACTGCGAAGAGGAACCGGACGGTGACGACGAGGCCCCCGATGAAGAAAGTGACGGCGATGAGGGCAACGACGCCGACGGTGAAAACGGAAATGCATACCGAAACAGTCAACAGCGTTCGCCAGGTCACGGCAACTACCAGCCGTTTGGCTCACGCCATCCATTTGGTGATCAGTTCAGCCCGACCCCAACACCTTCGCCGGGGTCTGGCAAGCACTCAAAATCGCAGCATCGTGCATTCAGCTTCTAATAAGCGTGGGGAATACCAAGTCACTCGACGGATCTGCACTCTCTGGCGTAAGGAAGCACCCCGCAGCGGGGTATACATCTAGCCTGACACCGGATCTTCAGTCTGAATGAACCCGACCTGAGGGCAAGGAGAGCTACAAACATGAAAGAAAGAACCACACACCAAGTCATTAGCCGACAGTTGTTGTCTTCACTCGTTTTTTTGACAGCTTATGTTTCGCTACTTCTCGTAGTTTCGGTATCAGCATCGGACGCCCATGAAATGCAGTATGACTGGGAGCGTGAAGCAGGTACACGCTACAACTTCACCGCAAATACAAATCGTGCCGGCGCTCACCCACGATTGACCTTAGACATTACTGGATTCTCCGATGAGGCAAGCAGAATCAGGTTCAAATTGCCCGAGGGAATGGCATTGAACCCGCTGGCAGCGGCACAATGCTCAAGAGACGAGCTTATGAATATAGAAGAAGAGGTTGAGAAACGGAGAGAGCTCGGTGCACCCGATCCAGCCGATAATCCCGACGAGCCGAACGAGCTCTACGCATCGGATGACTGTCATCCCGCCAGTGAAATAGGCGATTTCACGCTTCATGGGTCGGCGGAACGATTGCTGGAGACCCTGCACGCCGGCGGTCCGGACAACGACGGCATATTGAATCTTGTCGGCCGCGACATATTGAATACGTTGGAGGGAAAAATCTACCTGGGTGAGCCACCGGCCGACGATCCAGGCGCTAAGGCAAGTGTCTTCTTGGTAGTCGAGTCCATTCCGGAGGGCGCTGTCCAGTTCGGCCCGGGCGATCCGGTTGTGGATGATGAGGCGATGATATACAACCTGCTCGGCGTTCTTGAGGGCGGGCTGAACTCCCAAAAACTCCCAGGATTTTTCTTGAAGATCGAGTGCAGTGCATACGTGCGCGATGATCCATACGTCGGTGCGAATCCAGAGGCGGACGGTGGTGTCGATATCGACTGCCCGTTGCCGCAGGAATACATGTGGCTGCCGAGGAGTATGGATTTCAGGTTCGACGGCAATATCGGGAACGAGAACCACAGGCATCTAGTACGTAATCACCTGATAACAAATCCGACATACTGTGGCGAGGCCGAGTTCAGGGCCGACTTTTACGTGGACGGTCGCTTGGAAGAGGAAAATCAAGCTGCCGATGAGCGATTTATGCTGTTTGGCTGTCGGGATCTGGGATTCGAGCCGACGTTCGATCTTGGGATCGCTCCTGCCATACCCAACAGCTTTCCGGCGGTCTTCTCGACGATGACCCAAGCGTATGGACAGGCGCATATTCGCAGGGTCGAGGCGAAGTTGCCACCCGGACTCAAAGTCAACACCCCCGATAACGTTGAATTCTGCGACATAGATGACGATCGCTGTCTGTCGATTGGAAATGCGATAGTTGATTCGTGGTTACTTGAAGAACCTCTTACTGGTCCCGTCTATCTCTTAGAAAGCGACGCGGATCGTGATCCGATACGGATGGTGGTGAGCCTCAGAGGCTACGTCAACGCGAAGGTAATCCTCGAGGTGCGACTCGATGACAGCGTGCGGGGGGTAGAGCGTTTTACCGTTACAGCGGACGACTTACCCCAGTTACCGGTTTCGTCTTTCGCAATCACGTTTTTTGACAACGGCATAATCAAGACAGGGCCGCGCTGCGGATTGTGGCAGGTGCCGGCGGACTTTACCGGCCATAACGGTGCGCAATTTCGTCACGATTCATTCGTTCAGATAAGGCAGCTGTGCCCCGATCCCGATGATGAAGTGGAGCCCCCGTCGCCAGAGTGTGACTGGTTCTGCGAGCGGTACGGCAAGTGGCTGAACCAGAGCACGATAGTAACTCCGGCTGCAGGGCCGCGGATCGGCGGCACTCCCTCCGGCTCGGGATCAGGCCCCGGTAGCCAATCCGGCGGAGCTACCAAAGCGGACCGTACGGCGCCTTCACTCAGTGTACGAGTGGGAGCCTCCCGCAAGGCAAAGAAGAGGCGTTCTCGATCAAAGTCGAAGACAAAAAAGAGGCGAACGAAGCGCCCGGTAAAGACGAGTGCCAGCAAGAAAAAGCGCAGCCTGCCAAGGATCAAGAAGAAGGGCCGGAAGCTGTACATACGGGGTGCGCACTATCTCCTGGTTCGTGGAAGGGCAACCGATAAAGAATCCGGCGTCAAGAAAGTTGTTGTCAGCCTCCGCGGTCGGTGCAACAAGTGCAAAGGTAAAAAGAAGCGATCGGTCAAATATCTACGCACGGTAAAGCCCGAAGACGGGAGCTTCAACCTGAAGATACCGCTGCGCCCCGGCCTGTACCGGTTTGACATCCGGGCGACCGACCGAGCCGGCAATAAAACGCGGCTAGTGGGCGGCAAAAACTCATTCAAAGTGCGGGCACGATGAAGCGGAAAGCCGGTAAATATCTTTGGGTACCTTTGGTCGTTGCTCTGTGTCCGATAGTTTTTTCACCTCAGGCTCAGGCCGAGTTCCAGCCGACATTCAGTGTCAATGTGTCCAGCGATCGGGCCGGCGATCATCCCAGGATCGATATTGAACTGGCTGGGAGGATGAACAACGCCTTCCAAGGCCACGAGTCGTTGCGAAAGATGGTGATGCGACTACCGGCCGGTATGGTCGGGGATCCGTACGCAGTAGATAGATGCAGCTTGAACGGTGACGGTTGTGGGCCGGCTAGCAAGATTGGCAGTTTCACGGTAGATGCGGTTGCGCTGCGCAGGTATGAAGACATAGAGGGCAACATATATCTGGCTGAGCCTCATCCCGGCAGCCGCGATCCTGCAGCGATGCTATTCGAGGTGCCCGACCCACCAGAGGCGATAAACGAGGGTCGCCCGATTCGGATCACTGGCAGGGTGAGGTTACGTACCAGCGATAACCGAATAGAGACGGTCATCGACGAGATGCCGACCGAGTACGAGATACGGAATATGGAAGTCATGATCGGCGGTGACGCGGCCGCCATTGGAGGCCGCAACTTCATTACCAATCCAACCTCTTGCACTCCCGGTACGTTCGAGGCTGTATTTGAAAGCGATGTGGGAAGCAAGCACACAGCAATAGATGGCCCGGCTTCGTTTACAGCGTCCGGTTGCGAATCGCTTCCGTTCTTACCTCAGTTGGGCATCACCCTATCGGACACCCGGCCGTTTGCCACTACGCAGATCTCCACCGAGCTCTTGCAAGATGCTGGAGAAACGCATCTACGAGGCGTGCAGTTGAGCTTTCCGGCTGGATACAGGCCGAACAGTGAACTGGCCGGCATCAGGCCTTGCAGCTCCAAGTTGGTCAGATCGTGGGGCTGTGAAGCAGGCAGCAACATCGGAAACGTAAGGGCAACCTCGCATCTGCTTTCAGGCGCTCCCGAAGATCAGCGGGAACTCGTGGGGTCGATTCACCTGATCGATACCGTAGTAAGCAAGCCTCTGCGAATAGCTTTATTCCTGGAGCACCCGAGCTTCGATATTCGTTTCCTAATCGTCGGCACCGTAAAGATGCGTCGTTTCGACGACGGGAGCTTCCGTATGATCGCCGACTTTCCCGATCTGCCCCAAGTACCGGTCGAGTCCATCGTCTTAAGATTTGAAAAGCGGTTGATCCGCAACCCGGCGGCATGCGGTACCGATGTATTCAACGGCAACCTGTCCAGTTGGGCGGGCCTTGACAGGCTTGTGGGATCCCAGGTGAACATTGGACCTTGCGACGGGCGGGCCAATCAGCGGTCCTTTCGCCCAACTGTGAAACTTTCAGCCTCCGATTACACAGCGGGCAGGCATCCCGATGTCACGGTCACTGTAAAAAGAAGTCGCGGTCAACAGACTCTAGTCGGTACCAGATTCAGCCTGCCGGTTGGACTGATGGGCAACCCGCTGGCAGCTCACCCGTGCAAACTCAATGCAACATGGATACCCGGCAGAACATGGCCGTGCCCGGAGGACTCGCACATAGGTACTGTGACGGCAACTGCTGTCGTCTTCAGCGACCTACCTCCGCTTAAAGTACGTGGGCGTGTTTACATGGCCGAGCGCGGCAACTATCCCGGCCGCTTCTATATCGTTGTCAACCTACCGATCGTTGCAGGTGGCGGGTTCTTGAAGCTCGACGCTCCTATAAAGATCGAGGGCGCTGATCTCCGTATAAGCACGAACATTCAAGAGCTGCCACCGGAGTTCGATATTCGCGAGATTAAGCTCGATCTTGAAGGCAGTAGGGGGTTAGATCGGGGCAGGCCACTTCTCACCAACCCCAGCCAGTGCACGTACAACCCGGCCAGTGTAACGCTCACCGGCGAAGCGGGGACCGCAGTTGACCTGGAAGCGCCCTACAGGGCAAAGAACTGTCACCTGCAACCGTTCTCGCCGACACTGTCGGTCTCACTTGACCCGCTCACAACCGGCTCCTCACCTTCGATAACAACCGTGGTGCGCCAAAACCCGGGCGAGGCGACGATGTCGGCCGCAAATGTTGAGTTTCCAAAGCAGCTCGGCCTGGACATCCTGAAGATTCCAAAAAATCTCTGCGCAGACACTCAGCTCAAAACGCGTACATGCCCGGCAGAGGCACGGCTGGGAACGGCCACCGCCTACTCGCCGCTGCTCGCCAACGACAAGCCTCTCACCGGTGGCGTTTTCATGATGCAGGGCACGAACGGTGCAAGTGTGCGCATAATCGCGGCGCTCGACGGGCTGATAAGCCTCGATATACCGATAGATGTCAGGATCAATCCCAAAGGTGGTTTGACGGCAGTCGTCAGCTCACTTCCACCTGCACAGGTGAGTCGCTTTGAGCTTGCGCTGGAAGGCGGTCATAAAGGCATTCTCAAAAACCCGCAGCACTGCACCCCCCTTACCTTCAAAGCCGGATTTGAAAGTCACAGCCATAAGACCCACACCGCTACAAGTACCAGTCGCATCTCGAACTGCAAGGCAAGCTTACGGGCAAAGGTCAAATCCACGCGCAAGGGAAGGAGGCCGTCTCTCACGCTAACCGCAAAGAGCGGTGACCCTCTGAGCAAGGCCACAATAGATCTCGGCCGCCTAAAGGCATCGAAGCGTTGGCCAAAGCGGTGGAAAAAGCCCGGTAGCCTGAAGCTCGATCTGGTTGAGGGTGCGGATGTATCTAGGAAGATCGGCCGTTCATCGGTCAAGGTCAAACGTAAGAAGCGCGGGAAAAAGCGAAGCAAGGCGAGGCGTAGATACGGCCTAAAAATTAATGGTGCGCGCGGCGTCAAAGTCAAACTGATGAGAAAGGGCAAGCGTGCAAAGTTGGTCATAAGCTCCTCGCAGCCGTTTACCGATCTCACGGTGCGTCTTAAGAGTAAGGGACCTCTGGTCGAGCCGAAGCGTTGGAGTCGAATGACCTTCAAGGGCAAGTTTCAAACGGCCGAGGGTAAATCGATAGCAGTTAAAAACACTGCCAAAAAGACGTGTAAAAAGAAGCGCAAGAAAAAGAAATCCAAGCGCTCAACCAACTGCAGCAAGACCAGGGGAGGTAAGAGGAGATGGCTTTGAGGTTTAAATCAGCCTTGACTTTGGGCCTACTCGTAGTTGCCCTGCTGCTTGCAGCACCGGCAGCCCATGCTGTGCAGTGGGTTGACCCCGTCTGTGGCAAGCGATCCTGTCCAGTTCATCTTGGAGCGGAAAATTTGCAAGGTTCACTCACTTTTCCAACGATCGCACTCCACGATGGAGCGCCAATCGTCGCTATTGGACAAGCCGTTGATGGTGAAGACAGAGTTGTGGTGAGAAAGCTGGAGCAAGGAAGGTGGGTTACCACAGATCACACTCGCGCCGTTCCCGAAGGCGACCGGGCACAGTCCTTGAAGCTATCGAATTATCGTGGCAGTACGTACCTGACACGCAGCTTCAGTAAAGAAAATGTTGGCGGCGGGAGAGGTGGGCGTGTCGATGTCCAAAAGCTTGAAGGTGGTGGCATGCTCAGACAGGTGGTCTGGCAAGAAGGTCGGGGCGTTAAGTATGCATGGCCTGCCGCTACCGGCGTGGACGACAAGATCTATTTGGGATATGTAAGTGGCTCGGGGAATCAACCCGGAAAGATATATGCACAGATATGGGAGAACGGTCGTCGACAGGTTTTGTTTTGGTTCTGGCCGCCGGGCATTCCACGGGAAAGCCCGGTTCACCAGCAGGATCTGGCTACGCATTCGGGCCGGGCATACTCAGCGTGGACCGTTGAGGACCCCGGTGGAGTCCGCCAACTTTGGCTGCGATATTTAACCTTCGGTGTGAACGCCGAGTTGATTCCAACGTCCGGCCCGCTGAACATTGCCGGTGAGCAAAACGCGTACCTGCCCGACCTGGCGAGCATCGGTGGAAAGCTGTACGTAGCCTGGCTCGAAGGCGGGCGGGGGGATAGGCGATCGAATCGCCGGGTCTATGTCAAGCGCTACGAGAACGGCAGATGGGCTGAGCCGGAAAGAGCGCCACTGAACGTTGACCCGTCCAAAGATGTTTTTGCAGGTTTAAGTATTGCTTCAGTCGACAACCAGCCGTATGCAGCGTTTTCCGAGAAGGATGCAAATGGTGTCGATCAGGTTCGTGTAAAAAGACTCGTTCGAGACGGCGACGAAGAGCACTGGCAGCGAGTTGGCCCAAGCTTGAACGCAAACAGCAATAAAAGCGCCTATCTCCCGCAGATCATCGGGGTCGATGGCACGCCTTATGTGATCTGGGTCGAGGGCTCGGCTCTCGGCGCAAAGCGTGTGCTGGTGAAGGCCCTTGACACCGAAAGTGACGGACATGCCGACAACTTAGACAACTGCCCCAGGGATGCAAATCCCAACCAGGGAGACATGGACGGCGATGGGAAAGGTGATGTCTGCGACGTCGATATCGATGACGATGGCGTTGCCAACGTGGTAGACAACTGTCCCAAACTGGCGAACGCAGATCAAAATAATGCAAACGCAAGTGGCAGGGGAGATGCCTGTGAAGATGACCGCGACAACGACGGAGTGCCCGACCGGCTCGACGCCTTTCCCGAGGATCCGCTCGAGTACTCAGACGGTGACGGCGACCGTGTCGGTGATTTCAGGGACAACTGCCCAGGCGTTGCCAATTCGAGTCAAGCCGACGGCAATGGCAACGGCATCGGTAACGCATGTGAAGCGGCTCCTGCACCGGCGCCTGCTTCAACGACTCCCGGCAAAGACGTTCTGTCACCAAAGCTAAAGGTGCGATTCAGCCCGAAAGGAAAGAGAGTGACCAGACGGGGTCGCAGGCTTTCCAAGCGTGGAACCAAGTTGACGCTCAGGTCACGGCGGCTAGTGATCAAAGGGCAAGTTTCGGATGAAGGCGGCTCCGGAGTCGCCAAGGTACAGCTGCGTACAGGTCGAGTTTGCAAAACCAAGAAGAGTCGGAAAAGCAAGCGCTCCAAACGTACGCGCTGCCGATTGAAAACGAGAAAGCTTCGCATCGATGGCAAGGGTCGCTTCAAGAAAACACTGAGCCTGAAGAGGGGCAGTCACCGCCTTCGGATCGAAGCAGTCGATAGTGCGGGCAACAAGGTGAAGCGGAGCTACACGATCAAGCGGGTAAAGAGCCGGGTCGCAAGGAGCTAGTTCAACTATCCTCGAACGAAGCCTGGTTTCTTTTGGAACGAAGCCACTTCTTCACTTCAACTCTGTTATAAAGTTTTCTGTTCCTTTTCGTGGCAGAGGGTTTAGGGAATTCGGTTTGGTTTTTTAGCTGAGTAAAGCGCTGGCGAGAGATCCCGGCTGCTTTTGCAAATTCTCCGGCCGTCATGAACTTTGCTTGGTCGTAGTCCGGTAACTTCAACTTCAACTGATCATTTCTACGCTTCCACTTATCGACCTGATCCTTGGTCCAGACTGGCCCGCATTTAAGCTCAGCTACTGGATTTGGGAAGGATCCTCTGTCTCTCCACGACCACAAGGTACGACTCGGTATACCAAGGTATTTCGCAAGCTCAGCCAACCCTAGAAGCTTCATAGTCGCGTAATTCTCTACGCTAGGCGGAGCGAGGTCAACCGGCCAGCGCGTGGCATTGCGCGCGTTGCGATAAATCGGGCGGATGTGGTAGCGAAGTTATCGGCTTCTCAGCATACCCAATAGCGTTGAATTGGTTCTTTTCTTACGTTATGTCGAGCACAACACAGGCAAGGTTGCAACAAAGATTTTCAAGACATCGTGCTATCTAGCTCGTAGCACGACCTGCTTCTTCAGAGCTCTGCCATCTGCGCCCTTTACACTAACTTTGTAGATGAGTACAAATGTGCCTCGGTAGCGCTGTTTCCGTAGTTTGTTCAACGCTCTTCTACCCAACCTGGATCTACGGTTGAAATCCTTGAATGAGTAGTACGTTCTATTCTTGCTCAGATCGCGTTTCTGCCTAAGCGATCCGACCTTTTTCTTTTTCTTAAGGTAGTTGACAGTGCTGGCAATTTTTTTAAGCGTCAGCTTTTTCTTTGAGATTCTGATGCGCGTACCAGGGACGTAGTACCTTTTACCTCGCTTCTGTAAAAGCAACATCTTGACCTTTTCACACTTGACGTTTTTTCCGTTTACCTGTCCCCACTTGATGTGACCCTTAGCTCCATGAGTGAAGAGGCGCCTGGCCTTTTTTCTTGAGACCCTCACCTTGGTCCCGCTTTTTACTCTCGGTGACGTGATCCTTATATTGCAGGCCGTCTTGAATGACTCTGCAGTGAGAGCAGGCGGAGGCGGCGGCGGTGGTGGAGGTGGCGGTGGTGGTGGAGGTGGCGGAGGGGGCGGAAGTACTACCGGAGCTGGCAGTTGAATAAATGATGCCTCATCCGGAGAGGACTCGAACTTCTGGATACGGTCGTTGCCTGAATCGGCCACGTATACGGTGGCCGATGTTCTGGTTGCAACACCCTCTGGGGAGTCGAACTGACTGTTGCCGGTACCTGAGGCTCCCCACTTCGTGACAAACTTACCTTCAGCATCAAATCTCTGGATGCGATCGTTGCCGGTATCGGCAACAAAGACGCTTTTTGATGTACTAACCGCGATATCCGAGGGGCTGTCGAACTGGCCTTCATCTATACCTGCATTTCCCCACTTTTTCAGGAAAGTTCCATCGGTTTCGAACTTTTGGATTCGGTTGTTGCCGGTGTCAGCAACATATATCTTCCCAGACTGTTCGGCTATGCCCTCGGGAAGGTCAAACTGGCCGTCGCCGGTGCCCTGGGTGCCCCATTCGTCTATAAATGCACCGTCGTTGTCAAACTTCTGAATTCGATGGTTTCCAGTGTCAGCTACGTAGACAGACCCCGACTTAACGGCTATACCCTCCGGTACTTCGAACTCGCCGGAGTTATTTCCCTGGGTGCCCCACTGATCTACATACGTGCCGTCAGCTTGGAACTTCTGGACTCGATGGTTACCTGTGTCTGCAACATATACAAACACGTTGTTGCCGTCTACAGCGATGCTCTTTGGATCTTGGAACTGACCGTTACCAGATCCTGGAGTGCCCCAGTCAATCACGTAGGCGTGGTTGTCTGTGTCGAATTTCTGCACCCGTGAGTTATCAGCATCCAGAACGTATACGAAGCTAGAGTTCAGAGAAACATCCGTCGGGTTTATGAACTCGCCGTTACCACTGCCAGTCGTCCCCCACTTAGATAAAAACTCGGTTCCCGCAGAAGCTGAAACGGGACTCAGTAAAAGGACCATCAGGCAGGTGATGGATGTGATTGCTGCTATTAGTGTGAGTGGAAACCTGTGGTTTAAGTATTCCGACCACTTCATGCGCGGTCGTTGAATCGCGTACATTGTTAGTGCCTCCCGGCTTTTAGTTGTATATAGAGAAACGTGACTAAAGAACTAAGGTTGGAGAGTTACTGGATACATCTCGATAGTTTGATCCCTGATAACCCAAGAGAGATCCGAGCGATCGTCACTAGAGGATAATGTGGAACCCCTATTTACTGCGTTTCTTGCTTTTCTTCTTCTTCTTCGTCTGGAGGGTAACTTCTTTCTTGATCGTTCTACCTTCAATCTTCGCGGTGTAGACGAAGACGAACGTCCCTCTGTACTTGTAGTGCTTGCGCAGCTTGTTCAAGGCCCTTCTCCCGAGCCTTGACTTGCGATTGAAGTCTTTGAACGAGTACTTTGTCCTTCTTTTCGAACTTACTCTCTTCGACCGGAGCTTGCCTACCTTCTTCTTTTTCAAGTAACTGATCGTTTTCTTCGAGAAGTTCTTTATCTTAAGGCGGCTCTTTGAAATCCTGATCTTTGTCCCTGGAACGTAGTATCTCTTCCCACGCTTCTGAAGAAGCACCATCTTGATCTTCTTGCAGTCCACGTCCTGTCGAACGACATCGCCCTTGCTGTTGGTATAGACGACGCGTCCCCAGTCGATACGGCCCTTAGCGCCGTGGGTGTACATACGCCTTGCAGCCTTCCTCGAGACCTTAATCTTCACCTTGTTGCCCTTTTTCGCTTTCCGCACCTTAGGAGAGGTGATCTTCATGTTGCAGGCCTCTTTGAACGCGGACGCAGGTAGCTGTGATATCGGCGTCGTTGGTGTGGGGGTATCCGGCGTGGGAGTCGGCGTTGGGTCTGCTACGTTGCCGAACTTCTGGATGCGGTTGTTGAAGATCTCGGATGTGTAGACGTTTCCTAATGCATCGGTGGTGATGCCAGCCGGTGTATCAAATTGGCCGTTGTTGATTCCATAGCTGCCCCACATGCTGAGTGAAGTGCCGTTTGAGTCGAACTTCCGGACACGGTTGTTTAACGTGTCTGCAACGTAGACGTTGCCGAATGCATCTGCCGCGACATCGTACCGGTACAGAGAGTCAGCTGTCCCGTTAATTCCCCACGTACCTTGGTACACACCTATGGATGGGAACTTCTGCACGCGGACATCAACACCGGCTCCCATGGTGTCGGAAACGTATATCACACCGTTGGAGTCGACCGAAACTCCAAGAAACCCTGTGAATTGGCCGTCTCCGCTGCCTTGGATGCCTGCTTGACATCCGGCACTGCAGATCTGGAGTTTAGAGGATCCATCAGCCACTCCCCAACCCCACATTCTTAGAAAACCTCCGTTTGAGTTGAACATCTGCACTCGGTCTAAAAAAGCATCGGCAACGTAGACGTTGCCTGAGGAATCTACGGCTAAGCCGGTTATCATCTTGAACTCTTCCTCGCCCGATCCAATAGCGCCGGCCTGGCAACCACTGGTGCAGATATTGACACCTACCCCACCTACGTCAGCACCCCACATCCTGACAAAGTTGCCGTTTGAGTCGAATTTCTGAACGCGGCGGTTCGTGTCCTCACCCACATACACATAGCCGGCGGTATCTACCGCCATACTGAGAGGACGGTTGAAATAGCGCTCAGCCGTGCCGGTGCTGCCGGCTTGGCAGTTGCTGGTGCAGTTGTGGATGCCAGCTCCGCCTACATCTCTGCCCCAAGTCCTGATGAAGATGCCGTTTGAGTCGAACTTCTGGATCCGCCGGTTTAAGTAGTCGGCTACATAGACATTCCCAGATGCATCGGTTGCCATGCCCCAAGGTTTACTGAATTGCCCTTCAAGGGTTCCGGCTGCACCCCATGTAGTGATATGACTCCACGCTGCCTGCGATGGAGTTGCGCTAACCGAAGCACCAGCAAAGGCAAATATCACGGCTGCAATCACTGCGCCCATAAACGCTTTCAAGCGGCTTACCGGGGACATCCAGCTTATGGATTCCATTCCATGCACCTCTCTCCTTAACTACAGTTTGCCTGCACTTTCACTGTTTGTCAATTCCGACGCTCTTCATAGATGGCAACACACAAATAGCCCGGCCATCATTACGGTTTGTGGGCTATAGCAGCTGTTGCACACTCCTCGATATTTGAAATCCTTCCATATAGGCACGAGCTGACAACTGCTGCTCAATTACGGTTTTTCTTTTATCGGCCAAAGAGGCCAAAGCAAAGAGAGATCCGAGCGATCCTCACTAGAGGATAATGTGGAAGCCCTATTTACTGCGTTTCTTGCCCTTCTTTTTCTTCTTGCTCTTTGCCTGAAGGACGATCTCTTTCATGATCGTTCTACCTTCAATCTTCGCGGTGTAGACAATGACGAACGTGCCTCTGTACTTGTAGCGCTTACGCAGCTTGTTCAAGGCTCGTCTTCCGAGCCTTGACTTGCGATTGAAGTCTTTGAACGAGTACTTTGTCCGCCTTTTTGAACTTACTCTCTTCGACCGGAGCTTGCCGACCTTCTTTCCCTTCAAGTAACTGATCGCTTTCTTCGAGAAGTTCTTTATCTTAAGGCGGCTCTTTGAAACCCTGATCTTTGTCCCTGGAACGTAGTATCTCTTCCCACGCTTCTGAAGAAGCACCATCTTGACCTTCTTGCAGTCCACGTCCTGTCGAACGACATCGCCCTTGCTGTTGGTATAGACGACGCGTCCCCAGTCGATATGGCCCTTAGCGCCGTGGGTGAACATGCGCCTCGCAGTCTTCCTCGAGACCTTAATCTTCACCTTGTTGCCCTTTTTCGCTTTCTGCACCTTAGGAGAGGTGATCTTCATGTTGCAGGCCTCTTTAAACGCGGACGCAGGTAGCTGTGATATCGGCGTCATTGGTGTGGAGGTATCCGGCGCGGGAGTCGGCGCGGGAGTCGGCGCGGGAGTCGGCGTGGGAGTCGGCGTTGGAGTTGGAGTTGGGTCTGCTACGTTGCCGAACTTCTGGATGCGGTAGTTGAACAACTCGGATGTGTAGACGTTTCCTAATGCATCGGTGGTAATGCCAGCCGGTGTATCAAATTGGCCGTTGTTGATTCCATAGCTGCCCCACATGCTGAGTGAAGTGCCGTTTGAGTTGAACTTCTGGACACGGCTGTTTACCGTGTCGGCAACGTAGACGTTGCCGAATGCGTCTGCCGCAATATCGTACTTGTACAGAGCGTCAGCTGTCCCGTTAATCCCCCATGTACCTTGGTACGCACCTGTGGATGCGAACTTCTGCACGCGGACGTCAGCACCGGCTCCCATGGTGTCGGAAACGTGTATCACACCGTTGGAGTCGACCGAAACTCCAAGAAACCCTGTGAATTGGCCGACTCCGTTGCCTTGGATGCCTGCTTCACATTGGAAAGTGCAGATCTGGAGTTCAGGGAATCCATCGTCTACTCCCCAACCCCACATTTTTATAAAGGCTCCGTTTGAGTTGAACATCTGCACTCGGTCTCTCCAGGTATCGGCAACATAAACGTTGCCATTGGAATTTACGCCTATACCGCTTATGAGCCAAAAATCTCCCTCAGCTGTGCCGGTGCTGCCGGCCTGGCAACCACTGTTGCAGTTATTGTCACCTGGCCCACCTACGTCATCACCCCACATCCTGACAAAGTTGCCGTTTGATTCGAATTTCTGAACGCGATGGTTCTGGTCCTCACCCACATATACGTAGCCGGCGGTATCTACTGCCACGGCACTGGGATAGTTGAAATAGCGCTCAGCCGTGCCGGTGCTGCCGGCTTGGCAGTTGCTGGTGCAGTTGTGGATGCCAGCTCCGCCTACATCTCCGCCCCAAGTCCTGATGAAGTTGCCGCTTGAGTCGAACTTCTGGATCCGTCGGTTTAAGTAGTCGGTTACATAGACATTCCCAGATGCATCAGTTGCCATGCTGTACGGAAAGTTGAACTGTCCTTCAAGGGTTCCGACTGCACCCCATGTAGTGATATGACTCCACGCTGCCTGCGATGGAGCTGCGCTAATCGAAGTACCAGCAAAAACCAGCACTGCGGCAGCAATCACTGCACCCATAAACGCTTTCAGGCGGCTTACCGGGGACTTCCGGCTTACGGATTCCATTCCATGCATCTCTCTACCCACAATCTGCCTCTACTTTCACTGTTTGTCAATTCCGACGCTCTTTATAGATAGCAACCCACAAATAGCCCGGCCATTACGGTTTGAGGGCTATAGCAGCTGTTGCACACTCCTCGATATGTGGAATCCTTCCGTATAGGCACGAGCTGACAACTGCTGCTCAATTACGGTTTTTCTTTTATCGGCCAAAGAGGCCAAAGCATCTAGACACCGCGTGACATCGAGCAACTGTGGGTATCCGTGCACCAACCCATTCGATGAGCAGGGTAACTACGTGCGTGCTAAGCGGGCATTGCTCGAACACCCTCACCTTTTTCGTAATTAACGCTCATCTTGGGGGTCGTGCCTATGAGGAAGGGCTTACACAAGCGAAAATTCGAGACGATAGCTGTGAGAGTCGACCGGTAGATATATGGCAGATAGGTAGTGAGAGCGTATGATCTATATAGGAAACCTAACTCTCCAACCCGGGGCCTTTATCCGCGTTCATACGTATAGATAAAGTCCGAGAAGGAGGACCAATGAAAAAAGTCGTAATAGCAACAATAGGAGCGCTTGCAGTGCTTGCCTTGCCGATGACTGCCACGGCGGCACCGAGCAAAGTCGATAAGAAAAACGCTG
>SDBV01006529.1_pt1 | contig 16162 bp, 10 predicted proteins | sample 2277081 | NCBI WGS metagenome assembly SDBV01 (sample SAMN10402039, study PRJNA504765) | marine sediment metagenome | isolation source: marine sediment core GS10_PC15, 223 cmbsf | place: Arctic Ocean: Southern Knipovich Ridge | collected 2010
ACGGACAGCGATACGCAGACGGACATGGAGGGGACCGCCGATGATAAGACGGTGGTTGTCGATGACCAATTTAGCGGCACAGTCGATAAGGACGATGATACCGATGTGCTGGTGTACCGGTTCGATAAGGACTTTCCGGAGATAAGGAGACATGCCGAGGCGTATGAGGCGGAGATCGCAAAGCTGATTGCGAATCAGGATATTGATACGGAGACGGTTCTGGTGGAATACAGGGACATCTAAGGAGGGACTATGAGCAATCGAATAAAAAGCGGGTAACTTTTCGGGTAACTTTAAGAAAATAACAGCTAACCGGCCTGCTTTTGATGTTACCAGATACGACATCTAAACGGTTACCGCAAAAAGATTTATGACCGTAAGTGTTTTGGGTGCAAGGAGTTACAACTGGACCCTTTTGGTCTTCCAAGCTAGTCATGTGGGTTCGATTCCCATCGCCCGCTGTTTGCTAACTCCTTTTAATTCCACGACTTATAAAATCGCTTGAGGGTCTGCAGAGACCTGTCTTCCGGCCTGACCAGCCGTGCGGCATTGGAAATCTTAGCGAAAATAAAAATGCTGGATGTGTATATCCCCACAGCCCCGGCAAGGCAGAAAACCACGAAAAAAAGAGGCGCCATCAACGTATATGACGTCCCTTTTTCTTTCGTCACGCCGCAACCCTTTTTGGAGTTGCCCCCTGCTGCAGCGCTGTCGAAATAAAACCTAAGCCTCGGCGGCCTACGTTATATTGGTATTCATCTACTCGGAAGAGCCGACTGCACCCGCCTGCGACAGGTCAGGTGCAATGATATCACCCCCAGACGAGTATCGCCATAATAAGTAGAATTCTTTAGAAAAACAGGTAATTTTACTGATTTCCCCATCTTTTTTGGTGAATGGCGATGAATAGGGGGCGCATGCCGGCGGTATTTTCCCAGTATGCCCACGGGAAAAATGAGGATGATCGCCCTACCAGATAGGTAATTCTACCTATAGTCAGAAACGGTGCGTTAAAACGCACCCTACATGCTAAAATGTTACGATAATAGTAGCTGAGTAGCCGAGCTGACGAGAATGGGCCGCATTGTACCACTGCATAGCATCAGTACATTTGCATTACTTGTGTCGGTGTGTCAACCGATTTCGCGTCTCTGGAACAGGGCTACTGCCAGGAAGAGTATGCCCGTCGAGTAGAGCACTGAGTAGAGGGCGGTCGTGAGCAGATATGCCGCTGGGATGGTCCCGTTGCCGTAGATGGCGTCGCTGGCCCAGAATACCTGCAGGTTGGGCAGGAGCATCTGTCCCAGTTTTGCCCAGAGGTGCTCGGCAGCGAACTGGCCAAAAACATAATCGCTTATCAGTCCCAGCAGAAAGACCCCAACGCAGCATGTCAGCGTTAGGACGACGTTTAGCCTGGTCGAAAACATAATCGCCAGGGCGACGAGAACCGCCACCGCCATAAGGAGCAGCACCGAGGCATAGACGTCAAAGGTGGTAAACCCGTTCCCAGCGGGGTTGTACGTCCAGTTGCGGTCCATAAAGGTCAGCACGGCGATGGAGATCGACTCGAACAGGGCAGCCAGCCCAATGGCTGAAGCAGAGAAGTTCCAGTCGTAAGTAAAGTTCAGAAAAGCACTTATCAGCAACGTGGCAAGAGCTATTAACGCTACGGCGCTGATGACGGTCCAGTCGTGGGTATCGGAGGCAGCCGAGAGTACGCCGTGCCGGACAGCCAGCAGCATGGCCAGTGTGAGGATGTAGTGGCCCAGGGCCACCGCGGCGATGACGCCGAGGAATTTGCCGACGACAAATGTGGGCCTTGCCACGGGCTTGGACAGCACCGTCGTGATGGTTTTGGTCTCGATCTCCTCGGTGACAGCGCTGGTGGCCGAGAAAATGGCAATGAACAAGCCAGCCAGAAAAAGCGTGGAAAGGGCCAACTCCCTCAGGAGTTTTATATCGTCGTCAAGGGTGTACATCGTGACGGCCGGGCTTACAAACATCATGAAAAGGGCCAGGACAATGATTACGGCATACACAGGCTGTCTGAGTGTCTCCGTGAAAGTGTTCTTTGCTATGCTGAGCAGTTTGTATAGCAAGGCATTTTCCTGAAAATTTAGTACTACCCTAAAGTAAGGGTTTTTGTTACAATACTGTGTTTCCATTTGCCGGGCACGAACCGGACGGGCGGAACTATAACATAATTTACATGTTTTTTCAAAGCATTGTTCGCTGGAATTATGAGTGTTGGGAACTGAGGTATGAATGTATCGAGCAAACGGGCCGAGCATCTCGCACTGACGGCGTTGACGCTGAGTGTTCTGTTTTTCATCTTCACGTGGGTTATGAGCCTGTGGAACCAGTCGCCGGTGCTGGAGGCATTGAGTTGGCAGATATTGGCTGGGGCGCTGACGTGGTTTGTTCTGGTGGTGCAGTTTCACCAGCGAAGTCTTGCCGAGCGTGAGAAGCTGGACATGGCCCAGTTACGCCGCGGGCGGGAGTCGGAGACGATCTTTCAGGCCGACGCTGCCCAGGCAGAGATGTTTGCCGTTGCGGGCAAGCGACTTTCGGTCCTCGAAAAATGGTTCGTTCCGATCTTCGCGGTTTTAATCGCGATATACGAAATGGGCATCGGTTTGTACCTGGTGTATCGTGTCCCAGCCTTTGGCGCCGAGGACGTTATCAGGCCCCAGCTTGTGGCGGTATTCATGGCGGTGATCGCGTTTGTGAGCTTCCTGATTTCGCGTTACGCCACGGGAATGAGCGCCCAGATAGAATGGCGGCCGTTACGGGCCGGCGGCAGCGTCCTTTTGTGCACGGCGATGATGGCGTTTGCCGCGGCGATATCATTGGCGCTGGCGCAGTTCAAGATTTACCAGGGATTGTTGGCGCTGAACTGGGCGATACCGATTATCCTGGTACTGCTGGGCGTCGAGACGATAGTCAACGCGGTCCTGGATATATACCGTCCCAGGGTGGCGGGCCAATACAGCCGGGCAGCCTTTGACAGCAGACTTTTGGGGATGTTCGGTGAGCCGGGCGGGATATTTCACACCGTCGCCCACACGATCGATTATCAGTTCGGTTTCAAGGTCTCACAAACGTGGTTTTACCAACTGCTCGAACGGGCGATACTGCCGCTGGCGATATTCGCCGCGGGGGTATTGTATCTGCTGAGCTGTTTTATCGTCGTCAGGCCTGACGAGCAAGCCATCGTGGAGCATTTCGGCTGTCCCGTAAAGCAGCTTGACGGCGGCTACAACATCGCCCCGGGTCTGCATCTGAAGATGCCCTGGCCGATCGACAAGGCCTATAAGTATTCCACCGAGACGATAGGACAGATTAACGTTGGATTCGTCGAGGGTGAAAAAGACAAGCTGGGCACCAGGCCGCTTCTCTGGGGAGAAGAACATTTCGACCAGGAGTTCGACATACTGGTCGCCACCAAGGGCGAAGGTGTCCGTACTGATGGCGGGGATGTGCCGGTCAGCATTATTCGAGCGGCGGTTCCGATTCATTACCGGGTCAAGGATCTTTACAGTTTTCTCTATAACTACCAGTATAACTATCCCCGTGGCTCGAAGATTGCCGAGGCGGAAAAAACCCTGGAGGCGCTCTGTTATCGTGAGTTGGTTCGTTTTGCCGCCAGTGCGAAGATCGAGACCGAAGGCGACGATGAGCCGGGCACCGGGCAACTGAGCATACTGGGTGCCGGGCGCGGCAGTGCAGCCGAGTACCTCAGGGGCAGGATACAGGCCGAAGCGGACAAGGCTGGGCTGGGTATTGAGATCATCCTGGTGAATCTGCAGGGGATTCATCCCCCGCCGAAGGTTACACCGGCGTATCAGAATGTGATAGCGGCTATCCAGCAGAAGCAGGCTGCGATATTGCAGGCTCAGGCCGAGAGGAACAAGGTTCTGGCCACGCTGTGCGGCTCGGTGGAGCGGGCCGACGAGCTTTTGGAACTTGCAAGTCAGTACAGCCGACTGAAAAACTCCGACGATCCGCAAAAAGAACGGCTACTTAAATCCGCCCGGGCCAGGTTCGAAGAACTGGCACAGGGTGATGTGTTCGAGAGGCTGCGTGAAGCCGAGAGCTACAGTTTCGAACGAATCGAACTTGCAAAGGCCACAGGCCGACGCTTCCAGAGCCAGGTCGAGGCCGAACGCAAGTCACCGAAAGGCTTTTACAAACGATTGCAGCTGCTGTTGATGCTTGAAGAGGTGCTCGGCCAGGTGCGAAAATATGTTGTCGTGGCCGACGAGGCCGACGAGGTGGTGGTTGAAATCGATCTGACCGAGAATCTCCTGACGGATTTATACGACATGTCGCTGCTCGGAGGCGAGGAATAGAAGTCAGCAGAAAGTCGTTTTTTGTTTTGAAAATTGATATTTTGAACAATTGTTATTGTTTCAGGTTTCGGACTTGTAATAGGTAATAGTTTTTTAGGACAGGAATGAGATGAAGAATATATCGGTTTTGATATTGGTGATTGCTATCGGTATTGTGCTTTCGCTGTTTTTGTTTTCGTTTCAGGTTCGCGAGACGGAAAAGGCGATAGTGATGCGGTTTGGCAAACATGTACGGACGGTCGATGAGCCGGGCTGGAAGCTGAAGTGGCCGATACCGATAGATGTGGTCTATAAGTACGATTCGCGCCTGAACCTTTATGAAAGGCCGATGGAGGAGACGACAACGCGCGGCGGCAACCCGATCATAGTGACCAGTTACATGATATGGGGCGTCGGCGATCCGCTGAAGTTTCACAAGCGCGTCAAGACCACGGAGATTGCCCGGGATTATTTGTACAGTCTGCTCGGCAGCGCCCAGAATGCGGTTGTCGGGAGGCATTATTTCAGCGATTTTGTGAATACCGACCCCTCGAAGGTGATGATAGAGCAGATCGAAGGCGAGATGCTTTCGGCCATTCAGAACACAGCCGGCGACAAGTACGGAATCGCGATCAAGTCGGTCGGTATAAAACAGTTGGCGATCAGTGAGAAGGTGACCGAGGCGGTGTTCAAACGGATGGAGGCCGACCGCAGCAAGATTGCCAATGAGACGCTGAGTCAGGGTCAGGCTCAGGCCAAACGCATCAGGTCCGACGCCGATGCCAAGTCGCGTGAGCTTCTGGCGATGGTCGATGCACAGGCCAAGGCCATACGCGGCCAGGGAGACGCCGAGGCGGCGACCCATTACGCCAGGCTGGAGATCGATCCGGAACTTGCGATGTTCCTGCGGAAGCTGGAATCGCTCAAAAAGATTCTGGCTGAGAGGACGACATTGGTTATCGGCACCGATTTTGAGCCGTTAGACCTCTTGAAGGGTATCCCGGACTTGGAACCCAGCCGATAATGCTGAATGCCGGATACAGAATACCAGGTGCCGGGTACTGAATGCAGAAGTTGTTATTGTAAAAAGCAAGGACCATGACAGAAAAAGATAAAAATACCGACAGGTCACAGATTGACGTTTCGCACGTTCCGGGGGCATCCGGCGAACTTGACGCAGCGGGCAGGAGTCTTACCGACGCGTTGAGACTGAGTTTTGTGATACTGAAAGTGTTCATGATTATCCTGGTCATCCTGTTTCTGACTTCGGGTATCTTCGAAGTACAGGAAGGCGAAAGGGCGATGGTGCTTCGGCTGGGCAAGATTCGCCAAATCAGCAAGCCGGGCCAGACGATGCGTGTGCTGGATTCGGGTTTGTGGTGGACCTGGCCTGCGCCTATTTCGGAGATTATCAAGATTCCGGTCGATCGGCCCCAGACGATGGATATCGATTCATTCTGGTATTTTCAGACCCCACAGGAAAAGCTGAACAGGCAGCCCAGCCGCGGTGGTCAGACGCTGGACCCTATCAGGGATGGGTATTGTCTGACTCGCAATGACAGTTCGGTCAGCGGCGGCGAGAGCGACTACAACATAGTACATTGCAAGTGGCAGTTGGTGTATAAGATTCAGGACCCGGAAAAGTTTTTCCGCAATATTTATTACCCGTCGCCCCAGCCGGGTCAGGATTTTCTGGATGTGGCTTCCGAGACGGTCGTCCCGTTGCTAAATGCGCTGGCCGGCGATGCGATCGTCGCCACGATGGTGCACTACAGCATTGATGATGCCACCTCCAATGTCAGCGGTATTCCCAATGACGTCAAGCGCCGCCTGGCTGAAAAGTTAAAGGCGATCGACAGTGGAATCATCGTTGAAGACATCCTGCTGCCGGAGAAGATCACCTGGCCAAGACAGGTAAACGATGCGTTTCTGGCGTCGAACAAGGCCAGTCAGGACAAGGCCCGGATGATCACCGAAGCGGAAAGCTATGCCCGCAAGACCATGAACCAGGCCGGCGGCGAACATGCCGAGGACGTCCTGAATACATTGAAGGACGACTCGGTTGACCAGGCCGAGCGGGAGAGACTTCTGTTAATGCTTGCAGGCTCTGCGCAGGAACAAATCACCGAGGCCAGGGCCTACAGGATGCGGACCGTGGAGGAGGCCCGCGCCAACGCCGATTACCTGGAAAGCATTTACCAGCAGTACAAGGCCCGCCCGGAGCTCGTAGTGCAGGAGATATACTGGAACACTATCGAACAGGTGCTGGACAACGTCGACGAGAAGATAATCGTTCGTCCTTCCGGCGGGAAGAGGCGAGAGTTGCGTGTGCTTATCAACCGGGATACCAGGGTGCTAAAGGCCAGGCAGGAGCAACAGGACCAGCAGGCTGGGCAGCGGTAGATTGCGGGAGGCTGCGGGAGGCTGCGAAAGATTGTAGGAGATTGTAGGGTGCATTTTAACGCACCGTTTTGGTTGCTGTTAACGATTGATTATATTGGTTAATAACGGGTAGAAGTAGATGGCTCATAACGTACTGAGTATCAAAGAGCATGAATTAGGCGATGACGGCACAAAGGGCAAGCAGATTCGCGTCGGCATTGCGATGCTGGCGACGCTTGCCGGCGGAATTCTGCTGATTAACAGCCAGCTTGCGCCGTTGTTTTACGGTGCGGATTTCGAGTTGGCCAGGATGTGCGCAATGGTCGGTGCGGCGTTGCTGGGTTTTCCGGTGGTCTGGCACGCGCTGAAGTGTATGCTGCACGGACATATGCACATGGACGAGCTTGTGGCTTTGGCGATCGTGGCGGCCTTTGCGACGGGTAAATACGTCGAAGCCGGTGTGGTCGGTTTTATCATGTTGTTGAGCGAGTTGATGGAGACGCGGACGGCCCTTGGGGCGCGTGCGTCGATCGAGTCGCTGATAAAGCTGACCCCGACGGTGGCACTTCGGTTGCGTCCCGACGGCAGTGAAGAAGAGGTACAGGTCAGCGAACTTGTCGCCGGCGACGTAGTCCGCGTTCGGCCCGGCGATAACATTCCCGCCGACGGCGATATCAGGGACGGCGTCAGCACGGTCAACGAGGCGACGATTACCGGTGAGTCGCTGCCGGTGGACAAGGTGCCGGGCATGGGAGTCTTTGCCGGCACGGCGAACCTGACCGGTGCGATGGATATCGTGGTGACCAAGGCGGGTGAAGATACGACGCTGGGCAAGGTTCAGCACCTGATTATGGAGGCCGAGAAGACCCAGCTTCCGATCATGCGTATCATCGACAGCCACATAAAATGGTATGTCCCGACGATCCTGATGATCGCGGCTATTATCTGGTTTTTCACGGGCGACATCGAGCGTTCGATTTCGGCGCTGGTTGTGTCATGTCCGTGTGCGCTGATTCTGGCGACGCCGACAGCGATGGTTGCCGCCCTTTCTGCCGCGGCCAGGGTTGGCGTGTTGATAAAGAACGTATCAATGCTGGAGATTGCCGGCAAGGTGACGGCGATAGTCTTTGACAAGACCGGAACGCTGACGACGGGGCAGTTGTACGTTACCAAGATCGAGCCTGCTGACGGTATCGAGCCTGCCGACATGCTTCGTCTGGCGGCCTCTGCCGAGCGAATGAGTCGGCACCCCGCGGCGCGCGCGCTGGTGAACCTGGCACGTCAGGCCAATGTCGCGATCCAGGATGTGCAGGATTTTGCCGAGGCGCCGGGCAAGGGTGTTACCGCGATGGTCGGTTCGGTCAGCGTGATGGTCGGCAGAGACAGCTTCCTAAGGGAAAACGGTGTCGACATCGGCAATGTTATCGATCCTTCGCTGCATGAAGAGCAGGGTTTCAGCACGTTGTATCTGGCCAGCGATGGCAAGTGTATCGGTTGGATGGGGCTGCAGGACAAGGCACGGGCCGAGGCGCGGTCGGCAGTCGAGGAGTTGATGGACATCGGCATTAAACGCGTAACGATGCTGACCGGCGACCGCAGGGAGGTTGCCAATCGTGTCTCCGCCGAGCTTGGATGTACCGATTACAAAGCGCATTGCCTGCCGCAGGACAAGCTGGCGGTAGTGGAGAAGATTCGCCTGGACGGCCACATCGTAGCGGTCGTCGGGGACGGCATTAACGACGCCCCGGCCCTTGCCGCCGGGGATCTGGGTATTGCGATGGGGGCGGCTGGCAGCGACGTGGCGATCAATTCGGCGTCGATCGCGCTGATGAGCGACGACCTTCGCAGGCTTCCCTTCCTGGTAAAGCTGTCGCGAAAGACACGCTCGGTAATCAACCAGAACCTGTTTTTCGGTATAATGTATATCATGGCCGGCGTGTTCGCGTCGGCAGCGGGTTGGCTTCCGATGATCATCGCGGCAGTGTTGCACCTGAGCGGTTCGATAGTGGTGGTATTCAACAGCGCCAGGCTCGTAAGATTCGGCGAAGAATTGGCGCCGCACGGTGCCGACCAGGTCGTATAGATATACGGGCTCTGCGATCGTCGCGGCCCGTTGAAATTGGTGTCGAATTCGTGAGGAACGTTTCGTGGTACGACAGAGGGGTGAATATGCGGTTGAAACTTTTTCGCTGACCAAGATATTCCCCGACTGGTGGGGGCGGTCGAAGGTGGTTGCCGTCGAGGGACTTGACCTGAAGGTGCGGTACAACGAGATATACGGATTTCTGGGGCCCAACGGTTCCGGCAAGACCACGACATTGAAGATGCTGTTGAATCTGTTGCACCCGAGCAGCGGCAGGGCAGTTGTCCTGGGTGGGGTCGCCGCCGAGTCGTCGATAAGCGCCCGGCTGGGGTATCTGCCGGAGGACTCCTATCTCTACCCATACCTGAGCGCACGGGAAACGCTGGATTTTTACGGCAGGCTTTTCGGGCTGTCCCGGTCTGTTCGCAGGTCGCGCATCGACGCGCTTCTGGAAATGGTTGGGCTTACCGGCATGGCCAATCGGCCGATAGGAACTTTTTCCAAGGGCATGGCGCGACGCATAGGCCTGGCCCAGGCGCTGATTAACGATCCGGAGCTGCTGATTCTTGACGAGCCTACATCGGGCATGGACCCGATCGGTACACGACAAATAAAAGATCTCCTGATGCATCTGGCTGGGCGGGGAAAGACTATCCTGCTCTGCAGTCACCTGCTTGCCGACGTGGAGGATGTGTGCGACCGTATCGGCATACTCTACGGCGGTCGGATGCAGGTCGAAGGGGATGTCAGGGAGTTGCTGCAGCATAGTGACCGCAGACAGATAGTTACCGGCCCGATAAGCGAATCGGCCCTTGCGCAGATCAGGCAGATAGTGCAGGCCGAACAGGCCGACTGCCAGATCAGTTCACCGATGGACAAGTTGGAGCAGTTCTTTATCCGGACGGTGGCAGAGGCTCAAAAGGACAAAAAGACCACCAGCGGCGCGGTAAGCACAACAAGCATAACCGGCTTTCTGGTTGAGGATGTGTCGGACGGGACGCAGCGGGTTCTGGACAATCTGGTCGATGCCCCTGTCGATTCACAGGTGGGTGCGGAGGCGGGTGCGGAGGTGCGGGGCGATGCCGAACTGGAGACGGTCGAACCCGAAACCAGCGATGATGCGCCGCAGTCGCAGGAAGACAGGACGCTACTGGGCAGCCTGGCTGGGAGCAATGTCGAGCTGGTGACGCCGGGGGATACTCAGGATCGCCCCGAAACACCCGACGAAACCAAGTCCAGCGGGTCGAAACCCGACGAAACCAAGACCACCGAGCAGATTCGAGAGGACCTGCTGAATTTGCTTACCGGCCCAGCTCGGTCAGGCGGTGACAGCACGACCGAGCCGATCGGACGGCAGGATTCCGGTGGATTGCAGGATTCCGGTGGATTGCAGGATTCCGGAGAGGACGAGAATGCATAGTATCTGGGCTGTTGCCAGAAATACCCTCTCCCAGGCGCTTCGGATGAAGGTGGCGGTTGTGGTTGTGATTATGCTGCTTGTACTGCTGCCGCTGATGAGCCTGACGATGGTGGGCGATAAGACATTGCAGGGCAAGCTGCAGACATTTGTCAGCTACGGCCTGTCGCTTACGAGCCTTCTGTTGTGCCTGCTTACGATAATCATATCGGCCTTCACCGTCAGCAATGACCTGAAGCGAAAGCATATCTATCTTATCGCCTCCAAACCGATCAGGCGTTTTGAGATATTGCTGGGCAAGCTGGGCGGGATCATGCTGCTTGACGGGATACTGCTGTCGGTCTTCGCGGTGATTATCTATGTCCTGACGCTGCTGATTCCGCATATCGGCCAGGTCCCCGCCGAACAGATGGCTCAGGTCAGGCAGGAGTTCTTTACATCACGACGGAGCATGACCGTCGAGATCGACGACAGACAGGTCCAGGTCAGGGCCCAGGCTAAGTACAAAGAGCTTGAAGATAAAGGTCTGCTGAGAGACGTGGCCGAGACGATGACCAGGCAGCAGATAATGAAGGAATTGAAGAGTCAGGAGCTTGGCGCAGCCCGCGCGGTCGGGCCAGGCCGAGCCAGGATGTGGGAGTTTACAAACGTGCGACTCGGCGATGCCGGTGATACGGTTTTTGTCCGCTACAAACACCGGGCACTGCCGGCGGCTCCGGATGAGCAGGTGTTCGGAAACTGGCGCGTGGGTGATTTTCGGGACGCCGACGCCAGCGGTATGCTTCGCAGCGGGACCACCCCTTTCTTCCTGGCGCGACGGGAGGCGGTACGGGCGTTTCAGGAGTTTTCAGTGCCCTCGGAGACCGTGGCCGAGGATGGATATCTCTCGGTAACATTTTTTAACGACCCGGTGAAAAATAGTTGCACAATCATCCCGGAAGACTTGCAGCTCCTCTATCGGTCCGGTTCATTTACAGGCAACTATATACGGGTAGTCCTGATGATCTTCGCCAGGTTGATCTTTCTGGCAGCCGTCGGCGTGAGCGCTTCGACGTGGCTTTCCTTCCCCGTCGCGATCCTGATATGCCTGGCGGTGTTCCTTACCGGAACGATCAACGGCTTCATCGTCGAGTCGCTGGAATCCCTCAGTATGGGTATCCAGATGATGTACTACATTACAATAAGGCCGATATTGTGGTTTCTGCCGAAATTTGACGGCCAGTATAACCCGACCCAGTTCATAATCGACGGTCGAACCGTGGGCTGGCTCTTTCTGGGACAGATATACCTGGTGACGGCATTTACCAAGAGCACAGTCGTAATGCTGTTTGGGATATGGATATTCAGCAATCGGGAGCTTGCCAGGACAACGGTTTAGGTGAAGATATGCGTTTGCACAATCTGCTGATTAGTCTGGTCTGTTTTGTCGTGGGCATGGCCCTGTTGTTCGGGGCTTCCACACGGCTTGACGCGATCCACCAGGACCGTGTTGAGATGGGGCTTGTGAGCAATCCTGAGCTTGACGATGCGCCTCCGAGCCTGATGTTCGCGACAATTGCGATGGGTGCCTTTCGAGGTCTGGTCGTGGATGTGCTGTGGATGCGTGCCGACACGTTGAAAGAGAGGGGTTTATTTTTCGACGCCAAGCAGCTTGCAGAGTGGATCACGGTTTTGCAGCCCAGGTTCGCGTCGGTGTGGGCGTTTCACGCCTGGAACATGGCGTACAACATTTCGGTTGCGGTCCCCGCCGAGCAGTGGCAGGAGCGCTGGCGGTGGGTGCGTAACGGCTACGAACTTCTGCGCGACAAGGGCATCGTTATCAATCCGCACTCGATAATCCTGTACCGTGAGCTGGCGTGGATATTCCAGCACAAGATGGGACAAGTCAACGACGATTGCCACAGGCATTACAAACGCGAACTGGCGATGGAGATGAGGCCTTTGCTGGGGCATCCGCTGACCAACGAGCAGTTCGAAGAGTTGGCGGCGGCGCCGGAAGAGTTTAAGCAGGTGGCCAGCAATGAGAAGGTGGCGGCCTTTATCGACGAACTGAAGGCCTCGGATAAGGCTTTCGATTGTGACGAGAAGGGGTTCGTGGGCGGTTACCTGTCGTTGAGACAGACTCCAAAAAAATTCGCCGATAAATCTTTTGCCGTCATAGACAAGTACCGTGATAGCGAGGCGCTGAACAAATTCGATCTGTTCGCCAAAGCCTACCAGCTTCGAAAGGTCTGGAAGTTCGACATCGCATTTATGTGTGAGCTGAACAAACGGTACGGACCGGTGAACATCGACGACCCGAACGACAGGGAGCCGCTGAATTGGGAGCAGCCGGATGCCCATGCGATATACTGGGCCGAGCTGGGCCTGAAGGTGGCGGGCAAGCCGGGGGAATATTCGGTTGACGAGAAAAACACCGACAGGGTTGTCTTTCAGTCATTGCAGAGTTTGTACCGTCATGGTGAAATGATACTCTATGACGTGCCGGGACAGGAGGCGACGGTGTTCTTACGCCCGGACCTGCGAATGTTCGACAGTTGCAATGATGCGTGGCAGAGGCGGTTTGAGAAATACAGCGACCTGGAGGGCGGCAATCCCAGGGCGGTTCGAGGCGGACACAGGCATTTCCTGGAAAATTCGGTGGAGTTGTTTTATCGTGCGGGCCATCGTGTCAGGGCAGCCAGGGTGTATCGGCAGTTGCGAGACGATTTCAGCGAAGGACCGCACAGTGACGACCGTTTCAGGAAGCTGTCGATGGTGGAGTTTGTGCGGACGCGTGTTCGCGAGGAGTTTCAGGGCAGTATCAGCGACAAGGACGCAGCCGAGCAGATTATCATGTCGCTCAAGGAGGCGTATTTCCGATACGCGGTTCGCCAGGACAACCTTTCCGCAGCCGCGGAGGCATGGGCCAGGGAGATATACCGGATGTACCAGAAAGAGACCGGCTTGGGGCAGGAGGGGCGGATGGATCTGCCGAGTCTGGAGTTTTTGAGGTACCAGGCCTTCGGGATGTTCCTGAGTGATCCGCTATATCCAGAGCAGATGAAGAACGGTCTCATGGCCCGGATACAAATCGAAAAACCAGATTTGTTTAAGCAGTTGCAAAAGACTGGGCAGGAGTTCCTGCAAAAACTACGCGAAACCGAGGCCGCCGGTCAATAAGTTCAGCGGTCCCCGACGCTTCCATCAATCCTGGTACTCTGTTACGGCTTGTCCCGGGCGAGTTTTCTCGGCCATACGATCACCAGCTTACCTGCTCATTGACCGCAAGAGCCGATAAATTGTCATTCCTGCGAAGGCAGGAATCCAGGTTCTTATAGAATGGATTCCGCAACAAGTTCGAAATGACAATTCGTCGAATTATACCCTTGGGGGTAGTAAATTCCCGCGAGTAGAATTTTAAGTTACTGTTGTAAGACTGACATCGCTGGCATTTAGTTGCCGATTGCCGGTATCCGGACGCTGGCGTTGATCTCTGGCTGGAAGGTATCGTCGGACTCTGCGCTGTCTATCAGCCAATCGACCACATGGCTGACGGTTTTGTCGTGGTACTGCAGGGAGATGGCCCCGACAAATTCGCAGGCCCTTGACGTGGACTTGGCGCAAGCCGGCAACGTGTCGGGTTTGTAGGCATAGGTCATATACTTCATGCGTGATACGGGCATGATATAGATAACGAACAGGACAAAACTGACCGCCACATAGCCGAGGATGAATCCGAATGTGCCGGCACCGACATTATCGAATATTCCGGGAAACTCCACGTCGGATATGCCGGTGAGGAAACAGGCGGTGATCGTCTGGAGGATAATAAAAACGACCAGGGCAATGCCAAGGACGCAGGCGGCAGTATTATAGCCGGAGCCGCCGAGTTCGGGAACCAGACCGATGAGCCAGGGCGTAGTCATAACGCCGAGATAGATAGCGATAAGCACGTTAAAAAAGCTCTGGAAGACCATGTAAAAGCCCATCCGGATTCCGAGCCACGCAAAAAGCAATCCAACAATTATCGCAAACCAGAACAGCATAAATTTTTATCCCAGATTCGACGTAACACGTTTAACTTCTTCCAGCGTGGTAATTCCTTCGACAACCTTCCTTATTCCTTCTACCCGCAGAGTATTTCTGCCGCGCTCATCGCCGCTTTTTTTCAGGTCGCCTATCGACAGTTTGTCGTTGGCCAGGAGCCCTTTGATATTGTCGTCCAGGTGCAGCACATCGACGATGGCGACCCTGCCGTAAAAGCCTGTATGATTGCATTTTTTACAGCCGTTAGCCTGCATAATACGGGAAGGATCGATACCCTGCTTTTGAAAACTCGCGACATGGGCGTCAGTGAGTTCGGCAGGGTCTTTGCAATTTTCGCAGAGCTTTCGCACGAGCCTCTGCGATATTATCACATTCAGCGCCGAGGCCAGCATGAGCGGTTTAATGCCCAGGTCGATCATCCGTGCAAGCGTCGCCATGTTGCTGCTGCTGTGCAGCGTCGCCAGAACCAGGTGGCCGGTGTGGGCGGCCTGGACGGCCATGCCTGCGGTTTCGGAGTCACGAATCTCACCGACACATATCACGTCCGGGTCCTGACGGAGTATGTTCCGCAGTGAGTTGGCGAAGGTAATGTTAGCCCTGGGGTTCACTTCGATCTGGCTGGCGTTTGGCAGCACATATTCGATTGGATCCTCGACGGTGATGATATTTCGCGCGTAAAAATCGAGATTATTGAGCATGGCATAGAGGGATGTTGTTTTGCCGCTGCCGGTAGGCCCGCAGACGACCACCATGCCCTGTGACTGATCGACCGCATTGCAGACTATCCGGTAGCTTTCCTCCGACAGGCCGATCTGGTCGAGACGGAGCATGCCGGTGGCCTGGTTGAGGACCCTCAGCGAAAGCTTTTCACCGCCGAGTACGCCGGCGCTTGCAACGCGAAAATAGACATTGCCGGAGTATATCTTTGCCATGAACGCGCCGTCCAGAGCCCTTCTTCTTTCGGCAATGTCCATGCCGGCGATGGCCTTGATGCTGTTGACGATGGCCTTGGATTTACCGGTTTCGATTTCAGCGACCACACGCAGAAACCCGTCAACACGATAGCGTACTGTATGGACGCCTGTGTCCTTCGGATCGATCAGGATGTCGCTTGCCCGTTGTTTTATGCCATCAAGGATGATGCGTTTGGCCAGTTTGAGTGTTTTTTGGTCGGCGGACAAATCTTTGCTTTGCAGTCCTTCGCTAAAAAAGTCCCTGCCCGCCGAGTTCAGCAATTCGATATAATTCTCGTCCGGGCCCTTGCGCGAGCCTGCCTTTTCCCTGCCGTGAAAGGATCCGCCGAAAAGGTGGCTGAATATCTCACCAAAACCAATGTCACCCTCCTGGAGCTTTGTAGCCACATCGGCAACGGCCATAACGAAGAAGATGAATGGGCCGACGACCAGGCAAAATACACTTGCGACAGGTTTGTACGGAATGGCTATCAGCGGGCTGTATTCGACACGCTGGACACAGTAGAGACAAAGATACACCCACGTTGTCAGGGCCAGTACCCGGATGGGGCCGAAAAGCAACTTGTCTGTGTTGAGAACATCAGACGCCAGTCCCTGTATCGTCCCCTGAGCCAGCAGCAGCAAAGAGACAGCATCTTCCAAACAACCCATGTCGTACTCCTCATAATCCTTCGTTGGAGTATACCACTGCCTCTGTGCCGCGGCAAGGGAAAAACAGGTCTTAACAGAGCACTGATAGCTGCTTTACTCGAACAGACCGCCTTCGACTAAAGTATTACCAATATTGGGAGTCCTTCAAATGGCTAAAATGTTACAGAATTAGTAGAACCTATCCCAAAACCCTCCGAAGGAGGATAACGATACAGCCAAGCTGAATCATGGAAAGAAAGTTTTTAAGATGATATTCATAACGAACAACCAGACGACGAAAGTTTTGAAGCCATGC
>SDBV01006530.1_pt1 | contig 16160 bp, 13 predicted proteins | sample 2277081 | NCBI WGS metagenome assembly SDBV01 (sample SAMN10402039, study PRJNA504765) | marine sediment metagenome | isolation source: marine sediment core GS10_PC15, 223 cmbsf | place: Arctic Ocean: Southern Knipovich Ridge | collected 2010
TCCTCGATCCATACCTGACGCATTCATGACGCGCCTTCTCCTCGACGCTCACTACCCGGGCTCTTGACCCACGCAGCTCGAGGTGGTTTGAGACCTGGCCCTGCAGCCCGATCTCGAGGGGCCGACCCTCATCTCCCATGCAGCATTGCTTCCCTCCCTAATGAGATGGTTCGCATTCGTGGCACACGAAATTTCCAAAAGATGCACGGCGTGCCGTGCTCGCCTTTTCGGACACTGCCCCCGAGTTGCTTCGCTTGCTTGAAAGTGACCCAGAACGGTGACGAGAAGTCTTGGCTACCCAGCAGCCACACGTTCACGCCCCGATATTCCTTGCCGGAGACGAGGTTCTGGGGGCAGCCGCCGCCCGCCCAGGGCTTGTGCCAGGGGACGGTGCCCTGCTCCAGCTTCTCCAGAATCCGCTCGGTGACGATCTCGTAGACGCTTTTTGCCAAGTCATCAGCTCCGTTCCCCTCCGAAGTTGATGTAAGGCTTATCGGCACATATCGTGTGTAACTTTAATACACGAGTGCTTCGGCAACAGGTGAGCAAGTGCGGCGCAAGTCCGGGTGTGTTGGGGCAGAACGGTCGATCGAGGTACTTTGCATGTTTGCGCTGAGCAGGTCGCGACGGGTCGGGTGACATGGCGGATCTGAAGGTTGGGCACAACGAGATCGAGAACTTCTTCCAGCTCCTCGGGGAGAAGGAAGACAGCATCAGCCTCGCGATCGCGTGGGCGCTGACGCGATCGGACGGCCTTCTCCGCCGGTTCCTGAAGGCGACAGCGGGATGGAAGGGAAGCATCGAGGGCGCGCAGGTTCGTGTTCACCGCTACGAGGGCGATGCGGGCATCACCGATATCGAGATCGAGGTGCTGGGCCGCTTCCACGTCATCGTGGAGGCGAAGAAGGGCTGGAACCTGCCCTGCAAGGCACAGCTAGCGAAGTACGCGGGCCGACCGACGTTCTGGGAGGACAAGTCGAGCACCCGTTGTCTTATCACGCTGAGCGAATGTTCTCAGGAGTATGCGAAGGCACACTTGCCAGCCCGGAAGATCAAGGGCGTTCCGGTTGTCCATGTGTCCTGGCGCGAGATGGTTCAGTTCGCACGTTCCGCAGCGCGAAGCTGCGGTCACGCGGAGAAGAGGGTTCTGCGCGAACTCATCGAGTATTTGGGAGGAGTCATGACAACTCAGCGGAAGGACTCGAACTGGGTCTATGTCGTATCGCTAAGTGCTGATACGCCCGAGGGGTGGGGTTTGAGTTGGATCGAGATCGTCACCCGCCGCTCGCGCTACTTCCACCCGCTGTCGGGAAAATGGCCCAAGGAGCCGCCCAACTACGTTGGGTTCCGGTACGGCGGGCAGCTCCAGTCCATCCACCACGTCGAGAAGCACAAAGTGATCGAGGATCTAGGGAAGGCGTGCAAGGAGATCCCGAGGACGCCAGTGGACCCACACCTCCTGTACCACCTCGGCCCTGCGATCCGGCCGCCGACGCCGGTGAAGAACGGAAAGATCTACCCGAGCGGGCGTGTCTGGTGCGCCCTGGACACGTTGCTCACCAGCTCGACCGTCGCGGAGGCGCGCGACATCACGAACGCAAGGACGATGGCCGGGTAACGACAATTGTCGTCGCGTTCGACAATTGCCTCGGAGCGGTTCAGCCTGTGAAAAGGCAGGGGCTTACGGAGACGAGGTTCTGGCATGAGTGCGACGGGCGGAGAGCGTCTGCGGTGGCGGACGTGTATGAGGACGACCTGGGTGCGTCAGAGTGCGCATGAGCGGCCGATCTGGCAATGCCGCGCGTCGTCGGACATTCACTCGTTACTCGCGCGTCAAGACCCGTGCTCTGATCGCTTCTGATATTCGATCTGCGGCATCTGAGATGCGGTTGAGACGGTCGTCTTTCTCAGCCATGGCCTTCTCGGGGTCATCGTGGTTCGTGCAACTAGGCCCCCAGAAGGCGGCGTCCCAGAACTCTTCTTCAGCTACCCGAATGATCGGCTGGAGAGCCTTGAAGATTTCAGCCGAGTAGAATGGTTTTGACTCTGTGAAGGCTGAGATCAGATCTGCCCGAGCTTCACGATTCTCGACGAGGTTCTCCTTGTGCCGTTCGACTTCGGTCTGCCCTTCAGAAAGAAGCTCAATGTACGGCCGCAGCGCACGCACGCTGGCCTCGAAGCGTGCAACAGCAGCCCATATCTTGGAAAGAATGCGAAACTCCTCCTGAAACTGGAGGTGAAGCGAGCGGTCCCGTCGTTCCAGTTGAGCCCGTCGCTCGATCCGCCAGAATCCGGCGATGAGTGCGAGCACAGCCAGCAGAAGAGGGGCGAAATCAGTTGCAAGGACGTGGATCATGTTCGGCTCCGTTTCCGGTGTATTGTGCCCTTCAGAGCGACCACTCCCGCCCCTGCATCGTGTCGATCACCTGCTGGGGCGCAATTTTGCAGAGATAAACGTGCGTGGTCGAGATGTTCGAATGTCCAAGTTGCTGCTGAATCACATTGATGGGCGTGTTCTCTTGTGCGAGTTCCCGTGCATGGCAGTGACGAAGCCCGTGGTAGTGCACCCTCTTCTCGATGCTCGCTTTTCGACCGAGCCGACCCATGAGCGCCCGTACATAGCTCTGGAGTAGGGGCTCGCCCTTGAGGGTGCAGATGATGGGCTGCCGTCCGTTCAGGCCCAACTCGCGGCGTCGGTCCAGCCAGCGCTCGACTAGGGCGAAGGCGGCCGGGTCGAGCCCGACTGTGCGCTGCTTGCCGCCCTTGCCGCGCAGCACGTTCACGGTGCCCGCCTCGCGATCGAGATCTTTCGGGAAGAGTGCCAGAACCTCCCCGAGCCGAAGACCGCCACGCCAGCCGAGGGCGATCATCGCTCGGTTGCGGATGCCGGTGGGAGCCCGCCCCGAGCAGGCTCGTAGAAGGGATTTCACCTCTTCAGCGGTCAGGATTTCGACCGGGCGGCGGGTCGGAGTGGCTTCGGGATAGGTGAGGGGGGTAGTCATGGCGGGTTCTCTTGTAGAGGCGCGTTTCCATGCAGAATCGACATCCTATGGCCCAAACTTGAGCCGTCGGACCTGCGCATTCAGAGAAACGACACTCGGTAGGCGACTTCGCTGCGGATCTGGGCTGGCCTTGCGACCCATTATCTCCCCCGAGGGAACTCTCTGATATCATTCATGAAGGGTTTTCACCCCATTCCTGACACTAGACTCCACCGAGGCCAAGAAGTCGCCATACAGGCCCATCTGAGGGGCTCCCAGGCCGCGTAAGGACGCGACTTCTCGTGTAAGATGCCGATTGCGGGTAGGTTTTGGCGACTGGAGTCGGTGAGCCATCGCGCAGGACCAAGCGGGGAGCGGTATGTGCAGCAAGCGCGGTGGAAAGGCCAGCCCAGGAGATCTAGACAAGCCCTCCAGGGCACCCCTATCCATAGTCGGGTCGGGAGGATTCTGATGGCCCGACTTGAGGATCTCACCACCGGAACCCGCCTCACGGGGCTCGCCGCCTCCGGCAGCGCCACCGTCGAGTCCGTCCAATGGATCGGCGAGCAGGCGCTCAAGGTCATCTACCGCGACAGCGAGGGCCAGCTCAGCGACCGGCTTCTCTACCGTGATGATGAACCGTCGCTGGAGCTGGTCGAGATGGGCCGCCCCTGGTCCTTCGACGGCGACGGAGACCTCCTGCGCCTCGTGTCGGAGGCTCACCGCATCAACCCGGTCAGCGACACTCGGCTGGGCCACGCCAACCTCGCAGACAACAGGATCTAACCTTGGAACAAGGCCAACTCAACTGGATCACCAACTACATCTGGGGCATCGCCGACGACGTCCTGCGCGATCTCTACGTCCGGGGTAAGTACCGCGACGTCATCCTCCCCATGACCGTCCTGCGCCGTCTGGACGCTGTTCTGGAGGACAGCAAGCAGGCCGTCCTCGACATGAAGGCGTCTCTCGACGAAGCGGGCGTGGTCGAGCAGGACCAGGCTCTGCGCCAGGCGGCGGGCCAGGCCTTCCACAACACCTCGAAGTTCACCCTGCGTGACCTGAAGGCCCGCGCGAGCCGGCAGCAGCTCAAGGCCGACTTCGAGGCCTATCTAGACGGCTTTTCGCCCAACGTGCAGGACATCCTCGACAACTTTGAGTTCCGCAACCAGATTCAAAAGCTCTCCAAGGCCGACGCCCTGGGCACCCTCATCGAGAAGCTCACGTCGCCCGACATCAATCTCAGCCCCGAGCCGGTAAAGAACGCCGACGGCTCGGTTAAGCACCTCGGCCTCGATAACCACGGAATGGGCTCGATCTTCGAGGAGCTGGTCCGCAAGTTCAACGAGGAGAACAACGAAGAGGCCGGCGAGCACTGGACCCCGCGCGACGCCGTGAAGCTCATGGCGAAGCTGATCTTTCTGCCCATCGCCGACGAGATCGAGTCGGGCACCTACCTCCTCTATGACGGTGCTTGCGGCACCGGCGGGATGCTCACTGTGGCCGAGGAGACTCTGCAACAGCTCGCCGAGGATCACGGCAAGCAGGTCGCAACGCACCTCTACGGCCAGGAGATCAACTCCGAGACCTACGCGATCTGCAAGGCCGACCTCCTGCTCAAGGGCGAGGGCGACGCCGCAGACAACATCGTGGGTGGCCCGGAGCACTCCACCCTCGCGAATGACGCTTTTCCGTCTCGTGAGTTCGACTTCATGCTCTCCAATCCGCCCTACGGCAAGAGCTGGAAGACCGACCTGGAGCGCATGGGCGGCAAGAAAGACATGCGCGACCCACGCTTCGTGATCGAGCACGCGGGCGATCCCGAGTACTCGCTCGTCACCCGCTCCAGCGACGGACAGATGCTCTTCCTCGCCAACAAGCTCTCGAAGATGAAGGAGAGCACGAAGCTCGGCAGCCGCATCGCCGAGGTCCACAACGGCAGTTCGCTCTTCACCGGCGACGCCGGCCAGGGCGAGAGCAATATCCGCCGCTGGATTATCGAGAACGACTGGCTAGAAGCGATCGTCGCCTTGCCACTGAACATGTTCTACAACACGGGCATTGCGACCTACGTCTGGGTTCTCACCAACCGCAAGCCCCAACACCGCCAGGGCAAGGTGCAGCTGATCGACGCCACGGAGTGGAACCGGCCCCTGCGCAAGAACCTTGGCAAGAAGAACTGCGAGCTGGGCGAGGACGACATCGCCCGTATCTGCACGACCTTCCTCGACTTCAAGGAGACCGAGGAGAGCAAAATCTTCGACAATGAAGGCTTTGGGTACTGGAAGGTGACCGTCGAGCGGCCCCTCCGCATCGAAGGCGTGGATCCAAACCGCGCCCACAAAGCCGCCGAGATCAAGAAACTCAAGGAAACAGGCACCCGCAGCGACAACGCCCCGCCCGTCGTCAAGAAGATCCACAAGAAGAGCACCGAAGCTGACCCGCTGCGCGGACTCTTCGAGGCCACCGTCGGCGGCAAACCCGCTGTTGTGGAGTACGAGCCGGACAGCGACCTGCGCGACACTGAGCAGATCCCGCTGCAGGAAGAAGGCGGCATTGAGGCCTTCCTACGACGCGAAGTGCTGCCCCACGCCGCCGACGCCTGGTACCAGCCAGACAGCGTGAAGATCGGCTACGAGATCAGTTTCACCCGTTACTTCTACAAGCTGCAGCCCATGCGAACGCTGGAAGAGATCCGCGCCGACATCCTGGCGCTGGAGAAGGAAACCGAGGGGCTGTTGGGCGAAATCATCGGAGGCGGCGCTTCATGAGCGAACGCACCGAGCTGTTGGCCTCGATCGCCGACACCACCAAGGACTACCGTGTGGGCGAGGTCGCTCAACCGACGCCAGCGCACATTGGCCGGTGGGTCGGACAGTTCGACGACAGTGTGCAGCTGCCGATGTTGCGAGAACTCGATCACGTCTTCAAACAAACGTACTTCTCGCGAGAGCGCGTATCGGCCTTCCTGGAGGAACTAGTCAGCAATAACAAGCTGGCCGGATCAAACCCCTGCGACTTCTGGCGCAAGACCCATTTCCTCCGGGTCCAGCGGCACGGGCACTCCCAGGCTGAGCTGCTCTCTGTTTTTGACACAGCTCTTGAAGCAAGATGCGGGTTCAAGACCGAAGTGTGTGGCGCAGCTGGCGGCGACTTCGTCTACCTCGACGACGCGATGTTCAGCGGGAACCGCGTCGGAAACGATTTGGCAGCGTGGATAGAGCAAGATGCGCCGGCTCAGGCCGTGGTCCATGTGATTGTGATGGCGATCCATAGGGGTGGCGAATGGCTAGTCGGCAATCGCCTTAGCGATAAGATCACTTCATCGGGAAAGAAGGTCGAGGTGAAGTACTGGCGCGCAGCCACGATCGAAAACCGAAAATACTACAAGAGAGACGCGGGGGTGCTGTGGCCTGCAGAACTGCCCGATGACGCGCAGTTGAAAGGTTACCTGGGATTGCCTCACAAGTTTCCCTTCGAGGCCCGGCCGGTGGGGGGTGAACTCGGTCCATTCTCTTCTGAGGAGGGCCGGCAGCTCCTTGAGCGCGAACTCACTCTCGCCGGTGTTTGCATTCGCGGTTTTTGCCAGAATCCGAAGGAAATTATTCGGCCGCTGGGTTTCAGCCCGTTCGGCCTTGGCTTCGGCTCGATGACCGTGACGTTCCGCAACTGCCCGAACAACTGCCCACTCGCGCTCTGGTGGGGCAATCCGGGCGCGTCACCCAGCCACCCGTTCAGCAAGTGGTACCCGCTCTTTCCGCGCAAGACATACGAAGCTGAGGTCGATTTCGATGACTTCGACTTCTGACAGTCGCCACGAGAGCCAAACCAGGACCTACGAACGCGCTGACAGCGTTGTATTCCTCAAGACGAAGGAGCGCTTCGGCGGGTTGTCGAACATGGCCGGCGGGTTTCCCCTGCGCGTAAACGGTATCCGAATCCGCACCTCCGAGGCGCTCTATCAGGCCTGCCGATTCCCCCACCTGCGCGAGGTCCAGTCGGAGATCATTGCGCAGAAGAGCCCGATGACGGCCAAGATGAAGGGCAAGCCGCACCGACGGGATTCCCGTCCCGACTGGGACGAGGTGCGCGTGAATATCATGCGCTGGTGCCTTCGCGTGAAGCTTGCGCAGAACTGGGGTGCTTTCAGCAAACTATTGTTGGAGACGGGGCACCGCGCGATCGTTGAGCAATCGCGGAAGGATAGCTTCTGGGGCGCGAAAGCAGTGGATGATCGCACCCTGATCGGCATGAACGTGCTCGGCCGCTTGCTGATGGAGCTTAGGGAGATCGTCAAGTCCGAGGATCGGGAGTCGTTGTTGCGTGTGCAGCCGATCGAGATTCGGGACTTTCGACTGGGCGGCCGCCCGATCGAGGTGGTCACCGGGCCAGGCGTCGAGTCGCCCGCCGTCGTTGCGTCACAGACAGGCGAGCCCTCAAGCGCTCATGTGAGTCAGACAAGCGCAGTCCAGGGGTTGCTCTTCGATCGACCCGTGATCCAGGGGGCTTCGCGTGGTCGCGCTGCGGGATCCGCGATCACGGGGCTCAAGTCCTATCCCGCGATGAAGGACTCTGGCGTCGAGTGGCTGGGGGAGGTGCCGGAGACTTGGGAGGTGCGGCGTAATGGAAGGCTGTTCGCTCAGCGTAATGAAACGGGGTTCGCCGAGCTGCCTATCTTGGAAGTCTCATTGAGAACGGGAGTCCGTATCCGGGATTTCGAGAACTCGGATCGAAAACAGGTGATGTCGGATCGCGACAAGTACAAGCGCGCGCTCGCCGGGGACATCGCCTACAACATGATGCGGATGTGGCAGGGCGCTGTGGGAGTTGCGCCAGCTGATGGCTTGATTAGCCCCGCTTACGTTGTTGCGCGCCCACTTCCTGGCACCGAGACACGGTACTTCGAGAAGCTCTTCCGAACCCCTGTCTACATGCAAGAGGTGGACAACTACTCACGCGGAATCGTCAAGGACCGCAATCGGCTCTACTGGGAAGATTTCAAGGCGATGCCGACTTGTTACCCACCACCGGAAGAACAAGCCGCCATCGTGCGGTATCTGAATCATGTAGACCGGCCCGTGCGGCGGTTGGTGCGGGCGAAGCGAAAGCTGATTGCACTGCTCACTGAGCAGAAGCAGGCCATCATCCACCGCGCCGTCACCCGGGGCCTCGACCCCGACGTGCCCCTGAAGGACTCCGGCGTCGAGTGGCTGGGCGGCGTGCCAGAGCATTGGATAGTCACCAGGGTCAAGACAGAGTTCAGGTGCCTCAACTCTCGGCGCGTGCCCCTAAGTGGGCCGGAGCGTGGTGCCATGACATCGCGCAAGTACGACTACTACGGCGCGTCGGGTGTAATCGACAAGGTCGAAGACTATCTCTTCGACGATGATTTGCTCCTAATCGCTGAGGATGGGGCGAACCTGGTACTTCGCAATCTTCCGCTGGCAATCATCGCTCGGGGGAAATTTTGGGTCAACAACCACGCACATATCCTGAAGCCTAGAAGAGGCAATATCGAGTACTTAGCTGCGGTGATGGAGTCCATGAACTACAAGCCTTGGATCTCTGGTGCTGCGCAACCGAAGCTCACCAAAGATCGCATCATGGCAATCGCGATAGCGGTCCCGCCCCCTTCGGAGCAAGACAAGATCATCGAATCAGTCCATGCCGACACAGCTCCCCTGCGCACGGCGATCGCCCGCGCTAACCGCGAGATCGAGCTGCTCGACGAGTACCGCACGCGCCTGATTGCCGACGTGGTCACCGGCAAGCTAGATGTGCGCGAGGCGGCGGCCGCGCTGCCCGATGTCGATCCCCTCGACGCCGAAGACGACCTGGACGATCTAGACGCGGCCACCGGTGCGGAACTCGACGACCTCGACACCATCCCCGAGGAGGCCGAGGCATGACCACGGACACCTCCGAACGCGGGCTCGAACGCCTGATCTGCACCGCACTGACCGGCCACCCCTGCGACCCGCCCAAGGAGGGCAGCGTGGGCGAGCCGCCCGTGGGCTACGGCGGGGTGGGCTGGAGCTGCGGCAACCCCCACGACTACGACCGTGAGTACTGCGTCGATCTCGTACAGCTCGCCGCCTTCTTGCGCGCCACCCAGCCCGAGGCCGCCGAATCGCTGGGTCTCGACGAGGATGGTCCGACACGACGCAAGTCCCTCGCTCGGCTACAGGGCGAGATTAGTAAGCGCGGCACCATCGACGTGCTGCGCCACGGTATCAAGCACGGGGCGCACGATCTCGACCTCTTCTACGGCACGCCCTCGGCGGAGAATGAGAAGGCGAAGGCGCTCTTCGAGCAGAACCACTTCACCGTCACCCGGCAGCTGCGCTACAGCCGCGACGAGACCCAGCTGGCGCTCGACATGGGGCTCTTCATCAATGGGCTGCCGGTCTTCAGCTTCGAGCTGAAGAACAGCCTTACCAAGCAGACGGTGGACGACGCGGTCTGGCAGTACAAGAAGGACCGCAACCCGCGCGAGAAGCTCTTCGAGTTCGGCCGCTGCGTGGCTCACTTCGCCGTGGACGAGAGCGAGGTGAAGTTCTGCACCCACCTGAAGGGCAAGGCGTCGTGGTTCCTACCTTTCAACAAGGGCTGGAACGACGGCGCGGGCAACCCACCCAACCCGCGCGGCATCAAGACCGACTACCTGTGGCACGACGTGCTCAGCCGCGAGAGCCTGACCAACATCCTCGAAAACTACGCCCAGGTGGTGGAGGAAAAGGACGAGAAGACGGGCAAGAAGAGGAAGACTCAGATCTGGCCCCGCTACCACCAGCTCGACGTGGTACGCCGGCTACTGGCCGATGCCGGCGCGCAGGGGGCAGGCAGGTGCTACCTCGTCCAGCACTCGGCGGGCAGCGGCAAGAGCAACTCCATCGCCTGGCTGGCCCACCAGCTGATCGGACTCGCGAAGGACGACAAGAACGTCTTCGACTCGATCATCGTGGTCACCGACCGACGCATCCTCGACAAGCAGATCCGCGACACCATCAAGCAGTACGCCCAGGTGGGGGCGACGGTAGGGGCTGTGACCGAGGGTTCGAAGCAGCTACGGGAGTTCATCGAGGCTGGCAAGAAGATCATTATCTCGACAGTGCAGAAGTTCCCCTTCATTCTCGATGAGATCGGCAACGAACAGCGGGGGCAGCAGTTCGCGATCATCATCGACGAGGCTCATTCGAGCCAGGGCGGTCGGACCAGCGCGGCAATGGCACAAGCGCTCTCGGTGGCCGGCGAAGAGGGTGAAGACGAGACCTACGAGGATCAGATCAACCGCTTGATGGAATCGCGCAAGCTGCTGCCGAACGCCAGCTACTTCGCCTTCACCGCGACGCCCAAGAACAAGACGCTGGAGATTTTCGGCGACCCCGACCCGCAAGCGGACGGCACCACCAAGCACCACGCGTTTCACAGCTACACCATGAAGCAGGCGATTCAGGAAGGTTTCATCCTGGATGTGCTTGAGCACTACACGCCGGTGGAGAGCTACTACAAGCTCGCCAAGGTGGTCGAGGACGACCCGGAGTTCGACGTCAAGCGAGCCCAGAAGAAGCTACGGCGCTTCGTCGAGGGGCACGAGCACGCGATTCGCCTGAAGGCCGAGATTATGGTGGACCACTTCCACGACCTGGTCCTGGCCCAGAACAAGATCGGCGGCGAGGCTCGGGCGATGGTGGTGACCAACGGCATCGAGCGGGCCATCCAGTACTTCCACGCCATCCGCGACTACCTGAAGGAACGCAAGAGCCGCTACCAGCCGATTGTCGCCTTCTCCGGCGAGCACGAGTTCGGCAGGGCGAAGGTCAGCGAGGCGTCGCTGAACGGCTTCCCCTCCGGGAAGATTGCCGAGAAGATAAAGGAGGCCCCGTACCGCTTCCTCGTTTGTGCGGACAAGTTTCAGACTGGCTACGACGAGCCCTTGCTGCACACGATGTATGTGGACAAAACGCTCTCGGGCATCAAGGCGGTGCAGACTCTGTCGCGCCTCAACCGGGCACACCCCAAGAAGCACGACGTCTTCGTTCTGGACTTCTTGAACGACGCCGACACCATCCGCGACTCCTTCGCAGACTTCTACCGCGCGACGATCCTGGCCGAGGAGACCGACCCCAACAAGTTGCACGATCTCCAGGCGGATCTGGATGGCGCACAGGTCTATTCAGCGGAGCAGATCGACGACTTTGTGGAGCGCTACCTCGGCGGTGCCGAACGGGACCAGCTCGACCCGATCCTCGACGCCTGCGTGGCGGTGTACCTGAACGACCTGGACGAGGACGGACAGGTGGATTTCAAGGGCAAGGCCAAGGGCTTCGTGCGGACCTACGGCTTTCTCTCCTCGGTGCTGCCCTACAGCAACGCCGCGTGGGAGAAGCGGTCGATCTTCCTGAACTTCCTCGTCTCGAAGCTGCCCTCACCGAAAGAGGAAGACCTGTCCAAGGGCATCCTCGACGCCATCGACATGGACAGCTACAGGGTCGAGAAGCGGGCGATGCAGAAGATCATCCTGCCGGACGAGGATGCCGAGATCGAGCCCGTGCCGACCACCGGGGGAGGTCACCGGCCCGAGCCCGAGCTGGACCGGCTCTCGAACATCCTCAAGGTCTTCAACGACCACTTCGGCGACATCCCCTGGGAAGACGCCGACCGCGTGCGGCAGCTCATCACCGAGACCATTCCCGCTCGCGTGGCCGAGGACACCGCTTACAAGAACGCCCAGCAGCACTCGGACAAGCAGAACGCGCGGATTGAACACGACAAGGCGCTGGTGCGCGTGATGACGTCCGTGATGAAGGACGACACCGAGCTATTCAAGCAGTTCATGGACAACGAGGGCTTCAAGCGCTGGATGACAGATACGGTGTTTGGCCTGACGTACCCAGACTGAGCTTCGGGCCTCGTGACCTCGGCGGGTCCCTGGCTGGACGCACACGCTCAGTTTGTTGGTGCCGTCGGTTGGGATATGCGTGCGGCCCGAGGCGAAAGTCCCTGAGGCACCTGCTCCTCGCGGAGGCTCGCCGCGCTGGAATAGCCCCGAGTCTCAGATCTTCTTGTATTCACTTTTTCGGCCAAGAACATCGATGAACCGGCTTCTCTGCTTGTCCATTAACTCGCTTCCGAACGATATGTTTCCCGGCCTCTTGTAGGCATGAAGCAAGTACAGCCGCTCCTTTGCACGCGTCATCGATACGTAGAACAGCCTCGCCTCCTCGGCTTCGTCCCTGCTTGGCATTGGTATTATGTCGTCCTCCAGACCGACCAAAATCACCACTTTGGCTTCCAGCCCTTTTGCCTTGCGCATTGTCATTAATTGAACCGTTCCAAATCCGGTTGGAGAGGATGACCACAAGCAATCAGCAATGGCGCACAGGTCATGCTGCATCTTCGCGGCATCCCATACGCCACCCGCTATCGAAATACGTTTCGCAAACTCCCCACGTTCCGTCTTCCCCTCGTCCTCGTAGGATTCCAGCAAGTCCAAAAGTATGTTCTTTATTGAACGTAGTGGCTCCGAGTCCGAATCGACTGACGCAATCACTGAGTACAGATCGTGGTCTCTGTTGACCTGTTCCCACAATGCGGCAATATCAGTCTCCGCCGCCACACGCGCTTCTAACGTTTCTGGTTTCAGGTTCGCCGTTCTTTTTCCCCCGGCGACGCGCGCCGCCCCATCGTTGATTAGCACTTCAAGCGCTACTCTAGAAAGCAAACTATCGTTCGGACTCGCCACCCATCGAGCCAGATCCGTCATCACGCCCAGCCTATTCCCTTCACGCATCGGAAGTAGGCTAGATGGGCAATCGTGCGGCACATCGAAGTCAGTGAGCGCCTTGGAAATAGATGGGAAAAAGGACTCCTTCGGCGCAAGAACCATCACGCTTTTCCCTTCGCTGATTGCTTGTTGCGCAATAGTTGCAACCATCTTGGCTTCGCCTTTGTCGCTTGGTACCTGCAGTACCTCGGGTACCTCACCAGGACCGGTCCGGTATTCCAAATCGAAGGGGCCTGTCCACTCCGAGTAGTAGCGCTGCAGCATTTTCGCAGCATCACCCATGATTTCTTTGGGGCAACGCCGACTACAGGCTAGGGGGGGAGTACGTGCTCCCGGAAAATCTTCCGCGAAGCGAAGAATGAATTTTGGACTTGCCCCCCTGAATTCGTAGATGCTCTGCGCATCATCGCCCACAACGAACAGCCCAGAACGAGATCCACCGCTCAGTAGCTCGATTAGTCGGAATTGAGCAGCGTTGATATCCTGATACTCGTCAATGAGTAGGTGCGTGGATTGCTCTTGATAGGCAGCAAGCATATCGGCATCCGCTTCAAGGATCTGGCACGCCAAGATCACTTGGTCGTCGAAGTCTATACAGTTGCACTTCCTCATGAACTCTAGGTACTTTTCGCAGATCAAGTGAAGAGTCTCTGGTGGTGCGCTCACCACATCGCCTTCCTGCTTCCACTTGAGCGCTGCCGTGCCATCCTCTTTGCGATAGCCACACGCCAGCGCCGCATCTCGGAAAAGCAGCTCTCGAATTTGGCCATTTCCCTGAACCTGTAGCCCAGTTTTTCGTAGACCTACTGCTCTCGGTTTTTCTCTTACGATCCCGTAGCCGAAGGCATTAATCGTAGAGATTCGCGGGAGGTCCTCTCTTGCGATGCGAAAGTCGCCGCACTGGTCTACCAGTACGTCTCGCGTATGCGTGCTTGCATCTTTGCCAAAGGTAAGAAGGGTAATCTGCTCTTTCCTGACACCTTGATTAAGCAGGCGCTGCACCCGATCCGCCAGAAGATACGTCTTCCCAGCCCCTGGACCTGCCAACACAAGTGTCGGAGCATCCGTCCCAGATACGATGGCCTCGTAGTCAGTCATGAAGCCCTCGCAGTTCTTCGGCGAGGATGGGCTGTCTCCGAGCACGAGGCCTATCCCGTTACATTTGGGGCCCTCGCCCATCTTCACGTCCTCTCTGCGCATTTCGCTCAAAGTGATCGGCTGTTCCGGCCATAGTGGTCGGTCAATGCGCTCATTGTGATCGGAGCGAAGCGACGCTGGCCAGGGATTAGCGTTGCGTTTTTGGCTCCTTTCGTCGAGAGGGGCCATGAAGCTCGATCCGGTGGGCGTTGTGAAGCAGCCCGTCGGCTCGCCCTCTTTCATGGCGGTGTACCCGATCCCCGAACCCTCGACAGCCCTTCTCGTCGGCGGTGGCCCTGCAATATTCGCCGCTCGCCGTCGATTCCGACCTGGGAGGAGGCGAAAGTCCGTGAGGCACGTCTGAGGCACCAGGAAACCCTCTAAGTAGCTGATTTGATTGATATGCACGCGGGTTCGATTCCCGCGTTCACCTTCGACTGCCAGTTTTTGTGCGCCCGCCTGATCGTCCTGGGTTTCGTCGAGGGTGAGACGCAATAGGGTCACTTTCGCTTCGCTCGACGAAACTCCAACTCTCCGGTGGAACCCCGGTCGCGGCCGGTGTAGTAGCCACCGCCAAGCACGGCTTCACCATTCTCCCGCTCCAGGGTGAGGCGGGCAGTACCGGAGTGGCGGTGCATCGTCTCAACTGCGCTCTCCCTGGGCTCGTTGTTGTAGACGTAGTGGATAGACGGGCGCGTGGTTCGCTCGTCAGCGATCGACGCCATCGTGCTCCGCGACTCTGACCGGCCCGTGTTGAGAGTGACGTTGATGGTGGACCAGTGCTGGTCGATGGTGAGCGTGGCGGACCGGGTTTCGACGTTTTCGCCGGAAGCAGGGCGAACGAAACCGGTCCACTCGCCGTGCAGGATCGGGATCTTGACTTGCAGCGCCGCCCGCAACGGCTTCCACTTCCACATGAACCTGTCGAACAAGAAGAACAGGCCCGCGTAGAAGGCCCCGATAGACGGGAAGCTCACCCACCACACGAGCCTGAAGTTGTAGTGGCTCAGGACTGCGTGAATGCCGCCAGCGAGCAGTATGCTGGCCGCGAAGATGAGCCTCGGGACTCGCTGCCGTTCCGCTGTCGAGCTGGAGTACGAGTGCAATCTACGACCAGTTGTTCCACAGGCTCGTGAGCCCCGTGATGAGCTGCTTCGCCGAGGTTTCCGACCACTGCTCCGGCGTGTTGCCGAAGAGGAGCGTCACTTCGTTCTGGCAGAGTAGGTGGGAGAGGTCGTTGTTCGCCCACCAGTTCAGGACGTTGCAGAAGGAATTGCGGTAGCTCCCGCCGAAGACCGTTGCGGGGGCGTTGTAGACGAAGCACTCCTCGAAGTACGAGGGAGCTGTACCGTCGGCGAGATAGCCCTTGCCGACGGCGGCGTTCCGGGCGTTCTTGAGCATGCGGACGACGGGCTTGAACCACTTCGATGTGTTCTGGTGCTTCGCGACGCCGTTGTCGTAGTGGGGCTTCGGGAAGTTCACGATCCGGCGTTGGTCGGGGCGGGACCAGAAGATGATCCCAGGAACGAAACTGCCGGGGCCAACTCCGGTAAAGCTGGTGTAGTACTGGTACTGCATGCACGGAACGACATCACACGGAAGGCGGCCGTTGCTGCCGACCACCTTGAGGCACTTACTTCCTTCGGTCACGGCGGCCGAGCCGAACCCGGCGACCAGGGCGGCGAGCACGTCACGACGGAAGTCCTGCCACTGGTACGCGGCCGAACCCGGGTGTGCCCGATGGAATGCGGCCTGCTGGTTCGAATCGAGTGCCGAGAGGTCCGGGAGGAAGGTGGACTTCAACTGGGCCACCACATCGACGTCGCTGTCGCCGTAGATGTTCGTGGAGTTCCGGTAGGAGCCCTGAAGGTAGACTTCGTAGTCCACCGAGGGACCATGACGCCGAAGGACGCGCTCGATGGACTCGTGCGTGCTCTTGGCGGTCGTGATGGCCCCCTGCTTGGACCATGTGGTCAACTGTGATTCGGGGATCGGCATTGGGGGATAGCCCTCCGCGCCACCCAGAGGTCGTGTTCCGGGGGCACTGTCTCGTGTTTCATTCGACCCGTGCTGGGGGAAAGCACGGGCATCTCACGGGGATGAGACGCGGGACATTGTTGGAGGACCCGCAGACGAGAACTTCGCGCCGTCTGAGTGCGTTGTCAAACCGTGTTTCCCCGTCGGGGAGAGGTATCGAGACCGGTCGCAACTCCGACTGTAAGTCATCAATTCTTGGTCGTCTGTGAGGCTCCGAG
>SDBV01006531.1_pt1 | contig 16156 bp, 16 predicted proteins | sample 2277081 | NCBI WGS metagenome assembly SDBV01 (sample SAMN10402039, study PRJNA504765) | marine sediment metagenome | isolation source: marine sediment core GS10_PC15, 223 cmbsf | place: Arctic Ocean: Southern Knipovich Ridge | collected 2010
TTCTCGGTACTTAAGAAGCTTGTTTCAATTGCCAAACTTGTACCGTCCTCGAGTTCAATCGTAACCTGCTTCTCGTCGATGGCTTTGACTGTACCTTTCACTTGATTGACGTCCTCAATGACCTGGCCGACTTCGAGTTTGGACTCATTTTCCTTCTGATTCACTTTTGAGTCCTTATCCTTATCATCGTTGTCCTTCTCGCCCTTCTTTTTGAACGGAGGAGCCTGCTTGCCACCAAAGTCGCCTTCTTTGACCTTTTCCTCTTCGCTGCACTTGCCACAACCTGCACATGTACATCCCGGATTGTCAGGACACTCCCGAGCTTCTTTCAAAGCCGTTATAGCCTCGGATAATGTCTTCTTATCTTGTTTGCCCTTGAACTTCAGACTCTCCAAGATAGTCTGCGCATAAGCTCTGGGCAGCCGATTCTCCTTCGCCGTAGCTCCTTCTGTAGCTGCGACCATCAAACTAGACTGTACCTTCTGCGGCTGCGTCCCGTACGTACTGGGATCAGCAGTGAAGTCCAATGCACGATAGTCATAAGCTTCAGCTATCACTTTCTGGTACTTGTTACCTTGATCGTCCTCAGCCTCTTCTAGATCACCTTCCGCCCTGGTACTGACGCCAATTTGACAACCAGCCTCAATCAGAGTGTTGATGATACGGCCACAAGGTGTATCCAGAATATCAACTTTGGAATACACGACATCATAATCACCCGCAGCCTCATCAAGAGCTGTAGCCTTATCAACGTACATCTCAGTGACGATATGACTGGTGAGTTGGAGATCCGATGCAGTTTCCGCAGGATGTTCGGCCTGACCGTAGAATGTTCGGGACTTTATCTTGCCCATGATATCCTCGTTCGCCCGCACATGTTCCCACACATCGGCACCATAGATCCTGTTATTGGCATTCATCTGGTCGATATTACACGTGGGCCATATACCCCGACAGAGAACACCAGCAGGAAGGGACTCGCCTTCAATAATCCTACCTTTGGCGATTAACATTTCATTTAGTTTCATTTCAAAACTCCTATTATTTGTTATTTGTTGCCGGAGGCCCAAAAGACCAGTCGGGCTACTTAATCGTTTTCGCTCAACTTCTTGATAATCACCTCGTCCTTATCCTTGTCCGGACTGGCCTCTTTACCTTCTGCAGCCGCCCCAACAGGTTCAACAGCAGGCTCCGCAACAGAAGCTGCTGTGGTTGAAGCCGCTACTTCAGCATTGACTGCAGGTGCATCTGCTTTTGCTGGGGGTTCTGTCCCCGGCTCCGGTTGCTCACCAGTACCATCAGCCGGATCTGGCTCTGCTTTTTCAGCAGCTGCCTCTTCCTCAGCCTTCTTCAGCTCAGCAGCGGTAGCGTTTTCGATGCCACCCGCTACTGCTCTATCGATCGTATCCAGCTGAGTTGAAAGTTCAGTCGCCCGTTCATAATCTTCGTCCTTGACGGCCTGCTTGAGATCCTTTTTCAGCTGCCTGATGCCCTTGTTGACTTCGGAAGCTTTGCGGGCTTCCTCAGTGATTGCATCCTCGGTAACTGTCTCTTCCTTAACCTTTTTCTTGCCTTTGTCCTTATCCGCGGCACATTCCTTAGCTGACTGTTTGCCAGCCAGGGCTAGGCGATCGAAGTCTTCTTTGTTCAGCGCCGACAGGGCGTCTAATGCGAGTTCCTTGACCTTGTCCTCGGTCATGGATCCATCGTCTTCCCGGAACTGTGAAGCAAATGTCTCGGAAAATCTGAAAGGCTTGCCGTTGATACTCAGCACGGTCTCATCCCCTGTGCTTTCATCCACTAGTTGGACATTGAACTCACGATTTTGCCAAACCACAACAGTTTCGGCCAGAGTCTTGGATTCGAGTGGACGCTGCGGTCTGTCGACCTCTTCTTTGTCTATATCCTTGCCCGGTGATGGAACCAACTCGTCATCTGTGTTCAGACGCTCTTCCTCTTCCTTCTGTTCGAGTTCTTCAATTGCTGGGATCATATACTTGTGAAAAATATCTACAGATACACCCTCAATCGGAATCGTTTTCAACGCATCGATAAGAAAATGGAGCATATCCGTGGACTCCAGATCGTTTTCCTTAGCTGAGTAGATCAGTTTGCCTTCCTGGTCAACGATTTGAAGATCCTTTTCTTCGCCTTCTGCCTCTGCTGATACAACATAGAAGTGTATGTCATCTTTCCTGCCGAGATACTCCTTACCTATTTCCTCATCCTTCTTCTCTTCGTCTCCAGGATCACGTTTTGCATCGAAATCTGGTTTTTCCGGAGGTGAAGCATCGCGGTCCAGTTCAGGAGGAGCAAGCTCATCATCTGGCAGACGCTCAGTAAGCTTCTTCTCCACCGTTGCCTGGTCATCCCTGTAGTCTTGGACCCTTCCTTCCAGGGTAGCAACACGCTTACGCGCATGTTTCTTGTCAACTTCTAGGGCGTGCTCAACAAACTTTTCATTGAGTGCATTACGGCCTTTGCCACAAAGTGCGTTAATAATGTCATCCATTTTCGAATCTCCTATACCTTAATGGTTGTTTTTTTCAACTATTTTTGTCAGCCGGTCAAATCGCTCGTCCAACAGCTCATGAGTGTGTTTGACCGCCTGTGTTATTGTCAACATTTCAGCATGTATTGTTTTCTGTGTTTGACTACATACTTCCTTGGTAACGAATCTATCTGAATCAATACCCGGACATTGAAATGAATTCACTGGCGATGCCGCGGGTTTGCCACGACCATTCACCAACTTAATCAGCAGTCGAGCTACAATTCCGTACAAACCCATAAGCGCCGTCGCTCCCATTACCACAACCGACCAGATTGGAATAGTGATATCAGTCATTTTCAATGTCCTTATCTTCGCTATCATTTTCTTCAATTTCCTCACCTGCACTTATTTCTCGCTGCAGCTTAGGCGTCAGAGTGGTCTGCGTCCCGGCTGGATGCCAAACGATAGTTTTTTCCAAACGTCCTGCTGCACTTACCAGAGTCTCAAAAGCTGTTTGTAATCGTTCTACGTAGTCTACCAGATCTATTACTGCCACAAACTGCTCGGGCTCGACAATATGACCATCACGATTCAGCCGATGTATTGCCGCCTTTATTTCTCTGATATGTTCAGCAGGCTCCACTTTCTGTACCTCTATGTGAGTGTGTACATCAACACTCCAATCCTTTCGTAAATCAAAGGCAGAAGCTGCCGAAATTCTTTTCGACCCCTCTGGCATTCAATTACTATATGCGTACCAAGACTGAACATTCCCTTGAGTTCAACCTCTTTATCTACAGCCCTGCCTTCGTTTATAAGACGAAGTGTTTTGTACACAGACTTGCCCTTAAGACTTTCGATCAGCTCCCGCAATAATTCTGCTTTGGTTGGCAGCTGATTGAAGTGCCTATCCACAGGCTTGTCGTTTTCAAACGCCTGCATCGCTTTGGCTACCACCCGTTCAAATCGGGTGTGCTTGAAGTTCTTTTCGGCTTCCAAGAGCCGGGATAAAAGATCTACATCCAGCATGCTGTCTTACATGCTCCTGAACAGAGATTTCAACAGCGATTTGTCAAGCACTTCCTTGATCTGACTGCGTTTGGTCTTTTGGGCCTCAGTATTCACAGCCGTGGTCTTCTGCTGATGTTCCAACATCTGTCCCATCAAACAGTCATCCATCGCCACATTAGGCTTTACAGCAGAAGCAGCTGACTTCTCAGCCATAACCTTCTTCTGCTTCTGAGGCTTTTCACCGCCATTCTTAAACTGCTCAAGTATTTTTTTTCTAAGTTGTTCAACGTCTGCCATTTCAAAAACTCCTTACAATCCTGTGACCCTAAAAGCGCCGTATACCACTAAAAGGCCCACTACTAATGCCATTGCTCTTTTTATCCTGTCCCCGGACGTCTGGGGACGGAACCGTGTCCAGATAAACACTGACAATGCTGCGATAGTTCCTATCCGTAGAAGAAATTGTATCGCATATCCAGACATAATTTCTAGTTAATCCGTAATTCGTTTATACACGTGAAACTCAGCTACCGGACCATGCACTTTTGCACCATCCATCTCGACGTATAGCTGGATCTTCCATTTTCCTAATTGATCAAGATCGGTGATAAACTGTGTTGTATAGACCGCGTAGGTAATATCAGTAGCAGCAGCCACCCAAACTCCAGTTGTATCATCCGGCTTTTTGTACTTGATCTGAATCAACGTTGCTGTAGTGATATCTTCACCGGCATCGAGTTTGAACTGCCTGCCTATATCACCTTTATGTGCTCTTACTACTGACATCTTTCATCTCATTACTTAATGCGTTGATTGAAACAAATCAACTGGTTCGTCTATACCTAATGAACTCTCAAGGACAAGAATTGCCATTGCTGTTTTAGTCAACTCTGTTGTCAAATGAGCATCAGCATTACATATCTTAATATGTCCTAATTGGGCATTACCTGTAAGCGTCACTAAATTCCTAGTAACCACTTTGGTATTGATAGTAACAGCCAAGATCGATCTGTCTATAACCAAAGCACCGATTATAGTGGGCTTAACCGGCTGGACTTCAATCTGGACGTCGACAGTGCACTCCTTGGTGTAACGATCCATCAATCTCGCATCCAGGCTAGATGCCACGGTCGGCCTGCTGACCAGCTGATAGCCAACTATCAACTCCTTTTTGCGTACCAGATAAGCACCTGCTGTACACGTTTTGGTTGACACATTCACTATCTGGGCATCAGCCGTGAAAGTCTTCTTGCCAACCAAATATGCGTTGGCTGTTAATGCTTTGACAAACCTATCGACAAGATAAGCGTTGGCTGTACATGCTTTCAGGCGAACCAAACCTGCACCAATTAAACAAGCCTTAATCGATCTGTCAACCACCTGGCTGTTAACAGCAAACGTTTTGGTATACCTATCAACCAAATACCCGTTAGCAGTATACGTTTTGGTCAGCGATTGATCTTGAAGCGCCACACTTGCGGTACACGTTTTGGTCAGAGGCCCCTGTAGTGTAGCATCGATCTCAAATGTTTTACTGTCTGATTCTGTAAGACGAGCGCCAGCAGTAAACGTTTTGATGCCGCCCAATCTGGCATCTGCTGTGCACTCTTTGGTGTAACGGTCAACAATCCTGGCGCCGATTGTAAACTCTTTTGTCAGCCTGTCAACCAGCTGGCTGTCTAACTCAAATGTTTTACCAATCGAATAGACTTCTACATTGTCAAAGACCACATCACATGCACCATTACGCATAAAAAGAAGATCTGTGGCAAGTATTCCACATTGTACAATAAAGTCTTTCTGCCCAGTAGAATTAAACGAAGTAATTGTTCCACCAAGCGACACAATCATACTGCCGGTAATCGACGCTATGTTAAAACGGACTTTATACAAAGTCCCGTATTCTAGAATTCCTACATGTGTTAATCCGACAGCGGTACCTGATGAAACAAGGTGACATCTGCCATTATCCTCGTCAACATAGTTGGTCTCGCTCTCACCACCAACTATATATACTGTCCAGTCATCCGGATCATCAGCAGTCCAAAACGAAAAATGCCCGTTCGTCACTAAATTCAATGCATGCACCAAATATGTATCTGCTGTGCATTCTTTTGTCTCCTGCTTAACCACCTGGGCACTAACTGTGGCTGTTTTAGTCAATCGGTTGAGTAGATAGCTGTCAGTCGAGAGTATTTTAGTCAATCTATCTACTGCCTGAGCACCGACTGTAAATATCTTAGTCAGTATTGATTGATAAAGTACAGCATCTACAGAAAATGTTTTGGTATCCGAGGACGGTGCACCGTTAATTCTCGTAAACCAGTCTGTGGTATCAATTCCCTGCGGAGATGCAACTGCTACACTCTCGCTGTCGTGCAATGTCGTGGTAAACTGACCAGAAAACTTATATAGCTTGTCAGCCTCGATACCACTCATCATGGTTTCGCCCAGGCCATTCCATGATATACCGCGAGGACCAGTCTCAATAGCACTGATAACTAAGCTTGTTTTTATCGTAGAAGTAAACTCACCTGACGTCAAGAGCAGTTTCGCACTACTCGATTCGATCCATGGCACGTTACCATTTATATCAAAACTACAGCCAACAGCATCTCCTGAAACAGGCTGACTAGTTTTTAATGTCGAAGTAAATAGACCCGAGTGTAAATATAGACTACTATCGTTACCGGATTCTCCGTCTCCACACCAAACGACATCACCATTGTCATCTAACGAACAATCTTGCGGGCGACCATTCCAATTCGTTATCAACAGGCTGTCTTTTATGGTACTAGTAAATCGACCCGACTGCAGATGAAGCTTATCTAGTCCTCCATCACCACCTTCGCACCACAGTATGTCACTAGTAGTTGTAGCCGAAATGCCCCGAGGTTGACCAGTCACACCGCTGATATCCTGTTCATCGTTTATGGTAGATGTAAACTGACCATCGATCCAGAACAATTTATCTGATGTAAAATCAATCCACAGTGTATCATATACTTCCGGAGCAGTAAGCTGAGCACCTAATGTAAATGCTTTAATTCGACCCAACTGAGCATTCACTGTCGCGGACTTCGTAAACTGATTGACTAACTGCGAAGCCAGAGTGAATACCTTGGTCAAACCAGACGCATGAAGCACACCATTTATAGAAAAAGCCACAGCCAGCAGCGCTTCCAGCCGAGCACCTGCTGTACACTCTTTGGTATATCGTCCTGCCAACTGACTATCGACTGTAAATGTTTTAGTCAGCGACAGATCTTGTATTACAGCCCCGACAGAAAATGTTTTAGTATCACCACCAGCACCCCCCTCAAACTCATAAGCACCGGAATCTGCTTGGCCAACCCGTGAGCGCTCCAATAAATCTAATGTAGGTGCCTCAGATGTCTTACCGAAGTTTATTGCAGGACTGCCTGTACATAACTCAAATGGATATACCGAACCAAATGGATAGTTCTTTTCTTTATCCTCGAACATAACATCTTCAGCAAAACTACCACCTACCACACTGTTACTACCAGGCCATACTGCGTTTCCACTGTAGTATCTTGAACCATCGACCCACAATTGGCCATAAAAACCATTGCCTTCATCAATATTCTGTACGTACTGTAGTGGAAAATAAAACTTAATTGGTGATTCAATTACGTTGTTGTATACCTTCCACGATGCCGCGTACGAGTATTGAGCAATCGATATATCACAACCAGCAGAAGCCCATCCGGATTCAAAATAATTTCCAAAGGTGTTATTCCTGAGTATAAAATTAGGTCCCAAATCCTTGAACTCAACCCACCACATCACCTGACCATAATAACCGTCTGTTCTGAAAACAACATTGTTTTCTATAACAATATTCTCATAGCCGGTCTCTGGATGTACACCTTGATAAGTACGAATCGGGCGTGTACTACCAAAATTGTATATGACATTTCCACGTACTGTTGTATTACTACAACGTATTGTTACACCAGAACCACCATGAGCAGTAGGAACAACTTGGGTATGAATTATGTTATATTCAAAGACAGTACCGTTAGACACGTTCTCATACTCGGTATCCCAACCAACCCTTAGACCAGTTTGAGGAATATGGTGCAAATAACAATGGGAAACTGTACACCAATCTGAGGAATCAACTTGAACACCAGCAAGACAATTATAGTTACCATAATACAGTTCACAATACTGTGCCGTACAATAACTTGCATTGTTTTCAAAAAGTACAATTGCATACGTGGGGCCATAACCTTCAGAGGCACCACCTGCTTTACAATCGTGAAATACTACAAAACTACCAGCATCAACCTCTAAAGCTGACGGCACAGAACTTGTTACATATGACCTGATACCTTCAATACGTATATACCAACTATAATTACCGCTAAAGAGTATTCGGTTAAAAACAGCAGAGTAAGCTCCATGACTGGGATACATCCTGTACGTTATCCAGTTACCGCTATTGCCTTTGACATCACTACCAGAAAAAGTAACACCGCCGTGGTTTCCGGACATAAGATTGACTATATCACCGGCGGATACAGGTGATTGCTGAGCACGACTGACTGTTGCCCATGCTTGGCTGGTACTCAACCCTGAATTACTATCATTCCCACCACTCGGATTTACATAATACTGAGTCATGTTTACCTATTGTATTAGGTTGTCACTGCCTTTTCAAGCAGATCAATTTTCTCATACATCTGAGCGAATCTTTGAATGACTTCTATAAGCGGAAGTTCATTAAAATGATTAGCCATGTAATCAGAATGTACCCATACCCTAAAACCGTGGGCTTTGGCCTTAGTACAAAATGAATAGTCACACCCGACTTCTGCTCGACCTTTTGGTGTCCATTGTCTGGCAAATGGCTGCTCCATCTTCATCACCTGCAACACCCTGCGGGCTATCAAGAAACAGCCACATCCTATCGCGTCCACTTCCTGAAGACCAGGTTTAATATCAGCAGGTTTGTACCCATCCTCAACTTTTACAAGAGCATTGAAATACCAAGGACGATCTCCAGGGACTTCAGAGTGCCAAATAGGTGTGGGAAATCCCACAATATCTAGATCTTCTGCAACCAAGTCCAAGGGATTAGCCAAAGGTGGATTATCATCATCCATAGACAACCAGAAATCATCACCATTATCAAGAAAATCCCACATGCACGCATGAAGGTTATCAACATACGGAGTATGTGTGGGACAATCATGTCGGATACTCAACTCACCTGTTCTGATGCGGGGATCTGCAAGGACCTTTATCGTCGCAAAATGAACCATCTTGTGTATCCAAGCGTCTCCGTTCGGGACGGTCATGTAGACTCTCGTTGGCATCATTATTTGGCCTTTATCGTAAATCCCCTGCGACTTTTGAAGTCAGCATAGAACCGATTCTTGTTTTTCCGAACACCTGGTGACGGATGATTGGGATTGAGCGACTTACAATCTCCAGAAGTCATCTTGACCAGCGTTTTAATATGCTGTTTTTCTTGCGCGGTCAGATTCCTGCCCTTCTTAGCCTTATACTGAGCAGAAAGGGGTGCCTCATCATCCTCGGTGGCGTTGGTGAAAAACTCAATAAGCTCAGTATCGACCGTGGGGATATCACCATATCGAGCACGCAATCCGTTAAGAGCACCTTCGTCGTACCGTACTTCCGGTTCGTGCTCATGGGCCCGACTGTCGTAGAACTCAGCAAATTCTTCTTCCGAAATCTGTTCCACCTGTTCGGGAAACGCAGCAAGTGCTGTCTCAGCAAATGCCGGTGGGACACAAAACACACCATACTGCATCTGGGTACTGGGATTATAATCATCCTGTTCCCCAAAACCTGATTTCTTGTCGTAATGCCAGCAGGTAAACTGATCGATATAATGCGACCAATCCATATCACCTCTAACATTAGCGGGCATGCTGTTGAAAGCAGGATAGGAGTTAACCATCTGCCTACCCTCAAACTTCCGTCCGATCTTAATTCGCAATGCTACTAACAATTCCATTATAAACGCTCCTCTGGAAGAAAGTTAACGTTATCAAACCACGGATGGCCTTCTTTGAAACCATCTACCACTTCGATGTGACCATCCTCAAACAGTGCCGTAAGCACCTGGACGTTCTTGCTGCCAACAGTCTGTTGCCAGCCGACCAGATATACCGTCTGCTCCTGCAGTATCTCAGCCTGCCCATTAGATAGAAGCAGACCGTGTGAAACCGCAGTACGCTTCCGGTATATCAGCCGACGATCTGGCGTCAAATGCAATACTACTAGGGGTTTCATTTTATTCACTTGTAAAAGAGCAAAGATCGTAAGACGGTCTCTGTCAATGTCCTGATATTTGAAACCCGACAGTGACGTCTTTTGGCTCCCATCATTATATTGAACCAGCCAGCAAATTCGCGTATCCATTGTATTGGACTCCTAATTTTTGGATTGGACATACCGTGAGATTATATCTCGTCGTATCTCCAGGTGAATGTTTCGTTGGACAACGTGCCCGGCGACGCAGTGTTGATAACCTCCATCTGCAGGATAATGTAGTTGGAAGTTTCACCAATCGCATTGATGAGAGCGCCGGCTTCATTGATCGATACCGACTTCGGCGATCCACTGGTATAGGTGAACACATCCGTTGAACCAGTGAGGTCTGCATGAGCAGCAACCATCTCATCACCAGTATCACCTGGCGTACCGGTCGCAACCTCGTACCCAGCATCAGAAGCAGCGGTTTTGACAGGTGTTTCGTTACCAACCTTTACCGCGATGCCTGTACCGAATCCGGTGCCGTCCGTGTAGAACTTAATGTTGTCCACCTGTGTATCAGGTGCTACCGTGGCATACAGATAAATCTGCTTCCAATACGAGTACTTGGTACCCGCTGCCGGAATTGGAATTGGGTTGTTGAGATCGATGGTCGCATCGTCTGCGGTCTTAAACCTTAGACGAGGCGGACCCAGAGCATCAGTATCCTGCTCCGTCCCGGGGGTATTATCACTCCCACCGAAATCAAAATAAACTGACATGTCTGCGGCCATTTTTGTCTCCTTAGACTAATACTAATTGTTGAAATAACTGTTTACAATACTCTCTGTTTAGTTCTATTTTTCTATGACAAACACAACACAGAGATATAAGATTATCGTCGGCACAGTTTTGCTTATTGTAGTCCACGTGGTGGACGGATAGTTTTCTTCCGTTGTTCTCTTCTTCCGTCTTACCACATTCTGGATACTGGCAGATGTGACCGTCCCGCTCTCTGATAGATTCTTTCAGCTCTTCAGTGAACTCTGAAGGATAGTGTATAGGTGTTATACCACCTTTCCACATTCCATTTTTGTCGCCTTGCAAGTTTGGATTCTTCTTACCTGCGTGGGCCTCTCTATTCCGCTCAAGTTGTTCTGGTGTATTTTGAAATGCCACCATTTTCGCAATCGTCTCTGGAGAATGTGGTCCACGTTTCTTACCTATTGCTGCCTCGCGTAGTAGTTGTCGCGTATGCATAGATACTGCGTGACCCTCGTTAGCCACTCTGTTCCTCTGCCTAATTTCTTCGGTTCTAATATACACGCCACAAGGCATTATATTTCTCCAACTGCAGCACGAGAAGATATCACTAACGGAGCTATCTCACTTCGCAGTTGAATCATCAACCGGTCTTTCTTTTCTCTCCTGAACCGTCGGGACTTCAATTCGTTTATGGTCATGCCATATGTCCGGTGAATACGCTGCTGCTCCTGCTCCAGCCGCTCACGTACGTGATCCAGACTGCCAGTTATATCGTCCTCATCAAAACCGATCACTCGGTCATTCAAATACAAAGTACCAGCATAAGGATATTTCTTTGTTGGCAGCGATAATATCACATCAAAATTAAGGCCCAAACTTTTCATCCACTTGGCTGCACCTTCCGATACCTTTCTTGTGGTAAACAACGCAATTTTGTAGCCCAAGTCTTTGACCATGTTGATAAGAGCTGCGATGTGCTCTACTGGCTGACCAAAATTGTCCTCGTCCTTGTGCAAGGTCTTGTCCGACAATATCACACCATCCAAATCCATAATCACCCATGGACCCGTTTCGTAGATCCCAAACTTCTCCAGTTTGAGACGACCCTTTTGCAAGTTGTTGATCACATACCTGTACATCTATCGCAGCCCCAGCTTCTTTTTCATTGCTTGGTAATCAACCTGAGTGTCCACAGCGTTATACACCTCTTGCTTCCCATTCTGGTAATTCACAATTGCATATTTTTGACCTTTATCGGGAATCACAAAGTAGATATTAGCGCCTTTATGAGTGAAATAATTCTGCCATTGTGTTGAAGACGTTTTATCAGTCAAACACCACTTAGTGCCAGATCCATATATTTTAGCTGCCTCATGTGTTGTTATCTCATAGACCTTGACACCATCCTTATCATAAACTAGCTTAGCGCCTTCTTTTTTAGTTTCCTGTTTATGCTGTGATTTTGACTTCGTCGACACAGCAGCATTAACGATCTTATCCAGTTCCTCGACTGACTTGTATGCGTTAATGTCCTTTTGATCGATTGTACCTAATTCACTGTAGAACATCTGAATTACATCGACCATATGCTCCGGTCGATTGGGATCAGCCGCATACTGCTTTAACATCCACGCCAGGTATTTCTTATTACCTGTCGGATCGCCTTCTACAAATTTGGCAAAGATCTTTTCAGGTATCTGTCCTGAATCAACGTATTTGATCTTGAGATCTTGTTGTCGGCCTTCAACAACAGATTCCCCAAACTCCTTAGTATGCTGCTCAATCTCTTTCTTAATTGCCTTCATAGCATTACTACTTTTACTGTATGTAACGGCTCCACTTTTGTATGTGCCGAATCCGCTTTTATTGGCTCCAATACTCTGAGTATTTTGTATATTACTAAACGGACCAACCCAAATACGAACCCAGTCAGCTCCTGATGGAGCACCTGCCATCGTCTCGTAAATAACGCCCAGGTCTCCATATTTGCCAACCGCCTGCACCCCCGAATTCACTTTATCCTTACTGGATGGTATCATTTGCAATTGCGAGAACTGAACCCACTCAACACCCATTGCTTCAAGAGATGCGATCACACGACCTGTGGCTTTTGCCCGAGCTGGTATTGCGTCTAATTTTCCCACAACATAGATTTTTTCATCATATACATGAGAAAGTATAGGATACTCCGGCTTCTGATCCAGGTGAACAGTATGTTTACCTATTGTATACGAGTCGTCGGGATTCTTTGTACCTCCCAATCTATCAAAATGATCTGCTTTGGACGGAGTTTTGAATGTATTGTCAAATTTACCTTCGACAACAGATTCCTCAAACTCCTCGGCATCTGCCGCACGGCTGTCCTCTTGATATTCTGCCCACTCCTTTTTTACCTGAGCTAACAGATCTGCCATGAGTTTGTGACCTCTATTATCTTGGGCCAGGATACTCCGAATGTCATCACGCGACAACTCTTGTATCCGCTTCTGCAACAGTGGCAGATACTTTTGATCTGCAGTAGAAATATAAGAATTTATTGTTCGAACCACTCCCGGACCAACAATCAGATCTTCAGGTTCCTTTTCTAATCTGTCCTGGCGTCCGGCAGCAGAATCGTCGATCGAAATCCATTCATATATACCCTTGACCAGCTCGTGGACTATAAATGGAAAAGCAGCTGCATGTGCGTGTATGACATAAACTTCTTTCTCAGGTTCGACTTCCGCAGATCCAACTGCTGGTCGAGTTCCAGCCCGTTTGATCGCCTCGGGTGATGTAGCCCAGTAACCAAGCTCAGAACCAACTGCGAGGATTCCATACAATGCAGGCAACGCTGAATCAAGCGCTTCGAGTTCTTTTACAACCAGATGATACAAACTGGTTTTTATCACAGCATTGCCCTGGACAATAAGATTTGCCAATCGTCTACGAAGTCTCTCCTCATCAGCACCATCCAGTACGCCAAACAGATCTGCATTCATCTGCTCTTCGTCAGTAAGATCTTTATCATCTGTCGCTGCTTTTTTCAAAGCAGGGAACTCAGATACAAGCCGAACGTCTAACTTCACTTCACCATTTTTGTATGCTTCAGCAAACATCTCAAATTCAGGAAGTTCTAATACAACCTTAACAGCCAGCTGACTGAGTTCTACCGGATACTCAGCCTCGATAGATTTGACTTCTGTAAACGCTTGCATTAACAAACTCGCAAAACCAGGAACCGACAGTCTATCAGCTTCAATTCCTGTAACCTTCTCCATACGACTGATCATCAATTGATAGGAATCGCTGGTTATCATCTCCAAGTAACTCTGTTCGGTATCAGACAATTCAGGCAACAGCTCTTTCAACTCGCCACCACCTGCTTCAATCCACTTTACCCACTCTGGCCTGACAAGCTTATCTGCAGCACCTGGTTCAAAAGCCATTTCGGTAATAGCCGCCATCTTTTTATATAAATCGTTATTCATCTTTGAAGTAATAGATCCAATTTTTTATAATTAGACTCGCTTTATCACTACTTGTAGATTCAACATAGTAAGCATTTTGTATGTTATTAAACGGACCAACCCATACTAAATAACCAGGTGAATGCTTTCGAAGGCTTACTTTTGTCTCAAAAATAACACCCAAATCTCCATGCTTTCCGACAGCCTGTGTTCCTGAAACTATTCTGTCCCACTCAGGTGGTATTTGTTGTAATTGTGAGAACTGAATCCATTCGACACCCATCTTTGCAAGTTCTGCAAGAGCTAAAGCATCTACTTTTTTTGAAATTCTATCTAATTTTTTTACAACAAAAACGTTGTTTTTATACGCACTAGAAAGTATAGGATATTCCGGCTTCTGATCTGGATGAACAGTATATTTGCCTATTGTATATGAACCGTCGGGATTTTTCGTATATCCCATTCTATCCCAATGAATTCCTTTCGATGGTGTTTTGAATGCATTATCAAATTCACCTTTTGCTTCAATAATAGTTTTCATCTTTTTGTATAAATCGTTATTCATCTTCAGATGTCTTCTGCAAGTTGTAACTATAAGCATCGAGAATACGCAGTATATCTTTCAATGCCGCACCACTGCTACCAAATATACTGCCGGTAGCCTGCTGTATATCACTAAACGGACCAACCCATATTATAAAGCCAGCCGAAGGATTTCTTACGCCTACTTTTGTCTCATAGATAATACCAATGCTTTTATACTTACCAACAGCTTGTAGTCCCGAATTAACTTTTTGATGTTGACCTGAACCAATCGCGTATTTATCAGGTGGTATCAATTTCAATTGCGAGAACTGTATCCACTCGACACCTCTTTCCGCAAGCTCTGCAATTACTCGACCTGTAGCTCTTGCTCGGGTTGGTATCCCGTCTAGTCTTTCTACGTCATAGATGTTGTCTTCGAATTTATGAGAAAGAATAGGATATTTCGACTGCTGTTCCGGATGAATAGTATGTTTACCTACTGTATATGAACCATCAGGATTTTTCGTACCAATCCTGCTCAAGCGATCATCTGCAGACGGTGTTTTGAATACACTATCAAATCCACTTTCTTTTAACACAATCTTCATCTTCTCGTATAAACCATTATCCATCTCCCGAATCCTTTCGAGCAGCCACAAATAGCTCCATGTCGTGGTCAGCTTTTGGTCTCGGCTTTTGACCCGGACTGGGCTTTAGCGGCGTCGACGGTCGTTGTTTGGGCTTCCTCGTCGGTATACCGGGCTGAGGAGGAGCTTGCGGTCGTGGTCTTTCTGGCATCGTCTCTACCCCTCCCTCAGCTACTTTAGGCGTTTGTTTTTTGATCTTATGCTTAATATCTGCTAGTGCCTTAAAGCTGCTTAAATGCGTACGACCGTATGCATTTTGTATGTCACTGAATGGACCAACCCACACCAAATTACCAGATGAAGCTTTCCCGACGCCTACCTTTGTCTCGTAGATAACACCTAGATCTCCATGTTTTCCAACAGCCTGCAACCCAGAATTTACGTTATACCCACCAGGTGGTATCTTTTTCAACTGTACGAAGGAAAGCCACTCAACGCCTATCTCCGTAAGTTCTGCAACCACAGCACGTATTGCCTTAGCCCGGGCAGGAAGCTCATCAAATGTTTCTACAACGTAAACCTCCTCTTCGTATCTATGAGAAAGAATAGGATATTCTGATTTCTGGTCCGGATGAAAAGTATACTTACCCATTGTCCATGAACCGTCAGGATTCTTCGTAATTCCCATTCTGCCAAAATGATCTTCTTTGGACGGCGTTTTGAATACATCGTCAAAGTCTTCCTCAACCTTTTTTGGCCACATCGACCGGAGCCGCTGTTCGTAATCTGATTCTTCAGCCTTCTCCTTGTCACTCTTCTTCCACTTGCCATCTTCTGCATCTTGGCTGCGGTACATCTGGACCTCACCAGTTGTTTTATTCGTAGACCCGCGCTTCCAGCCATCGGCTTCTAGCCCCTCTGCTTTGTCAGGGTCAACATTCTGGTACTCATACTTGGCTGCTTCCTTCATATCCTCCACATCCTCCCAGTCCATATCCCCCTGAGAAGCAGCAATAGTCTTATCAATCCAATGCTCATCATCAGATACAGCATAAACATTGTCTTCTAAACCA
>SDBV01006532.1_pt1 | contig 16153 bp, 14 predicted proteins | sample 2277081 | NCBI WGS metagenome assembly SDBV01 (sample SAMN10402039, study PRJNA504765) | marine sediment metagenome | isolation source: marine sediment core GS10_PC15, 223 cmbsf | place: Arctic Ocean: Southern Knipovich Ridge | collected 2010
AGCGGGTACAAGAACTCGTTCATCTTCAAGTATTCGGCGCGGCCGGGTACGGCGGCGGCGAAGCTCGACGACGACGTTCCGATCGCCGTCAAGAAGCGCCGCAACAACGAACTGCTCGCCGTACAGGCGGAGGTGGGCCTGGAGCATCATCGGCGCCGCATCGGGCGGACCGTCGAGGTGCTCGCGGAGGGTCCATCCCCCCGCTCGGACAAGCAACCGCGATCCCTCCCGCCCGGATGGAAGCAACTGGTCGGAAGGACGCGGGGGGACCACATCGCCGTCTTCGACGCACCGGAGAGAATCGCGGGGAAGTACGTCAACGTCAGAGTTACCGGGGCGACCTCACTGACGCTCTTCGCGGAACTCGTGCAAAGCTGACGCGGTCGAACGGGGAAGCGGGGCTCATCCGGCGATCAGTTGGCGGATCACGTCGCGGGCATCGAAGCGGGCGAAGATCAACCACGCGATGTTCACCCCGGTGACGAGGTCGTAGGGAATCGTCATGCGGGCCCAGCGCCACAAGCGCACCTTGATCCACCATCCGCCCTCCCGCGGGTCGGTGGCCGGGGATCGACCGTCGAGAACCGCCCTGGTATAGGCGATCCGCCGCAGGACGGTCAGCATCGGGAGGATGGCCTGCTGAGTGAGAAGCGCGGGGGTGTTGTAGAAGAGCGTTCCGATAAGGATCGCCGCCGACCTCTCCCCCCGCTGCCAGTATCCCACTCGGCACTTCTCGATCAGGTCTTCGGCCCGGGCGCGGGTGTATGAGATCATGAAGGCGTTGAAGAACGCCAACATCGCCAGAAGCACGAACGTCACGTTTCCGCCCCTCCACGCGTAGCAGACGGCGATCCCGGCGTAGACGGCGAAGTCGCTGTAGCGGTCGAGCGTGCTGTCCAGGAACGCCCCGAACCGGGACCCTTTTCCGCCGATCCTCGCGACGGCGCCGTCGAGCATGTCGCACGCCGACGCCAGCATCAGCAGCACCCACGCCGCGAGCAGGTACGCGTTGGCGGGCGCGGACGGGTCGAAACTCAGGGCGAAGCGGGACGCCGCCCCCAGGGCGTAGCAGAGACCGGCGCCGGCGGTGAGCACCATCCCCGTCAGCGTGAGCATGTTCGGGGTCACCCCGACCCTGACCAGTCCGCGCGCCAGGGCGTCGCGCGCAGCCGAAACCACACGGCTTGTCGCCCGTCCGATCATGAAGACGGAGGGTACTCAAAGAGGGGCGGCGGAGCAACCGTTCAGGATACGGGTTGGGCATGGCGATTCGCGGGGGTGGTCGGTGCGTCGCCGTTCGCTTGCGAGGATTCTACTTCCGCCGGGCTTCGGCGGGAGCGGGCGCCGGTTGGTAGGTCCCCTGATCGGGCGCCGGGGTGTTCTCGGCGATGAAGTCCTCCAGCATCTCCCTCGCCACCGCATCGGTGTATTGGACCGGCGGGTGCTTCATGGTGTAGGCGCTGACGGCGTCGAGCGGTCCGGCGAGGTTTGCCTCTCGCGCCAATTTGCAGCAGCGAATCGCGTCGACCGTCTCACCGGCGGAGTTCGGAGAGTCCTCCACGCTCAGGCGTAGCTCCAGATTCAGCGGAACCCCCCCGAACCCGCGCGCCTCCAACCGCAGGAAGCAGACCTTGTTGTCCTTCTGCCACGGTACGTAATCGCTCGGTCCGATGTGGACCTGATCGTCGGGCAGGGGGACGTCGAGTTGGGACTGGACCGCCTCGGTCTTGGAAATCCTCTTCGATCCCAGGCGCGCCTTGTTGAGCATGTTCAGGAAGTCGGTGTTCCCCCCGGTGTTGAGCTGATAGGTGGCGTCGATCTTGGCGCCCCGCTCGTGCATCAACCGAGCCAGCACGCGATGGACGATCGTCGCCCCGACCTGGGCCTTCACGTCGTCTCCGATGCAGGGGATACCGGCGGCGGCGAACCGACCGGCCCAGACCGGATCGGACACGATGAACACGGGGATGCAGTTGATGAGGCTGACACCGGTGGTGAGGCAGCACTCGGCGTAGAACTCGGTGGCCTCGCCGGAACCGACCGGGAGGTAGTTCATGAGGATCTCGGTTCCGCTTTCGCGCAGGGCGCGCTCGATTTCGGCGCGGGAGCTGGGGGGGTGATCGGCGACGACGAAGCGCTGGTCCTCCGGGTAATCCGCCATGTGCTCGCTGACCCCGTCGAGCACGTTGCCCATCTTCACGATCACGTCGTCGTAGCGGAAATCGTCGTGGAAGACCTTGGTGTTGTTCGGCTTGGCGAAGACGGCCTCGTGCAGCGGGCGCCCGACCTTCCGCGCGTCGATGTCGATGGCGGCGACGATCCGGATGTCGCCCGGGGCGTATCCTCCGAGCACCGGATGCCCCAGCCCGACGCCGTCGACCTCCGCCGACACTCCGTCCCGGTACCAGTTGATCCCTTGGACCAACGACGATGCGCAGTTGCCCACGCCCGCTATGGCGACTCGAATCTCGTTCATGGATCCGACCTCACCCTTGCCTGATCCGCCACGGTCTCAGAACCCACCGCTGCGCCGAACCGTTGTCTGAAAGGCGCTCGAAAGTACGGAGCGTCTCCGCATTCTATGTGCAAAAGGCAAGGGCGTCAACAAACCATTCGGTTCTTTGACGTTATCCTCAGCCTACTCACGATCGCCCGCGGGGGCAAGTAGCAAGAAAAACTCGACGTTCCCTCCCTTACCGCGCAGTCCGGATCGCATCACCGCGCGCAGCTCACAGGGCAGGTGCGAGAGTTTCTGGCAGACCGAGAGGCAGACCTCGGCGGTGCGGGCGTCGTCGAGGCGGCGAGGGGGCTTTCGGCGGATGAGCTTGCTCAGTTCGTAGTGCGGTTTGAGCAGCGAGACCACGATCCCCCCGTCCTTGATCCAGCTCATCGCGGCCGGGACTATCAGCTCCTGCGGCGTCCACCCCACGTCGATGGCGACCAGATCGACCGGCTCGGGGGAGGGGTAGTACAGGGCGTTGGTTCGCTCCATCACGACCACGCGCGGGTCTTTCCGCAGGGTCCATGCCAGTTCGCCGTACCCGGTGTCCAGCGCGTAGACTTTGGCGGCGCCTCTGCGCAGGAGGCAGTCGGTGAACCCGCCGACGTTGCATCCGAAGTCCGCGCAGGTCCAACCCTTCACGTCGAGACCGAAAGCCTCCAGCGCCGCAGCCAGCTTATTCCCGGCGCGCGAGACGAACTGTCGGGGTTCGCCGGACATGGACGGCGATTATACGAGCAAAACGCCGGGAAGACGCTCACGAACCGAAACCCCTCGGACATGCGATTCACGGACCCCCCAACCTGCGCGCGAGACAACCGAGAGAAGGCGAAGATCAGGTCGCGATCTGGTTCAGGCGCTTCGCCAGCCGCGCCTTGCGCCGCGCGGCGGCGTTCTTGTGGATCACGCCCTGGGCGACGACCTGGTCGAGCTTCCTGTAGCAGGCCTTCAGCCTCTCGCCTGCGGCCTCGGCGTCCCCGTCGCGAAGGGCCTCATCGAAGGCCTTGACCGCCTCCTTGACCTGTTGCTTGCGCCAGCGATTGCGGCCGCGGTGCTTGACGTTCTGGCGGATTCTCTTCTTTGCCGAAAGCGAATGTGCCACTCTTCTACTCCTGCTGCCCTCAGGCAGCTACCTTACCAAATCTAGGGAACGAAGGATTATACGCCCGCCTTACCGCATGACAAGGAGAATATGCGCCCAAGTTGTCGGTGACATCGGGTTCTTCGGCGGGAAGCAGCGGCGGTCCGCGCACGTCGTTCTAGACGTTAAAGCGGAAGTTGATCACGTCCCCGTCTTGGACGAGATAGGTCTTCCCCTCCAGGCGGACCTTCCCCACCGCCTTCGCCGCCTTCATGTCTCCGGCGGAGCGCAGGTCCTCGTAGGCGACCGTTTCCGCCCGGATGAACCCGCGGGCCATGTCCGAATGCACCTGCTCCGCCGCCACCACCGCCTCGGTCCCGGCCGGGACGGTCCAGGCGTGACACTCCACGGGACCGACCGTCATGAAGCTCACCAGGTTCAACTGCCCGTAGCACGCTCGTATCAGGCGGTCGCGGGCGGTGGAATCTGTTCCGAGGTCGGTCAGGAAATCTCCCCGCTCGTCGGGGGGCAGTTGGGCGATCTCCTCCTCGATCTTCGCCGACAGCGCCATGCACGGGAGGTTCGAGAGTTCCTCGGGCTGGTCGGCGAGGCCGCCTTCGGAGCAGTTCAGGACGACCAGCACGGGCTTCTGCGAGAGGAACGCGAAGCTGCGGATAAGCTTGCCCTCCGAGTCGGAATCGATCGCCTCGGCGATGGGCTTCTCGGCCTCGAGCGTTTCGTTGAGGCGCTGCATCAGCTCCAGCTCGCGCATCTGTTCGTCGTGATGGCCGGTTGGTTTCTTGAGAGATGCGTTGAGCTTCTCTATCCGCGCGGTGACCTGGTCGAGGTCCGCGAAGAGCAGCTCGGTGAGCAGCTCCTCGACGTCGGAGGAAGGGTCGATCCGCCCGCGGTAGGCCCCCACCGCGTCATTCGCGAAGCTGCGGACCACCAGGACGATCATGTCGCTCTGGCGCATGGCCGTCCAGTGCGCCCGCGCGCGGGAGCGCGAGGGGGCATCCCGCAGGTCGAACCCGGGAAGGTCGAGGAACTCCAGCTCGGCGTGGCCGATCTTCTTGGGATTGTACTGCTCGCCCAGCCAATCCAACCGCTCATCCGGGACCTTGACGACGGCGAGGTGCGGCTGATCGGGGCGTGAGAGGTCCACGTGCGACCCGCCGGCCTCTGCGACGGCGGCCCAGAGCGTGCTCTTGCCCGACTGCGGTGGACCTACCAGTGCGACGCGCATCGAATCCTCTCGCCAAATCTACCCGTCTGTTTCGGACCTTCTGCTTACCATTTTGCAGGTGGGGAGGCAATCGCCGATTTCGCCGATTACCCCCGCAGGATCGCCCCCAGGCGGGCGACCCGGAGCTCGGCGTTGTGGAGTTCGTCGGGGGGTGGTACCTCCCTCCCCCACCGCACGCGGTAGGAAAGGGCGATCAGGTCGTCCAGGACGTCGGTGGGCAGGTGGAGGGTGACGGCGGCGTCGGCGGCGAATTCCCTGAGTGTCTGTTCCGGGCGCCGGCGGAGGCCCTTGCGCGCCAGCAGCGAGAGCAGCGTCCTCAGGAACTTCATGCGGGAGGGGGGGACGGACAGTCCGCCGGTCGCGCTTCGGCGTCTGCGGAGGGCGCGGCGGGTCCAGCGGAAGACCAACACCCCCTCCACGATCATCCCCATCAGGCCCACCAGAAGCGCCACGCGCACCATCAGTTCGTCCAGGGCGCCGTGGGCGAGGAACCGCACGATCACGGGCCCGAGCGCGGCGATCTTATCGCCCAGTACCTCCAAGCGGTCTCTGACCCATCGCCCAGCCCTTCTGCGGGCCGGAGCGTCATACCCGACCACCCTCTCGTACCAGAGAAACTCCATGTGCGACCAGGCCTTCTTCGCCGGGGCCCACCACGTCGCCCCGTGAATCTCGCGCCCCCCCGGAGGGGTCGCGTCGAGAGGGACCCAATCGGTCGTCGGGGTGAAGACCTCCGTCCAGGCGTGCGCGTCGCGGCCGCGAATGATGTAGTAATCCCCCCGCGAATCGTATTCATCCGGGACGAATCCCGTCACCAACCTCGCCTGAACGCCGAGGGTGCGGCACATGACGGTCATCGCCGAGGCGAAGTACTCGCAGTGGCCTCGTTTGGTGTAGAACAGGAAGTCCTCCACCCCGTCTCGCGAAGGATCGGTCTGGGACAGGTCGAGGGTGTAGGTATACTCGTTCTGCAGGTGCTGGGCGATGCGTCGGGCTATTTGGAGGTCGAGCGCGTCGCGCATCTCGGGCCGGCGGTCCCGCAGTTCGAGCAGGTCGCTGCACCACCGGCGCGCGAGGCGCTTGACGTCCTCTCCCGCCTCCACATCGTCCCTCGGGTCGCGGGGCATCTGCGGGGGGAAATGGTCGCGGAACATCTGGAGGAACGTCCGCGTCCAGTCGGAGAGCGGGGTGGGCATCGAATGCACCGTGTAGCGGATGTGAGCGGGCCTGCTCTCGGGGTCCGGAATAGCGACGGTCATATCCGAAGCGAGCTGTCCCTCCCCGATCGGGCTTTTGAGGCGGACAGGCGGAAAGCAGGTGAAGACCCTCGGGAGCAGCGAGGAGTCCATCGACACTTCCTGGACAAAGGCCTCGTCGAGCATCTCTTGAGGGATCTCCAGGGGGCCTCTTTCTGCGGGTGGCTCCCATTCGACGATCCGGTTCGACCACTCCGAGTTGCTGTACCGGCTGAAGGTCGCCCCGCGCAGGTAGGCGGCGGGCCCCGCCGGTACGCGTCCGTCCGGAGGCGCCTTGAAGCGTACGTGCAGCAGCATGGTGTTCGACTGGTAGACCTTCCCCACGTGGTCGCCCAGGCGAACCCGCCCGGTGAATCCCGTCTCCGCTCCGGACCCCCGTCCACCCGCGCTGCTCGGTGAAGCGCCGCTCCGCGGAGTGATGAAGAACATCAGCGCTCCCACCGCAAGCACCGAGGTGAGGATCAGCGCCCCTCTCCGGCGGAGCGCCGCGCGCGGCCAGGTGCGAATCACGTTCCACGCCACCTGCTGGACGCCCGGGGGGTCGGCGTCGGTGACCAACCTCGCCTTCGCCGCCCCGTCCAGCCCGCGCTTGATCGTGAAGATCATCGCCGTGTGACAGAGAAGAACGAGGTAGAGGCCCACCAGCGACGCGAACAGCAGCGAGTGGTAGATCATCGTCGCGGCGATGATCGACAGGGCGCTGAGGGCGAGAATTTGAACGTAATCCCGGTTGGTCTTGCGCTCGAAGAGCTTGCACAGTTGCAGGAGGATCAGGTAATGGCCCACCGCCTGAAGCATCAACCAATGGCCAGTGAGGACCTCTATCACCAGGATCACCGTGGCGCAGACGACCCCGATGTTGACGAACAGGCGGCGGACGTGGACCTCCTTCGCTCCGCGAACGGCGAGCATGTTGATCGTGACGGCGAAGGTGGCGGCGAGCAGGTAGAACCACCTGCCCTCGGCGAGGGAGTGGGCGGCGACGCCCACCCACACCGTCACCAGCAGCGGAAAGTCCATCCGCTTTCGTTCGGAGAGGATCCTCTCGGTGGGTGTGAAGCTCCTAAGCGGCATCGCCTTCCTCCGCCGCGGCGAGGGGGTCATCCTCGAAGACTTCGGGCAGCTCGTGTTCGGTGATGACGGACAGATGCCTGCACGCGGCCCGCACAGGATTCAGAACCGCCGTCTTCACCCGATCGGCGTGCGGAGTGACGACGATGACCTGCCCCTCCCGCAGCTGCCCGCGCCGCAGTATTTCCACCGTCCGGTGAAGTTGGACGCGGGTATTGACATCGACGTCGGCGAGCGCGTCCAGGAGGGCGGAGCGCTGAGCGCGGCCTTCAGCGGGGGCCAGGGCGCGGGGTCCGTCGGCGAAGGCCAACGCGAGACCCACCCGATAGCCGCGCGAGAACGCGTGATCGATCAGCGTCGCGGTGAACCGCAGCAGTTTCTCGCGCGTTCGCCTCGCCCCCTCATACCGGTCCTCCACATAAGTATCCAGGATGATCCAGAGCGTTTCGGGCAGCGGGCGGGCCATCTCGCGAATCACCGGGATGCGCTTGTTGGCGCTGCGGCGCCAGTGGATCCAGCGGGGGTTGTCGCCCGGGCGGTACTCGCGCAGCCCGAAGAACTCGTCCTGCCCGCCGGTGGCCCCGCTGGGCGCGGCCGACGACGTCTCCACCGCCCCGCGATGCAGAAGCTGGTGCTTCAACCGCCCCCGTGCGGGCCAGATCACCAGCGACGCCTCCGCGTCGATACCCCGCCTGCTCGAGACCAGCCCGAACGGGAAGCTCGTCGCAATCTGTATCGCCCGGAGCTGGATCCGCCCGCGCTTCCGCGCCGCGAACCGTGCCCCGGCCCGGAAGACCGCCCTGGGAGGAAGCTGCACGCAGTAGCCGGCCGCGCTCTCGATTCCCTTCGGCGCCACCTCCTCGACGTGCAGGCCCAGGCAGCTTCCCCATCTGCGCACGTTCCGAAGGTGATACGCCAGATGCACCGTCTGATTCTGCCACGCCCTCTCCGGTAAGTCCCTCCTGACGCTGACCGCCCTCACCATCCGCCACGCCAGCACCGCCGAGATGTACAGCGCCCCGATCATCACCCCGAACGTCACGAGCATCAGCGTCGCCTCGCTCTTGCTCGCGGCGACGCCCACGAGGACGGCGATGGCGAGGAAAAACCACCCCGCCCGCGTCAGCCGCAGCCGGGCCCAGCGCATGCGCTCTTGCTTGGGACCGTCGCTCATCTCTGCCACCTCACGCGGTTACTGCGGGACGGGAATGGTTTCGAGTATCTGGTTGAAGATGGCGTCGGCGGTCGATCCGTCTTGAGTCAGCGACTTCGTCCCCAGCCGGTGCGCGCAGACGGACGTCGCCAGGGTCTTCACGTCGTCGGGGACGACGTAGTCCCGCCCGTCCAGCATCGCCGCCGCTCGCGATGCCTGCATCAGCGCCAGCGAACCGCGCGGCGAGAGGGCCATGGTCAGCTCCTCGCTTCGCCGGGTCGCCTCCGAGATCGCCAGGATGTAATCCTCGATCGCCTCGTCCACCCTCACCGACAGGACGCGCTTCCGAAGGTCCAGCAGGTCTTCGGTGGACATGACCGGAAGCAGCTCCTCCAACCGCGTGCGGGCGGGCTGAAGGCGCAGGATCTGCCGCTCGGTCTCCTTGTCCGGGTAGCCGATGCGCACGCGGAGCATGAACCGGTCGAGCTGGTTTTCGGGCAGAAAGTACGTCCCCTCGAACTCGTACGGGTTCTGCGTCGCCAGGACCATAAACGGCGGGCCGAGCGGATACGTCTTCCCGTCGGCGCTTACCTGCGATTCGTTCATCGCCTCCAGAAGCGCGCTCTGCGTGCGGGGGGTGGTGCGGTTGATCTCGTCCACCAGGACGATGTGCGCGAAGATCGGACCGCGCTTGAACGTGAACTCACCCGTGTTGGAGTCGTAGACGCTCACGCCCAGGATGTCGCTGGGCAGCAGGTCGGGGGTGAGCTGGATGCGGGAGAAGGTGCAGTCGATGCTCTTGGCGACAGCGCGCGTTAGAATCGTCTTGCCCACCCCCGGGACGTCCTCGAGCAAAACGTGCCCCTCCGCCATCAGCGCCACCAGCACGCGGCGGACCGTCTCACTCTTGCCCAGCAGGACCGATTCCACGTTGTCCTGCAACGCTCGCAACTTGGCCATGTGATCCATAGAAGCGCCTCGTTCGCATCCGGGTGATATACACCTCGTATTATAGACAAACGCCCGTCCGTGCGGAACCGTGCACCCCGGAAGGATCGCCGCGGACCTCCGTCGGGCGAGGCGGCGGCGGTTTTGGTTGGCGCGGAGAGGGCGGGGTCATAGCATGGAACGTCGATGTTTACGGGAATAGTCCGACATGTCGGTGTGGTTCGGAGCGTCAGCGGCGGCGCGGGCGGTGAGCGCCTGGCGATCGATCTCGGTCCGCTCGCCGAGGGACTGAGCGAAGGCGGGAGCGTGGCGGTCTCCGGGGCCTGCCTGACCGTCTCGGCGATCCGCGCCGGAGAGGCGGAGTTCGACGTGACGGGCGAAACGCTGTCGAAAACCACGCTGGGGTCCCTGCGGGGCGGATCGAAGGTCAACCTCGAACTGCCCCTCAAGCCCGCCGACGCGCTGGACGGGCACCTGGTGCAGGGACACGTGGACGGGGTCGCCGAAGTGCGGACCGTGCGCAGCGGACCCACGCACGTGGCCGAATTCGCCGCCCCGCGCGAGCTGACCGATGAGATGGTGCTCAGGGGCTCGGTCTGTATCGACGGTGTCTCACTGACGTTGACGGATGCGGGAGACCGGGCGTTCAGCGTGGCGCTGATACCCGAGACGGTCGCGCGGACCACACTGGGGGAGTTGACGGGCGGTTCGAAGGTCAACGTGGAGACCGACATCATCGGGAAGTTCGTACTCAGGCACCTCCGCTCCCTCGCCGAGCGGGGGGGCGGCGGAGGGCTGACGCTGGAAAAGTTGAAAGAGGCAGGATTCGGCTGAAAAGGGATGCCGAATGACAGATGGCGAATGACCAGGCAGCGGCGGATCCTCGGTTTCACCGGGAGTCGAAAGCGACTGGACTTCCTCGTTCGATATTCATTCGACATCGGTCATTCGACATCGGTAGTTCATGGCCGCCGACAGACCCACAATCGGGATCACGATGGGCGACCCCTGCGGGATCGGGGCCGAGGTCATCGTCAAGGCGCTCGGCGATGCCGATCTGCGCCGCCGCGCGCGGTTCGTCGTCTTCGGGCTCAGCGAACAACTGACGTACACCGCCGACTCGCTTGAGACCGAGCTCGTATTCCTCCGAAACCATCACGAGGACATCCGCCGCTACGACCACGGTCTGGTCGTCCTGGACTACGACGAGATCTCCTTACCCGCCGTCATGCAGCGCGGACCCTCCCGCATGGGAGGCGAGGCGTCCATGGCTTTCTGCCAAGACGCCATCGCCGCCGCCCGGGAGGGGTTGATCGACGCGATCGTGACCGGTCCGATTTCCAAGATCTCGTGGCAGATGGCGAAGTACAAAAAATATCCCGGCCACACCGAGCTGCTCGCCGACAAGTGCAAGGCGAAGAACGTCGCGATGATGTTCGTCGCACCGCAGCTTCGCGTGGTCCTGGCGACGATTCACGTGGGGCTGTTCGAACTTTGCAACCGCTTCACGATAGGTTGCGTCTTCAACCCGATCGACCTCGCCGACAAGGCGCTGCGGGACTGGTTCGGGATCGAGCGGCCGCGAATCGCCGTCTGCGGGCTCAACCCGCACGCCGGGGAGGAGGGCAACTTCGGAGATGAGGAGAGGAGGATCATCTCTCCGGCGATACTGATGGCGGGAGAGACGGGGATCAACGTATCGGGCCCCTACCCCGCCGACACCGTGTTCCTGAAGGCGCTTGAGGGGCGCTTCGACTGCGTCGTCGCCATGTACCACGACCAGGGTCTGCTCCCGATCAAGCTGCTCGCCTGGAGGGAGGCCGTGAACGTCACGCTCGGTCTGCCCATCATCCGCACCTCCCCGGACCACGGAACCGCCTTCGACATCGCCGGGCGAAACCGCGCCGATCCGTCCAGCATGATCGCGGCGGTCAACCTCGCCATCGACCTGGTCAACCGCAACGCCGGCGGCGATGGTGAGAGGGGGGGCGGAGGCAAATCGCCTTGACTGGGTTGGAGGGCCTGCGTACGCTCTTGCCCCTACCGTCAGCGACCTTGTCGAGAGGCAGTACGGAAGAACGAAGGCCGACAGTATGCAACTGACATACGCTGATGTCTTTCGCCCCGCGGGGAGCAGAGCGGCGCTTGGGTACGACGTGCTGCTGGTGGCGGGCGGGTCGGTGTTCATCGCGCTCATGGCGCAAGTGGCGTTCTATCTGCCCGGGCTCCTGGTTCCGTTCACCGGCCAGACGTTCGCCGTGCTGCTGATCGGGATGCTCCTGGGCGCCCGGAGAGGCGCGGGGGCGGTCGTGGCGTACCTGCTGGAAGGCGCGGCCGGGCTGCCCGTCTTCGCCGCGGGACAGTTCGGGCTCCTGTACATGCTCGGGCCTACCGGGGGGTACCTGCTCGCGTTCGTGGGCGCCGCCTGGGTGGTGGGATATCTCGCCTCCCGCGGATGGGACCGGCGGATGTGGACGACGGGGGCGGCGATGGCGCTGGGCAACCTCATGATATACGCAGGGGGGATGGGGTGGCTTTCGTGCTTCATCGGAGTAAAGGCCGCCTTCTACGGGGGCGTCTGGCCGTTCCTGATCGGCGATCTGATCAAACTCATCGCCGCCGCGCTGCTGCTCCCGGTCGGGTGGAGAATCCTGAGGCGGACGGGCGCGGGGAGGGAGAAGGTCCGGTGATCGTTCCAAGTTCCTCTACCGCGCCGGGATATTTCGCCTTGACGGGCGGCGGACGGTTCACCTAGTATCTGATCTCTCAGGCGGTCCGCTCATGGCGGGCCGTCGTCGTTAACGGCGGACTTTCGATCGAACCGCGCGTCGGCGCCATCGAATAGGAGTGACGGACGTGGGATACAACTGCGTGGTATGCGTCAAGCAGGTGCCCGACACCAAGCGCATCACCGGTGAGGCGATGAAAGAGGACGGGACCGTCAACCGTTCGGCGCTGCCTGCGATCTTCAACCCCGAGGACCTGAACGCCCTGGAGGAGGCGCTGAGCATCCGGGATCGCTGGGGTGGGACGGTCACCGTGGTCACGATGGGCTTACCGGCCGCGTGCGAGGTGCTGCGCGAGTCGCTCTATCGCGGAGCCGACCGCGTCGTCCTGATCACCGACCGCAAGGCGGCGGCGTCCGATACGCTCGCCACCAGCTACATCCTCTCCTGCGCGGTCCGCAAGCTCGGCCCGGACATCGTGCTCTGCGGGAGGCAGGCGATCGACGGGGACACCGCACAGGTCGGTCCGCAATTGGCCGAGAAGCTAAACTTCAACCTCATCACCTACCTGGAGGAGCTTATCGGGCTCGACGGCGACGAGATCCGCGTGAGGCGCAGCGTCGGGAACGGGTGGGAGGTGGTCTCGGCGAAGCTGCCCGCGCTGGTCACCGTGATGGACACGGCGAACACCCCCCGGCCACCCGCCGCCAAGCGAATGATGAAGTACAAGAGGGCCCGCTCCCGCGCGGAGGTCGAGGCGATGGCCGAAGGCCTCCTCGAGGGCGACTACGAGGACTACACCGCCGAACTGAAGGCCACCGAGGTCGAAAAGCACTCCCGCAAGCTCCAGCAGAAGGACCTGCTCATCGAGCAGTGGGACCTGGACCACCTCGAGGTTGACCTCTCGTGGTGCGGTATGAGCGGGAGCCCCACCAAGGTTCACCGCATCCAGTCGGTGGTGCTCGCGGGCGGGGAGTATCGCGAGTTTGCGGCGACCGACGCGGGCGTCGGCGAGATGATCGGCGAGCTGATCGCGGATCACACACTCGGTTGAGCAGGAATGAATCATGATAGACGTGAATCGAAACGGTGAAGTCTGGGTGTTCGCGGAGCAGGAGAACGGTAAGCTCTCCGACGTTCCGCTGGAGCTGCTGAGCAAGGGGGCGGAACTGGCCGAAAAGCTTTCGGTCCCGCTTGGCGCCGTCCTGCTGGGCAAGGACGTAGCCCCACTCGCCGCGACGCTCGTCGCCCACGGCGCCGACAAGGTCTACCTCGTCGAGGACGACAAGCTCGAGCACTATCAGGCCGCCGGTTACTCCCGCACGATATGCTCCCTGATCGAGCAGCACCGACCGCAGGTCTGCATCTACGGGGCGACCCCCATCGGGCGAGACCTGGCCCCCACCATCGCCAGCGCGATGAAGTGCGGGCTGACGGCCGATTGCACCGACCTCCAGATCGGCGATCACACCGATCCAATCACCAAAGAGGAGCACGCCAACCTGCTCTTCCAGATACGCCCGGCCTTCGGGGGGAACATCATCGCGACGATCGTGAACCCCCAGCGCTGGCCGCAGATGGCGACCGTCCGCGAAGGCGTCATGCCGATGCAACAGCCCGACCCGTCCCGCACCGGGGAGACTATCCGGTGCGAGGCCGACCTCGGCGGACTCGACCTTCCCCTGACGATCGAAGAGACCCACCGCCGCCCGAAGCGCGTCAACCTGAAGGCCGCACGGATCATCGTCGCCGGCGGGGCGGGCGTGGGGAGCAAAGAGAACTTTAAGGTCCTGTGGGACCTCGCCAACTGCCTCGGAGCCGCCGTCGCCGGCTCGCGGGCGGCGGTCGATCTGGGATACATCGACCAAGAGCACCAGGTCGGGCAGACCGGGACGACGGTCCGCCCGGCGCTGTACGTGGCGGTGGGCATCTCCGGTGCGGTCCAGCACCGCGCGGGAATGCAGGAATCGGCGAAGATCCTCGCGATCAACACCGACGCGGACGCCAACATCTTTTCGGTCGCCCACTACGGGATCGTCGCCGATTACGCCGACGTGGTCCCCAAGATGATCAAGGCGATCCGGGGAGGCAGCGGGCTGCTCGAGGCCGCCCAGAAGACAGAAGCCTGACAGGGAGCGGACATGCAGGAGATACGCCGGATGATCCTCGCCAGCGACGGAAGAGTCGGCGGCGTCCCGCGTATCGCTGCCCGCTCGTGAGGAATAGAGCATGGCGAACTTCTACACCGACAACGAGGACATTCAGTTCCTCTTCGAGCACATGGACGTGAGGCGCCTCGCGGCGATACAGGAAGAGGACTTCCGCTTCGCCGACCAGTTCGACTTCGCACCCGAGGACGCCGACGACGCCGTCGATAACTATCGCCGCATCCTGACCTCACTCGGAGAGCTCTGCGCCGAGACGATCGCCCCGACGGCGGAGGAGACCGACGAGGTGGGCAACACGCTGGAGGACGGCGGAAGCGTGACGCGCGCCCCGGGAATCGCTAACGCCCTCGAGCGCCTCGCCCAGGCCGACCTGATGGGCTTCACACTCCCGTATCGCTTCGGCGGGCTCAACTTCCCCAACCTCATCTACACCATGTCCAACGACGTCCTGTCCCGCTCCGACGCGTCGCTGATGAACATCTACGGGCTCCAGGGGATCGCCGAGACCATCAACGCCTTCGCCTCCGACGAGATCAAGGATGAGTACCTCCCCGGGATGGCGTCGGGCAAGTGGACGGGTGCGATGATCCTGACCGAACCGGACGCCGGGAGCGACCTCCAGGCCGTCAAGACGCGGGCGTGGGAGGACGCCGAGGGCAACTGGTTCGTTCGCGGGGTCAAGCGGTTCATCACCAACGGGTGCGGGGAGGTGCTGCTGGTGCTGGCCCGCAGCGAACCGGAGATCACCGACGGTCGGGGGTTGAGCCTGTTCCTCATCGAGCGGGGCCCCAACGTCAAGATACGCCGCCTCGAGAACAAGCTCGGGATACACGGGAGCCCGACGTGCGAGATATTCTTCGACGACGCCCCGGCGAAGCTCATCGGCGAGCGCCAGCGCGGGCTGATCACCTACGTGATGAGCCTGATGAACGGAGCCCGCATCGGGATCGCCGCCCAGTCGCTGGGCATCGCCGAGGCGGCCTATCGCGTCGCCCGCGACTACGCCCACTCCCGAAAGCAGTACGACACCGCCATCGAGAACTTCCCCGCCGTCCGCGAGCTGCTGGTCAAGAGCAGCGTGGACCTTCAGGCCGCCCGCGCGCTTACCTACCACGCCAGCTTCCGCGTGGACCTGGAGTACGCGGCGCTCAGAAAGCTGGAGTTCGGGAACGTCGAGGACAAGGACCAGAGGAAGACGCTCCGCCAGCAGGCGAGGAAGGTCGGGCGAGGCAACAAGCTGCTGACGCCCATGGCGAAGTACTACGCCTCGGAGATGTCCATGCGCGTCGCCAACGACGCAATCGCCGTCCTCGGGGGAAGCGGGTACATGAAGGACTACGCCTGCGAGCGCCACCTCCGCGACAGCCGCATCACCACTATCTACGAAGGGACCTCCCAGCTCCAGATCAACGCCGCCGTCGCCGGGGTCGTCTCCGGGACCGCCAACACGCTCATCGAGCAGCTCATCGACCGCGACTGGCCCCAGAAAGTCGCCCCGATGATCGAGCAGATCCGCGAGGGGACCGCCCTGATGGACGAGGCCGTGAGCTTCGTCAAGGAACAGCCCGGCACCACCTATCGCGAACTCTACGCCCGCAAGCTGGCGGACATGGCGATCTACCTGGTGGTCGGGTCGCTGTTTTGCGACCATGCAACCGCCAGCGACGCGAAGAAGGCTACCGCGAAGTACTGGTTCGCCTGGCGAATGCCGGAGGTCCGCATGCTCGCAGAGCAGATCCGCTCCGGTGACGAGACGGTGATCCACGACTTCGAGGCCATCGCCGGTCCCCTGCCCGTGGCGGACTGACCGGATCGCGACGATCACCGGTAGCGCAGAGGGGAGAAAGTGCGACCCGGGTCGCACCTCGAAGCAGAAGGAGAACAGCGGGAGTGCTGAGCCCAAAAGAGAACCTGCTCGAAGCGATCTCCTTCGGAAAGCCCGACTACGTCCCGATGGACCGCGAGGAGGTATGGTGGGGCTTCCAGTTCGAGGGCAACTACCGC
>SDBV01006533.1_pt1 | contig 16148 bp, 6 predicted proteins | sample 2277081 | NCBI WGS metagenome assembly SDBV01 (sample SAMN10402039, study PRJNA504765) | marine sediment metagenome | isolation source: marine sediment core GS10_PC15, 223 cmbsf | place: Arctic Ocean: Southern Knipovich Ridge | collected 2010
CCGCCCCACAGAAGTTTGCCCTCGCGTGTGCTCTTGTAAAACCACACGTAGCGTGTAAATGGCCCAAATTTGTGGCGCGGTTTCTTTCTCATGTCGGCACTTTCACTTGTCCAATTATGTCTTCAATGACGTTACTCTTCGTTATGCCGCCATATTTCGCTTTAGACGTCAGCATCACGCGATGAGGCAGCACGTGGCGGGCAAGCCTCTGAACATCGTCAGGAATCACATAGTCCCGGCCCTGTGAAAATGCCGAGGCCTGGGCCGCGCGAAACAGCATTAAAGACCCGCGTGGGCTCACCCCGAGACGAAGCTGCGTATCTTCCCTGCTCAGATTAACTATATCCACTACATAATGCGATATGCTGCGGTCTACACGAACGCGGCGCACTTCCCGCTGAATGTCGAGTACGTCTTCCTTGGTCAAAACGGCCTCAAGCGAATCAAGTGGATGTTTCTCGGCTTGGTCATACAAAATATCAACCTCGCATTCCGCACTCGGATAACCCAAAGTCAGCATGACGAGAAAACGGTCAAGCTGCGCCTCGGGTAACGGATATGTACCATGAAACTCCACTGGGTTTTCGGTAGCAATAACCAGGAAAGGCGCGTCAAGGTGATAGCACTTGCCCTCAATCGTAGCCTGCATCTCCGCCATGGCCTCCAGCAGCGCGGACTGCGTACGCGGTGAGGCCCGGTTGATCTCGTCAGCCAAAAGTATATTGCAGAAAATCGGACCCTCACGAAAACGGAAGGTACCGTCCACCGGACTGTAAATCGAAGAGCCCAATATGTCTCCCGGTAAAAGGTCCGGCGTGAACTGAATTCGGCTGAATGATGCGTCTATGGACCGCGCCAAGGCCTTGGCAAGCGTCGTCTTGCCCACACCCGGCACGTCGTCCATCAAAACCGAACCTCCCGCAATAAGAGCAATCGTCAATATATCGACACTCTCCTCCTTGCCCTGGATCACCTTTTGCAGGTTCTCTTTAAGTTTTTGCAGCTTTGAATGGTTTTCGGTAGTAGCGTGCTCGTTCATAAACTAACTCCCCAGGATAATAAAGGTCAACGCAATCAATCTCGGCTTCTTCTAAACAGTGTAATTATAAAACTTCCACAATACAACGCCATCGACATGTTCTTAATACGCATTACTTCTCCTAATGGTTCATCCTGACCTATCCGATGAACAAACAAAACTTGACCCACACCAAAAGCTAAGATATTATTTAATATGGTGGCTCAGTGTTTTTTCGCGGTATTATGAAAGGTTTCTTACTCTTGAAAACTCGACGCTTTTTATCCAGGCTAAAACCCCTTGTAGTGTTCTTTTGCCTTTTGGCTTCAATTCCCGGCATGGCGCTTGCCGCAAACGGGATTACTCTCAGACTGGGTGCTGTGTCCGCTTTGCCTAATACGACAACGGAATACCCGGTCAAGCTCGAACTGGAAGGGACAGCCAGCCCCGCCTCTGTGTTCTTCGACCTGGGATTTAACTCCTCAAAATACAAGGTCGTAGACGTGAAGTCAGGGCCCGTCGCCTTCAGCGCCTTCAAAGATGTCCAGTATTCTTTAGAAAGCCCCGGCCTGCTGTCAATTGTTGTCGGCGGAATAAATGACAGCGTGATGGCCCCAGGTACACTTGTAACAATAACCTTTGAAACATTCAATTCGCCTGTTGCAATAACTCCTGTGGGAGTCAGTGTCTCGGCTGCGGGACCCGACGCAGTACGCATTTCGGCCTCGTTTGCCCAAAGCGGCGCGGCCATACCCATAGCGGGAATGCCCGCAAGCTCTGAAATCACTGTTATCGTGCTTGCATGTATAGTGCTTGTTCTGGCCTTGCTGCTGATAAGAAAAGGGAAGCGTGGCGTCGCGTTTTTCGTCGTCTTCGTCATGTTGTCCAGTTACTTGGTGGCTTTGGGAAAAGCCGGAGACTTTGACGGGTCGGGTGTGGTGGACAGTGCCGACCTGCAATTGCTGGTTGACCACGCAGTAGGAAGACTCGTCGCAAATCAAACTGATATTGACTTTTCAGGCCTGACGGACGCAGTCGACTACCAGATCCTGGTGAGGGCGCTTCTGAACCACAACATCGACATAGACGACGACGGCCTGTCGGACTTCGGTGAGGAAACTTTGGGAACAGACCCCACAAATCCTGACTCTGACGGTGACAACATGCCTGACGGATGGGAAAGAGAAAACGAACTTGATCCACTTGACGCTACGGACGCGGGCAAAGACCCCGATAATGACGGAATCATAAATCAAGATGAGTACACATACGAAAAGGACCCCCATCAGTTCGATGAAGGCGATGTCATTATAAACGAGTTCGTCGCATCTAATGCCGAGGGTATACTCGACGAAGACGGACAAACAAACGACTGGATTGAATTGTACAACTTCGGCGGAACACCTGTTTCCCTGCTCGGATGGACGCTTTCCGACGATGCGGATTGGCCGGACAAGTGGACCTTTCCGGACGTGTCAATCGGACCGCGCGAATACCTCCTTATTCATCTCTCAGGAAAAGACAGAAAGCCTACCGATGGCGGGAATCTGCACACCAATTTCAATTTGAACCTCAATGGCGAATTCCTGGCATTTAGAAACGCGTTGGGCGAAGCGCAACCCGGAAGCGTCTTTGATCCCGAATATCCTCAGCAATTCCAGACTTTCTCGTATGGCCGTCATCCCGGACATGGCGGAATGTGGTACTTGGACACGCCAACCCCAGGCGGTCCAAACGTGACGGGAAAAGCATTTAAGGATTTCGTAGACGACACAAGCTTCGACGTGGACCGGGGATTCTACGATGAACCGTTCTATGTACAAATCACTTGCGACACACCTGAAACCACAATAATCTACACCACCGACGCAAGCACGCCGTCGGAAACAAATGGAGAAGCCTATACGGATCCGATTCTGATTGACGGAACCACAGCCCTGCGTGCAGTGGCCATAAAAGAAGACTGGATGCCCAGCAACGTCGATACACAAACATACATCTTTCTGGACCAGGTACTCGTGCAAACCCGCCCCGAGGGTTATACAACCGTATTCGGCGGAGGCGTAGCGGCAGATTACGACATGGACCCGGAATTCGTCAATCATCCCCAATGGGGCGCCACACTCAAAGAAGACCTCAAATCCATTCCCTCAATTTCAATCGTTACCGATTACGATAACCTCTTTGATCCGACCACGGGAATCTACATGAACCCTCAACAACGAGGAATTGATTGGGAAAGACCTGCGTCCGCAGAGTTCATTTACCCGGAGAATTGCCCAACTGATTCATGCCAGGAACGCGCAGGCGGCAAAGGATATCAGGTCAATTGCGGAATTCGTATACAAGGAAACATAACAAGAAGACCTGATCGAACGGTAAAGCATCCAATTCGAATGTTGTTTAAAGGAATATACGGCCCGAAACAGCTCGATTTTCCACTTTTTGGAGATGACGCCACATCGGAGATAAACACACTCGTTTGCCGTGCCGGATACGGCAACTCATGGTTACACATCAAGCAGGAGCAAACCAAACGGGCACAATACATACGCGACCAATGGGCAAGGGATGCACAACTGGAAGTATCAGGAATGGCCTCCCACGGAATATTCGCGCACATGTACATAAACGGCATGTATTGGGGTCTGTACAACGTTGTCGAGCGGCCCGACGGCGCATTCACCGCAGCCTATGACGGAGGCGACCAAGATGACTACGACGCCTTGAATTCCGCCGTACCCACCGACGGAGACGCCGTGGCATGGAATGAAATGATGGCTCTCGCAGCGGCTGGACTACAGTCCAGCGAGCAGTATGATGCAATGAAGCAATACCTGAACGTTGATCAATTCATCGACTACATGATCCTGTGTTATTTCCAGCAAAACCAGGACTGGCCACGCCACAACTGGTACGCAACAAGAAAACGGGAGCCTGGAGCAGGGTTCAAATTCTTAAGTTGGGATGCAGAACGCATATTCGAGAGCATTACAAGTAACAGGACCGCCGTGGGATACGCAAGCAATAACGCTAATTCGCCGGCAAGACTCGATGTGGAACTGCGTGAAAACGCTGAATACAGGATGCTTTTCGCGGATCACGTTCACCGCTTGTTCTTTAATGACGGCGCACTTACGGTCGACAATGTAATCGCAAGATGGATGAGGCTCGCAGACGAAGTATATGCGGCAATAAACGGAGAATCGGCCAGATGGGGGGACTATCGGCGCGACAATTCCCCAACGGACTCGTCTTGGGCGGACCTTTTCAGGCGCGACCCGCACTGGCTGACCGAACAGGACCGCTTGCTAAACAATTACTTCCCATTCAGAAGCGACGAAGCAGTGAGGCAGTTCAAGAAAATCGGAGTGTATCCCGAAATCGACGCCCCCGTCTTCCAAATTAACGGCATATATCAACATGGCGGCTACGCAAACGTCGGCGACCAACTGTCCATGACCGCCACAACAGGCGCTATTTACTACACGCTGGACGGCACGGACCCACGCCTTCCAACGCCCGACAACATCCCGCTTGTTCCCGAGGGCGCGGAAAAACGTGTGCTAATTCCGACATTTGACATAGGTTCAAACTGGAACACCAACCCGGCATACGACGATTCGTCATGGAACGATGGGCTGGGCGCAACAAGGGCCTTGAAATTCATCAAGGACGGTGATTTGGTCAAGTGCGGCACCGTGCCCGGTTCCGCCCCGGCACTTACCGCAGCCTTCTGGATGAAATCGGACACACTTCAAAGATCGATTCTGCTGGACAAGATCGGCGCGGCGGCAACGAACAAAGGCTGGGATTTCAGAATCATGGACGACGGCCGTGTCCAGTTCAGGGTTGGCAGTAAAGGCTCATTGACGGTAATGACTGGCGTGGGAGCGTATGTGCCCAACACGTGGGTGCATGTTGCGGCGACTTTCCAAGGCACGTCGGCCAAACTTTTCATTGATGGACAAAGAGTCAGGACAAACAACAACGTGACGCGTGGCGTCGCCGACACAGCCACCACACTTCAAATGGCAAAGAGCACTGCTGTCAACACTGGATATGTATATTCCGGACTCATGAGAGACGTGCGCATTTATGACCAGGCGATGAGTGAAGCCGAAGTGTTAACCCTGTTCGATAATGGCACAAGCACCGCCGCACCTGTCGCGCATTGGAAACTCGACGAAGTAGGCGGCAAAATCGCATCTGACAGTTCAGGAAACGGCTATCAAGGAAACGTCCAGGGCCAGCCTGAATGGGTGCCCGGTCAAGGGGCCGTTGGTTACGATACGGCCACAACCTATGACTACCTGATAAGCTACGACATCGAAGCGGAAATGAATGGACTGAACACATCCGCTTTTGTTCGTATTCCTTTCGAAGTAGACCCAATCGATCTTCCAGAGTTCAAGTACTTGGGACTCAAGATGAAATACGATGATGGTTTCATCGCCTACCTCAATGGAACAAAGGTTGCCGAAGCAAATGCGCCCGCGTCGCCCTCCTGGAGTTCTTCCGCCACTGTGGACAATCCCGACGCACAAGCCGTCGTCTTCGAGAGTTTCGACATATCGGCCTCGATAGGTGTTCTTCAAGAAGGAACAAACATTCTTGCCATTCATGGCCTGAACGGAGACCTGCCCAGTTCGGACTTCCTGATTTCTACCGAACTGTTGGCAAATAAGACTAGTTCAACCGACATTATCGCGCCAACAGCGACCCTATATGCAGGGCCGATTTCACTCAGCGAAAGCGTCAACGTCAGTGCCCGCGTTTTGGTCGATTCGGAGTGGAGCGCGCTTAATGAAGCCACATACGCCGTAGGTCCGGTTGCCGAAAACCTGCGTATTACCGAAATCATGTACCATCCCTTCGGAACCACCCCCGGCCTGCCGGACACCGAGTTTATCGAAGTCAAAAACATCGGCGTGCAGTCAATCAACATCGGTCTGGTCAAATTCTCAAACGGCATAGATTTCACATTCCCGAGCATGACGCTCGCGCCTTACGAATATGTCGTTGCGGTAAAAGACCTGCCGACTTTCGAGGCCGAATACGGTGCTGGCATAAATGTGGCTGGCACATACACCGGAAGCCTGGAGAACGCAGGTGAGCGCATACAACTTGACGATGCCGCCGGTACCCCAATACTGAACTTCAAGTACAAGGACGGCTGGTACGACATCACCGACGGTGATGGATTCACGTTGACGCTAATCGACCCGGCGAACCCGGACCTGCTGTCGTGGGACCTCAAAGATTCGTGGCGGCCAAGTTCACTCGTTGGCGGATCGCCCGGCGAAGACGACCAGGGACTTGTACCCGACCCAGGCGCAATTGTAATAAACGAAATCCTTTCGCATTCACACGCGGCCGACCCCGACTGGATCGAGCTGCACAACACGACTGCATCGCCGATAAACATCGGCGAATGGTTCCTGAGCGACGACGAGCTCGACCTCAAGAAATACGAAATCGCAGCGGGAACGTCGATACCCGCCAACGGCTACATCGTGTTCAACGAAGACGATCACTTCCGCAACGCGGCCGACCCCGGCTCGAACATCCAGTTCGCATTGAGCGAAAACGGAGAGACTGTCTACCTGAGATCCGGCCTGGGCGGCGATATGACCGGCTACAGCGACCAGGAAACCTTCGGCGCGGCCGAAACGGGAATAGCATTCGGCAGATATCTCAAGAGCACTGGCACCTTCAATTTCGTAGCTATGAGCGTAAACACCCCCGGCTTGGCCAACGCATATCCAAAAGTCGGACCCATAGTCATCAACGAAATCATGTACAACCCCGGCGCGGCCGATCCCGACGAGGAATACATCGAATTGCTCAACGTCACAAGCAACCCGGTGCCGTTGTATGACTTAGAAGGAAACCCGTGGACATTTACCGATGGTATAGCCTTCGAATTTCCGGCCAACACAACGATTCCCGCAAACGGATACGCAATAGTCGCCAAGAATCCGACGGCATTCGCGGCGCGACACACAAACGTACCACCGGCCGTGCAGGTTTTCGGACCATACCCCAACAAACTCGACAACGGCGGCGAACGTTTACAGCTAGCCATGCCCGGCGACGTGAATGCCCAAAACGAACGCCAATACATCCGAATCGACCGCGTGAATTACGATGACGTTGCCCCCTGGCCAAGCACCCCAGATGGAACAGGCCCCGCACTCACAAGGAAGGTGGCCACAGACTACGGAAACGACCCAGCAAACTGGCAAGCAGCCCCAGCAACAGCAGGTCAATAGTGAGAGAAAAAACTGAGGGGCATTTCTTTTGGGAAGATTCCCCCGACAAAAGTCGGCAGTACCGTCATCCTGAGCGAATGCGAAGGATCTCTCTCGTGCGTAAGTCGTTGGGAGAAAAGAGATTCTTTACTTCGTTCAGAATGACGATATGGTGCTTTTCTGGAGATTCTCGACTTTTGTCGGTGGGATCTGCTGAACAGATCTCTCCCTCTGGTCGAGATGACAGGTGGGATGGAGTTTTGCTGGTTCCCAAGGGTCTTGCGCGGTAATTTTTCACGAAGCATATGCGTTTCTTGGCCATGGGAACTAGGAAAAACATGGCGCTCCACGAGACAACGTACGCTTATCGGGGATGAGCCGAAAATAGGCTTGCACATTCTGCTTTTTTCTGATATAGTGTTAAAATCTACGAAACATGGGGCTCGTTTGTAGTTTATTTGGAGATTACGTCTTTTAAGATATTGGCTCGTTGGTGTCTAATGTGTATCTGAATGGCCGGGAAGTAGGACACTTCTGAGTTGCTTTGTTTGGGTCTACGCTTTCCGTTCAACCTGGGGAAACGCACTGCAAAGTGCAAACAGGGGGGCCTAAAGATGATGGTTGGATGCAAGAAATCTGGAAATATCATGGGTACACATGGGGAGGAGGTTGTACAAAGGCAACTCGTGGATGCCTGCGCGCGTATCGCACAAGTGATTTTTGCTGCTTTGGTATTGCTTTCGGCGCTTATGTGCAGAGTTGTTTATGCTGACCCGGTAACATCTGAGGAGATATTGCGGGAATTACGCCAGATGCGCGAGCGCATCAATCAACTCGAAAAAGTTGTCGAGTCACAGCAGGAAGAGATCTCGGAGTTGAAGGAGGCGCAGGGAAGCGCACCTTCGGATCCTGCTCCGGAAGGTTTGGAAACACGGCTGGAGTCATTCAAGGACGAGTTGCTCGATATCGTGGCAGGGGAACAATCTCCTTTGGAGATTAGCGGTTTTTTCGACGTTACAGCCCAATATACTAACGAGCGGGACAATCCGTTTGAATTTGGGGTGCTGGAACTAGATCTCGAATATCCTTTCAATGAACATTACTCAATCAGCGCGGCCCTTGTTTGGGATGATGGTACGTCTGACGTGGGTTTCGGCGTGGTCGATTATCACTGGTTTGACGATAATGTGCCTGCCCGGGGCCGAATCTTTGATGAGCCAGGATTTCACATTCAGGCAGGACGTTTCGATTTGCCTTTCGGCGTGGATTATCAGTATTTTGCCTCGCCCGATAGGCCGAACGTGTCTGCGCCTTTGACCACCGAGCGCATTCAGGCCGGAGGATACGGCAGCGACGGAATCCGCTTATACGGTAGTGGCAAAATGTTCGACTACGCACTTTACGTGACCGATACGCTCTACTGGGATGACGGCGTCACCGTTGGCGGCAGGCTCGCATTTTTCCCTTCGCGCGATCCATACCAATTGCATCGCTTCGGAAGTAACCGCTTTATCGAGGTTGGTGCTTCTTATCTGCAGGATATGGACAGAAACGGCGATGTACTTGACCGTGTTTACGGCCTGGATTTCACGCTGGATTACGGAATATTCCTTTTTGTAGCGGAATGGATGTTGCGCGAAAGCGATAACGAGCTTTGGGGCCGGGATGCGGATCTTGATATTGGCATCAATTTGGGCGAGAGAGACGAGTCGGGCTTCCATATAACGTTGGTGACGGATATCGAGGGCTTTGTGAAGCGTCCTATGTACGTTTTCACACGTTTTGACTCCTGGGATCCTGATTATAATTTTGTGTTAGACGAAGAGGACGACACTGCCTTCTATCGAGTTCATAATACCAGGCGGCTGACTGTTGGGCTTGGCTACAACTTGACGGAAAACATCGGTTTGAAAATCGAGTATTTCGATCACCTCGGAACCGGGACAGAGGAACCTGACTTTAACGATCGTGGTGTAATCGCACAGTTGGTGGCCAGTTTCTAAATAAAAAAGAACAGGAGGCAACTTATGATGAGACAGGCGCATCGCCCGATTAAAATTGTTCTGTTCTTGGCCGTGACAACCGTTGCGCTCTTTTTTGCGGGCGCCTTTGGCTGGAAGGTGTTGGCCGAACAAGCCAGGGAAAATCCGCATGAGATCCAGAGCAAGACGGTCCAGGACGAGCTGTGTGGCAGTTGTCACCGTCAGGAACCCAAGAACATTCCACAGAGGGCAACTCGAACTGTTTTGCCCAAGCAGGACGATTACAAAGAGGATCCGGTAGCTATGTGCGTTTCGTGCCATGAGCAGGCCGGGGAAGAACATCCAGTCGGCGCGAAACCCGAATATCCGGTCCCGGCGGATCTGCCTCTGGACAAGGAGGGAAAAGTATCGTGTTTGACTTGCCATTTTACCCATGGAAGTCTCAAGAGCGACCATGCATGTTGCAGCACGAGCTTCCTTGACCGCTTCTTTGCCAAGGAACGCAAGTTCAAGAGCTTTCTATTGCGACGTGAAAATACCAAAGGTGAGTTGTGTAAGGCCTGCCATCAAAGTTCTGGTCGAAAGAAGGAGAAATAATTATGGCCACTGGAAACAAGAAACGTAGAACTGTGTTTATCAAACGCGGTTTCCAGACGCGGTTCATCCTCTGGGTTGTAGGACTGCTGGTCCTGTGCTGCCTTTGTTCGGCGGCGGTCCTGTATCCGCTATTGTCGAGCGAGATGAACACTCAGTTGACGTCCAGCCATCCAAACTTCGAGGCGGCAGGCGGACGTCTTATTATCGCAATCGTGCTGGGCAATGTATTGGCCATAGTAGTGGCCGCTCTTGCGACAGCCGTTGTGATTCTGTATGTATCTCACAAGATTGCAGGACCATTGTACCGGTTTGAGATGATTTGCGAACAGGTTGGCAGCGGAAATCTTGATGTATCCACTGGACTTAGAGAGGCGGATCAGCTCAAAGGCTTGTCCGAAGCTTTCGGCAAAATGCTTACGCAATTGCGAGATCGGCGCAGCAACCAAAGTGCATCTTTGGAAAAGGCCAAGGGAAACCTGAATGCATTGCGTGCGGTGGTGTCTGATACGGAAGCCACCAGCGAATTGGAATCCCTTGAAAAGCTATTGACATCGTTGAGCGAAGAAGCGTAGTCGACACTGAGGGGCATTTCTTTTAGAAAAAAGAAATGCCCCTCAGACTCCCCTAAAGAAAACCAAGTATTCTAGACAAGGGGATTGCAGGGGCGAGCGTCCCCGCGAGCCGCAGCAAAGCAGAACAGGCTCCTGCTCGCGGGCGCGCTTGTCCAGAATGTTCCCCCATTGGTTTCCTCGTTCCCATGCTCTGCCAGGGGCTCCGCAGGAGACCGGGAATGCATGCCTCCGCGCCGAAACCCATCAAGGCCAAAAATGCCCAACGCCGACCGAGTTGAACGTCCAAGAGACCGGCCCACCAACCAGCCGCTTATTGAAGCGTGCAAGGTCCCACGAGCACGCCCTCCGGTAAATATTGACGACTCCCCCGCACATAGACTAAGATTCAGATAATACAATTCGAGTTAGGTAAAGTGCTCAATTATGGGGAGAACAAAATGCGTTCCGTTTCTTTGGTTTTGCTAATCTCTGCTATTTTCACGCTCCAAGCCAACGCCGCCGTCTGGCACGTGAACAAATACCCCGGCTCCGACATCGAAGACGGAACCTCGTGGAGCACGGGATTCACAACAATCCAGCCAGCCATTGACGCTGCATACAATGACGGAGGCGGCGAAGTGTGGGTGGCCAAGGGAATCTACGCCGAACGCAGAAACAGCTTTCCCCACGATGACGAAGACGACACCGGTTCAGTCATGATGCGCGAGGGCGTCCACATCTACGGTGGATTTAATGGGAACGAGACTTCCCGCGATCAGCGAAACTGGTTTATCTACACTACCATCATAGACGGTTCCACTGCGCGACTGGGAGCACCCGCCTATCACGTGGTCGTTGGCGCAAACAACGCCACGCTGGATGGGTTTACCGTGCGCGGTGGAAAGGCAAACAATATTTGGGTGAGTATTCTTAGATATGGTGCTGGTATGTACATCAGAGATGTATCGCCAACCGTATCCAACTGCATATTCACCGGCAATGTCGCTGGTTATGATGGCGGTGGCATGTATATTCGGAATTCCGAAGTTTCGGTATCGAACTGTCTGTTCACGGACAATTCTAGCCGCCATGGCGGGGGTATGTATATACATGATTCTTCTTCTGTAATTTCTTCATGCGCATTTGTGAAAAACAACGCCGTAAATGCTGGCGCTCTCTACAATAGTGGTTCATTCGAATTAGTCGTTGCCAATTCAACGTTTGCCGGAAATACCTCCGACAAGGGAGCGACCATTGTTGGCTACAGCGTATCCCTGAGCATCACGAACAGCATTCTCTGGAATGATACGAGATTCGAAATCTTGAAAGGGGGAGTTGACACGGTTATGAGCGTGCGGTATTCAGCCGTTAGAGGCGGTTATGAAGGGGAAGGAAATATCAGTATCGACCCACGTTTTGTGTCCGAGGCTGGTGGAGATTTTCGACTTCGTCCAGATTCTCCGTGTCTCGACGCTGGAATTACGGACGGCACGCCCACCACTGATATTCTTGGAATTCCGAGGCTGCAAGGCAGCGGAATCGACATGGGCGCTTACGAGTTTCCATCTATCGAACATGATGCGGACGGCGATTCAATACCCGACGTTGTTGAGGGCCAAGCCGATTCTGATGGAGATGGCTTGCCCAATTATCTGGACGACGACAGCGACAATGACGGTGTGTCGGACTTGTTGGAGGGAGTGGGTGACAATGACGAGGACGGGATTCCGAGTTATTTGGATGATGATTCCGACGGTGACGGGATTCTCGATTCCGTCGAAGGCCCTGGTGACTTGGACAATGATGGATTGATCAACAGTCTCGATATTGACAGCGATGGCGACGGTTTTTGGGATTCATATGAAGGCACACAGGATTCGGATCAGGACGGCCAACCCGATTATCTGGACATGGACAGCAACAACGACGGCATTCCTGACGCTGATGAGCCGTACGTTGTGTATGTGAACGTAAACAACACATCCAACACCCAAGACGGAACAACTTGGGAGACGGCCTTTAACACAATTCAGCCAGCAATAGACGCCCCGCCGGCTGCCGGAAACGTAGAAGTATGGGTGGCGGAAGGTGTTTATGATGAAGCTCGATACAGTTATCCACATCCTGCCGCTGCACAGAACACCGGCTCGGTCATGATGAAGGAATGGGTGGACATCTACGGCGGATTCGAGGGTAATGAAACCGTGCGCGGGGACCGTGACTGGGAGGAGCATCAAACCGTTATAGATGGTTCCAAGGCCCGGTATGACAGATATGCTTATCACGTGATCGTCGGTGCCAGCAACGCTATTTTGGATGGTTTTACTGTAGAGGGGGGACGTACCGGAGGTCTTCTTATTGATGAAACAAGATATGGAGCGGGTATGTATAACTACAACTGTTCTCCGACTGTTTCAAACTGCACATTCTTCGGTAACGCGGGTGGGTACGGCGGTGGTATGTACAACGAATCGTCCTCTTCGTCTATAATAAACTGCAAATTCAGTAAGAATATCGCTTATAAAGGCAGTGCGCTTTATGCCAAATTCTCGCTTCTTAACATTGAGAACTGCACGTTTTCAGAGAATTCTGAAGGGGAGGATTCTGCCACTCTCGAGAGCGAGGACTCTGCTCTGAGTTTGTCAGGATGCGCGTTTGTAAACAACGCAAGCAGCGGTATTCATGCCAAGGATTCTTCCGTTACAGTTGTGAATTCCACATTCACCCGCAATTCGGGGATTGCAATGAGCAGCACTGGCTCCTCTCTGACTGTCTCAAATTCCGAATTCAAATATAATTCCGACACCGCCATGTACAATCACAACTCGTCAGGAACAGTCTCCAATTGCCTGTTTTATGGCAACTCCTCCAATTCAGATGGTGGCGGAATGAGGAACGCAGGCATTTGTCCGGATATCATAAACTGCACGTTCTCTTCTAATAAGTTAAATTGGGGCAGGAAGGGTGGCGCGGGAATGCACAATTATCAGGCCTCTCCCAAGATCTCAAACTGCATGTTCTACGGCAACGCCGCAACGTACGGCAACACCCGCGGCGGCGGTATGTACAACAACGAATCTTCCCCCGAAATCCTGAACTGTCAATTCATAGGAAACTCCGTGGGTTTGTACTGGAACGGAGACGGCTCCTATGGCGGAGGGATGTACAACGAAGCTTCGTATCCGTCGCTACAAAACTGCATCTTCACTGACAACTTCGCGGGATTCGGAGGTGCCTTTTCTGACGTGGATTCGACATCCTCCTTAACTAACGTGATTTTCGCAGCTAATGAAGCAAAGAATGGTGGCGCTCTCTACATTCAGGGAATCGCATCAGAAACCCAAGTGCTTAATTGTGTTGTTGCGGATAACACAACAAATGAAGGGAGCGCCCTTCAATGCGAGTCGAGTAATCCAATTATCATGAGTTCCATTATTTGGGGAAATGTCGGAGGCGAAATATCAGGCGAACAAGCCATAGTGCTCTACAGTGACGTCCAGGGAGGCTTTGAGGGAGCAGGAAACATAGACCTTGATCCGCTTTTCGTTGATGTCCCCGGGCAAGATTTTAGGCTCAAAAAAGATTCCCCATGCGTGGACGCCGGCGCACCCTTCGCTTTGCAGCAACCGGATTTTATCGGTATCCCAAGACCACAGGGCGATCAACCCGACATGGGCGCTTACGAAGTTCCTTCCCAAGAATATGATCTCGACGAAGACACAATCCCGGACACTATCGAGGCGGATGAGGATTCAGATGGGGATGGACTGCCTGACTACAATGATACTGACAGCGACAATGACGGCGTTGAAGATTCACTTGAAGGACTTGGCGATCAGGATGGTGACAACATTCCAAATTACCTTGACCTCGATTCAGATGGGGACGGAATTCTCGATTCAGATGAGGGCGGCAACGATAACGACGGTGACGGACTAATCAACAGTCTTGACCAAGACAGTGACGGTGACGGCCTCGCCGACGCGTTCGAGGGTAATCAAGATACGGATTCGGATGGAATTCCGGATTTTCTTGACTTGGACAGTGATGGTGACGGAGTGCCTGACGAGGAAGAGTTGCCGGTTTTCTTCGTGGACATCGGCAATGTTTCAGGTATCCAAGATGGAAATTCTTGGGAAACAGCATATGCCAAAATAGGAATGGGAATAGAAGATGCAAGCAGCGCGGGGCGCGGAGAAGTGTGGGTGGCCAAAGGAAATTACGCAGGGTATAGAACAGGTGGTGAGCTGGGCGAGTTGACCAGAGGTTCGGGCGCACTAATAATGCGGGAGAACGTCCACATCTACGGCGGCTTTGCCGGAAACGAGACTTCAAGGGAGCAGCGTGACTGGGAAGCGAACGCTACGATTATCGACGGCTCCGTTTCCCGATATGGAATCGCTGCGCAACATGTAGTGGTTGGTGCAGACGATTCCACTTTGGACGGATTCACCGTACGCGGTGGAAATGCCCAAGGTGACGCGGGATTCGTCAAACTTGGCGGCGGAATGTACAACTTCGAGGCCTCGCCGACCGTAGCTAACTGCATCTTCACGGCAAACTCTGCTGAAACAAGTGGTGGCGGAATGTACAATAGCAGCGCCTCGCCAATCGTCACAAACTGCATCTTCGTGGCTAACTCTGTCGAGTTTGGTGGCAGCGGCATGACCAACTCGGAAGCCTCAACGATAGTCTCAGATTGCCTCTTCGAGAAAAACACTGGTTCTGCGATGTCTAACTCCGGGGCATCTCCGATAGTCTTAAATTGTCGCTTCATTGAAAACAGCGATTGGGATGGCAGCGCAATGGAGAACAAAGGCTCCTCGCCACTTATCTTAGACTCTACCTTCTTGCGAAATTCGGCACTATGGAGCGGTGCAATAAGTAATCACGATTCATTTCCAGAGATCAGGAACTGCAGTTTTATTGACAACCGGGCTGAGTATAGCGGCGGCGTGATGCACAACCTTAGAGGTTCGCCGCTAATGATCAACTGCGTATTCCTAAACAATTCCGCGGAAAATCACGGCGGTGTTATGTACAACACAGAGGCGTCTACAACGTTAATCAATTGCACACTAACAAACAACAAGGCTAAGGCGGGCGGCGCAATGTATAACTTGGACTGCTCGCCAATTGTCATAAACAGCATACTTTGGGGCAATGAAGGCGGTGAGATTTTCAATGAAGGTTATATCTCAGAACCAAGAGTCACCTATTCGGCCATCGAAGGTGGCCACGAAGGAGAAGGTAACTTAGGCATCAACCCGCGCTTTGTTGATGAAGAGGGAGGAGACTACCGGCTTCAGCCAAGCTCACCTTGCGTGGACACTGGCATATCGGATGGCGCCCCCGATACTGATATACAAGGCATGCCGCGTCCTTATGGTGATGGGATCGATATGGGAGCCTATGAATTGCCTCCAATCGAATTTGATGCCGATGGAGACACCATACTCGATGAAGTTGAAGGCGATGTGGACAGTGATGGCGACGGCGTGCCCGATTACCTGGACGCTGACAGCGACAATGACGGAGTGCCCGACTTGTTGGAAGGTTTGGGTGACATGGATGAAGACGGCATCCCGAGCTATTTGGATGATGAGTCGGACGGTGACGGAATTCTCGATTCTGTAGAGGGTCCTGGCGATGTGGATGGTGATGGAATGGTCAACAGTCTCGACCTGGACAGTGACGGTGACGGTTTTTATGATGAACACGAAGGCCAGGGCGATTCCGATTCCGA
>SDBV01006534.1_pt1 | contig 16147 bp, 40 predicted proteins | sample 2277081 | NCBI WGS metagenome assembly SDBV01 (sample SAMN10402039, study PRJNA504765) | marine sediment metagenome | isolation source: marine sediment core GS10_PC15, 223 cmbsf | place: Arctic Ocean: Southern Knipovich Ridge | collected 2010
AACAACATTACTATCTCCTTCAACATGGCAGAAGCTTGAGCACTAGTGTAACTAGTTGCGACCCGAGATTGAATCGAGAAATCTTTATTCTCTTTAATATCGATGGACTCTGCGGCCGCAGCCTGCTGCTGAAGAAGGGAGAATACCACGAGAAGATCAACTACTCTTATGCAAGAAGGATATGGGCCAAATACCTAAAGAACCTGATAACAAACAAGGGTACGCCCTTCACCCCCTTCCCCTTCATGGTTCAGAATTTTGGGCGTTATTGTAAGGGGTTGCCTTCTTGGTATCGGGATTGTCCTGTTGATCCTAGTAGTAATCGGAATCTTCAGAAGGTGTATAAGACAAATTATTTTTCTGTTATTTTTCATAAGAATGGTTCTGTTTTCATTTATGATTATCACAAGGATTGGGCTAAGTATCTTAGGCGTTGGCTTGAAAGCTGGATGCATGGGGATGAGGTTTTCATGTTTTTTGATCATCTGGTGGAGGAGCCTCGTAAGCATGTGGGGGTTTATGCTCCGGGGATTCCTACGAATATTAAGTTCACGATTCCTGGTATGGGGTCTTTTACGGCTGATAAGACTCCGTATCCGAAGGGGACTTTGGAGTATGAGTTTGATCCGGGGTTTGTGAAGCGGTTGGATCGGATGGAGAAGTTGATGGAGCGTCAGGTTGATTCAACCGAGATTTATTCTAAGGGCATGGACGAGCACATGAGGTTGATTGGGGCCTTGCAGGAAGTGGCTTATAGTATGCGGGATTCTATGGCTGAGTTCAAGGATCTGTTCGCCAAGCTCTTTGAGAGGCTAGAATAGGTGGATTGTTTTTGAGTAAGTTGTATCGGTCTGCGAAGCCTCCGCGTCCTACGGTTCGTTGTATTGATTGTGAGGACTTTGATATTTTGGATATGTATTGTCTTGCTTATCATAAGGACGTTCACGATCCGTATGTGGATATAACCTGTAGGAGATTCACTAGGATTCATGTTGTTATTCGTCCTAAAGCTGGGCGATAAGGGACGCGAGGGAAGCAAAAGTTATTTAAGTATATCTAAGATACTATCTTAGTGTTTCGGATGGTAAAGAGAATATTCATAATCCTTGACGACGACGACTTTGACAAGTTGAAGGCGTTGAAAGGGGAACGGACTTGGGAAGCGTTCTTGGTTAAGCCACATCTTGAGGAGAAGTGAGAGGGAAAAGAATGCCAAAAGGAGTCTATATCAGAACCAAGGAACACAACGAGAGGATACGTTTATCTAAACTAGGAGCCCTAAATCCCATGTGGAAGGGAGATAAGGCTTCAGACCATGCTGGTAGATGCAGAGCTTCAAGGCGATTTCCTGCTCCAAAAGGCTATGAGAGACATCATCTAGATGGAAATCCTAGGAATAACCATCCAACTAATGTCCTTATCGTGACGAGAAAAGAACATATGATTGAAGATGGTCGTATGGAAAAGATGTTGAAGTATAACTCTTCACTGAAAGAAAACATAGAAGGGCTAATCTGCCCGCGATGTGGGTCAAATAAATATCATAGAAAGGGATGGAACTCTAGAGCTAAACAAAAATATTACTGCCTATGTTGTGACCACATATTCTTACGTCCTGAAGACTACAAGTTTCCAAGGACTTCAACAAGGCCATTAATCAATTCACAGAACTTGTAACTAAAATAGGGGTGGTATTAACCACCCATATTTTGGGTTCAATCAACAGCCTTAAATAATGTGTGTGTGTTGGTGTGTGTGTGTGTTGGTATTGGACGTAATCAAACCACAATGCCCGAAATGCGAAACTTCTACTCATGTCAGCAAGCACGGAATACTGTATACCAAGGAGGGAGACTTTCAACGGTACAGGTGCCAGAAATGCCGGAGTACATTCTCCCCTCGAGAAGTAACTGAGTCTGACCAGAAGGCCTTAGACCAGTTTGGGAGTCATGTTTAGAGGTGAACCCTGACAAATGAAGAGAACAAAATTGGTAAAGCACGTATTCACGACAGAAGAGTTTCTAGATAAACTTGGTCTAAATGGAGATCATGTTATTCGAGTAGGACGGCTTCTAAGCCATTCTTCTTCTGATCCTCCTAACATTCACCTTGAACTATTAGAAGAGCTGCAGACTTCGGAGGAAAAGACGACATGACCGTATCCGTTTATATCCATCCAATTGAGGCAATCAGTGAAGACGTAAGGAAAACAATTAATGACGAATTCTCAAGGATTCATAACCAAAAATTCATGCAAAGAGTCAACATGCAATCTCCAGACTTTAAGGGGGAATTACTGGAAATGAGTCATGGTGTACCCTTTGGATGTCTTGATGAGCATGGGTTCTTGGATATTCCTTGTCATTGGGATATGCCTCACGGTAGAGAAACCCTGGGGGAAATAAAGAAAATCCTTGAGGAACTAGGAATTAAAATAAAAAAGGAGTCCGTTGGATAATGCAGAGTTCCATTGAAAAGGAGACCCCGAAATGAGCCTCTTTTCAATTAAGAACATCATTGACTCCACAAAAGCTACCCTGATGCTAATGGGTTATTGCTTGGGAGTCACAATAATTACTTGGGTTGGAATGTTCTGTATTTCTTATATCCCCTTTATTGACCGCTTTGCAGGGGTTGGGCCGGGATCAGCAGAATTATTCAACCTACAGAATATGGCTACCTTTTGGATGGGGACAATCGTAAGTATTATGTCCTTATTCATAGTTGCTCATCTAAAGGGGGGAGAATTTACTTTAAACTTGCAGAGTTCCACTGAAAAGGAGACACCAAAATGAAAAGGAAAATTCAGGTTAGCTATGTAATTACACTATTCTTAGGGGCCATGTGGCTTCTAAATGCCTTCTACGCTTATGTTGGAACCTATTATGAGTACAATAATATTACTGCAGTAATTGGATTACTTTTCGCTATTAGTTTCGGAATCATGATTGGGCTAGAATATAGCAATGAACAATTTCAATCCGTGACGCATTTTGAGAAACCTATTACCTCTCAACCAGAAACGCCAATACCGACTTCAATCGAAAAGGAGACATGAAAATGATTGACAGAATGAAAGAGGAGCGAAAGGTTATATATGGACTCAAAATGGTTTTCATCAGTGTACTAGCACCCGTTTACTGTATGGGGTTCGGTGCTTTCTATAGTGAAAACGCGGCGATGGTTGGTTTCTTCGTCGGGTTGTTGCTTATGACCCCCCTTTTGTTTCTGCTAGTTCCAAAACTTCCTAGTTCAATCAAAAAGGAGACACCAGGATGACTAAAATAACTTTGAGTGAACTATATTCTCAACTTGAAAAAGAGCAATATCCCATTATAGATAAAGATCTAAAAATGGTTTATGTTGTAATTAGTGAAGATGTGAAAGATGCGGATGCGGATAAGACAAGTCGGCTTTTTCACATAGTTCAAGAAGATCCTATACTTCTAGAAGAAGTAATATTCGACTTCGATGAAATGGCCTCAAGACTTACACCTGGATTTGACCCTCATTTTCTAGTCATGGAAGCATTAAAGGAAGCTGCCCCCGCACTTCTTCTCAACATAAAGGAACGGCTTGAACACCCAAAAGCCTCAGTTAGAACCGGACCAGGGTGTGTTTCCCTTGTGATTGGTGGTAAGCAAGGGGCTCCTGTGGAGTTGGTACTTAGAAAATGATGCAGGATTCATTGGGAAGTGCGACACAATGAATGAACCACGTTGGAGTTGGGCCAGATACGATGACATTGGTAAGGTCATAGAACTTTTTGCGGTCTATGATGATGCCTTGAAGAAAGATGAGGCATTTACGAACTACGCTATCAGACTAGCCAACAGAATTAGCGACGAGTTGATGTTGGGCTGTGAAGCAACCTATGGGAAATGGGGATCAAGGTTAGAACCAAGCAAAAACCCAACTCTCAGCAAAGATGAACTTGAAGATTGTGCTAAAAAGATAATTACTCACAGGTGTTGGCAATCACTCCAAGAATCAACTCATATCTTCACGTATGGGGATTGTCAGAGTCCAACAGGAAGTGAGACCTAATGCCTGAGAACTTCTGTCTTGCATGTGGGAGATTGGAGGACTCAAAGTATTCAAAGATAGGGTTCTGTAATTATTATGGTATAGAAAAACATCAACCAACTCATAGCTGTTCTTGGAATCACCCACATAGTAGAGGAACCCTTGAATGGCGGATAGAAAGCTGGAGAGAACATGCAGACCGCCTAATTGAGAGAGCCAAACTATTAGAGGAGCACATGCAGAGTTCGGAAAGGAGTACGACAACATGAAAAAGAAATCTAATAAAGATCTAGTTCAGTTGGCCGAAACTGTGGGAGCTATGCAGGACACACTAAGGGTTCATGCTGACGCATTGGAGAAGATCATGCAGCACCAATATGGAGTAATCATTTCTCTCGATATAATTTACATGGATATTGTATCTATGCTGCCCAAGAAACTCCGTGAGAAAGTTCTTCAAAATAAGTTTGATGAGTCCTTATCGGGGGCTGAAAATGACGTGGTTGCACTCAAAACGATTCGAGACTACCTAGATAAACGAATTGAAGATTGTAGAGACTTCATTTCTTCAAGTCAGGATTCAGATAGAAAGGAGACATGAAGAGAATGTATCGCTGTCCAGACATTACAAGGATGGGGATGTGTCCCTTCACTGGGATAGAGTGTCCTATTCACATGGAGAGATGCCCAGATAGACCTAGTTCAGAACGAACTCAGACTCTAGCTACAAAGGTGAAGAACGACGTATAAGTGCAAATCATGTGAAAGAATCATCACTGAAGAGGAATATACTGACGAGCAGGAGATGGGGAGTGGTGGTTATTGTTACTGTCAGTTTTCCAGTGATTTCAGATTCCTAAATGACATGGTGGAAGCTGAATGGTGGGAAATGCTGAACTGGAATACAATGGCTGGCACCTGGGTAAGGCTCTCAGAGGAAATCAAGAGCAAGATTCGTGATGCTGGGCTGGCTCCCGACTACGATGGTGTTCAGAGTTTAGAGACAAGGACGGAACAAGAATGAATGATGAGAAAGTAGAGAAAATCTTGGAGAGAATAAGGCAGATCGACCACACAGCAGAGCATGGGAAGATGAAGATGGATTATGCCATTGCTTATATTTACGCCTTGGAATGGGTTCTGGATGTAATATTTGATTTCCAAATGGCGGGGGGAACCATCCATGACTGATTGTGTAGTGATGTATGATGAGGATAATGGGGGGCACAACCCCGGCTATCCGCCCCACTGTCCCGCTTGCGGTAGATGCCTCAAGTGGGAGGGCAAAGAATATTCTTGTAAATGTAATAGGATAATGACCATCCCCGGATCAGGCGAACTGGATTGGGACGACTCAGATTATGCCGTAAGGGTATGTATTATTCCTCAGAGTTCATGTCAGAGTCTGAGTTCAGAAGGAAAAGAGAAACCCCAATGAAAATAACCAAGTTAATAGACGACCTTTGGCATTCCACAATACCTTGGCTTGTATCCATGGTCATTATTATCTTAGCTAGTAAATTTGGGGGGGCAATAGGCAGTTTGACTTGGGGTGAGTCAATAATTATCAGTGTAATTGTAGTATGCTATTTTAGAAATCGAAGGGAAATAAAAAAGATTCATAATTCATACCCAACCCAGACACCAGGAGAGACAGAAAAATGAGGCCACATACACCAGAAATCGAAGAGGTGATACAGATTGAAACCGCAAGAAACATTCATCTCGCCATATGGGGGGATATGTCAGATTGGATTTCATGGGGTAAAGAGGAAAAACTATCAGATATGCGTAGTTCATCCTCAAAGGAGACACAATAATGAGCGAAGTAAACAAAAACAGCATGTTCTATTGGTGGCCTCTTGTCAAGGATTGCGGGGTCCCAATGCCGAGAACGATTATGGTTAGACATGAGGATGCTTTAAAAGGAAAACTTAGTTACGCACCTCTCGACGGTAAACCTGATCCTGCATTCGATAAGATGGTGGAGGGGGCAAAGAAGGCGGCTGCTGAAATTGGCTACCCCGTGTTCATGCGTTCTGATGGGACCGCTAATAAGCATGACTGGGAGAACTCCTGCTATGTTGCAAGTGAGGACCAAATGGGATCCCACATCTGCAATATTCTCGAAATGACCGCAATGACTATGTTTGGTCTCAGTTTCAATGGTGTAGCTATTCGGGAGTTTCTTGATCTTGACTGGAAATTCAAGGCAATGTATGGCAAAATGCCTATCGCTAGAGAGTTCAGAATGTTCGTTAGAGATGGAGTTCTTGAGTGCTGGCACCCTTATTGGCCTCCTGCTTCGATTGATAATCCTACCATTCCAGATTGGTACGATGTTCTAAAAGAACTACAGACCCCTAGTGAAGCGGAACTTAAACACATAACTAGGTTAGCTGAGACTGTAGGTAGAGTTGTGGGAGATTATTGGTCAATCGATCTCTGTCAGACTAAGAATGGTTCCTAGTACATGACCGATATGGCGATTGGAGAAGATTCTTATCATTGGGGTACTTGCCCCAATGCTTCAGAAATGATGTTAATGAATTACGGAGATCCTGATCCGCTGCAGACTTCACTCTCAAAGGAGACAGAACAATGAGAACCAGGAAAGAAATTACAAAGGAATATGCCAACATTGATGAACGTGGGGAATTATCGTTCATTATGGAAGTTTTGCTAGATATTAGGGATCTTCTATTGCAGAGTTCACAATCAACGGAGACAGAACAATGAGAACCCGAAAAGAAATTACAAAGGAATTCTCCAATATTGATGAACGCGGGGAGATATCATTCATCATGGAAGTTTTGCTAGACATTAGGGAACTTCTAATGCAAAATTCAATCTCAAAGGAGACACCAGAATGAATTTAACGGAACTCATAGATAATGTTCTTGATGGTCCTGGAATTAAGGGCGTTCTGGGGACTGTTATTTTCATAGCGATATTGCTTATTGTTTCACCTGATAATACCGATTTTGCGGTTGAATTAGCTAATCATCTTCCGTATTTCTTCGTTTATATGATTGGTATGGCGTTTATGGATGTACTTTCTTATATAATGGAAAAAATGAGACGAAGGAAACCAAATTCAAAGGAGACATGAAAGATGGCGAAGACTTATCGCGATGGTTCTGCACCTTGTAAGGCGATTGGAAGGCGTGTTTCATTTCGTTGTGGGATCAACGGGGTTGTAACTTGTCGGGGGCCAGACAGCATTAAGGGATTCTACCGTAAATGCAAGCTGAAGGCATCTGATGATTGCGCGTTGTCTGATATGGTGGTCGGAATGCAGAACGCGATGAGGAAAGATAAGACCCAGAGAGCCGATGCTACAAGTAGACCCGGATATAGAATAGTTGAGTGCCAAGGATGTGGAACTGGGTATGAGATGCCAGACATGGGTGTGATACCTATCATGGAAAATTGCCCTTCATGTCCAAAGTCAAAGGAGACAAAAAATGATTAAGTTCATAGTTTCAGCACTCACGGGGGCTGTCAGCTTAGGGATCCTGAGCCTTGTCAGCTATTATACTCAATCACGACAGGAGAAAAACGAATGAGTGATATCAAAGTTCCAATAAAGGAGAAAACACTATTCCCTTGTAAAAGATGTAATAGACTTGTACCCCCCATTAAACCGCCTAACATTTTCTTCATATGGATCCCCATTTTCACAATATTTTATTTGCTTTATTATTATTTCATTAAAAGACCTGAGTGTGTATACTGCGGTTATCAGTTCAGGAAATCTGATTTAAAATTTGATCTTGGAGAAACCGAAGGTGTCATGGTTGAGTAACCAAAGGCGAAAGAAACTTGAGAAATTAATCTCAAAATATCTCAGAGATGAAATCTCATACAAAGAATTTGATGAGAGTTTACAAAATATGTTTACTCCAGAGGAATATAACAATTATATTAAAAAATTCGCTAAAATAGGGAGAATCTTGGGGTTTTCATAGTTGACTAATCAAAGGCGAAAGAAATGAATGGTGACAATCTTCGTATAATTATTGAAACTCCGGCAATTACATTTCTAATTGTTTGCATCGGAATATTTTTTATCTTAGTAGGTGTAGGTAAATTTTATAAAGTTAGAAATTACAAACGAAAAACAACTAGAGCCAGGAAAAGGGATCGGGTGTCCTAGTTGCCACAACCTCCATTTCTCCTTGCTTTACTCTTTGGTGTTCCATTTATTATGTATCTGATTCTTGAATATTACAAAATGGAACATCAACAAATGTCACCATACGTACTCCTTCCGATGTCCACATTCATAATGGCGATCTCTTTTTTTGTAACTGGGTATAACTTGTATACTATAGTCTTCTTCTTACTAAGTATTCTATTATTTCTATGGGTTGATGAAATGGGGCGTGTGTCGTAGTTGCCACAGGATGACGACATAACTGAAGAATATACTAAGGAGGATTTGGAGTTCGGAGAGAGGGTTGCTAACCAAGTAAGTCTAGCTCTTATCGCAACTGCAAAGGCAGTAGTATTAGGAAATGAAGAGAACTGGACGATGCCAATGAAACACTATATCAACATAGGATTTATTGAAGCGGAAACTGAGTTGCAGATATTCTTAGATCCAAGTCGAAGAACAGCAATATTCAACCTAGTAATTCAAACCTTGGAAAAACACCGCAGATCTCTCGGGAGCATGACATCTTAACATGATATCGATTTGGTTATTGGTACCAATCTTTCTATGGTTTGTTGTTCCAGCGTACATAAGCTGGAAATATGACACTTCTCCCAAAGATATTATTCACTGTGTTCAATTCGCTATTGTTGGGGACTTTAAAAAGGCTCAAACATGTTTAACTCTTAAAGAGGATCCCGAAAAACCCATTCATTGGTACTTTTGGGTTCCTTTTCTTGGGAGATTCTTCATTCATTTTAGAGATCTAAAAATGCATCCAGAACTCCATAGAGAACTATGGTTTTCTCTAGTTGAGAATACTATTTTGTACTTCATTGTCGGTCTTATAGGTGGATATTTCTTCGAGCTTACTGTGATGATTTCTGTTCTGAGTTTAACATTTTTCATTATTATCCCAATAGAATATAAGTTGACCATAGCTAGACCTAAATTGTTTTTATCAGATGGAGAAATTGACTATGTTGAATATCTCTGCGTTTTCATACACGCATACTTTTTTGCTATGATTGGTACCATTATCCCAAACATTGTGTGGTGATTAAAAATTAGACTAATTAGAAGGAAGGTTTTTTTTCTAACCCTCCTTTTTGTGATACCCTTAGTTCCTATACATGAACTAGGGCATTATGCCATAGCAAAACTAGATAATGCCACAATCACAGATGTTAATTTCATAGGAGAATATACATCAAATGGATTCAAAAACCCACATATTATAGTGAATGAGTTCACATTCTCATCATTAACTATGCTATTCATTTACTACTTGGCAGGATTTTTAGCAACATTCATAATAGGTGCTTTCTTTACAATAGTCTTAATCTACCGCCGTTCTCCATATTGGGTTTATGCATATTCTTGGATAATCATAACACCATTAATTAGTCTGTCTGATATAACCAGAGTAATCGAACTCATGGATTGGGGACCCCTCATTAAATGGGTTCATGTTGGTCTTGGAGCATTATTTATGTCTCAGCTATCTCAAATCCGTAGTTCTGTTACCTCTACGCCAGAGGGATCTTAATGGTTGAGAGGCCGACTGAGAAGGTGTTCAAGATGCTTCAAGAGTTCAAGGTTGCCTCAATTAAGAACGGGAAGTATGTTTATTCAACCGAGTTCGAAGAGTCCGTAAAACAGTTAAACGCCAATCCTCCAGGTAAATTTAAACAATTAAAGTTAGGCAGAGAAGCCGTCAAGATAATGGATTCGGTTCTTCTCTATGCCAGATCCTTTAAATCAAAGAAGGCCCTCGAGAACATGATTATTTCATATGTTTGTCTTACCGTTCATCTCAAGCGATTAAATCTAGCATTTCCCAAGAATGATACTCCTGAGCTTATTTACGGGACTTGGTACCTTAACGACAATGAGGCAGAGGTTCAGGTTGAAGTGCAAACGCGATAAATTAATGTGATTAAGAATGAAGCATTGTGGATTCGACATGATTTTGAGGAGGAATCCCGTTACCCAAGCCTATTTTCATTGGTGTCCTTCATGCGGGAAATCGATGCATCATGTTAAAGGAACTAGAACACAATGATTACTGAATTGTGGCCCTCCTTAGTCGTTGCGGGGCTTCTCATGCTCATCACCTATTTTATTCCTAGTCCTAAAGGAAGTGCGACATAAATGGGATTAGTAAGTTATTCTTATTGTAGCCGTTCCGAATACTTAATGTGGTTATTAATGTTTCCTATTATATGGATTATTTCCGGGATGTTTGCTATGACCAAAGGAATACCAATTACCTTTCTTGATATAATACTCGGGGTTGTAATTTATGGTGCAGTAATATCCCTTTTTATTATAAATTTCGCGCATAAATATATGGAAGAAAACAAATTAATAACCTCTCAAATATTAAATCCATTGAGTATTGTAATAATTATAAAGAAATGGGCCAGTTGGGGTTGGAGAGGGAGACGTTCCACTTGGACGATTGGTGGTCATGAACACAGAAAGTTCAATGGCTTTTATTACGAGAAAACCGATGCTGAAAAAGCACAAAAACAGCTTGAGAATGATGGTGAGATCGCTCGTATGGGTGAAGACATACATCCGCTTTCGGGAAAAACATATTGGACAGTATGGTATAGATCTGGTGGAATAGAGGCATTTCTTAAATCCATGCAGATTTCAAGTGGAAGTGAGACAAATGAATATTGAAAGATTCAAAATATTATTGGGGATATTTTGTTTTATTGCGCCTTTTGTTCTTGGATTTCCTTTTAAACCTATGGCTTCTCTCACTACAGATGAAAAAACTATTAGTATTGTTTCAATTCTTGTTTATTGGTATATCCAATATAAGTTAATTACCAGAACTATTGATTTCCCTGGACCGGGGGGGCTCTAAATTGCAGAGTTCGAAAGAAAGTGAGACACAATGACCCGAGTTTCATTTAAATCATTTGCAAACGAGCTTAGAGCCCAGGGCTTCTCAGAGGAAAAGATCATATCCATTCTCAAGGAAATGCTCAAGGAAGGCCTATGCGAAGGGAACGATGAGATTGGATATGATCTCACTGACAAGGGTGTTAATAAAGTTGAAGCAAACATTTACCACAAGCTAGGAGTCGTTTAACTATGGGGAGCATAAATAATTTCACAGTCAAAGCAAGCGACATAAAACGATGGATAACAATGTATGGGGAAACCCCCTCATGCCAAACATGCCGTGAAACCCTCAAAATAGGCGATAAAATAGAAACCAAGAACTCCGGCAGAGTGGGAACCCGTCGATTTCATGAGGATTGCATGTATTCTGTTCCTAGATCAAAATGAAGTGAGACAAAATGACGATTATTGAACAGATTTTAATTTTATTGGTCCTTTCTCCCCTCATCTATTTAGGTGTTAGAAATATGTGGTTGGCTAATAAATCAAGCGCAACAATTGAAGGAAAACCACGATATTGGCTTCAAATGGTTTGTCATGATTGTGATGCTAAAGTCGGTGAACTTCACGAACCTGGGTGTGACATGGAACGTTGCCCTATTTGCGATCCCACTGATGAGCGTCAATTAATTACTTGTGGTCATTACGATGAAGTCATGAAAGGGGATATTCCAAGAATTCCCTACATTCAACGCCTAGTTCACTGTTCGGTCTGTAATGAACTATATCCAGATTTCTTTAATGTTCCTGATGAGGAATGGGATAAATACGTTATCCCTATGCTTCAACACAAAGTTCTATGTAGACCTTGTTATGATGCAATGAAACGGTTATTTCCTGATGGGTGGCGTAATTCATTCAGAAGTGAGACATAGTGAATCTAAAATCCATAGAATATAACATACTAGGCCTCGCGATTGCTTCATATTTCATAATTAGTGTTTTTGTGCCTTTTACACCATTTGACTCAAAAAGGACGATTTTAGCATCAATAATTGCATTATTTTTCCCTTATTTATCTAAACAAAAAAAACTTGTTCTATGTGGGATAGGACCCGCAATATCATTGATGAACTATCCCCAATTATTCATATTTATGATGCCACTACTTGAAAATCTATACATCTTCGATTTCTGGCTAAACAAAGGCGACTCAATTGCTATGACTTGGGTATCTCCCGAAATATTGTTACATTTTAGGATGATAACTCTAATTATTGTCAGATTCTTTGAGCCATTCCTTTTCTGTAGGATTTACAAAAAAATTGGATTATACGACAAAATGCCGTTCATGCAGAGTTCAATAGCAACTGAGACATAGTAACTCTGAGGCAAACCCCACCATTACAACAATCGTAACGTTTATATACAACCCGCTACACCAATTGTAACAGAGGGAAACGAAATGGAAAGGACGCTTAAGATGTCAGAACTTGCGCGAGAAGAGATGGCGGCACTCATGACGATCATATCGACGCACTGTGTAACCAGACTAAGGGATGGGGCAGAAGCGGTATTTGTTACTGACAAGGTTCCTGGGAAGATAGCGATAAACACAATCGCGAAGCACCTTAAAACAGGGTGGATTCTAAGTAAGGACTATGAACAGAACATTGATACAATAGCAGAGTGGAAACGTGTAAAGGTATACATCAGCGATATGCGGACGATAATCAGGATACAGACAGCCCTCGTGATGGACACGCAAGAGGATATAATACTCATTGAGTCGGGTGACCTCGATGAAAAGATGCTGCCAGGGCACAAAGAGAACCTAGAGAAGTGGCAAGAATCCTTAGTGACAAAGAGGTGCCAGCTCAAGAAGGCAAAGGTCGAATTCAAATCCCTAAAGGCGGCGGTCAAGGCGCTAAAGAACAAGTTCAAGCTATACCTATCACAGTTGGAGGCTGAGGGCTGATAAGAACCGCTCTTTTTAGCGATAAGGAACGAGAGATGGTTGAACTATTCTTGGAAACGGGGGAGAAGGGAGAGGGGTTCAGGGTTCTCATTCATAGAGTCAAGCGGGCAGAGCTTCTAATTATGGAGGACTTTGATCTGATGTTGAAGTTATTGATGAAGGCTAATTCTGTCCGAGTTTAATCCTAAACACGACTTCAATTTATCATAAATCTTTTATGTTGCTGAATTATATGATAAATCATGGTTCGTTATCGAGTTACCAGGAAGGTCACTGAAGGCATAAGTGGTGCAAAGGTTTGGACTTCTATCCCTACTCATATGACAAAGGCCAAGGCTGATAAAGTTGCCAAAGGGTTTAGAAATGACGCTCGAGGAGTTAAACGAATTTTAAACAAGCGGGGTGTCAAATTCTCTTATAGAGTCACCGTTAAAAAAGTAAAATAGTCCTAGTTGCTCAAGAATCACGACTCTATATTTATCATAAATCTTTTAAACTCCCCCCTGTATGATAAATTAGGTCGAGCCAAAGTGAGACAATCCCCTGTCAAGCACAAGGTATCCAGTTACACTCGTAAAGATGGCACTAAAGTTCCAATTTACTCTCGAGGACACGGAACCAGATCACGGAAATCTAAACGATCCCGCGTAGTTGGCAAGGGCGTTGACGATGATACACCTATTGGAGTCCACGCTTTTACTGTCAACTTTACTTATTCCAAGAAGAAAGGGGATGGTGAATCCGTGATTGTAATTAGTAATAATTATCCCGACGCTCTTGATGAAGCCTGGGAGGAACGAATGGATAATCGCATACCCATCGCAGTTGAAGCAATCGATCCCGACGTTGGTGCCGCTATATCCTGGATGGGTAAACGGGTGAAATCCGCTGTAAAATACGGCACTCCCAAGATAAAGAAAGCCGCTCATCTAGGGGCCAAGTACACAATCAAAGCCACAATGGTTGCTGGAAAAACGGGGGCTCAAGCTGCCAGAGTCGGTGTCCGTGGTGGTGTAGGAGTAGCCAAAGCTGGGTGGAGTGGCGCAAAAGAACTTAGACGATTGACTGCTTTTGGGGTCCAAACTGGAATAATTGAGAACCTCCTTAAACTCTGTTACCAGAAAGATCCAGCTAAACGGATTGCCGCTCGGGCAGCCCTAAAGAAGCGGTATCCAGAAGTCTATGATATGACTGATTTCAGCCGGGAATCCAGAGTCAGACCAAGGAGACAAGCACCCAAAACATTCAGACTACCAAGAAGACGAATATCTCAAAGAAGGCCATAACCACCTAGATATTGATATTAGCCGTCCGTTCAGAGGATAAGACTTATAACCACTATAACCTTATAGTGACATATTATGTCCGAGCGCACAACCACAATTCAGATTACAAATACTGTATGGAAAAAACTAAACGAGATGAAAAGCATCGGAGATGATTTTGATTCTGTTCTCAGGAGGGTGCTACATATTGGAGCCCGTGAAAATTAACCACCTTCCCCCAGGGACATTCCACATTCCCACTCCCAAGATCAACCGGCTTACTAAGGCCCAACTGTCGCGCTTCTGTGAATACCACGACACGGAGAATCCTAAATGAACCTGAAACGGCTACCGGAAATCCTGATCTTCATCATATTCTTCCCCCTCATAGCAATTGGCCTATTCATGTCGGCAATTGCAACAAACTCTTCAAAGGAGGGAGTAAATGGCTAATTGGTGGAATTGTCTTCTCTGTGGTAGGTTCTGTATCTCAGAAGAAATTCTTCATGATCATTTAATCAACAATCCTATTTGGGTCGACCCAACAATAATTAACCCAGGACACGGGATTCGCGAGGGTATTTGGAAAAATTATGCGATTCACTCTAATTTAAAAATAGATTGGGAATTAGTTGCAGAGTATATGACAAAGCCTGACAAGGAGGCATGAACTACGACATTACCACTTAATCAGGTTCTATGCGGGGATAGCCAAGAGATAATGAAGTCCTTTCCTGATGATTGCATAGATTTAGTGGTGACTAGCCCGCCTTACTGGGGGCTTCGTGATTACGGCTCTGAGACGGTTCGGATATGGGGTAGTAGTCCTGAATGTGAACATGAATGGAGCATTAAAGGGGCACCTCCTAGGCGTAGAAGTATGAGCGATGTTGTGAATCTCGATAGCAAGCAAGCCACTTACAGAGAAGGAGCGAGTCAATGGGAATCCTCTAAAATTAAGTCGGATTTCTGTTCTACGTGCGGGGCGTGGCGTGGTAGTCTTGGTCTTGAACCTCATCCCCAGATGTTCATAGATCACCTCGTAGAGATATGCCGTGAGATCAAGCGGGTTCTAAAGTCGTCGGGCACATTCTGGCTCAACCTCGGAGACACATATTTTACGGGGGCAGGAAAATCAAGGAATCCAGGCGGAGATAGTAAGAGAGGGATGGATAGGGTTCAACCAGCATCTTCGCCAAATAGAATAGCCGTTCAAGATGGTGCATGGCTTCAGCCTAAGCAGAAGCTCATGATTCCCTCCCGAGTCGCCATCGCCCTTCAACATGATGGATGGATCCTTCGTTCAGATATAATCTGGCATAAGCCCAATCACATGCCCAGCTCCGTGAAGGATCGGCTTACCTGTTCCTATGAGCACGTTTTCCTATTCGCCAAGGCGAGACGCTACTATTTCGACCTTGACGCGATAAGGAAGCCACATCAAACATCAAGTATAGAACGGGATAACCAAGGATACCATGCTTCACCGATGCCTGGACGATATAAAGTGCCTTGGGAGAAGAGATACAGTAGCATCCCTAATCCAAATCCATCAAAAAACAGTAAAACTTATGAGGGAAAATACTCTAAGGAAATAGCCCCCGAGACAATAGGAAGTCCGAGATCTAGATTAGTTACACGAGAAAAAGTTAGTTTTCTTAACGCCAAAGGGAAAAATCCCGGCGACCTATGGGAAATCTCCACCAAATATTCATGTCAAGATCAAGAGAGACTGCTTAGACAGGGCTTTTATAGAGAAAAAGAGTTTGACACGGTTGTAGTTAGGCCAAAACTTCCATCCAAAGAGACACTATCAAGCTACCTTATTGAGAGGAAAAAGACAAGTGGGTTAACAGT
>SDBV01006535.1_pt1 | contig 16146 bp, 15 predicted proteins | sample 2277081 | NCBI WGS metagenome assembly SDBV01 (sample SAMN10402039, study PRJNA504765) | marine sediment metagenome | isolation source: marine sediment core GS10_PC15, 223 cmbsf | place: Arctic Ocean: Southern Knipovich Ridge | collected 2010
GCAGTTTTGGCTGGAACCCCAAGGCACTGCTTGCGTTACGGCACGCGGTGCCTCACGTCGGAAAGGGATTCAACCCAGGTGCAACAGCACCCCCCCGGGTGCATCTCCAGGCCCGGCCCGGCTTCTGAGGTCTGACGGATGAAGCGCAAAGACCGTACTGCCCCCCACCGGAGGGTCAAACGGAGGCTCCAATACTGTTTGACATTCCCGGCGGATATCTGCTAGAATGCAGCTTGGCCACGGGGAAGTGTAGTACCCGGCGCTCGTCGGACGGAGCGGAGACGGCGTTTTGCGCTGCGGGTTTTGACTCATTTCTAATCGTTCCGTACTATGGCGATAGTTGCGGCGGTGTTCGCCGCAGAAGTTTCTTAATACCTTTTTTTTATTGAAGGAGGTGGTCTCATGATCACGGTATCTCGGAAACGAGGGTTTACCCTCATCGAGCTGCTGGTGGTGATTGCCATCATCGGCATCCTGATCGGCCTGTTGTTGCCGGCGATCCAAGCCGCCCGGGAGGCGGCGCGCCGGGCGACCTGCGTCAACAATCTGAAGCAGATTGGCCTGGCGCTGCACAACCATCACGATTCCAGGAAGAAGTTCCCCGCCTCGTCGACCATACCGGGCGGCACGGGCAGCACCACCGTGAACGGATGGAGTTGGTTGACCTACCTGCTCCCCTACCTCGAGCAGCAGGTCCTCTATGACGAACTGGACGTGAAGAAGAACCCACAGGGTCCAACGGTCAGCAGCACGCCGGCGGCCTTCCTGATTGAGGTCAGCGCGTTCGTTTGTCCCAGCTACTCGGGACCGAAGTACCAAAACCAGGACGATAACCCGCCTACCGGCGCCTTGACCCAATACAAGGGCATGGGCGCCACGCACGCCCAGAGTCTCCAAAGGGCCCTTGCCGGACAGGGCACCCCCAAGTACCCGGGCAACCATCCCGACGGTGTGCTCTTCCCCGGAGCTATGCACAAGATCGCTGCGCTTACCGACGGAACCTCAAACACCGTGATGGCGTGTGAGACTATCGAGGAAAGCGCTGCGGCTTGGTGCATCGGACAAACCGCCACCTTGGTCGGCTTGCCGGATACCGTGGCGTATAACAACTCGCACGGGCAAGGCCCGTTCTATACACCGGTCGGCAATGGTCCCTACAACGGGAAGTACGACGAAGAAGGTAACATGGGGTTGGTGCCCACCTGGATCGGCTGGGACTATGAGCAACCGCCTCGCGGCGACGGCCCTTACATACCGACACCCTTCGAGGCCAACGCTCCCGGTGGGTGGGGTAGCAACGCGCAGCTCCCGGCAGGTGTCAGCAGCGAGCATCCCCAAGTGGTCAACCACGTCTGGGGCGATGGCAGCGTGCACAGTGTCAACAAGGAGCTCGACGCCGCCCTCTACTTCTTCATCATCACTCGATCCGGTGGCGACCCCGGCAGCGAGTACCACTCCCACGAAGGAGGCTAAGGCGGGCCTGGCGGCACACCGGCCGCGGGCAGTGTTGCCCCGGTCGGCCCCCAGAAATTGCCAACCGACTGCTGCTCCCCAGATGGGGGAGCAGCAGTTTTTTGTTCACGGGTCTTGGCCGAGAATCCGGGCCGGCAGATCGTGCTGGCGCTCCTCTTCCGGCTCAAAAACAGGGTTTTTCCCGCTCCGCACCCAATCCGGCCTTGCATTCTTGGGCCAACCGATTTAGAAAAAGTGAAGCCAGCCGAAGTGGCGGAATTGGCAGACGCGCTAGGTTCAGGACCTAGTGTCCTTCGGGACATGCGAGTTCGAGTCTCGCCTTCGGCACTTTGTAAGTTGCTAATACGAAGGGGTTTACGTTATTGCGACTGAAACCCTTTTCTTCTGCGCCCCCGCAACTGATCGACCAATAGCGCATAGATAGCGCATAATGTGGCGGTCGATGTTGCTGGTTGCTGGTGAGCTGTGCTATCGAGTGCGCTATCACGGGGGACTGGATCATGGCGAGTCTGGATACCATCGCGCGTCGCGGCGTGGGCGGATTCGTTTCCGGTTCGGTGGCAGGTCGTTCTTCCGATCGCTGGAAACCGACGGCCAGACTGAGGCGTTAGACTCTTGAAACACCAAGTCGAACGCACCATCCGGCTGATCAACCAGGCCGACTTGCAGTTGCCCCCGGGGAACCCAACACGAAAGACGAAGGCACCTCACTTTCCGACAGGTTTCCGCCCATTGAGCCGGATGACCTTCGAGATCTGCCGGAAGACTCGTGAGGCCTCGCCTGACTACCCACTTCTTCGTTGGGGCCAGGTGAAGCGAGTTGGCCCTTCGCTGGAAACGCTGAAACGTTAACCGTCCCTACTGCTGGTCCTTATCGGCCTCGCAGTAAATCCACGTATGTGCCTCGCCCAGTGCCTTGGCGGCCAGCAGCAAATCCTCCCGACCGAAGCTCTGGGTCTCCTTCCACGCGTCCGCTCCCGGTCCTTGTACAACCGGGCCAATGTCGTATTGAACATCGGCCCGTTGCCATTGGAGCCTGGATTCTTCCAAATCACGGCCTTGATCCGGCCGAAGCGGATCTCTTTCACGGGTTGGTTCTTCGCAGCCATGGTAGCCTCCTTCTTGATCATTGTAGGAGGCGACTCCTGTCGCCGATTGAGGCCCCGTTTTCCGGCAAATCGGCGACTGGAGTCGCCTCCTACAGAGATTCGATTTCGTCAACTTATTGTGACGCGGGTTCTTAGCCAAACCTACCGTCAACAGAGCTTCGGAATCTAAGCTTGGGAAGAAACAGGGAACCCTGGCCTTCGCCACTCCACGCAAAGGGCGACCTTGCGACCTTAGCGGTGGAAGCCAGAGTCCCGAAATACGGTCCTTTTTCGGGACTCTTCTGCAAGTGAGCGGCGAAACTACGCGTTCTCGAATGTCGGGTGTGGGCGCACTCTACCGAATGCGCGGTATAACGCGGGCAGGAAAAACAGATTCATCAGGGTGGATGACAGCAGCCCGCCCACAATCACCAGAGCCATAGGGTATTCGATCTCATGACCAGGGCGATTGCCCGCTAGAATCAACGGCAAAAGGGCCAAGGCTGCCGTGAGGGCCGTCATGAGGATGGGTGCCAACCGCTCTTCGGCGCCGCGGATTGGCAGTTCGTCGCCAAACTCCATGCCCTCTTCAATTTCCAGATGCCGGAAGTGACTGACGATCATGATGCCGTTGCGGACGGCGATACCTATCACAGTGACGAAGCCAACCAGAGAGCCCAGCGAAAGGCTGCCACCACCGAACCATACCCCCAAGACTCCTCCGATGAGCGCAAACAGAAAGCTCAGCATCACCAGCAGGACGTGTCGCCAGGCTCGGAATTCAGAGTAAAGCAGAACCATGATTCCCGCAAACGCGATGGCTCCCACGATCAACATTCGCCTTTTCGATTCCGTCTGTGCGGCGTATTCCCCCAAGAACTCCGGGTGATATCCTCGGTCGAACTGAAGCTGCCGGACGCGGCTTTCGATGTCCCGTGCGACGCTTCCGAGATCACGGTCACGCGCGTTACAGGTCACGTCGATGCGTCGCGACGTACTCTCGCGTCTAATGCACTAGCAATTTCGGCTAAACAAGCTCAACTCCCCTCGACAAAACTGAACTTAAGGTGTTGCCACACAACCACTTCCGCATTTCACCCCACCTTAAACGTTAACGGTATTGAGTGCCACCCAAATCCTTGGAATCCAGCTTTTTCAACGCGCTGCTACCAGCCCGTTGAAAAAGCAACTGGCCGCCGGACCTCCTTACGGCGCCAGCAACGAAAACGGATACGCCGGGATATTCCTTGCAATCCAGAACAGAATAATCACTCCCAACAGGCCCCAGATCCACGCCGCCGGAACGAATACAGCCGGCAACTTCCGCCCGCTCACCATCCGCACAAGACCCGAGACCGACCAGTACGCGATCGGCGGCAGCCAGCAGACCATCAACGGGTTCAGCAGAAACGCCGCGCGCAAGTTTCCATGGAGCAACTGGTGCAGCCCCCGCAAGGTCCCGCAACCCGGGCAGTGCAGCCCCGTCAGCGCGTGGAAAGGACATCGCGGAAAGAAGGCCGAACTGGCCGGGTCGACCGCAAACAACGCCACTATGCCGGCCAGCGCCCCCGCCACCAACACGGCGAGTTTCCAGCCACCGCAGTTCAACGGTTCGCAAACCCGCCCGCTCATCGTGGCCATTTCTCTCCGCACTCCTACACTAACGCCCCGACGCCCATCAGCATAACTATCAGGAACCATATCACGATCGGTATCACACCCAGCCAAAAGGCCACCCAACACCACGTCCTCGCACTGTCGGAGTATGAAACGGCACCCTGATAGTCGCCCGCGGCCAGCTTGCCGTTGACCTGCGCCGCAAATACGATCGCCACAATGCCCAGCGGCAGGCAGCAAAACACCGTGCAAAGGATTGCGTACACCAGGTAGTTCGGAACGTCCCCGTACATCCCGGCCCCAGAAGGTTGCCGCACCGCATGGCCGTACTGACCGGATGGCTGGAACGGGTTCGCTCCATCGGCCGCGGCAGGCGCCTGGTCTGCGGCACCCGGCGGGCTGCCCGTCTGAACGCTCTGAGACGCGGCCGGCTTCGGCGGGACCGGCAGAATCGCACCACATTCCGGACACTTCGCCTGCCCGCCCGCCGCCTCGTCACCGATCCGCAGCAGCTTGCTACATTGCGTACAGCGAAATTCAATGGCCATGGTGCCTCCGCTCCTGTCATCTTCCCCGGTAGAAACAGCAAAACCCCCAGTTTCTGCGTGGTATTCGTCACCGCCGGGAAAATCTTGCCCGGAATCTCCGCCCCCCGACCGAATCCGCCTTCCCGCCAAGCGGCGCCAAGCCCCAATACCGTTGAATTAGGGCCGAACCTGGCGTCAACACAGTGGCACCGGCGTCTCGCCGGTGTGCCGGAACTCGCGGCATCGCATCAACTTGTGCACCACCGGCGAGACGCCGGTGTCACTACCCTACCGCCCAATCACTCCTTAATTCAACGGTATTGCGCCAAGCCCCCTTCCCAACGCACCGCTAGCCCCCCAGTCCCCGACCTGCTACTCTAGCGTGGGCTGAGTCCGCAGCCCAAAAGGACTTGTCAACATGCGCGCACGGCGCGCAGAAGTTACGACGTAAGACTCCAAAATCCATGCTCTCCGCTGCCGATATCCTGGGGCCCAAGGGCCGAATTGCCGCCCGCCTTCCGGACTACGAACTCCGCCAAGAACAACTCGACATGGCCCGGGCCGTGGGCAAGGCCATCCGCGGCTGCGGCCACCTGGTGGTCGAAGCGGGCACCGGCGTGGGAAAGAGCTTCGCCTACCTGGTGCCGGCCATCCTCGCCACCGCCACACCCGGCGACAAAGCTTCCCCCCAAACCGGCCAAGACTCTTCCACGCCCGACGACACGAAAAAACCCCCACGCCGCGTGGTCATATCCACACATACCATCAGCCTCCAGGAACAGCTCACCGGGAAGGACATCCCCCTGCTCAACAGCGTGATTCCCCTGGAATTCACGGCGGTGCTGGTCAAGGGCCGCAGGAACTACCTCAGCCTGCGGCGATTGAAAAACGCGCTGGGCCGGGCCAACAGCCTCTTTACCCGCCACGACGAGTTCCAACAGCTCCGCCAAATCGACGCCTGGGCCAAACAAACCTCCGACGGCTCCCTGGCCGACCTCGACTACCGACCGCAGCCGGCCGTCTGGGACGAAGTTGCCAGCGATCACGGCAATTGCATGGGCCGGCAATGCCCCCACTACAACGATTGCTTCTACTACCGAGCACGCCGGCGAATGCAAAACGCACAGTTGCTGGTGGTCAATCACGCCCTTTTCTTCAGCGACCTGGCCCTGCGCCGCAGCGGCGCCAATATCCTCCCCGACTACGACGTGGTGGTCCTCGACGAAGCCCACATGATCGAAGCGGTGGCCGGCGAGCACCTGGGGTTGAGCGTTGCCAGCGGCCAGGTCGATTACGTGCTGCGAAAACTCTACAACGACCGGACCGACCGCGGACTGCTGGTCTATCATCGGCTCCGCGAGGCCCAAGAGCTGGTCAACGAATGTCGCGATCGGGCCTCCGACTTCTTTGAGGGCATCGAGGGCTGGCTCGACCAGCAGTCTCCCGACAGCGGCTCGGCTGAGCTGGCCGCCAGCCGCCGCGTTCGCCGCCCGCTGCCGGTCGACAATCAGCTCAGCCAGCGGCTCGACAAACTCGCCCGAATGACCCGGCGTGCGGGCGAGAAACTCGACGAGCCCGAGCAACGGCAGGATCTCACCGCCGCGGCCAACCGCCTGGAGACCTTGGGCGAGTCGATCGAAGACTGGCGATCCCAGCGGATCTCCGAGGCCGTCTACTGGATCGACAGCTCCTTCAGCCGACGCCGGCGGCGGATCACCCTCGCGGCGGCCCCCATCGACGTCGGCCCGATCCTCCGCGAGCACCTCTTCGACAAGGTGCCCACCGTGGTGATGACCAGCGCCACCCTGGCCACCGGCGACCGCTTCGACTTCTTCCAGTCGCGGATCGGGCTGAGCCGCACGGAGTCGCTCTGCCTCGGCAGCCCCTTCGACTACCAGCGGCAGGCCCGCCTGATCCTGCTGGACGGTGTGCCCGACCCCGGCAGCCAGAAGTCGCAGTACGAGCAATGCGTGGTGGCCATGATCCGCCGCTACGTCGAGCGGACCGACGGCCGGGCCTTCGTGCTCTTCACCAGCTACGAGTTGATCAGGCGCGCCGCGGCCGCCCTTGGACCCTGGCTGGCGAGGCAGAAGCTCCAACTCCTTTCCCAGGCCGAAGGGCTCCCCCGCACCCGAATGATCGAACGCTTCAAGGCCAATCCCCGCAGTGTGCTCTTCGGCACCGAGAGTTTCTGGCAGGGCGTAGACGTGCCCGGCGACGCGCTGCAAAACGTGATCATCACCCGGCTCCCCTTCAGTGTCCCCGACCGCCCGCTGCTGGAGGCCCGGCTGGAGGCCATCCGCGCCGCCGGCGGCAATCCCTTCGTCGACTACCAACTGCCCGAGGCCATCCTGAAACTCAAGCAGGGCTTCGGCCGGTTGATTCGCTCCAAGCGCGACACCGGCATGGTCGTGATCCTCGACCCCCGCCTGCGCACCAAGCCCTACGGCAAGCTATTCCTGGCCTCGTTGCCCAATTGCCGCAGAGTGGTAGAACGGGTGGAAGGATAGGCAACCTCGTCCCCACGCACAAACAACCTCGTTCCCACGCACAAACAACCTCGTTCCCACGCTCTGCGTGGGAACGCACATTCTCGACGCTCTGCGTCGAACTACGAGCAGCCATGACCCGAACTCGCTACAAGATCTGCGAAGCCGGCCACCCGCACTTTCTCACTTGCACAGTCGTGGGCTGGGTACCCATCTTCACTCGTCCGGAGACCGTCCAAATACTGCCGGATTCCTGGCGTTTCCTGCAAGACCACGATCGGCTTGTGCTCTTCGGCTATGTGATCCTGGAGAACCACCTCCATTGGATCGCTTCCGGGGAAGATCTGGCTGAAGCGATCGGAGATTTCAAGTCCTTCACGGCCCGCCAGATCATTGATCTGCTTGAAGCGCGGAAGGTTCGAACGATCTTGGAGCAATTGAAGTATTGGAAAGCCAAACACAAGATTGACAGGAGATATCAGTTGTGGCAGGAGGGGAGCCATCCGCAAATGATCCAGAACCATGAGATGATGCGGCAGAAGCTCGACTACATCCATAACAATCCGGTCGAGCGCGGATACGTGGATGATCCGGTGCATTGGAGACATTCCAGTGCGCGCAACTATGCGGGCCAACCGGGATTGTTGCCCGTGACAACCGATTGGTGATTGGCGCCCGGTCGGTTCGATTAGGCGACGCGGAGCGTCCGGGCGGCCGTTCCCACGCAGAGCGTGGGAACGAGGAATCGTCACTTGGGAACTTGTCGGCGTTTTCGTTTTGGGCTAAAATAGTCGTAGGCTCGGGGAAAACAAAGACAATCCGAAGAGGAACGAGATGAAGTATCGTGTGGTCCTGATCGAAAGTGAGGAGGGCTTCTCGATAAGCTGTCCGGCGCTAAGAGGATGTCATTCCCAAGGTAAGACCAGGGGAGAAGCGCTGGAGAACATTCGCGAAGCCATCGGCGAGTGGCTGGCCGCCGAAAAAGACGAAAAGGCCATCTTCACCATTACTGAGGACGAGGTAACGGTTTAGAATGCCGAAGATCCCCGGAATCAACTCCCAGCAAGCCGTGCGAGTATTCGAGAGGATCGGCTATCGGGTCCTCAGGCAGGGGAAACATATCGTGATGTCCGACGGTTTGACCCGGCTCACGATTCCACGTCAGAATCCGATCAACGCCTTCACCATGGGTGCCATAGCGCGCGATGCGGGGCTGACACCCGACGAGTTTCGCAAGCTCCTCTGAGCGAGTGCTTATGCGGGCCAACCCGGGGTTTTAGCCGTGACGGCCGATTGGTGATGTGCCGCCTGTCGGTTCGATCAAGCCACGCAGAGCGTCGGGGCCGGCGCTGCCAAGCAGAGCGTGGGAGCGAGGGCGTCATCTTTGCCCCGCCGACAGTGGGGTATCCGGCGAGATTCTTCCAAAATCCGCCAAAACGGCACCTTGACAAGGCGCGTTTACTATGATAGATTTACCATCGTTCACTTAGCCCCTGTCTTTCGCTCACCAAAGGCCATCGCCATGAACAGCCCGCGACTCGGCCGAGTCCAACTGAAAATCGTCCAGGCCCTCTGGGAAAAACGCCGGGCAAACGCCCGCGAGATCACCGAGACGCTCAATCGCGACGAACCGGTCGCCCACAGCCCCATAGCCCACAGCCCAATAGCCCACAGTACGGTACAGACCCTCTTGCGCAAGCTCGAAGCCAAAGGCGCCGTCGCCCACGACGTGGAGGATCGCACCTTCGTCTTCTATCCCCTGGTACAAGAGCATTGCGTCAAACGCGGCGCCACCCGCGAGTTGCTCGACCGGGTGTTCGGGGGCTCGGTCGCCGGGCTGGTGGCGCACCTGTTGGAGAACGAGCAAGTGTCGGGCGAGGAACTCGTGCAAATCCGAGAACTGATCGACGATAAGAAGACCAAGTGACGGGAGCCGAAGAAATGTTCTGGGAACAGGTATCCGCGTGGTTTTTGGGGTTCTCCTCCGGCAGCGTACAGCTCGCCGCCGTCCTCCTCTTGCAGTCCACCGTATTGATCGCACTGGGCCTGGTGGCGGGCCGGCTGCTGCGAAAAAAGGGGGCCGCGATTCAGTCGGCCGTCTACCGCACCACGCTGGTGGCCGTGATCTGTTGTCCGGCCGCGTCGTCGCTGTTTCAGCGGGCCGGCCTCCAGGGGCTTGCCGTGGTATTGCCCAAAGTCGTCTCGCAGCCCGAGGGCTCAGCCGAGGTGGCGGCCCCGGCTCAAATGGAGGTTGCCCTGGCCGCGCCTCCCTGGAACGCCGATTATGACCCAGCCGCCCTGCCGCGCGAGTTCGTCCGCAGTGTCGACTACGACGCAGGGACACTGCCGGACGACCCTCCCGCGGCGCAGCGCCCCGTGGCCCACTCTCGACCAATCGCCCCTGAGCTGCCCGACGCACACAGTGCCGCGCCAAGCCCGACTGCGGTCCCAACTCCGGAAACCACGCCGCCGCCGACCTCCAATCGGGCCCCCGCCCGACTGATCGTCTGCCTGCTTTCCGCCGCCTGGACAATCGGCTCGGCTGTCTTGCTGCTGCGCCTGCTGGCTGCCCATCTGGGCGTCGTACGACTACGCCGTTCGGCGTGCGAGGTAGATTCGGCCACCGTCGACCAGTGCCGTGCCGTAGCCCTGCGCCTGGGAGTAAGCCCGCCGTCGGTACGGCGAAGCCCGTTCGTTACCAGCCCCTGCCTGGTCGGGCTGGCTCGTCCCACCGTGCTCCTGCCGGAAGCCGATCCGGCAGACGGCGAGTCCGACCGCGAGGTCCTGGTACACGAACTGGCCCACCTGGTCCGCCGCGACCACCTCTGGAACCTGCTGGGCCGGCTGAGCCTCGCGATCCTGTTCTTCCAGCCGCTCTTGTGGCTGCTGCTGCGTCGGCTCGTTCGCACCGCCGAAGAGGTCTGCGACGACTACGTGGTCGATTTCGGTCTCGACCGCCGCGACTACGCCCGGAGACTGGTAGACATCGCCCAGCGGCTCCAACCCCACACTTCCGCGGCCGGCGTGGGCATTATCTCGCTGAAATCGCTCCTGGGACGCCGTATCGTGCGGATCCTCGATCGCTCGCGCAGCTTGTCCGTCCGCGCCGGACTTCGCCCAGCGGCCGCAACCGTCGTGATCGGCGGCCTGGGAACCATGCTGGTCTCGCTGCTGGCCGTAGGCCATAACCCGGCCGACGCGGCAACCGACGCAGATACCGCCAAGACCGACGACGAACAGTCCGCCACAACCGACCACTTCGGCGACCCCCTCCCCCCAGGAGCCGTCGCGCGGATCGGAACCGTTCGGTTGCGCCATGCAGAGACCGTCTATCACCTTGCGTTCACCCGCGACGGCAAGTACTTGGCCTCGGCCGGACGCGGTGGAATCCGATTGTGGGAAACGGCCGACGGGAAACCGGTCCACTGGTGGCCCGGCCGATATACCAGGGCAATCGCACTCTCGCCCGACGGCAAGCAGCTTGCCACTACCGGCGATTCGGAAATCCGGATCCTGGATATCGCCACGGGTGATGAAATCCGCCGCTTCGAAGCAAAGCAAATCTCCGGCCTCGAGTTCGCGGCGGACGGATCCTCTCTGCTCGGATGGGGCGGCAGCTACAGCACTCGAGGCAAGGTCGTCTCCTCCAGCGCGGTAGTACGACTGTTCGACCCGCGGACCGGAAACGTGCTTCGCGAGTTCCGCGGACACCGGGGAATCGTCTTTTCCGCCTCCCTCTCCCCCGACGGCAAGACGCTGGGCACCGCCAGCCAGGACAACACCTTCCGGCTTTGGGAAACTGCATCCGGCACACAGCTCCAACAGACCACCATTTCGGACGACGTGGAACTCGACCAGGGCAAATGGCTGCCTTCTGACGTGAGGCCGCAATTGGCCTTCTCGCCGAACCGGAACCTGCTGGCCGTCTCCCTGCCCGACCACTCGATCAGGCTCCGCCAGTTCTCCTCCGGCAAAGAGCTGCGAAAACTCACCGGCCACCAGGACAAGGTCCACTCGCTGGCGTTCTCCAGCGACGGACGACTCCTCGTCTCCGGTGGCCGCGATCAAAAGCTCCGCGTCTGGGACGTCGAAACCGGCCGCCAATTGCCGCAACTCGCCGGGCACCGCAGTTGGGTCGAATGTGTGGCCTTCTCGCCGGATAATCGAACCGTCGCATCCGGGTCGCACGACCACACCGTTCGGCTTTGGGACTCTTCCAGCGGCAAAGAGCTTCATCCGTTTGACGCGCCACAACACCCCTTCCGCGACACCGCCTACTCGCCCGACGGCAAGTTGATTGCCACCGGCGGGACCAGCGGGCTTTGCGTCTGGGACGCAGAAACCGGCAAGCTCCTCCGCAAGGACGATCTGCCGGACCTGGTAAACTGCGTGGCCTTCTCGCCCGATGGTACACGCCTGCTCTCGGGCAGTTGGAACCACGGCGTTCGTCTCTGGAACTTCTCGCGGCGAGAGGGGAAGCTCTCGCTCGTGGAAGTCAAGCACGACCAACACCACGAGCATCCGATTCGCGCCGTCGCCTTCTCGCCCGACGGAAAGAGATTCGCCTCCGGAGGCGGGATTTGGCGCTGGGACCTCGATTCCGGCGAGCAACCGCGCATGTTGGACAAAGGGCCGCGAGACGCGAAGGGTCTGGCCTTTTCGCCCGACGGCCGACTGCTGGCCTCGCTCAGCGACACGATCGTCCAGTTCTGGGACGTCGAGTCCGGCGAGCTCGTGCAGCAGTTGGGAAACTCGCGCGACAATCGTCTTCAAATCGAGGCCATCGCTTTCTCCGCCGATGGACGGCTGCTGATCACCACCGAAGGAGATCGGCTCGTCACGATTCGCGTTTGGCACGTGGCCACGGCAACCCAGATCGCCCAGTTCAAACGTGACCCGCTGCCGCCGTGCGACGGCCACGGCCACGTACATCCTACCTGGCGACAGGACCACGCTCTGGCCGTCTCGCCCAACGGCCAAGTCCTGGCCGTGGCCGAATCCGGCAACCGGGCCGTGCTTTACGACGTGCAAACGGGAGAAATGCTGGCCGTATTGGATGGGCATCGCAGCTTCGTCACCGCGCTGGTCTTCTCCGCCGACGGCACCAGGCTGCTGTCGGCCAGCAGAGAGGACCTGACCGCACTGGTCTGGGATCTGGACTCGGTTCTCGAGCCGGCCGGCCGAGCCGCAAACCGAATCCAACCGGAACAAATCCCAGTCGCCGGACGTGTCGTGCCGGTACCCCAACCCGCACCGCTGCGGGCCGCCGACCTCGCTCCGCCCGTGCGAATCACCGCCGGCGGAAAGCCGATCGACGTGGCCGGTCACGCGGCGCCCTTCCTGGGCGATTTCAATGGCGATGGCAAGAACGATCTGCTGGTGGGCCAGAACGTCGGCGGGCGGCTTCGCATCTACCGCAACTCCGGCACCAACGCCCGGCCCAAGTTCGGCTCCTTCGAGTGGTTCAAGGCCGGCGGCCGGATCGCCTCTGTGCCCGGCCTCTGCTACGTCGCGTTCACCCCGCAGTTGGTCGACTTCGACGGCGACGGAGATACCGATATCCTCACCGCTTCGCAGCCGGCCTCCGCGCTCTACCTCTTCCGACGCAACCCCAACGGAACCTTCGCCGAGGCCGAGGTCCTCGAAGACAAGCACGGCGAGGTGGAAATGGGGCGCCAGTACGGCTTGGCCGGTTTCGCCTACGATTGGGACGGCGACGGCGACTGCGACCTGCTGCTGGGCCGCCGCAAGTATGGCCTGGTGCTCAACGAAGGCACCCGCCGCCAACCCGTCTTCGGCGATGCCGTGCCGCTTCAGATCGACGGGGAGCCGATCTCCTGGGGGATCGTCGGGCCGCAGATGGCCGATTGGGACGGCGACGGACTGGACGACCTGGTGGTCGGCCGCGAGCATGACGTCGTCTGGTATCGCAACACCGGAACAAGGGGCCGGCCCGTCTTCCAGGCCCCCAAGATCCTCGTCTCCAACATCCGCTCGACGTGGAGCGGCTACGAACGTCCCCACGACCAGCCGGCCCGCTTCCACGCCATCTGTGTCGCCGATTTCAACGGTGACGGCCGGCTCGATCTGCTGCTGGGCGACAACTCAATGCAGTCCGTCAAGCAGCCCCCGCCGACCGAACAGCAGAAGGCCCGCAACGTCGAACTCTCGGCCAAGATAAACTCCTTGTCCCGTGAATACAACGAGTTGAGAAGACGGCCCAAGGACGAAACCCGCCCGCAACGGATCCAACGCCACCGGAAGGTGATCGCCAAGTGGGCCCAGAAGGCGGCGCTGGACGAGACCAGAAGGGCCGCGCAGGGCCACCGGCGCCACGGCTCCGTCTGGTTCTACGAGCGTCTGGCCCCAAGCTCTCACAAACCCGCGGCCGGTGGTGGGGCCAAAGGACCGTGATGGGTGCCTTGCCGGTTAGATGAAGGGACGCGGAGCGTCCGAGCTTGCGCTGCCACGCGGAGCGTGGGAACGAGGAGGAGCTTGCCTACAGCTTCTCCCAATCTTCCTTGTTGATCCCCGCTTGACGCAAGATTCTGGCCGAGAGTTCTCTGCCAATATCGGTCTGATGCGGATTGGGAAGGCGGATAGTGACGTCACTTTTGACCATGAACTGGTGTTTCGTGCCCGAGTACGGCCCTTCAAACTCCAGTTCCTTGAGATGCCGGACCAAGTCTTTCCTTTTAACGGGCCCAAGGGGAGGCCTCAGGCAAGTTCCTTGATGGTGAGCTCGATCCCCTGGATGACCGGCAGTGGCAGGTTCCTGTAGACGCGAAACAGGACCCATTCCTCGAGGACCTCTCGCAGTTGCTCCCGGCAGTCCTCGAGCGTGTCGGCATTGGCGTAAACACCATTGCACAGCGGGATTTCCCCATAGTAGCTTCCGTCATCCGGCAAGATCTCGTATTTTGCCTGGCGGAGTGCCGCCTGAATGTATTCCAGGAGCATTGTCAGTAACCTCCATTTGCACGGTCGTACCTGACCTAACGTCGCAAATCAGCGGCGCGGTTTACCGCGTCCGCTGCATTTGTCTTGTTGGACTCGCTTTAGCTTTCCCATCCCTTGAACTTCTCGGTGGTCTCGAGTAATACGGCACCATCCGCATTCAGTGTTTCAAGGGTTCCGTCGAAACTGCTCGTTCCGCTGAATTGTGCGGCTCCGCTGCATACGCTGGTTGGCCGATTAACTGATCGTATTCCGCGTGACTGCCAATCCAGAACCAGACCAGGCCGTCCGGCGCCTCGACAGCCAGTGCTCGATAGTGCAGGCCCACACGGGCCGCGTAATACTGGCCCACCTTCTTCAGGCAAATCGATGGATGTCGCGGATCTTCCTTCATGAGTTCATAGCACTTGTCTGACAACTGGCGCACTGCACGAGGCAGCCGGCTGTAACAGTCCCAAAACCGGGGCGAGGCGAAGTGGTTCACAGGGGCTTCGTCCTGCCCGCCTTGTGCTCGGCAAGCGCTTCGCGAGCGAGGTGGTCGAGCTTACCCGCCTCCGCATCCGCTTCGATTTGCCTGTCCCACTGGTCGGCAAGATACGACTGGAACCAGTCCCTGAGTGCAGCAAGCTCAGACGGGCCTAAAGCCATGATATCCTGTTCCAGTTGTTCGAGCCTGGTCATTCCCATTCCTCCGCAAAACGCGATTGTTCTTGCCGGCTAACGTCACGTCTCACCACACGCTGGCGGCCGCGTCCGCACGGTTCTCAGCGGTATGCTGGATGCGATTTCTCGCGGCTCATTTTAGTTTCGTCTCTATCTGCTTCCATGCGTTCAGGAACATGGTAAAACATCGGTTCTCATCCGAGAACCGATCAAGCGCCATAAGCTCTTCGTCTGCCTTGGCCAGACCCCGCGCTTCCCAACACCGCTTGGTCTTCGTGACACGCAAGTAGGAGTGAATGCGTTTCTTGCGTGTGGCGGGGATGGCTTTGAAGCGCCGCAGCAGTTCAGCAGGGGGCAAGATGATGAAGCTAGTCTGCTTCTCCACGAAGGACGGAAGCACGAAGACCCACAAGTCAGCCTTTGACTTCTCGATCTTGTTCGGGTCGTGAGTCCACCACCCGGCCGCGAGAAGGCGGTTCTGGACAAGGAGCGACCTGTGTGTGGGGTAGTCCTTGGAGAACTTGACCTGCAGGGACACCGCTGTCCGGTTTCCGGCGTCCGTCACAAGCAGGTCGATACCGGTGTCTTTGGATGGAACCCACACGTTCCACCGGGGATACGTACGCTCGATGTGTGCGCCGACCAGATACTCACCCGCGTGGACCGTGAACAGTGGTTTCATTCATCCCTCCGGCGGACAATTATCATATAGTCTGCATGAAACGGGGAATGCAGACCTCTGCTTTCTGTATCAGAGGTTCCCGCGTCTTGTCGTTCGCTGAGACATGCTCCTATTCTGCAAATGCCTCAAGCCCTCTGTGCCAACATAGGAGAGACACTTGCCTCCTGGTTTATTAGAGTAGAGGGCAAGGAGGTAAGGACTCATGGGAAAGACAAGGCTGTCAGGTTTGGAACAGGAGGTGGTGGGCGGAACGGAAGGAGGGCGTAGCCCGACTGGAGTTCCGCCCACCACCTCGCCGCGGCTGGTCCCGGGGGCCGATGGGCAAGAGGTGCTTCTCAGCCCCGAGGTGCCGGAGAAGCCCATTCGGCGGCGTTATCCGGCCGAGTACAAAGCACGGATTCTGGCCGAGGCGGACGCCTGTACCGAATCGGGCCAGTTGGGAGCACTGCTGCGGCGCGAGGGCCTCTACTCGTCGCACTTGAGTATGTGGCGTCGGCAACGGGAAGCAGGAATGCTGGCCGGACTGAGGCCCAAACGACGCGGGCGAAAGGCAAAGCCCAAGAATCCCCTGGCCGCGGAAAACGAGCGGTTGCAGCGAGAGAACCAGCGGCTTACAGAGAAGCTCCGGCAGGCCGAGGCGATCATCGACG
>SDBV01006536.1_pt1 | contig 16145 bp, 23 predicted proteins | sample 2277081 | NCBI WGS metagenome assembly SDBV01 (sample SAMN10402039, study PRJNA504765) | marine sediment metagenome | isolation source: marine sediment core GS10_PC15, 223 cmbsf | place: Arctic Ocean: Southern Knipovich Ridge | collected 2010
GTTTCGTTTTCGTCCTCATCCTCACGAAGTTTATTAACAAACTCACAGATGGGACATTTCTTCTTTGTGGTTCGAGCAGGACAAATAACCCAGTCATTATTAGGACCGACATTTCGATGAATATAAAATGTCCTTTCCCAATAATCAGCTCCCTTATCTGCTCTTGGATTTCCTTTGCCCACCACATAAGGGATAATGTCTACTCTTGCGGTTTTAGTAGACTTTAGGCTAAAGAATCCTACTCCTTCAGGCAAAGCTAAAAATGAAGGACCATCACCCTGTGCTGCGGCCTCTCGTCTTTTCCTTGTTGCTCCTGCTACACTACCTCTGTTTGTTTTACGTTTTCGTCTTTTACTCATTACTGTTGTCTCCTGTCTTTTCTCTGTCAATAAATTGTTTTGCCTTATAAAAGGCTACAGTACCAAACTTCACACAAAAATAAACTAATACTGGTATTCCACAAATATATAAAAGAGGGCGTATTTCATTCCACATGTTTTTGTCGTCTCCTTTTCTTTTTATTTCTCGCCCTTACTTTTTCATTTTCAATATCTTCTACTTTTTGCTTAAACTCTTCGCTTCCCATATTTCTTGTATCCATTGGCTTTGAGAAATAACTTCGTCCATGTAAATCAACTAAATTCTCTAATGCTTTTTTACGATGATCTAATGCTGTTACTGCCCCTGATAAAATATCAACTCGATGCTTTACTGTAAATACATCTTTTTGAGCAGCAGCATATTCATCAGTAAGTATTAAAGCCTTTCCGATCATTACTTCTGTAGTTTTTTCAGGTAGTTCATAATCAGTAGGATTTGATCTGATATTCAAATCAGTCTCAGCCTTAACTACATCAAACTCTGCTTTTACTTCCTCTAACTCCATACGAGCTTGTGCTAATTCAGAAGCATACTCAAAATAGAGTTTCGGTTGATTTACCCACTCCTCATCTAATAGATGTTTATCAATATGTAGTATTTCAGGTTCCATTGTTTTTTTCTTGCTCATTTTTGTTCTCCTTATATTATATTATCGTAAAAAATACGCTGTAGTTGAAGAGAAAAATAAAAATTTTATCTAAAGTCAATTTAATTGCTAAAATCAATATCAATCTTCGTTTGTTTCATCCTGCCTTTAGTAGTATATTCAATAAGCCATGCAGTAGATGGTTGTGGGTAAAATCCAAAACGTTTTTGACATTCGTTTTTATCAATATATTTTGCCTGAAATCTGGTACTTGTTTTACTTAGTTCACATGTGGGATGTTTAGCATTCCATGCAGCACCCCATACTTCAGGACCATGAAATTTTCTGATTCCGATAGTTGCTGGCCATATTTCGACAAAAGTATCAAATAAATCCCTTGTTACATATACATCTTTCTTTGCCATAATTCTTTTCCTTCCAATAAGATTTTTGGTACTTTCTTTTGTCATTATATTATCGTAAAAAACAGTTTGTATTTGAAAAGAAAAATAAAAATTTTTATTCCGGGACCACTACCTCATAACAGGCTGCTGCTAATCCCGCGTGTTTTGAATCATAAAAATGATCCCTAAATGCATCGATTACATTATATGCCCGTACTTCCAATCCACTACCTGATAGAATTACACTTTTAGCATATCCTAAAATAATCCATCGTATAGTCTCAGGCTCCTCTGTTGCCACCTCTTTTAATATCTTTGCCATAGCAGACCATCGTATTTTCGGATTATGTAATGCTCTTGCTACCGCGAATCCCTGTTGCTCACTTGATACTTTAGCAATAGCATCAATCATTTCCTCCTCATCTAATTCAATTACTTGGTCTAACAATACTAATGCTTTACGAGCAGAACCATTACTGTTTTCGATTATCTTTTCTAAAACATCTTCTGGCAAGTCAAACTTTTCTTTTTCGGATATAGACAATAATAGTTTTTCTAAATCCTTGTTGGATAAACTTTTCAAATCTATTTGTGTACTTCTTGTGCGAATAGTTTTGATAAGTTTTTGTGGATGAGTTGTTGCTAATATAAAATAAACATGCTTCGGTGTATCTTCTAACATTTTAAGAAAAGCATTTTGGGCATCATTGGTTAATTTATGGGCTTCATCAATTAACCATATTCGACAATCCCCGTCAATAGGTGCTTGTCTCATACGTCGATTTACTTCTCTTATGTCTTCAATGCCACGATGATCTGCTGTATTTATTTCTTTATAATCACCTTTACTACATTTTAATAATTGTTTAAGAATACGAGCTACTGTTGTTTTCCCACATCCGGACGGTCCTGTGAGTAAAACTGTATGGGGTAGATTGTTAGACTTCATTTTTTTAGAGAGAAGTCTAACAGCAGTAGTTTGTCCTATTAAATCTTCAAACTTTTTTGGTCGATGTTTTTTGTACAGTTCCATTTTATTCTCCTACATACATTTATGAATATAAATTCGATGTATAATTTTTATTTGTTTTTCCGAATATCTCTCTGGTGGATTATCTATCATATTAGCAATAAATTTTATTTCCCACTCACTTAAACCATGAGCAAAAGAATCGATATGATTTACTAATACTTGCGGTTCAAAATTACTTGCACTCATATTTTTACCTCATACTTTAAGCATCTTTCGTTAAATCCATTTTTTCTCATTTCTTGTATACGAGTATCAATTTCACAAAAAGATTCGTTTATATTCCCAACAACAGGATAGATTCCATCACAGTTTTGGAATAAAATACAGCCGTCTGGTAAAATTGCTATCCTTATTGCTTTCTTCCATAACATACATTTTTGAGTGCAGTTAAATGGCAACTTACCTTCAAGACGCCCCATCGCATGATAATTTTCTTTCTTAGATTTAAGTCTAAAAATATTAGGATATTTCCCAGCAAGCGTTTCAATAATTCTTCTATCTTGGTATATTCTATGTTCAGGAGTCCCACTGATAACAATATACATTTTATATTTCGTACAAAAGTCCAGAAATTCTTTTGTTTTCGTTAATGATGTAGACCACGTTCCGTTAGTAATTATAAAATGCGGTCTATCAAGATAGCTTATTAAATCCATACACTTTGCATATCCATTAAGCAATATAGATGGCTCGCCACCATAAATACCAAAGCTGGCTATCTTATCCATATCTATTGTCTTGATCCATATAGCTAACTTATTTAAATTAAGTATCTCGTCAATGTCAGGATAACAGGTATACATGCAAAATGAGCATTTAAGATTACACCTTAACGAATACATAAAACTTAGATCATACATTAAAGGATTATGTGAATCAGCCTGGTTGAGTTGGACCATTATATCTTCACCTCTTTTTTATCATACCACGAGCTGCCAACTGGAGCAACTTCTGCTTCTATTGATAATGGAACACAAATCCATTTCCAATGTTTTCTAATATCTATAGTCATCACTTGTTGACATATTTCTAAATAATCCTGTTTTTCTTTTCGATGAATGTCCCCTACTATACTATCATGAATTTGTCCAACAATTAAACTTTTCATATTATATTTATTTAATAATTTTTGAATACGAATCAAAGACCAAAGCAGCCAATGAAATGCTGTGCCCTGAATCGGATAATTAATAGCTTCCTTTCGATTCAAAAATCCTTCGATTCTAAATCCAGTCAGCATATCGAAATATCCTTTTCTATTAAACTCTTCCCACCAATCTTTTTTCCATTGTCCGTATACTCGAAAACGACGATTCCAAAAATCATCCTCTACTTTTTGTACATGATGCTCAAAAGTCCCTGATAATGCAGGTAGTTTTGGGTTGCATCTTCCTAATTTATTTATACCTTTGCTCTTCAAATGTTTTCTTAATCCTATTCCATTCACGGTTTTCAAATGCATTCGGCCTATCGCTTTCCATAGATGTTGGGCACAACTAAGATACCAATCGCCATAAAATTGTGGAAAGACAAACATATTCTTTCCGCAATATCGAATCTCCTTATTCATTTGTTTTCTTTTAAGTTTGTAAATTTGCATCGCCATATCTCGATGCAAATCTTTTGTTTTATCCTTTATATAAGCAATCATTCGTGGATCGTGATGATAACAGGTAGCACCACAAATCTCTACTCCTGAATAATCTACTTCTACAATCTGATGGTTTTCTCTTGCTATAAATGCTCTTCTAACTAATTTTTTTATATATGGATTTTTCATAGGTATATTTTGAAAATTAGGATCACTGCTACTACCTCTCATAGATTTTACTAAATTAAGACTGAAAAATGGATGTAAATATCCATCCACTGTATGTTTTAGAATCCCCCGAAGATATGTACTTCGTGCTTTTTTAAGTTTTTCAACTTTTAATAATTGATTTGTAAAAGGAATTTTCAAAGAAGCTAAAACCGTTTCATTACATTGAAATCTCTCAGTCTTTGTAAGAGAAGGGCATTCATAATCCATTACATCAAATAGAATTTTTCCTAATTGCTGCCTACTTCCCATATTAGTTCGTGAACCATATTGTTTTTTCCATGTTTTGAAAATCTCATCTTTTTTCATTTTATCAGATAGAGAATCAATTTTAGTTGTGGTATGATTAATAGCTCTGTTAAGATAATCAACATCTATCCTTATCCCATTCGCTTCTACTTGGGCTAAAGCGATACTACCATTGTGAAACAACTTATACGCTTGATCTGTTATTGGTTTCATTTTTTTAATTCTACATTAAAATGGTACATCATCTAAATTTTGTTTTCGTTTTTTAATAACCTCTTGATTATTTCCTATAAGTGTAGTTAATTTCAAATTCTCTCGTTGATTATTGAGACCATTTCCATCTATATGGTGAACTATTTGATCATCTTTTAGATTCATTATTACATTATGCATACGAAACACCTTTCGTTTTCTTCTTCCTTTTGTTTTACATCCTCTATATGAACGGCGATGTAATCGCTCCATTCTTACAACATACCAGTTCGTCTTACTTTCTTTAGCATACCAATTAAATAACATTAAGGATTTATAATCCTCATCATCTACAAGAGCAACCATTCCTTTACTTAGAGGAATCTCTTTCATATTCGCCTTCGGTGAAATTCTTTCATTTGTTTCATTGCCAGTTTATACGTTAGTAAACTATCGAGAGCATTGTAAGCTAATAAATCTTTCAAGTCCAATTCTCTAATCCGATTAAATCTATTTTCCCCGGTTGATTTTAAGTACGGTTTGATATGTTTATCATAGGGCTGGACTCCGAGATGAACAAAAGACTGAAATTCGAGACTCGTTATACTTGGACGATAATCTAAAATATGAGCAGCGATCATCGTACACCATAACCAATTTTTTACTGGATGATTAAGTTTAGCTCTTGTCCATCTATCTTCAAACTTCAAATTTTGTGCTATTTTTGGCATAGATGATTTAAGAATTTTATCAGTAGCTTTAATCGCCTCTCCAACCCAAGGATAAGCTATGGTTCTTTTTCCTTTATAACAAACAGAACAGGTTACTATTTCGGTTTTCTCTCCATCAGGTTTAAGACAATTTGTTTCGTAATCAAAAGCAATAACCCCGCCCTTCTTTCGCATCCCACGTAGGATATCAGCAGCTTGGGATGGGTTGGGAACAATCTCGATTTGCTCATTAAAAGAAGGCGGGACTGAATATGGTTTCTTTTTATGTTTTAATGCTAATCTTAAATGATTCTCAAATATCCTATCTAATACCGGATCTTGTTTCCTCATTATATACGATGGATGATAAGTAGCAGTAATCCAAGCATTAGGTTTATGACAAGGAATACAATAACCACCCCATCGACTTATTGTTCCTATTTTTTCTTTATAAATTACAGGAAATAAGGATTTAATAGATACTGTACCTAAAAGAATAATAAGATTAGGATTATATTTTTCGATTGTTTTTAATAAATTTGGTCTGCAACATTCTATCATTTCATCAGAAGGAGTTTGATTTTCTTCTCGTCTACAAATTACTGCATTAGTTTTTATACAGTCCCTGTCTAAATCAATTCCCAATTTTCTTAAAGTTTTTCTTAATCGTTGTCCTGCTTTACCAATCAACTGGATATTCTTTCCATCTTCTTCCCTACCTGGTGCTTCTGCTACTACTAATATATTCTTTTTGTTTTTACCTGTAGGTTTCATTTTCGGGGATAGACAATGTTTATACAATCCACATAATCCACAACGAGCAGTACGTGGTATATGTTGTTTTGTTATTTCAGATTTAGAAAAGAAACCTTTATTCATCAAATAACCGTCGTTTTCTTTTTCTTCCTCGAATTCTTGCTTTTGCTATTTTTATATATTTTAATTTCTTCTCAATTAGTATGAATTTTCTTTGTGTATTTAGACAAGCCAATCCGGTCGTTCCCGATCCCGCAAATGGATCTAATACTATCCCGCCTGTCGGTGTCTTTGTAAGCCTGCAGAGGTATTCTATGAGAGCAAGGGGTTTGACTGTGGGGTGATGGTTCTTTGTGGTTGCGCTCCTATTGCCTGCTGATGTGATACCCAAATATTCATTACCACCCATGCCCTCAACAGCTTTCGCCTCCATCCCCTCACACCCGGCATTGCGCTCGGCCCTTGAGCTTTTCGCACAATAGAAGAAGCGGGATGCGCCGCCGGAATTAGCTTTTTGTTTAAGATGTATATCTTGACCATTTCTTGTGCCAGGATTATTTTTCATTAAAGTATTTCGATATACCCCATTCATTGCTCCAGTCGTTAATATTCCGCTCTGCTCATCCAGCATCCGCACCGGGCAATCGGGTTCGTGTGGGCCGTCACAGGTGCAGGATAGGATTGTGTTGGAAGGGAAACGGCCTTTGGTGTTTATTTGAGTTTCATACTCCGGCTTTACCTCTTGCCCGAATCCTGACCAGTTTTTTAATTTATTTATTGGTATTGGTTCTCCACTTATCCTCCCCCCATCTATATTTAGTCCGGCAACACCCCACTTCTCGGCATTGGCGGCATAAGTACCGTTAAGGGGTTTTATGGCTACGAGAATTGGTTCCCAACTGGGCTTCAGGGCCGTACCCCAGCCGTCCCATAGTTTGGCAAGAGGGGTGGCAGGGGCAGTGATCTGTCCCATCTGAATTTTAATGTCTTTCGCATCCCTTGTATTTACAAATTTACCCTTATTTTCTTTGTGTTGATATTCATATCTTGGGTCACTACTTTTACCTACAACTTCCCGCTCCGCACCCGCTATTCGTTTGTATTTGTAGATTACATCCTGCATAGCATCATTGCCGGATTCTTTGGCCTGCGCTAATTGCTCTCGATATTTCTTGGCCTGCTTAGGATTAGCTTTCAGCCACTTCTTAAAATGCCGTTCGTCCAGTGCCTTTGAAACATCCAGCGACTTCGGAAATCCCGACCCGTAAATCCATTGTATACAATCCCGGATCTCCCAGCCCGCGTCCTCAATCGCACAGGCCAGTCGGTGAAAAGTACGAGTTCCCCCAAACGCCATGAGAATCGCACCCGGTTTGGCAACACGTAAACACTCTTTTGCCCACACGGTACACCATGCCTGAAATTCGTGGTTGCGGGAATGATCGTATGAACCAGCTATTTTAGAAGGACTTTTACTTACCTTTTTCGATTTACCTGTAACAGGATGATCTCTAATATACTTTGGATCAAATGTATCCCAACCCTTTCCCATAAAACCTAAACCATATGGCGGATCAGTAATGATAGAATCAACGTAGTTATTAGGGATACGTTTCATTACTTTTAGACAGTGGCCATGTATAATTTTATTCTTTTTCATACTTTCCCAAAAGTTACTACAAAAGTTAAAACTGCTGCTCCAATCCAATAAACAGATTTCCAATAATTAGGAGGATTGCTCGTACTATAAACAACGGCGGCTGCTAAATCTAAAATAATCAATAAGATCGGAAATATAAATTCTCTTTTCATTATTCCGAAGCACCTAAAACTGTTGTATATTTGAATTTTCCTACCTTAACTATTAACTGTTTTTTTGATATTTGGCACTTATTATGTTTCTGCACCAAATCGATTAACAAAACAGGATCGATAGTAAAGGATAAGGATTTACCATTGTATTTTACTTTTTTATCTTCTCTAAATGAACCACTTGCACCCTCACCTTTGATTCTTAGTTTTCCTTTTTCCAAGTTAATTACTACCTGACTATCTTCTGCATTTTCTGATGAAAATACCATAGCCCTTTCTGCTGCCTCTTTTAATCCCTTCGGTAAAACAGTTGGCTCACCTTTCACTTTTAAGATTTTAGATAGTGATTGATAATCTTCTACAAATCTCCGACAGCTTAAAACTAATCCTGTAGAATTTCTAAAATGAATCCAGGATTTAGTTTCACCAAACTCAGTCATATCTAAAGAGATAATATATTTTAAGGATTCCTTTCTAACGAGAACATCTTTTTTTAGATCCATTTCAGTCATAAATCGAGCAGCCTGATAATTATCACACGCTTCTATATATTCAGGAGTCAGATGAATGCAGGTCATAGTAAATTCTGTTTCGTTTTTACCCGCACAAGATTTTACCATAGAAATTGCATCAGCAAAATCATCTGGTAAGTCTTTCCACTTCTTTGGTTTTTTAATAGATTCGATTGGTAACTCAATTTCTGCTTCTAATCGAATACTTATCCTTCTTCTTGATTTTCCTTTAATAAGTAATTCCTTTTTTGTTGTTGATACTTCTAAAATTTCATCTGGGAGTTTTCTTAAGATATTTATCAAAGGCATTGCTACTATCGCCCCTTTAATATCCAAACAAGATTCGTGGGAACAGGAAATCTCGTCATTATAGGTTATTACTTGTCCATCGAGAAATACAAAACAAGATGACTGCTCAATAATTTCTCGTTGGGATAGTCCTGGTAATACCGATTCTAATTGATTTAGTAATTCCTCACGATTGATTTTCATTTTAATTTCTCCTTATTCTTTTATTTTTACTAATTTCATTCCATAATTATTTACGCCTGTAAGATTCTTAACTTCCTTTTTCTTAATAAGTCTATTTTTTTGAAAATGTCTATAGTAAACCTGGTGTTGGTAACGACCCCATTTCCAATTAACTTTAACAATATTTGGATGTTGTTTTACAAGAGATTCTGCCATTTTTAATCGGCCATTATCCTTATAAAGCTCCTCTGTATTTCCACCCTTCATAGTCATTGTTGGTTTTTTGAAACATACGAAAGCATTAAATAGAATTGTACAAAGACCTTTTTTTAAGACTCTAATGCTTAAATCTGTATCTTCATTATATCTACCACGCCAGCGTACTGGTAATTTGTTGTAGATTAAAATACAGGAATATATTCTCGTATTAAGATAGTAAGGAGGCATTTTCATTTTATTTGGAGTAAACATCCAATAATTAAATCCTGCTAAACCTATATTTTTATATCTATCTATAAAATCTTCAGCACACTTAAATATTGTCCCAGACGATACGGGGACTTTTAGATTTCTATTAAGCCGAGCAAAGAATTGAATGTTATCATCTAAGATCCAATGCCGTTTTACTCCTAAAGAAATTGCGTGTTCCCAAATCCAATTTCTTGCTGGAATGGATCCTTGATTAAGATTTTTGAATGGAAGTACTAAGATTTTTGATTTTCTAATCACAGATTTATATTTCTTATACTCTTGAGGCTCAATTACTATATGATAAGGTACTCCTATCGTTTCAAGTGCTTTACTTGTTAAACGACTTTCCCATCGACCTTTAGATACTATATAGAGAGGGTATTTAGGATTCATCAATATATCTTTTATTCATAAATCTTCTTATCTTTCCTGGATACCAAATACTTTTAGTTTGGGGTGATATTTTCCGACCGATTCGTTTTGAAAATTTCTTAAGACTTTTTTCACTTTCAAAATATATTATAAGTGTTTGATATGGAATTTGTTTTTTCTGTACAAATTCAGGCATATCAGTCCACTCTTTTTTTCCATTTCTAAGATTAGAAAATAGGACACTCTTTTTCTTTTTCTTTTTATTCATATTTTAAGATATTTCTAAAGTAAGCTATTGTTTTTAGCAGTCCTTCCTCTAAAGAAATAAGAGGTTCCCAATTTAATACTTCTTTTGCTAATGAAATATCAGGACATCTTTTTTGTGGATCATCTAAAGGAAGATGCTTATAAATTATCTTTGAGTTTGAATTTGTAAGTTCTATAATTAACTGTGCTAATTGTAAAATAGTAGTTTCTATTGGATTACCAAGATTTACAGGTCCTGTAAAATCATCAGATAAATTCATAAGAGATATTAGCCCTTTAATTAAATCATCTCTATAACAAAAAGAACGTGTTTGCTGGCCATCTCCATAAATTGTTATAGTTATATTCTGAAGTGCCTGTACTATTAAATTTGATACTACTCGACCGTCATTTATTTGCATTTGAGGTCCGTAGGTATTAAAAATACGTGCTACTTTTATATTAAGATTATACTGACGATGATAATCAAAGAATAATGTTTCGGCACATCTCTTACCCTCATCATAACAGGCACGAATTCCTATTGGATTAACATGCCCACAATAATCCTCTGTCTGTGGATGAATTTGTGGATCTCCATATATTTCACTTGTAGACGCTTGAAGTATTTTAGCTTTTAATCTTTTAGCTAAACCTAATATATTTATTGCACCATGAACTGATGTTTTAATTGTTTGTACCGGATCATATTGATAATAAACAGGTGAAGCGGGACAAGCAAGATTATATATTTCATCGACTTCGACGTAAAGTGGGATTGTTATATCATGTCGAATCATCTCAAAATTAGGATTACTTAAAAGATGTTGGATATTTTTCTTACTGCCTGTAAAAAAATTATCAATACAGATAACTTCATACTTTTTATCAAGTAGAATTTTACATAGATGAGAACCAAGAAAACCAGCTCCGCCAGTTACTAAGACCTTTTTCATTTTTACTCCGTTTTAATCAAACTAAATCAAATAATTTAGGTCTTTTTATTTTTTTAGATATTACTCTTAGAATAAATTTAGCTTGTATTTTCTTCCATTTTTCGCCAGTCCAGTATTGAGATAATAAGGAAGGTTCCCAATATGGAACATCACAACGGATAGAAGTAAATCGGCATTTAGAACAATACTCGTGTTCATTTCTTTGTTTATTATATAGCTTTACTCTTGTTTTTTGCATATATCTTCCAAGCCAAAACTTGAAAAAATCTTCAAGACCATTTTTGATATTTCCAAATTCATTAATAGTATGTCGCATATAATCAAAGCAACAAAAGATATATGTTCCATCATAGTTAATATTTATAAATTTATTTGGTAGATCACATCTTCTGGACGGTGCTTTCTCAACTGGTTTTATTCCAAATTTTTTAGCTGCTGGCCAATCTAAATCATTAAAAAAGGTTTGAAGATAACCACGTCCAAGTTTCCTTCTTGACCAATTATAAGGATTCTCTGCTAACATAATAAGATGCATATCTGGATTATTCTGTCGACAAAATATATTTGGTACGTTCTTTGGTTTTTTGTCTTGATAGAACCAATAATATTTTCCTTTTCCATATTCGCAATTATCTATCCATTTATGTTTATCTCCACCAGCTAATTCTACATGGGTTTTATATGGTGCATACATATCCATAAAAACCATATTTAATCCAGCATCAAATAATTGCTTATATGTTAAATTTTTATTTATTATTTGAGTACCGTTTGTATAAGTTAGAATTTGCAAATCAGGACAAATATCTCTTGCTATTTCTAAGAATTCTAAAAAGTGAGGATGTAAAGTAGGTTCTCCGGCATTACATAATTCTAATCTTGAATAGGGTGTTAATTCTTGAATTATTTTTAATAAAGCAATCCAAGTATCCTTTTCCATAAAATGTAATTCACCGGGCTTAAATAATCTTGTTGGACAAAAATTACATCTAAGATTACAACCACGAGTAATTTCTACCCACCAAGCCCACGGATTTAATTTACTAAGAGGTCTTTTAGGATTAGTATGGATAGTCTTTAAGGCTGTTTTCATTTTAGAATTACAATTACTGTTTTTAAGCAGCTTGTATTTCATAGATGATAAATTTTTCTTCCTTTTTTTCGTATCCACAGATAGCCTCTATATTATTATTTTAGAATTCCGTTTTATTAGTAAAAGACTACTTTTTTATATAATATTTTCCCTCTGAATTTTCTTTTACTATACTCTTTCCTTTTGTACGTATTAAGTAGACTGAAATTGCGGCTATATTATTTTCCATATTAGATACATTACGTTCAGGAAAACGATTGATCATACGTTTAAGAAGAGCCTTCTTGGTTATAGGTCCATATCTTTCTATAAATTCTACAACAGAAGCTAAAACTTTATATTTTTTCTTTTCACCAGTCTCCTTTGTTTCCTTTTTCTTCTTTTTGTCAGTTTTCTTTGTTTCCTTTTTCTTTGTTTCCTTTTTCTTTGTTTCCTTTTTCTTTGAAACTGATTCAGTAGTCGTCTTTTTCTTTGTTGCTTTCTTCTTGGTCGATTTAGTCTCAGTCTTTTCCTTATCAGCAGAAACCACCTCAACACTCGAAGCGTTTATAATTTCCTTCAGGATTGCCTCAACCTTACTATTCTTAACGACATTGATGTCCACCGACTCAGGGAGCTTTATCAATTTCCCTTCCATCCTTTTGCTACTCCACTTCCCTGCTGTTTTATAGTTGAAATATGAAAACAGCTTCAAAGCCCTCTCTCTTGTAATTTGCATTCTTTTTTTCTCTGTCTTTGCCATGATACTTGTCCTTTCTAAAAATTGATTAAATTAATTTTACATTTACCTTATACTTTATATTATCGTAAAAATCATACTATAGTCGAACACTTTTTTTGAATTTTCCAGAAATTTCTTGAATTATCTCATTTATTACCTCCAAATGATTGCCCCATCGACAGGATTCTGCTACTGCTCTTATCATTATAGGGGTTCTACCCGCTGATAATAAGTCTTCAACAAAGTCCCTTATAGTACGTATATTATTGTTTTCCATTATTATTTCTTTTCAAAAATTTACCAACAACTTCTAACTGCTGGATTTGCAATAGATAAACATCCAGCTACATAAATACATTTAGTCTCGACAAAAACGCCCTCTCTTAATATCACCCAGTTTAATCGTATCACTCCTATTTCTTTTTCTTCTGGTGTTTGATTTAATCCGATCATTCCGGTTACGTGAGCATTTTTTCTTTTGTCCCCAGAGAAATGTTTTTTAGTAATAATATGAGCACTATAAGCTGCTGTATCCGATTGTGTTGCGGTAACTACTAAACAATGATAAATTTGACTTAATGATCGTAATCGTTTCCATGTCTCATCTATTAAATCCCGTCCTTCTAATCCGTGATGGCTCATATCTAAAATATCAGCATAGTCAATTACAATTATATCAGGAATCCAATCATCTCTTATCCAACCTTCTAAAATACTGTGTATTCCTTTTACTGATAAAGTAGAATTCGGATGACAAGATAAACGAAAATATGATTCTTTTGATTTGATTTTCCTTTTCATTAGTTGTTTACATAGTTTTTTTGCTTTTTGCCAGGATAGTTTACCCTTAAAAACATACTCCTCCCACTCAACCTCTGTTTCGTCGTCCTCATCAAATCCAATGCTAATAGGATAATCAACAATAGCAGGATATAAAGGACGTTTGCAAACTCTTATCATTAGTCGTCTCATTACTTGATTTTTACTTTGATCGCCTGCCTCAAAAAATGCAACTCTTTTTCTTTGTAACATTCCTCTAAAAGCAATATCAATTAACCAAAAGGATTTACCAACTTTATCAGGTCCTTCAAATCCAATAAAAGCATCACGCTCTAAAGCGTTCTTAAAAAATTCACCTAATGCTCCTGGATATATAATAAGTGATTCACCTTCTTCGGCAAATGCTTCTTTTATTGCCTCCGTGTCTTGTAAAATATCAATAGCTTCACCAACTCCCATTTCGATTTGATTATACGATGTGATTTCTTCTGTTGCTTTTGTCGTGTCCCCATCATCTATATTTTCTTGAACTGACTCCATTAGTCGTTGTATTTTGATTCGATTAAAATACTTACCCGCCAAATCAATAAGATAATCACTATTAGATTCTTCCTTTAACTCCTCATACTCATCGGATAATGAGTATAGTAGTTTCTCAACTAAATTGATTGTATGTTTATCTTTACTCTTAACCGCCCATAATTCATACAAATCCTCAATCTCTTTTAAGGGTGCTTCTTGATATTTATTGTAATACTTAATACACCATGAGGATACGAGATTTGCCCACTTAGAATTGAACATCCTATTTTCATACTTAACCGAAATACGACCTAATACTATATCATCAACAATCATCGCGATTAGTATGCGTCTTTCGTCATTTCCTGATTTTTGCTCAATTCGCATATTTATTCTAAAAATTCAGTAAAAGATTTAATATCATGGATTGTATTAAATATTCCTTCTGCAATCAATTTTCTATGTTTGAAAATTTTTATTGTTCCTATTTTTAATTTTACCTCTTCAAGAATTGGTCCAAAAACACCAGCCTTCCTTAGAGTAGTTTTTGTCTCTTCCTTTATTATAATTCTAAACTCATCTCTTTTTAATAAAACCATGGCTATTTAGTTCCTTTCGCTTTCTTGATAGCTACTTGCAAACTTTTGAATAAATCGCTTTCATCTTCGCCGAATATATTATCTTCATCGCCGTCACCTATACTCTCGGTTTTATATTGAGCATCTTCCCACCAAACAAGAATCGGTTTATACGCCGCTAATAAGTCGTCTCGTTCTTTGACGATATCGCATATAATATCAAGCAGTACGCAAGGTATGTCAACGGTAACGCCGTCTATCCTTGCAATTATGCCCGGATCAAATCCAAACGGTTCGATCCCAATAGATTTAAGAACATCTCTCTTTTTACCCCATTTAGCTTCATGTTTCTCAAGTGCACCCATAATCAATTCCTTTCCAATTCTTAATTTTTGCTCAATTCGCATATATTAGCTCGTTACAACTACCCTTCTCTTCATTAAAATTTTACCAAGATTATTACGTCCTTTAATATATTTGCATTTAGAGCAAAGACAATTGCCCCAAAAATTATCGTGCCAATAATTCCCTTCTATTAAAATACTATTTCCAGTAGCAAGAAGTTTTTCTTTTATTTCTTGATTTTGTGTAAACTTTAATCCGATTACCCATTTCATAGCTATGATTCTTATATCATTCCAACCAGGTCTTAATACTACCCTTCTTCCCATTCCTTTTGCTTGTCCCGGAGTATTAAGTAAACTTATTTTCCTTCGCATAGAGCGTCCCTTTGTTTTCAAAGCCTGATATAAATGCTCAGCAGTAGGGTAATTTATTCCTTGGTGGTAAATAGGGCTTTTATAGTAATTACTTAGAAAACCATAGGAATCTTGAAATTTACATATATTACTCATCTTTTGCTTTCATTTTAACATACCTGACGTCGCTGTAGCTGCGTCAAAGTCGTTTTTTCGTATGATAGTACGTCTTTTCAATTTCAAAGCGTTAGAATCGATCCTAAGCGTTTTTTAGGTATTTAAAAATTTCTCTATTATTTTCTCATCTTCCCGCCGAGATTCCATACTAAGAGAAATACTTTTTCCCCACACAGAAACGAGAACACGTTGACGACCACCTCTATCAGGAAAAACAGAAAACATACCTGTTGATATTATTAGTTCTTTACAAAAACATGTGAGAAAATGTTTGTGTGCTATTAAGGAACTAAATAGAATTGGAACTTCGTGGCCTAATATTTCGACTATAATATATTTACCGTCCATTTTCTTTCCCTTTCAAAATTTAGTCTACAAAATTATCAAAATTAAATAACAGGTTCATCACCATAGATGATTTTTGTACCTACCTTTTTTCTTTTAACTTTTCTTGGCTTGCCCTCTGCTATATCTTTTATCAGACGTTCTCTTGCTTCTTCTATTTGTATGAATTTATCACAGAACATATTAGCGAAGTACGCTTTTGGAATATATTTATCACCGAAGTATTTACAGTAGAACTTCATTACTAAGGAAAAGCGTTTT
>SDBV01006537.1_pt1 | contig 16143 bp, 24 predicted proteins | sample 2277081 | NCBI WGS metagenome assembly SDBV01 (sample SAMN10402039, study PRJNA504765) | marine sediment metagenome | isolation source: marine sediment core GS10_PC15, 223 cmbsf | place: Arctic Ocean: Southern Knipovich Ridge | collected 2010
CAGAGGTGATCATCACAATGCTAGACGAAGAAAATATTCTTGTTTTAGAGAATACGGTTCCAGTTAATGAGCTAGGCATCTGGAATTTCACACTTGAAAGAACACTTCGAAAGGAAACATATTCAATAACGGTAAAAACCAGAGACGAAAGAGGGGCAATTAGTTTCCCAACCGATCCGATAAAAATCAGGGTAACGGATAAACCGTTAATCGTTGTCGGGAGTATAGAATTTTCATTCAGAAACCTGGTATTGATTGGAATCGCACTTATAGCTGCTGTTGCGATATTCTTCTGGAGAGATACGATCAAGAGAGCTTTAAGTCTTCAGAGACGATCTGTTATTGCTGCTAAAGATTTACGTAATGTGTTGGAACTACTAAAGCAGGCGGTTGCTAACTTACAAATTGAACTTAGTAGGACCAGGGTTAATAAAGTCCAGGCGAATAACGCCATGAAGCAAGTTACGAATAACTTGGAGAAAATTGATCGTTATGTTATTAAAGATATAGAAGAAATTAACGAATAATATTATGCCGACACAAGAAATTACTAATTACATAAACGAGGCTCGGAAGTCTGGTTTAAGTGATCAGGAGATACGAAGTAATCTTTTAAGGACTGGATGGCCGGAGAAGGAGGTAGACGATTCCTTTGGGATACCAACTACGCCGTCAGCTCCTGCTGGGAGTAGCACTACAGAGAGCAGAACGTTAATGTCTGTTTTGGCGTATATAGGGCTTCTCGTTTTAATTCCGTATTTTAGCGGTGATGCAAAGAAAGACGATTTTGTGAAATTTCATACACAGCAAGGATTAGTTTTGCTTGTTATGGAAATAGGATTATTTATTTTATCCATTTTTATTTCTATGTCGGTTCCCGTGCTGAGTATATTCGGAACTTTACTTGGATTTGGAATGTTAATCTTATCCGTCTTAGGAATTGTGAATGCAGCTAAGGGAGAGAAGAAAGAATTACCTTTGGTTGGAGCTTACGGCAAGAAGTTTAATATCTAGATGATCCGTAAAATTTTAAAATATTTTGTAGTAATCTTAATTACTATTTTAGGGTTAGCGTCGTTATTGTTTACGTCGCCTTTTTCTAAAAATGTAATAGAAATTGATATAGGTACCGTTATAATCGGTACTATTTTTTTGATTTATGCGATAGTCACTCTGTACTTAGGTTCTGTTTTAATGTTGATTTCATCATTTTGGAGTTTTGGCCGGAAGACACTCTGGTTCTTAGGGATAACCGGAATGATATATTTTATTTTGGTATTGAATAACCTAATAGTTTTTGTAGGTAGAGGCGCTGATGCCATACCTTTATTTATACCTCTAGCAATATATATCATTGCCTCTTTTCGGTTTTTCAAGAAATTGGCAAAGGGAAGAAAATAATGGTAACCTAGTTCTTGTATGAGTAAATTTTTAATCATATTAATCATAGCGGTCGTAGCTGTCTCCTTCTTTATATATAGAGATAGGATGTCAAATGATTTAGCAATCGACGATAAACAAGAGGAAACTAATATGGAATCAGATACAAATCAATGGGAGTTTGCACCAGATATGCAAATTGACCAAAGTAAAAGATATATCGCCACGATGAAAACAAATAAAGGCGAAATAAAGTTTGAATTGTTTGCTTCAGATGCTCCATTTACGGTAAACAACTTTATCTTTCTTGCTCAAGAAGGATTTTATGACGACGTAATATTCCACAGAGTCATCAAAGATTTCATGATTCAAGGAGGAGATCCCACAGGGACAGGAACGGGTGGCCCAGGCTATACATTTAATGATGAAGCAATAACTGGAGATTATACACGAGGAACTCTAGCTATGGCCAATGCAGGGCCAAACACTAATGGCAGTCAATTCTTCATTATGCATAAAGACTTAGCTTTGCCTAAAAGTTACGTAATCTTCGGTAGAGTAATCGAAGGTATCGAGACAATAGATGAGATTGCTGATGTAGAAGTTCAAGCAAGTCAGGCGGGTGAGATGTCTTCACCGGTGGACGAAGTAAGGGTTAAGAGTATTAAGATTGAAGAAGCTGAATAGCGTTTAATAGAAATGATTAAGGATATAAAAGCTAAACAAATACTTGATTCAAGGGGGAATCCTACGGTTTCTGTCGATATGAGTGATGGGGACAATGTTGTTACGGCCTCAGTACCTTCCGGTGCAAGCACAGGAACCTATGAAGCCGTTGAATTGAGAGACGGTGGGGAAGAATATTCCGGAAAAGGTGTTCTGAAAGCCGTAGATAATGTAGAAAATATTATAGCCCCAGCTTTAGTAGGAAAAGATCCGGCGAATCAAAGTGAGATAGATAAGATAATGCTTGATCTCGATGGGACAAAAGATAAATCTAAATTGGGTGCAAACGCTATTTTAGGAGTAAGTTTGGCTACAGCTCGTTTGGCTTCTTTACAGTCAGGAAAACCTCTTTATCAATATCTAAGTGGTTTGTCTGAAATGAAGATAACAAGATCGGTCCCGTATCTTTATATGAACTTTATAAACGGAGGTGAACATGCAAATTCATCATTAAGTTTCCAGGAATATCATGTCGTCCCTATGGTAGAGGATATTGATGAGGCTCTGTTGATCGGTCATAAATTCCAAGAAGAACTTAAGAAAGTAATTATTGCAAAATATGGATCCATCTCTTCGAATATTGGTGACGAAGGAGGATTTGTTCCTGAAATTATAGACCCAGAAGAACCACTCAAGGTTATTATGGAAACATTAGGATCTTTAGGGTTAGAAGATAAAGTAAAGTTGGCTATGGATGTAGCCGCTTCTTCTTTCCATAGTTATGACACCGGAAAATATAATGTGACCCCAGAATCTTCAATTAGTTCTGATGAGCTATTAGCTATTTATGAAAAGATGATCAAAGAATACCCAATCCTATCTATTGAAGATCCTTTCCACGAAGAAGATTTTGAATATTTTGGTAAATTACTTGAGAAGGGCACAATTGTTGTAGGTGATGATCTAACTGTTACAAACACAGAACGATTACAAAAAGCAATCGATAAGAAAAGTATCAACGCGATTATCATAAAACCAAATCAAATCGGAACACTGACGGAAACAATACAGGCAATCAAGATGGCTGTAGATAATGATATAAAACCTATAGTCAGTCATAGAAGTGGGGAAACTAAAGATGACTTTATTGCCGATTTGGCTTTTGCCTTCGGTGTTTTTGGAATAAAAGCGGGAGCTCTCCAAAGAGGAGAGAGAATTGCTAAATATAACAGGTTAAAGGAGATACAACATGGCATCTAAAGCACAGATCGTCGCAACAATTGGTCCGGCAACAAGAGAAGTAAAAGTTCTTGAGGATATGATGCTCCATGGGATGGATATAGCTCGTTTGAATTTTTCTCATGGGACATATGAGGAGCATGAGGAATATATTAATAATATTCGAGAAGCTGCCCAAAAAACAGGAAAAGAAGTTCCCATAATGCAGGACCTATCTGGCCCCAGGAAAAAGACCGAAGGAGGACATGAATTTGCCGGTGGAGAACAGATTGTAACGGAGAAGGATAAAAAGGACCTGACCTTTGGAATTAAACATAAAGTTGAATATGTTGTTATGTCTTATGTTGGGCAAGCCAAAGACCTGACAGAACTAAGAGAATTAATAGTTGAAGGTGGTGGTAATCAAAAGATCGTTGCGAAGATAGAAAGAGCTGAAGCAATTGAAAATTTTGATGAGATTTTAAAGGTATGTGATGCCGTTATGATAGGAAGGGGAGATTTAGGACAAAATATTCCTTTAGAACAATTACCATTTGTTCAGTTAGAACTTATTAAAAAATGTAACGAAGTTGGGAGACCAGTTATAACCGCTACCCAGATGCTTCTGAGTATGGTTGAAGAGGAGACACCTACAAGAGCTGAGGTGACGGATGTTGCTAATGCAATTTTAAACGGCACCGATGCCGTAATGCTTTCTGAAGAAACAGCCATTGGGAAGAACCCAGAAGAGGTTATCGAAGTGATGGAAAAAATTGTGTTGGAAGCAGAAAAACATAAGAAAATAGAATACAATTTACTTTAGGTTCGAGTCCTACCCGGGGAGCCAATATTGACAAAAACTATCCGATGTTTTATACTGCGTTCTGAATCTTTTAAGACCGTCGCTGTGAAGTGACAAGCTAAACAACGCTTTGGAGTGTGAACTCCAGGAGGTGTACAATGTTCAGAAGAGGCGAGTTCAGTAAAGTCCATTTGATTGCTGTTAGACTGGTGGACGCGATTAATTGTGAAGCATCAAAAGTGATACCAGGGTTTAATCCCATTATCTTGGGATTCAAACTCAAGGTAGGGAAACTTTGTCGTCCAGATGATAAGAGACAGTATACTACACTGAAAATCCGCCCCGCAGGTTGGCCTACAGAGACAGGTATTTCTTGTTGGTTGCTGACTGCAGATTGCGCAGAGGAACTCTGGGACGGATTGGTTAGAATGCCAGATTCAAGTACATTCAAATTCCATGGGATACACCATGATTATCCTCTACAACCATGGAGTAAACCAATTCCATGTAACCATCAGGGTGGCAGGAATCTGGATATTCATTTCCTCGGTACATAAATTTTTCCGAATGACCGCTTGGCTTTCATAGCAGGCGGCTTTTCTTTTTCACAAATAAAAACAGGTTCGAACCTCGTCCACGACGGGGAGCCAACATTGACCAAGCCACAGAAATGTGGTATAATTTAGTTATTAACAATCAAATAAAAGGAGAGTGGAGATGAGGATAAAAGCTACAGTAGTTTTCTCACTTTTGATAGTGCTATCAACTTCTCTGGTTTTTGGGCAGAGCAAAGGAAGAGCTGATTATCAGTTTCGCCTTCTAATGCACAAACAGACCGAAAATTTTGGAGGTTGGTGGGTATTCCCTGATATGACAGCAGACAGCAACACATTTCGGTCTTTGGCCGTTGCTGGACCTCTTTTCAAGTGGGATGACGGTTGGATTGAAACTATGGGTGGCGTCCTTGTCCACCAGGATGGGCTTGTGGAGCCACTGGCAAACATAAGGGTGTCAGAAGACCTAATCTCAAAACTTAACGTCTTTGCTGACGTAGAGTACTTCTTCCGAAACCCGAGACTTTATTGGTGGCTGGGAGTAAGTATGCCGATTAAAATTGGTAAACTCAACACAAGAATCGGCATCGAAAGTGAAAATGTAACTTTTAAAGGTAGACAGGATTCTCTTGGCATTGGACCGAGCTTCTCTGTACAGCTACCTTTTTGCAGAAAAGCCACCCTTGTCACGGCCTATGAGTTTAGAAACGACGGTGATTTTCTCAGACACTATCTGGTTTTTAATTTCTAAGCTCAGACTATCTTTATGGAAAGGAGCTGCAACCACACAACCTCGCATACAGAAAAGCTTTGCGCTTTCATCTGGTGCGGGGCTTTTTTCATAAATGTCCAAATTTATCCAACTTTTCCTGCAAAACCTCCAAATCTCCAAACTCACCAACCCAATCCAAGGTTCGAAAATCGTCCCATTCGGGGAGCCAGTATTGACACAAGCCACAGAGATGTGGTATTGTTTATTTAACCTAAAAGGAGGTTCTATGACAATTTCAAAGGAGCAGTTTCTTACACTCTCTCCAGAAAAACAGATGGTTGTTGATGCAAATGGTTGTCAGCTGATAGTGGTCGATAATCATGTTAACGACCCAATAAATTTTTCTGGAATCCCTGGAGAAAGAAGAATCATTCTTCAGGGTCAGGGAGGCACACTTCTTAACTTTGGTTGGGACGACAAACGAAATCTCATAGTAGAGGAAGAATCTGGTGAGTGGTTTACTCTCAACCATCGAGATGCTCATGTTGTAGAACTCTGATGTGAGAATCAATACAGCATACTAAGGAGAAGTAAAATGTCATAACAACAGCGCCAAGTCGATTGGCGCTTTTCACTTTCTACAAAAACCAGGTTCGAACCTCGTCCACGACGGGGAGCATAATATTGACACGATTATCATATCGTGTTTTTATGTTGGTAGTTCTCAAAGAAAGGAGAATACAATGACTGAAGATAACATTCTAATCTCAGCGATATTTCTTCTCAGTGTAGTAGGTATTGTTTGGCCTTGGGTAGGAAGTTGGCTTACTGTCAACTTCTATCGAAGTTACACAAGGAAAGATAAGGAGCCAAAACCGTTTCCCTCACTCTTTAGTCTGACTTCTGCCCATGCTATCTTTTTCGCAGGCATATTGACGCTATTGTTGTGGCAATCGGGGCCTGATAGTCCACCAGATAGAGTAGGTGTACTAACAGAGATGTACGGGATGTACGGTGTAGGATGGATTATTGTCGGTTTCATCTTGGTATATGGGACTTTAGTAACAGCCTGTGAATGGTTTATGCGTAAATTAATCAGACACTTCGAGCCGAACATACAATTTAAACGATGGCTGTTTCTCAAATAGAAGTTATTGTTATGTATGGGGAACTTACTAAGTAAAAAAACGCTTGGTAAGTCCCTATTTCTTTTCACAGATAACCGAACCTACTCAATTTTTGTCGCAAAACCTCCAAATCTCCAAACTCACCAACCCAATCCAAAGTTCGAAAATCGTCCTAGATTTAGTGATTATTAAACGAGTTTTTGATACAATGAACTTATGATTACAGATACTCATACACATATTTTTGACGAAGATACATATAAGTCATATTTTGTAAAAGCAAACGACAAAATAGATAAAGTATTAACTATCTATTACAAAGTTACTACTAATAAGAAGGAGGGAATAGAAAAAGTTGACCTCGAGGATTTAATCAATTTTGCTCAAAGTAAAGATAACCTATATGTGATAGGAAGCGTTGACGTAGATGATGATATAAATAAACAATTAGAATCCCTCCAGCAGTTATTTGAAGAAAAAAAGATATTCGGGATAAAACTATACCCTGGCTATCAGCATTTTTATCCCTCTGATGAAAAAATATATCCAATAGCAGAACTGTGTCAGAAATATAATAAACCATTAATTTTCCACTCGGGTGATGTATATGACTTTGAAGGCAAGGCAGTATTAAAATACTCTCATCCAATTCACATAGATGGTCTTGCTGTTAAGTTTCCTAAATGCAAAATGGTTATTGCCCATTTTGGCTTTCCGTATCATATGGAAGCGGCTAATGTTGTGAGTAAAAATGAAAATGTATACACAGAAATATCGGGGACAATAGACAAGCCAGATACTAACAAAGATGCAGAAAATCTTTTAAGTCAATATGCCAAAGATTTACAGAGAGTTTTTAATTATTTCCCAAATGTTAAATCAAAAACAATGTTCGGGACAGATTACGGAGGGGAGTATACGCCACTTAATCAAATAGAACCCTATATAGAATTAGTGGAGAGAGTTTTTTCTAAAAACGAACAAGAAAACTTATTTAATAAATTAGCAGAAGGTTTATTCTTTAGATAGAAACCTCTGTAAATTACTTTGTAAAAGCGATAAATCCCCAAACTCACCAACTCAGTCAATGGTTCGAAAATCGTCCTGGGCGGGGAGCTAAACCTTGTTAATTAGGTAACTTCTGGGCATAATATAAAAGAGGTCGGTTGTAAAATAAATTTCTAACAAATATGAAAAATTCACTTATTGGTTTTGCAATCACTTTTGTCGTAACTCTTGTGACTGCTGCAATCGTAACCTGGCTCTACAGTTTTATCGTTCACGGAGAAGGCGTTGCTAATTGGGATACCGCGGTTCTTCTGGCGGTTATTCTTGGAATTGTCCTACCGATTCACAGAGCTCTGACAAATAAAGGAAAATAAAAACAAGCTCTAATTTATTTCAAAAACAACCCAATAGGGCCGTTTTGCTGTCTCCACCACCCAAATATCTCCATAGCCATCCCCTCAATCCTGGTTCTAACGTCGTCTCTTTGGGGGAGCACATATTGACACGATGTTTACGTCGTGCTTTAATGTTGATACTTGTTATTCGAATTCGAAAAAAAAAGAGGTGAAATATGCACATTACTATTCATCAGACGTACTTGTCAGAGTTGAGAGAAACAAAAGAAATGGCCGAGAAACTTATCAAAGCAGCATTGATTGTTGAGTGCCCAACTTTATCGCAACAATATTCCGACCCCTCTTTCTCATTAGTTATTGAGGAGGTTGAGGTAAAAGATGTTAAGAAAGACGATACCAGCGAAGACGAACAACCCCTTTGGGTTATCCAGGTAGGAATATTGGTGAGTATTCACGAATCAACCTCGTTGGTTGGTTATCAGAACATTGAGCGTACTCTCAGTATTTCATGGGTCTAAAGCTTTTACTAGAATATTACCCTACCCCTCATCATAATTGTTCTGGTAAGGAGATGACTATCCGCTCACGAAAACCGTTTGAGTTCTCTGGGCGGTTTTCTTTTTCACAAATACCCAAACCCAACCAGTTCTTTTCCTATATTAACCCAATCCAGAGTTCTAAACGTGTTCAATAGGGGGAGCATTGTAGAACAGCAATAAAACCGTTGTAAAATGCGGTTTTATTTTGGCAAAAATTGTTGACCCAGACAAGACTCGAACTTTCTGGTATATTTCAATTATGAAAAAACCAAAGGAAATAGACGTAGGCTTTAAGGTTGATTATAAAAAACTTTGGAGTTTGGATATCCCCATAGAAGAAATAAATATTTCTGAGCTAGAATGTAATTTAGATTTTCCGTATCTTGAGCAAGAAGGTACGGATGATTGGAATTTAACACCAAGAATGCTGTTAAAGAATTTTGAAAAGGAGGTATCGCATGCTAAAAAAGTAAAAGAAGCCAATTTAAGTCATCCAATTGAAATTTATTTTCATAATGGTAATTGGATAATACTAGATGGTGTTCACAGATATGTAAAAGCCTTGATGGAGGGACTAAAAACAATCAGAGTAAAAAGAGTCTCTGGAGCGATGCTTAATGGGATTAAGTAATGGTGTTTACTGAGGCCATAGAGCCTCTTTTTTATTTCAAAAACAGCTCAGTGGGACCGTTTTGTTGTCTCCACCATCCAAATATCTCCACAGCTATCTTTTCAATCCTGGTTCTAACGTCGTCCCGCTGGGGGAGCTAGCGTTTGACTAAGCCATAAAGATGTTGTATATGTTAATTAACATTAGAAAGGAGGCAATAACAATGAGAAAAGTTGCGTTCGCAGTGAGCGTTACCGTGTGTTTTTTTAGCATGGTGATTATACTGTTCTCCATGTACAACCTCTCAGCTGTTCTTTATGGGCGAGGGTTTCAGGAGTGGCCATGGTGGGCACTTTTTCCAGCACTTCTCTTTGCTGTGCTTAGCGCATTGTGCGTAAATGCAAATTTTGACGAATCTGAGAGTCTCAATAATAAGCTAAGGAATCATCAAGGGGGTTGAGTTAACAAAAGAAGCTGTCAAAAGGCTTCTTGTGGCTATGTCGCCCGAGAATGTGGGGAGGAATGAAAAATAAAGGGGACCCATCGATACTTAGCGGTGCAGCTTCGGCCAGTACCGCTTTTCCTTTTTCACAAATACCCAAATCTCCAAACTCTCCAACCCAGTCCAAGGTTCGAAAATCGTCCTACCCGGGGAGCTTGTAAAAAAAATGGTGGTTACTTCGTAGTAACCACCGCATTTGCTGAACCTCGACTGCCATCATATGGAGGAGGAGTTGACCCGTAGCCAGTACCTTCGCAATCCGGGCATTGCACTAACGTATGTCTGCTTGAATTATAAAGCCAAGCTTCTCCATCACATCTTTGGCAAATGTTCGTATAATGTGCCCATCTTTTTTTAGGCATTTTCACCTCTTTGTACTAAGATAGTTATATAAAATAATCAAAGCGTTGTAAACAGGTTCGAACCTCGTCCACGACGGGGAGCACATATTGACACAAACCACAGAAGTATGGTATTGTTTAGTTATTAACAACCAAGAAAGGAGCCTGTTATGACACACAGACAGACTGATACAATTGTTGAAGAGCGTAAGGAGTGTATCAAGGCCGTTTCTCTTTTACTTGATATAGCTGAAGAGAAAAAAACAGTTGCTGATGTTCGGTCCTGGCTTGAAGAAAATTACCCAGGATTATGCTACAAAGAAACGGAGACAACAGAAGTAAAGAAGTGGTAAACTTATCTTCAGTCTGCCAGCCCTCGTAAAAGCAATAGCTTTACGACGGGCTTTTTCTTTTTCACAAACACTCAAACCTACTCAACTTTTCTTGTAAAACTTCCAAATCCCCAAATTCACCAACCCAGTCCAAGGTTCGAAAATCGTCCTGGGCGGGGAGCCATATGAATATAGCCTCTATTAAGGGTTTTTTTGATATAATAAATATATGGAAAAATTTGAACCAAAAATTGAAGGAGAGAAAAATATGAAAATAGAAGTAACACCAAGTGGAGATAACAATCTTGACAAGGTTATTCTTGAAATTCTCGATAAATATGACCTTACAGAAATAGTAAGTCAAGCAACAGGACTTAAATGGTACAAAGATAAAATATATTTAAAGAACAAGAAAGAAGGAACTGCTGATTGGGAGGGGGATGATACTATCTTGGATAATTATGAACATGGAGTTTGGATTGTTTCCGGTATAGCCCATGAATTAGTCCATCTTATATTAAGACAAAATAATTGGTTCGAAAATAAAATAGTATCTGATTTTGTCAAAAAACATCCAGAGATTATTATTCAAGGAGCAAGCGAAAAACGAGGTGATGGTTATTGTATAGAGCAAATAATCGCTTATTTATTGCAAGCCGATGTACTTAAAGATATAGGCAGAAAAGAAGAAATAGAAGAAATGGCAAGTTCTTGGGATGAAGAAAAATTTGAAAAAATCATTTCAAGTGAGTATAAACAGGAATTTAAAGAAAAACTTGCGAGATTTATTATTGAGAAGTGGAAGATACGAGAAGATGATATTAATCTAATTGAATGGATTGAGGGAGTTTTATTAGAGATGGATTAAGATAAGGGATAGAGAATACCTTATTTTCTCGACTCCACCACCCGAGCACCTCCACAGCCATCTTCTCAATCCTGGTTCTAACGTCGTCTCTTTGGGGGAGCATAATATTGACACGATTATGATATCGTGTTTTTTATGTTAAGAGTTGCTTGAGAGTCGAGGTGTTATTATGTTAAGAGACAGAATTAGACGATACGTAAAAAGGTTGTTTTGCGTCGATGAAACTGAGAAGACTAAGAAAATGCTTAGGGAAACAATCAAACTTCAGGGAGACTCCCTTAGAGAGCCTGGTGAATCTTATTCAGAAACGCTAAGATTGCATCATGGATTAGCAGTTTTAAGACTTAAAATAGTCAATTTTCTTGGGTTATGAGCCGCCATGGGCGGCTCATTTCTTTTTCACAAATACCCAAATCCAACCAATTCTTTCTGTATATTTACCCAATCAAGAGTTCCGAACTTGTCCAATACGGGGAGCTGAGAAAATAATCCGCAGTTTATGCGGATTATTTTTTTGCTCGTTTGAAGTTTTGACGAAGAAGAATTATATCTTCAGTGTAAATTGGGATTTTTTTATGATAAAATATTATTAATGAATTTGATTTTTCCAGTTTTAGCAGCTGTACTTCAAGCAAGTTCTGCTACATTAGATAAATTTATTCTATCTCTAAAAAGAGTTGAATTCCCGCATTATATCGGAGTAAGCTTCCCTTTGATTTTTTTAATTACCCTCGGGATTTTTTTAGTAAGTAGAGTAGGATTCCCTACTGAAGGATTTTCTGGATTTTGGTTAATTTTACTCGCACTCTCAATCGTTTCTCTGGTTATCCTTAATATTCTTTTTTATCGTGCTTTAGATGCTGATTATCTGAGTGTAATTGAACCCATAAGTTTAGTTTCTAAAGTACCCACTATTTTATTAGCAGCTCTAATTTTTAGTGGCGAAAGAAATATAATAGTAATTATTTTTGGAATTATTGCTGTGTTGACTGTCTTATGGACTAATACGGAGAAAGGACATTTAAATTTCGCAAAATTTTCAAAACCTTTCTTTTTATATAAATTAGCAGTTGCTCCATTTGGAGCTGTAATAAGTCTTAAGTTATTACAAATTTGGAATCCAATTGCATTACAGATGATTAAGAATGGTTTTGCTGCACTGGTTATGTTGTTTTTGTTTTGGCATAGCCTTAAGTCAGTTCCTCGTAAATCTTTCCCATTTTTATTAATTACCAATATTTTAACTTCTGTAGCTTGGATATTATATTATTTTAGTTTTCAGCGCCTTGGAATAGTTCAGACAGTTCTTATATTTTCAATTCAGCCTTTCCTCGTATATTTTTTCGCTTTAATATTTCTTAAAGAGAAATTTAAAAAGAAAAGTTTTATTGCTTTTATTATTGTTTTGATATGCATTTCAGCTGCTCATTTTTTAGATAAAGTATAATGTTTTATAAATACCCAAATCCAACCAATTCTTTTTGTATATTCACCCAATCCAGAGTTCTAAACTCATCCTGTACGGGAAGCTGATTTCTATCTATTCTCTTAAGCAGTTTTTTGTTAAAATAAAAGTATAATAATTAATTTATAAATATATGAAATCTGTATTTAGTTCATGGACATTAAATTTATGGGAATTAGGAATCTTTAAAGTAAGCGCAGTTTCGTTCGGAATTTTTATTGGCGCGTATTTTTCAGATTTTTTTAACAATTGGTTGACCGCATTATTCATTCTTTTTCTTATTGGTTGGATATATTTTGCTGTCACTCGGTTGAAATATCTACGAAAATTAGATAAATAATTAATTTTTAGATTCAAAGAAGAAGAATAAACCTTAAGGCACATACTTCGGTATGTGTCTTTTTTCATACATTTGAGCACAAACATGTTCTAACATCGTCCGTCCCCCAAAGCATATATTGACCAAGCCACAGAGATGTGGTATTATTTTATGTAAATAATCCCCACCCGTTATGGGTAGGTCATCCAGAACTGTATTCTCTGGACATGGAGGTTTTGTTCTTGCCTCAATTTAAGAACTGTTCTTTACAAGGAGTGTCGTTATGGCAAAAAAGCGGTACGAAGAAGAGTGGGATTGGGACATTACCAATGGCCCAGGGAGGTTTGATTTCGCAGTCGCTTACTTTCGGGATGAAGAGGTTTATTTTACTCTCAATGCTCGGAAAGAAAATCAGCGTTCTGGATGTGCGAGGGCTAAAATCAAATCCGCTGTTCCTCGAGTAGGTAATCCGCGTAATAGTTGGATTATCTGGGGTGAGTTCAAATACTATGGGACGAGATACTTCTATGGAGACTATAATCTCCAATATCGAAAGGGATTGATTCAGGAAGTAACCGAGGACCAGTATAGATTTCTGAGTCTTTAAAAAAGGAAAGATAATGAGGAAAAAGAAGAGTGCTGAAGTTGAAAGAATAGAGAGAGACAAGGAAATCGACGAAGCCTTTCGTCCTATTGAGAAGCTTGCCGGACTGACTTCAACAGACGAAATGAATGTCATTCTTCGGGGCGATTGGTATGAGACTATACCATGTCCTGAGTGTCACGACTCAGTTCTTAGTGGTAAGGGCTGGGGAGAACGAACTGGAGAATGTCTTGGCTGTGGCCGCAAATTCACATCTTCGGAATTGAAATGAGGCCTACGATTTTTTGGAGCTCTGGTTTTATCCGGGCTCTTTTTTTTATTTCGAAAACAACCCAATAGGGGTGTTTTGTCGTCCCTACTACCCAAATATCTCCATAGCCATCTTTTCAATCCTGGTTCTAACGTCGTCTCTTTGGGGGAGCATATATTGACATAAGCCACAGAGATGTGGTATAAATATAAATTAGTTACTTTTATTACTTTGAGAAGGAGGAACGAACTATGATTCCAAGTGATTGGCCTCCAACTGTTTTTTTATGGCAACCAACCCCAGAAACAAACAAAAAAAGTCTTCCACAAATTAATATCGCAGCTCCTGCTGAACTACGAGACAAGCTTCTCGAAGAACTAAGACAACAGTTGTTCTGGGAAAAACTCACCATCAAGAAATGGCCAATTGATTACGGCGACTTAGATGCATCAATTGGTCTTTGGATGCCAAACGAAGTCATGACTGATTTTCGTAACTTCGTTGCTGAATTTGCTCGCAATCACAAGTTGCCTTGTGAAGGATTAATTAATCCAGTTCTCTGGGCACTTGAGTAACAAAACTATCTTGTCATACTGTGCTCTGACCCGAACTTCCTAAAAGAGTTCGGGTTACTTTTTTATAAACCAAACCTAGGTAGTTGTTTTAAAGAAGCCGTTTCAATAAAAAAACCGACCCACTTGGGGCCGGATGGATGTACACTACTTTTTATGGCAAGAAAGACAGAGAGCGCTTCCCGCATTGTCTTTTACAAGGAAAGGTGGGTTCGTGTTGTCATGAACATCATGGCACGAAGAGCATTGAAGTTTTCCGGCAAATAGGGGAATTTGTCCTTCTTCATCTACCGAGTTGGTGGATGCTGGGGGGACTAAATCTTTATCAATAGCTGCGAGACCTGTGTCGTAGATGAAATTAACAGGGTGATCGTTCGTCAGATCAACACCGATTAGAGCATCGCCGGTGACAAAAGTTATTCCTCCCAAGAAATTGTGTCTCGATTCGATTGCGATAGTGCCATCATGACAAGACAGACATATTTGGGAAATATTCATCTCTGCGGTCGGTATATTACCAAGATCTTGAGGAATTACATCCATGGTTCTACTGTCGTAAACATTGTAGAACGAAACTTGTGATGGTGTATGATTCCACTTGGGAGATTCACCACCCTCAGGTTGGAATAGTAGATGGCAATATTCGCAAGACTGACCATTATCCCCCAGAATTTCAGTGAGATTATGACTAGAGTCCGCAACTGGTTGAGTTTTTACTATAGTGGCGAAGAGAGTCGATAACACGACAAAAAACGTCAGATTTAATAATTTCAATCTCATTCCACCTCCTTTCATAGATGTGAAGTAACTTATTTTTATTCTAACACAACTGTTTATTGCTTAAAAGCGTACTTTTCAGTAGTATAAAATCATGACGCATTTGGAAATAAGGAAAAAATTCCTAGATTATTTCGAAAGTAAGGGGCACAGAGTGGTGCCCTCTTCTTCCCTTTTGCCGGATGATTCGTCTGTACTTTTTACAACTGCAGGGATGCAGCAATTCAAACCATATTATTTAGAAGAAAAATCGCCATATGGTGATAGGGTAGTTTCTATTCAGAAATGTGTCAGAACTTCCGATATAGATGAGGTAGGAGATGAATCACACCTGACATTCTTTGAAATGTTAGGGAATTTTTCTTTTCGAAATAATTATTTTAAAAAAGAAGCGATCGAATATGGTTTTGAATTCATTACGAAAGAATTAAATATTCCTGTGAACAAAATAACTATTTCTGTATTCCAAGGAGACTCTAATTCAAATTTACCTGCTGATAACGAATCTTTAGAAATCTGGAAAGAATTAGGTATCCCGGAAAGTAAGATATTTTTTGGAGATAGGAAAGATAATTTTTGGGGACCAACCGGAAATAAGGGGCCTTGTGGTCCAACTACGGAAATATATGTAGATGGCGTTGAGATTTGGAATATTGTTTTTAACGAATTCTTTTGTGATAAAGACCATAACGGTGAAGAACATATTCTCCCTCTAACCCATAAGGGGATTGATACCGGAATGGGGTTAGAAAGACTGGCTGTAACCCTTCAGAATACAAATAATGTTTTCGAGACCGATCTTTTTGCTCCAATACTAAGTGAAATTCGAGGGAAAGATTTATACGACTATGCTCAGAATGCTAAATCGGAAAGAATAATAGCTGATCATTTAAGATCTGCTGTATTTATGATTGCAGATGATGTTTTACCTTCTAATACAGAACAAGGATATATTCTTCGGAGATTAATTCGCACAACTATTAGGCATGCACGACTTTTAAATCTTCCGGATGATGTATATGAAAGAGTTGTGGATGTTGTTGTAACTAATGTATATGGAGATGTATATCCTGAACTAGAAAAGAAAAAAGAATACATTCTCGAAGTTTTGTTAAAAGAAAAAGGTAAGTTCTCTAAGACT